>Ga0137385_10003490_pt1 | contig 13631 bp, 10 predicted proteins | sample SagtaG_FD_104921 | JGI IMG/M metagenome (GOLD analysis project Ga0137385, IMG submission 104921) | Vadose zone soil microbial communities from Sagehorn Ranch, Mendocino, California, USA - Sage2_R_80_16 metaG | ecosystem: Environmental > Terrestrial > Soil > Vadose zone | place: USA: California...
AGCTGGAGCGGATGGTACACGTCGTCGCGGATGGTGATGTTTTTGCCGAAGACCTGTTTGCCTATGCGGCCATTCAAGCAGGAGCGCTTGTCTTCAAGGGCGGTCGCAGCGAAATCATAGAAGAGAAAACCGACGAGATCGAGGACGGCCGCGGGCTCGAGGATGACTGTGTACCGGCCCGGCGCGAGCTCCCTGGGACCCGTGGACCGGTGAGCTTTATCACTTGCTCTCTGCGCGAGTTCGAGCGAGTTGAAGCCTGCAACGCTCGCCGAGTTGGCCTTGGCCCAGCTTGTCGCACCCTCTTCCTGCATAGTCACGGAAAACTCGGCCCGGGTTTGCCGGTAAGCAGCAAAAAGGCCGCGGGAGTTGCCCATTGCCGTTTGCATCTGGCCGCTCGCGAAAATCCCGGCGGCCACCTGGCCGCGCCTTCCGGCGAGGTCACAGACACGGCGGACGGCGCGGGCGCGCTCCTCCGGCGTCAGCGCGGCCGTCTGCGCCACGAAGCGGCTGACACTGCGGTAGCGCTGACGGCCGGGCATCGGCAGCAAGCGCGGATCCCTGGGCTGGCTGTGCGCCAGGGAGAGAGACGCCTCGATTGCCCCGCGAAGCGAATCTTCGTCCGTGCGGTTCGTCGTGGCCCGGGCAGTCCGACCATCCGTGGCCGTGCGAATCGAAATCGTCAAACCCTGCTCGGCGACGTTCTGGTGAATGCCGTTGTTCGCAAACCGGGTGAGCGCATCCGTAGTCTCGTCAATGTGAACCTCGGTTTCGCCTGCTCCGGCCGCCTTCGCAAGGCGGAGAACATTTTCGACGATGCGGCGAAGGTCGCGCACCGAGTGAAGGGACTGACAGGGGCCGGGGGAGCTCATGATTTCGCGAAGGCGGAACCGATCTTCACGTTGCAAAAGCGCGCGGGCGCGGCACCGTGTCCGGTCCCCATGGTCTGCATCGGCTGGCCTTTGCCGCAGTTGGGCGTGCCCCACAGCGTCCAGTGGTCGGGCGAACAGATGGCGTCGCACGAGTTCCAAAACTCCGTCGTGATGCCGCTGTAACTGGGGTTTTTGAACATTCTCGTATTCTTCCCGCCTTTGATCTCCCAACCGATCTCGGTTGAAAACTGAAATTGATAGCGGCGGTCATCAATGGACCAGGACCGGTTCGTTTCCATAAGGATGGCCTCGTCCGTGTCCGCGACGAGGTCGTCAAGGCGCCACGTGCCGGGAAGCAGGCTGACGTTCGTCATGCGAATGATCGGGAGCCGGTTCCAACTCTCCGTGCGCATTGTGCCGGAGGAGCGCGAAAGGCCGATCAGGTGCGCGGTTTCGCGGTTGGAGAGATAGCCCCGGAACTGGCCGTCCTTGATGATGTCCGTGCACTGCGCCGGCACCCCTTCATCGTCGTAGGCGAACGTGCCGAGCCCGGGGCCGTGCTCGAGTCGTGCGTCCGCAACGACGTTCACGATTTCGGAGGCGTACTTCAAGCGATTGAGCTGATCGAGAGTAAGGAAGCTCGTCCCAGCAAAATTGGCTTCTTGCCCGAGGACGCGGTCGAGCTCGATGGGGTGGCCGATGGATTCGTGAATTTGCAATCCAAGCTGGTCTCCCGCAAGGATCAGCGTGCCGGTCCGCTCCGGACACTGTGCGGCGGAATGCAATGCGACTGCTTCTTCTGCTACGCGGGGCGCGTGCCGCAATAAATCGAGCGACTCAATGAGCTCATAACCTTGCAGCGCGTACTGCCCGCCAAAGCTATTCGGATAGGACCGCTTCTGGATCTCATCGCTCTGAAACGACGTGGCCGCGATGCCGCAGCCGGCTTGGACATTGCGCTGATGAATGCGCGAGCCAATTCAGGAAGCGAACCACTGATCGATTTTGCGGAACTGCATTCCGGTTTCGGTGAGCGTGACGCCTTTGACGCGGCGCATTTCCGCGTCGACAGCGAGCAGGTGTTCCAGTTGTTTTTCGAGCGGCATCTCGAACGGATCTTTCCGCAATGGGCTCTGCCAGCTATCCACGTACGCCTCTTCAGGAGCCAAGACCACGTCGGCACGCTTCGCCAGCGCCGAGGCTTTGGCAATGGCCACGGCCTGCTTCGCGCAAGCGGCTACGCCTTCGCGGGTGAGCCGGTCGGTTGAGGCAAAGCCCCACGCGCCATTCGAGATGACGCGGATGCCGATGCCTATCGATTCCGATTGGACAAGCGTTCCGACCTGGCCGTTCTTTGTCGTGAGATCGCGTTGCCTCGTGTACATAAGACGCACATCCGCGTACGTGGCTCGGCGAAGGCGAACTGCGTCTAGTGCATGTGTGCAGAGGTCCCACATGGCTGCGGTTTGAAGGGGATTTCCTCCTCAGGGACACGATTCATCGCGCCCCTGGGCAGAGAAATTACGTACCTTCCTGCCAGGAGGACAAGTAACGCTCCTGCTCGGCGGTGAGCTTGTCGAGTTTGTGGCCCATCGACTCAAGCTTGAGCCGCGCGATTTCCTTGTCGATATGCTCCGGCACGACATAGACCTGCGGCTTCAGCTCTTTGGCGTGGCCCACAAGATATTCCGCGGAAAGCGCCTGGTTGGCAAAGCTCATGTCCATCACCGCCGCCGGATGCCCTTCGGCCATGGCGAGATTCACCAGCCGACCTTCTCCAAGGAGATAAATTTTGCGCCCGTCTTTGAGTTGGTACTCGTCCACGAGCGGACGCGCTTCGCGCTTCGTCTTGGACATTCGCTCCAGCGCCGGAATATCGATCTCCACGTTGAAGTGTCCCGAATTGGCCACCACCGCGCCGCTCTTCATCGCTTCGAAATGCTCAGCCCGAATGGCGTTCTTGTTGCCCGTGACGGTGATGAAGATGTCGCCTTCCTTGGCCGCATCGGCCATCGGCATCACGCGGAAGCCGTCCATGACGGCTTCAATTCCCTTCACTGGGTTTACCTCAGTGACGATCACGTCCGCTCCAAGACCCTTTGCACGCATGGCCACGCCGCGCCCGCACCAGCCATAGCCGGCAATGACCACCCTGAGTCCCGCGAGAAGAAGGTTCGTCGCGCGGATGATGCCGTCAATCGTGGACTGCCCCGTCCCGTAGCGATTGTCGAAGAAGTGCTTCGTCTCGGCGTCGTTCACGGCAATAACGGGATACTTCAGCGTGCCGTCTTTCGCCATGGCGCGCAGGCGAATCACGCCCGTCGTGGTCTCTTCGGTTCCCCCAATCACATTGGAAACAAGATCCATTCGCTTGGTCAGGAGTGTCGTGACAAGGTCCGCTCCGTCGTCCATCGTGATGTGTGGCTTGTGGTCGATCGCGGCGTTCAAATGGTTGTAATACGTCGTGTTGTCCTCGCCCTTGATGGCGTACGTCGGAATACCGAACTCACGGGTAAGAGCCGCGGCGACCTCGTCCTGAGTCGAGAGCGGGTTCGACGCGCACAGTACAACGTCGGCGCCTCCATCGCGCAACGTGATTCCAAGATTCGCGGTCTCGCTTGTCACGTGCAGGCACGCGGAAATGCGAATGCCCTTGAGCGGTTGTTCCTTGCTGAACCGTTTGCGGATGACCTGCAACACGGGCATCTGCTGTTGCGCCCATTCGATCTTGCGCTTTCCCGCCTCCACAAGAGAGATGTCCTTAACGTCGCCCTTCAGTTGTTCGGCTGTCGCCACACTCGTGCTCCTCACTATTTTCCCCAGTTTGCCCCGTCAGCTTCGCAGGAGGTCAGCGATGCGCGGCGACTTCCGCGTTCGCCGTCGTGGAGAGTCCGGCACACTTGCGCAACGCGTCCGCGCGATCGGTGCGCTCCCAGGTGAAACCCGGACCGCTCCGCCCGAAATGGCCGTACGCCGCCGTTTGCTTGTAGATCGGCCGGCGAAGATCAAGTGTTTCAATAATGCCTTTCGGCGTCAGCAAGAAGAATTCGCGAACCAACTCGGTGATGCGCTCTTCCGGCACGACTGCAGTGCCGAACGACTCGACCATTACGGAAACCGGCTCGGCGATCCCGATAGCGTAAGCCAACTGAACTTCCGCCCGCTGCGCGAGCCCTGCGGACACGATGTTCTTCGCGATATAGCGCGCCATGTAGCACGCCGAGCGGTCCACCTTTGATGGGTCCTTTCCCGAAAACGCGCCGCCCCCATGACGGCTGTAGCCGCCATAGCTGTCCACGATAACCTTGCGGCCCGTCAGGCCCGCGTCACCCATCGGCCCGCCAATCACAAATCGGCCGGTAGGATTGATGTGATATTTCGTGTTGCGGTCGAGCATCGCGGCGGGAATGATCGGCCGGATCACCATCTCGATGACTGTCTTGTGGAGATCAGCCTGTGAGACGTTGTCGCCGTGCTGCGTCGAAATGACCACGCAATCGACACGCGCCGGCCGGCCATTTCGGTATTCCACGGTGACCTGCGATTTGCCGTCGGGGCGAAGGAAGTCGACGGCGTTGGACTTGCGGACTTCAGCGAGGCGCTGCGTGAGGCGGTGGGCGAGCTGAATAGGCATGGGCATGAGCTCGTCGGTCTCATCGCAGGCGAAGCCGAACATGAGCCCCTGATCCCCTGCGCCGCCCGTGTCCACGCCCATGGCTATATCCAAGGATTGGCGCTTTACCGTGCACATGACCGCGCACGTGTCCGCGTCAAAGCCATATTTCGCTCGCGTGTACCCGACCCCGCGAATGGTTTCGCGAACAAGTTCGTCATAATTGACGTGAGCGTTGGTCGTGACCTCTCCGGAGACCACCGCGAGGCCCGTGGTGACAAGCGTCTCGCACGCCACGCGGCCCTGCGGATCTTGCCGCATCACTTCATCAAGCACTGCGTCCGAGATCTGATCGGCGATCTTGTCTGGGTGACCTTCCGTCACGGACTCAGACGTGAACAGAAAATTCTTACCCTGCTGGCTCAAACGGATCTCTCCTTCGTGAGATGCGGGAATCCAGGATGTATACAAGCGAACGCAAGAATTTCCTTCGTTATGACCCTGTCAGACTAACATCGGCTCCAGAGAGTGTCAACGCACTGAATCCAAATGCGTTATTTGAACATTGAGCGGCGATTTTGAATGGTTAAACAGTTCCCGGGCACGAACGCGACGCGCCGAGCCCGCGATGCGTGCTCCACGTCCGCTTCGCGCATCCCGCGGGCCGCGACTCTGGGACCGCTTAGCCCGCATCACCATCATCCGCTGCTTGGATGTCCAATCTTCTCCCGTTCTTCTTCGCCAGCAGATAGGCGCGGATGAAAGGATCCAGGTCGCCATCGAGGACACGGTCTACGTCGCCCATTTCAAATTTCGTTCGATTGTCCTTGATGAGCCGGTACGGCTGGAGAACGTAGGAGCGAATCTGGCTGCCAAAACTGATATCGAGCTTCGATTCATCGAGCTTGTCCGCTTTCTGGCGGCGTTTCTCCAGCTCGAGCTCATAGAGCCGCGAGCGAAGCATTTTCATGGCGAGCTCCCGATTCTTGTGCTGGCTGCGTTCGTTCTGGCACTGCACGACAATTCCCGTGGCGAGGTGCGTGATGCGCACCGCAGTTTCCACCTTATTGACGTTCTGCCCCCCGTGGCCGCCGGCCCGGTAGGTGTCGATGCGCAGCTCCTCCGGCTTGACGTTGATCTCGATCCGGTCGTCCACTTCGGGAATCACAAAGACGGACGCGAAGGAAGTGTGCCGCCGCGCCGCCTGGTCGAACGGCGAAATGCGCACGAGCCGATGCACGCCGCTTTCCCCCGCGAGCAAGCCGTAGGCATTCTCGCCTTCGAATTGCACCGTCGCAGACTTGATGCCCGCTTCCTCTCCCGGCGTCTCGTCCAGCACCGCGGCGCGAAAACCTTTCCGCTCCGCCCAACGGAGGTACATGCGCAGGAGGATCTGCGCCCAATCCTGCGATTCGGTCCCGCCAGCTCCCGGCTTGATGGTCATGATGGCGTTGAGGTGATCGTTTTCGCCCGAGAGCAGCGTCTGCGTCTCGAGTTCCGCCAGGTAGCTCTCCGCCGCATCCAGCTCGCGGGAAAGCTCCTTCAGCAAATCGTTGCGCTGCTCGATGCTCGAGTCTTCGTGAGCGAGATGAATGTAGGTCTCGATGTCGCCGTAGAGGCGCGTAAGTTTTTCATCCGCAGCGATCTGGTCATCGGCGCGTTTGCGGTCGCGCAGGACCGATTGCGCCTCTTCCTGGTTGCTCCAAAAATCGGACTTGGCACTGCGAGCTTCGAGGGACTTCAGGCGTTCGCGGTTATGCGGCGCGTCAAAGATAGCTCCGCACGAGTTCGATACGCTGCTTCAGCGCTTCAAAACGATGCTCGAGGTCTTCCAGAATCATAGAACTATTCTAATGGCGAAACTTGAAAATCGAAAATCGAATTTCAAACACCGGTTGTCAATGCGGACAGTTTCGAGTTCCCCTGCGTCATTTCCTCGACGCCAGGACGAACATGGGCAACAAGGCGCTAACAATGACACAGAGCCACGCGAACCAGTCGCCCCAGCGCGTGTACAGCGTCTCGTCCGTGCGAAAGTCGTACGGAAGATCGACGCTTGCGCGCATATCGGGCGTCAAACGCGCAACGATCCGGCCATACGGATCGACGGAAACGGTGTAACCGTTGTTTGTGGAGCGCACCAGCCAGCGGCGGTTCTCCACCGCGCGCACACGCGCCATCGCAAGGTGTTGTGCCGGCGCCGCCGACCGGCCAAACCATCCGTCATTCGAGAGGTTGAAGAAGACCTGCGCTCCTTTCGCGGCAAACCGCCGGATTTCCCCGGGAAAGATGGCTTCATAGCAAATGAAAATACTGAAGCGATAGCCATTGGGCAGCGTTCCGACGGCTGCACTCGACCCCGGCGTGAATCCTCCAACCTCGCTCGACACGTTCGTTACCACGCGGTGAATCAGCGGAAACGGTTCGTATTCGCCAAACGGAACCAGATGGATCTTGTCGTACTCGAACACACGCTGGCCCTGCCGGTCCACCAGAATCGCGCTGTTGTAGGGCGCCATTCGTGTTTGCCCCGCCTGGCCTTCAGAAACCGCGAGCGGCTTCCACTCGATATCCCCAGCGAGGAAAGGCATTCCGGAGCGAATTGCCAGCGCCGAAGTACGCCGTGCAAACTGGGGATCCTCGAACGAGAACGGCGCGGGCGCCTCCGGCCAAACAATGATGTCCGGCATCTTATCCGACGGCGCGACGCTTAGCCGTTCAATCTCGTCCAGCTCCGCTGCATGCAGGCGAAACCAATCGCTCTCGTACGATTCCGCTTCCGGAAAATTGAGCTGCACGGCGCGCGCAAAGTGTCCGGCGTGCGCTTCGGGAACATGGCGCGGTCCGAGCCACGCGATGGCTACAAGCACAATAGCTGCGCCGAGAAGAACGCTGCAGCGGCGCCAGTAGCCCGCCGGTGCGGCGGAAACAGTCCAGGCCCAGAGCGCGTTGAAGCCGGCAACGACAAACGAGAGGCCGTAAATTCCCGTGACGGCCGTCAATTGCACAAGCGCGAGATTCGACGCCGCTGGGTAGCCCAACAAATTCCACGGAAAACTAATTTCAGGAAGATGTGCCCGGACAAACTCAACCGTGACCCACAAGAACGGCGCGGCGATGCAGGCTCGCGCGATGCTGCGGCGAGAGGTGAAATTCACGCACAACGCAAAGAGCCCCGTGAGAACGCCCCAGGCCATGGCAATCAGCAGGAGGACGCCAATGCCGCCAAGGTGCGAGAGCCCGCCGTGGACTTCGAGGACGATGGCGATCCAGTAAAGAGAAGTGAGCACGAAGACGAGGCCGTGCAAAAATCCAGAGGAGAAAGCGACGCGGCCGCGCGCACGGAAGAGCGGAAGGAGCAACAGCATCACAAAAACCCAGGAACCGATGGCAAAGCCGATGCCCGTGTAGCACTCTGCAAGAAGAAATCCGGAAAAGGCGGCCAGGCTGAGGCGCCCAATTGTAGTGAATTCTTTGCTGGCCGAGGAATATAGAGAGTCGAACAGCGCCATCAGTGCCTGACGACGATGTCCCTGAAACCTGCGCTTTCGAGACCCCTCTTTGCCGCCTCGGTCGACTTCTGGTCGGCGTACGGCCCCACTTGCACGCGGTAGAATTTGTCACCATTGGGCATGGTGACAAATGCGGGGAACTTTTTCTTCTGAAGGTTCGCGGCGAGCCCGAGCGCGACCGATTTTTTCTTCAGCGCGACAACCTGCAGCAGGTATGCGCCTGCGGGAGTTGCCGGCGCATTCAGCGAGGGTTTGCCATTCGTGGGAGGAACTCTTGCCGGCACAGGGCCATTCGCACCCCTCCCTATTTCCTTCCACGGAGGCGCGGACTCCGTTCCCTTCAAATGGTCGTCCGCCTTCTTCACGTTCCCGGCGTGATAGAACTCCCATTCCGGATACATCGGCGTCGCGTCTGGGCCTGCCTTGGGATTGCCTGGCTCTGCCCCGCGCTTTCCGCCGGGATCCTTCTTCGGAAGGATCGCGGGATTCGCCGCAAGAGAGGGATCTGCGGCGCGCACCTGAGTGTCGAACTGGTTCTTGCCCATCACGTAGCCGAGCGTGAAGAACACGCCGGAAAAGAGAAGCATCAGGCAAAATAGGCCGATGACGTGCCGCCCCTCCAGCACACGTTCCCCGGCGCCGCCCCGTTTTCCTCCGTAGGCCATTCTTACTTCCGCTGTCCCCCTAACGCCTGCACCCAGGTATTAATGATATCGATGGGCAGCGGAAACACAATCGTTGTGTTCTTCTCGACACCTATCTCCGTCAACGTCTGCAGGTAGCGGAGCTGGATCGCGGAGGACTGTGTTTCGAGAACTTTGGCAGCGTCGGCAAGCTTTTGCGAGGCTTCGAATTCGCCGGCGGCGTGAATGATCTTGGCCCGGCGTTCGCGTTCGGCTTCGGCCTGCTTGGCGATGGCGCGCTGCATCTGCTCGGGAATATCGACCTGCTTCACTTCGACTTTGGAGACTTTGATGCCCCAGGGCTCGGTGTCCTGGTCGAGAATGATCTGAAGTTTCGCGTTCACCTTTTCGCGCTGGGAGAGAATTTCGTCGAGCTCGAACTGGCCCACGATGCTTCGCAACGTGGTCTGCGCGAGCTGCGACGTCGCGTATTGATAGTTTTGCACCTGCGACATCGCGAGGTTTGCGTCCACAACACGGAAGTAGCAGACAGCGTTCACTTTCACTGAAACGTTGTCCCGCGTAATGATGTCCTGCGGAGGAACGTCGAGTGTCTCCAGGCGCAGGTTGACGCGATACAACGTTTCAATGGGCCAAAAAACCAGCCGCAACCCCGCGCCCTTGGCTTCCGGAAGCAGCCGACCGAGCCGAAGGACCACGCCGCGTTCCCACTCCTTGATGATGTAGAGCGAATTCCAGAACCAGATGAGCCCGAATCCAATGATCACAAGCAAGCCGATAAAGCTGGGTTCCATTGCGCCTCCTCTACCCAGAAGCTTTTTCGTTCTTCGCGGAGCCGACTGAACCTTGTGACGCCTCGACATGCAGGGTCAGTCCGTCCACGCGGCTCACGCGAACCGCCTGACCGGCCGGGATCGTCTGCGGCGCAGTCGCCCGCCACAGCTCGCCGCGTACCCGGATCATTCCTTCGTTCCCCGTGCCTGCCGCATTCCCCGGAATCGCGGCAAGCACCACGCCTTGCATGCCGACGAGGTCTTCTGTCCCCGTCGAAGGCTTCCATTTGCGCGATCGCATCACCAGCCGCGCAAGAAACACGGCGAACACAGCAAATGGCAGCGTCGCCGCCAGGGCAACGCTGACACTCACGCCCCCTCCTGTCAGCGGCGAGCGAATCAGAAAGATGGCACCCAGGAACATGGCCACAACTCCGCCCCCTCCAAGCACGCCATGACTCGGAAATTTCGCCTCGAGCAGGAACAACGCCAACGCCAAGAAAATCAAAAACACTCCGGCGACATTCACCGGCAAGATGTGCATGGCGTAAAGCGCCAGCAACAGGCAGATGCCGCCAATGACGCCCGGCGCGAACAATCCCGGATGTGTGAATTCCGTGTAGAGACCCAGCACGCCGAGAATCAGCAGAACGAAAAAAACGTCCGGCTCCACAATCCGCGCCAGAAACCGCTGGCGCAGGGACAGCTCAAAGGGCGCGCGCACGGGGTTGCGCAATTCCAGTTTCGTTTGCGAGCCGTCAAATCGTTTGATCGTGCGCCCATCGAGCTGGTGGAAGAGTTCCTCGGGCGACGCAACAATCAAATCGACGAGCTTGCCGTCGAGCGCTTCTTTCTCGGTGAAAGCTTTCGCATCGGTCACGGCTGTCTCGGCCAGCGACACGTTGCGCCCGCGCTGGCCGGCAAAGCTTCTCAAGTAAGCCGTGGCATCATTGGTGATTTTTCGCCGCAACGTTTCGTCAATCTGCACCGGAAACGCCCCGACGCCGATGAGCGGCGAGGCTGCCCCGGCGTGCGTCCCGGGCGCCATGGCCGCCACGTCCGCGGACAGCAGAATGAAAAACCCGGCCGACGCGCCCCGCGCCCCCGCCGGCGAGACGTACACCACAACCGGCACGGATGAAGTCAGAATGTGATTGATGATGTCTCGCATCGAATCACTCAGCCCGCCCGGCGTGTCCATGGTGATCAGCACGAGCGCCGCCTTGCGGCGGGCCGCGTCGGCGAGACCCCCGTCAATGTAAGTCGCCAGGACCGGCTCGACCTCGCGATCAATCTTCAGCTCGAGGACCGTCGCCCGCGGCAAGTCAGTCTCTGCAGCCAAGGCCGAGTCCGCAGAAAACAACGCCAAAACACAAAGAGCACCGAGAAAAGTAACACGCCACAAGGGGCGTGCCCCGATGCGCGCCCTTCCCGTCGATGACCGCGCGCTCATGGCTTGGTCGCACCTTGTTTCGCGGCGGGCAGGCGCTGCAAGAGCTGCTTCGCCCCCGCGTAATTGGGAGCGAGCTGAAGCGCATGTTCCAGCTCCTGCCGCGCTAGGTCCGGCTTCTTTTGGTCAATGTAGAGTCTCGCAAGCGCGGTACGTGTTCCAGCGGAATCGCGCGTCGCGATCGAAGTCCGCAACTCCGCCACCGCTTCGTCCAGTTTCCCCTGCCGCCGCAGCACGTCCGCGAGGCCGCGGTGCGCCGACGCATCGCGCGCATCCGCTGCCAGCGCCGCCCGGAATTCACGTTCCGCGTCGGCCAAGTGTCCCGCGGAAAGCTCCAGCCGCCCGCGTCTCACGTGTTCCGGGCCCGGCATGCTTGCAGGCGAGCTCGGCGAGCCATTCGAGTGCCGCTGTGCAAACTCGACTTCTTGGGGCAGCGCCGTCACGTCCAGTTCGGCGATGATCCGCCCGAACTCGGCAAGATTTTCCGGGCGAACGGCGGGCAGCGGGCCTGCCCGCGATGTAGTTGGAGAAGAGGTCCGCTCGGCTTCGGCCTCGGATTTCTTCCCGGCACGCTCGAGCGCAAAAATAAGCAGCGCCCGCGCTTCCGTGTCGTCGGTCTCGCGCTGCAGAGCTTCGCGAAACTCCGTAATCGCCTCATCCAAATTATTCGCGCGCAGAGCGACCAATCCAAGATTGAACAGGTAGTCGCTCTCATCCGGGTCCAGATCAGCGGCGCGGCGAAGATCTTCCTGCGCGGGCTCGATCTTGCCAAGGCGTGAACGTGCGATCGCCAGATTGTTGAGAACCTCCGGCAGATCACCAGCCTCGGCGGCAACGCGCCGGAGCGATTCCTGCAAGGCCGAAAATGTGGTCTCGGCCCGGTCCGGCTCGTTCATCCACAGCCGGCAGACTCCCGTCGAGAACATCGCTTGCGTGTAGCGCTCATGCGCGGGTGGGATACGCGCAAACCAGGTAATCGCCGCGGGACAGTCGCGCTTGGTGAACGCAACCTGGCCCAGGGCATAGGCGGGTTCCGGCCACTCGGGTTCGAGCCGCACCGCTTCACGCAATTCGCGGGAACGCGCCTCTTCCTGCGTCGCCAGCCGGCCGCGAACGAAGTGCTCAAAGGCATCGAGTCGCAGCGGCCTCTGCGCCCGCGAGAAATCGGCAAGGCTCATCGCGAAATTGCGGTCATTGGTAGAGAACAGTCGCCACACGACGCGTGTGTGCAGGTCCATCAGGGTTTCGAGCAGCCCGGTCTCGCGTACCGGTGGAAAGAGCGCAGCAGGGCTCACCCGCAAGAGATGCGCCTGCACGGAAAGAATGTTGCCGTCAAACGTGTAACTCCCGAATATCACGAAATCCGCGTCCAACTCCCCGGCAACGTGCAGCATCGTGGCTCGACTGAACTTTGCCGAAGAAGGCAGACCGTACCGCTCGAGCTCCGACGTGCGGGCTTCGTGAGTAAACACTTGCCTGCCCGCAGCCGACAGCCGCTGGATGGTCAGCTCCTCCAGTCCTTCGCTGAGCCACTCAAGACGCGGCCCCCCGCCTGTATTCTCGAAAGGAAATACGAGAAAGCTACCTTGCGATGGACTGGTGGGCGGCGTACCTGCGGGAGCGGCCTGCGCAGAAGCGTGCCCCGGCAAAACGCCGAGCATCGCAATCGCGCACAACATGCGCAAAGAATCCCAACTGAAAGAGCTCCGCACCATTCTGCGCCTGATTGTAGCAGAGGCGGGCCGGAAGCAAAGGAGAAGACAGTTCGGCCTCGCCGCCAGTGGACGCGCCTTAGAAACCACCGTTGCCTTTTAGGGATTTGCCGCGTCGCTCTTCGGCAAGGGCGTGAGCAGCTCTTCGATGCCAGGTGTCTTCAACACGGCCGCAAACGCCGGATCTTTTTTCACCGTGCTCATATCCGAAAAGCCTTCATCGCGCGCTTTGCGAAGGTAGCGGACCGAGCGTTCTATGTCGCCGGCCTGGGCAAAGGACTTGGCGAGCAGGAAGTAGAACCGGCCGCGGTCGTACACGGAGCGGTCCTGAAGGACCGACCCGGTACGCGAGCCCCCGTGCTCGAAGACTTGCGGATCGAGCGCCATCGCCTGACGGAATGTGGCGATAGCCTCTTCGTACTTCTTGTCCCCGAAATACGCGTAGCCCAGGTTGCTGTAGAGAATCGCCATGTCCGGTTGGATAGCAATCGCCTTGCGGTAAGCCTTGATCGCTTTCCCATATCTCTTCCGCTGGTACCACACAGTGCCGACGTTGTTCATCGCGTCGGCGTACTGGGGATTGGTCTTGAAGGCGCGTTCGTAATATTTCAGCGCCGGCGAAAGGAGTGCTTGCTGATGATAGGCGATGCCCAACTTGTTCAGGTACACCGCATTGTTCGGGCTTTTCGCCGCCAGGTCGCGATAAACAGCGGACGCCTCCTTGTATTCTTTGCGTGCCATGTGAAGGTCGGCAACCTGTTCTTCAGTGAGCGGCGGCCGCGCGTCCGGCACCGCCGGCGGCGCGGCGGCCTGCACACCCCGCGGAAGGATTGGCGATTTTTCATCTTCGGTTTGGGTCTTTCCCACGGGGGGAACGAAAACGGCGAGAAGGGAAACAGCCAGCGGAATCGCCACTGTACGGTAGGTCATGGCGAATCTCCTTTGTCTTGCTTCGGCTTGTCAGTATCCTTGTCTTTGTCCTTCTTCTTACCTCCAAAGATACCAAAAAACTTCTGCAGTGGCCCCTTTTTCTTATCGGGAGCCTGCGCATCCGGCTG
>Ga0137385_10003500_pt1 | contig 13614 bp, 11 predicted proteins | sample SagtaG_FD_104921 | JGI IMG/M metagenome (GOLD analysis project Ga0137385, IMG submission 104921) | Vadose zone soil microbial communities from Sagehorn Ranch, Mendocino, California, USA - Sage2_R_80_16 metaG | ecosystem: Environmental > Terrestrial > Soil > Vadose zone | place: USA: California...
AGGTAGGAAAGCCCGACTGAGGCGATCAGGTACAGCGGCGCCACCAGGCTCCGCAGCACCAGGGCCAGCAGGATCCCGATCGCGATGATCGCGATCGGGATCACGTGAGCCAGGTCATGGTTGGAGATGCTGCTGATGTCATAGAGCGCCGGCGCCTCACCGGCGACGGCAGAATCGGTCGCCCGTACGGCGGCGGCGACCGCCGTCGTCGTGGTGCGGATGCCCGGCACGGCGCGCATGGCCGGCGTGGAGCCCGGGTCGCCGGCTTTCAGGCCGACCGAATACAGCACGGTGCGGCCGTCGGGGCTGACGAAGTTCGCGGTCGCCCGGTACAGCTCATAGGCCCGCAGCGGCACCTTGCTGCCCGGCGGCGGGGCCGGCGGCAGGGCGCTGGCCGGGCCCAGCAGGGCATGCAACTGCTGGTACTGGGCGGGCGCCAGCGGCGCGCCGACCGGGTTGAGAGGGCCCGTCACCGTGGTGAACAGGGCGCTTGCGGCCAGCTCGCGGCCTGCGGTGGCGAGGTCGGCGGGGTGATCCCAGACCGGCTGCGCGAAACGGAAGACGGGGTTGGTCGGGTTCGCCGACGAGCGCGGGAAGTGGCTGGTGAGAAGCGCGGTGCCGGCCGCGGAGTCGGTGTGGGCCGGGGGTGCGGTGCTGCCGCCGAACCCGGATCCCTGGTAGCCCAGCACCGCGAAGGCCAGCCCGCCGAAGAAGACCAGTCCCGCCAGCAGTGTTGGCGCCGGGTGCCGGACGATGCGGCCCGCGATCATGCCCCAGGTGCCCGGCTTGCCACTGCCCTGGATGCTCCAGGGCAGCAGCTTCGGCCGGCGGAAAACCGCCGTGAAGACTGTGCGCTTGACGGCCAGCAGCGAGAGCCGCAGCGACAGCAGGGCAGGCAGCAAGGTCAGGTTTGCCAGCAGTGTGACGCCGATCGCGATCGCGAACGGGACCCCGAGGTCGGAGTAGAAAGCGAAGCTGGCCAGCAGCAGCGTCAGCACCGCCGCGATGACCGTCGCGGCGGAGAACGTGATGGTTTCGCCGACCCTGGTCACCGACGTGATGATCGATTCCCGCGCGGGCCGGCGGGCGCGGACGGTGTCGCCACCCACCGAGCGCATAAAGCCGGAAAGGCCGGAGAAGGAATACGACTCCCTGGCGTGCCCGCTTGCCCGCAACTCCTCGCGCACCCGGAACACCAGGAACAGGCCGTAGTCGGTGCCCGCTCCCAGCACCAGCACGATCATCAGGTACTGCGCCAGCGGGGAGACCTGGAGTCCGTGGTGAGCCGCCTCGGCGACCAGCGGGCCGGAGATGATGACCGCCACCAGCGCCGGTGCCACCGTGGTGATCGCCAGGGTGAAGGACCGGAAGATCACCACCAGCAGCACGAGGATGAACAGCAGGGACACGAGCTCGACCTTGCTGCCGGTGTTGCCCGATGCCTTCTGCTGGTCGACCTGCACGGCGATGCTGCCCGCGAGGTGTGCCTGGAGCCCGGCGGGCAGCCCGGCGCGGGCGATGGTGGACCGCAGCGCGTCCACGAGAGCGGTGGCCTGGTTCTGGCCACCGCCCGCCAGGCTGGCGAGCACCATCAGCTGCTCAGCCTGGCCGTCGGGGGAGCGGCCGAGGTCAAGGACCTTGCTGACGCCGGCCGTCCTGGCGAGCTGGGCCCGCAACGCGGTGAGAGCGGTGTCGTCCGCCGCGGCCAGCTGGCCGCCGGACCGCGCCGCGACCACGGTGACGGGCACCAGGCCGGAGGTGCCGAACGGAGCCGCCAGCTCGGCAGCGTGCGAGCTGGGCGCGCTTGCTGGCAGGAACTTGGTGTTGTTGCTCTGGGTCACGCTGGACAGCGCTGGGAGAAGCGACATGGCGGCGATCGCCCCCGCCACCCACACCAGCAGTGCCAGCCACCGGAAGCGGACCGAGAGCGAGCCGATCCCGCGGAAGATTGTGTCGATGCGCACGGCGCCGAGCATACGCGCCGAAGGTGACAGCCCCGTGTCGCCGCGCGTCTATGATCTACAGGCCATGATCTGCCACGGCTGGTGCCGATGACCCCGGTGCGGCGGCCACAGGCGCCGCTGCTCAGCGTCGTGCTGCCGGTCGGGGGTGTGGAGCAGTACTTGCCAGCATGCCTTGACTCCGTGCTTGACCAGCCAGAGCCGGCCGCGGGCATCGAAGTGATCGCGGTCGATGATGCCTCACCGGATTCCTGCGGCGCGATCCTGGCGGACCGGGCCCGCCAGGATCCCCGGTTGCGGGTGATCCACCTGCCCGAACGCGTGGGCCCCGGGCCGGCCCGGATGCGCGGCCTGGCCGAAGCTGCCGGCGCCTACGTGTGGTTCGTTGACCCCGACGACCTGCTCACTGACGGCTGCCTCACCCGTGTCGCCACGCGGCTGGCACATGAGCAGCCTGATGTGCTGCTGCTCGACTACCTCATCCTGCATCCGTCCGGGCAGACCGAGCCGAGCCCCGGTGCTGAGCTGCTCGCCGGCGCCGCCCCGGTACTCACGTTCGCCGACCGGCCGGCCCTCATCGAGCGGACCATGACGTCATGGAGCAAGGTGTTCCGGCGGCCGTTCCTGGCCAGCCTGGGAGTGGCATTCCCGCCAGGGATCCATGAAGATATCCCGGTTTCCTGCGCGGCACTGCTCAGTGCGGGGCGCATCTCGCTGCTGCACCAGGTGTGCTACCTGTACCGGCGCCGCGGCGGCTCCTTCCTGGCCACTGCCAGCATGGACCACTTGAGCATCTTCTCCTCATATGAGCAGGTGTTCGCCTTGCTGGACGCCGCACCCCGCTGGCAGGGACAGCCAGCGGTCACGCCCGCCGTCAGGGCTGCGGTCTTCGGGCGGGCCATCGAGCATTACAGCACCGTGCTGGCGAACGGCCTGGTGCCACGCCATGCCCGGCGGGCGTTCTTCGGCCGGATGACGCGCGACTTCCATCGCTACCGGCCACCCTGCTACCAGCGCCCGCCGGGCCTGCGCGGGCTCAAGATCGCGCTCGTCGAGCGGGGTGCCTATGGGGCCTACATGATCCTTGGGCCGCTCAACGGTGCCCGGGTGGCGCTGCGCCGCGCTCTTGCCGCCGTGCCGCGCGCACGCTGATCCAGCGGCCGGGAAGACGCCGCCGGGCGGCAGGCCCGGGGGTGCTCTCATCTGCGGCAAACTGCCTGCCGGATCAGCGACAGGTCCCGTAGAGTCGCTTGTGCCGAAATCGGTGAGAGCGGGGATGAAGGACGGACTATGCGACATTTGATGGGCCTCATCCTGGCAGCGGCCGCGGCTGCGGCCCTGTTCTTTGGCGGCGGCTGGGGGATCGCGCACATGTCAGCCGTCACCGCGCACGGAGCCGGTCTTCCCAGCCAGACGGGCCTGGAAGCGCTGGCGGCTGTGATCGGAACTGGCTTGTTCCTTGGCATCTTGCTGGCCGCCCCGCCGGTATCGCCGCTGGCTACCGGCCTGCCAGGCCTTGGGCTGCTTGGCCTGACCGTGCTGCTTGCCCTGCACCCCGACCGGGCGACGGCGCTGATTCCACTGCGGTCAATGGCCTTCGGCATGGGCTTCAAGACCATGCTGGTGACCGGCCTGCTCGGCTTCGCCGGGGCTGCCATGATCTTCCCGCTGTTCATCCCGTCGCGCTGGCACCGCCCGCGCGCCGAGGAAGAGGATGAGGAGGACGACTCCGTGCTGTCCACCGTCAGCGGCTTGCTTACCTGAGCCGCTGCCAGGAACGGCGCTGGGCTGCCGCCCGGGCGGACAGCCCGGGGATGGCAGCCCAGTGGCCAGGTGGAGACCGGGCGCCCGGTTAGTGGCTGGCGGCGAACTGTTCCGACTCGGTGGACCCGGCAAGCGCCACCGTGGACGAGTTCGGCGTGATGGCGGAGGCAACCAGGTCGAAGTAACCGGTCCCCACCTCGCGCTGGTGGCGGGTGGCGGTGTAGCCGTCGGCCTCGGCGGCGAACTCGCTGTCCTGCAGCCGCACATAGGCTGGCATGCCCTCGGTGACGTAGCCGCGCGCCAGCTCGAACATTGAGTAGTTGAGCGCGTGGAACCCGGCCAGGGTGATGAACTGGAACTTGTAGCCCATCGCGCCCAGTTCCCGCTGGAACTTCGCGATGGTGGCGTCGTCGAGGTGCTTGTGCCAGTTGAACGAGGGCGAGCAGTTGTAGGCGAGTAGCTGATCGGGGTATTCCGCCTTGATCGCCTCGGCGAACTCGCGCGCCTCCGCCAGGTCAGGGGTGGAGGTCTCCATCCACAGCAGATCCGAGTACGGGGCATAGGCGAGCCCGCGGGCGACCGACGCCGCCATGCCGTTGCGCACCCGGAAGAACCCCTCCGCGGTGCGTTCCCCGGTCACGAACCGCTGGTCGCGCTTGTCGGAGTCGCTGGTGATCAGCGTGGCGGAATGCGCGTCTGTCCGGGCCACCACGATGCTCGGCACGCCGCAAACGTCGGCGGCCAGGCGCGCGGCGTTAAGCGTCTTAATATGCTGGCTGGTCGGGATGAGGACCTTGCCGCCGAGGTGACCGCACTTCTTCTCCGAGGCGAGCTGGTCTTCCCAGTGCACCCCGGCGGCACCAGCCGCGATCATGGCCTTCATCAGCTCGAACGCGTTCAGGACCCCGCCGAAGCCCGCTTCGGCGTCGGCGACGATCGGGGCGAGCCAGGTGTCCGGCGTCGCGGGCGCGCCGCCCGACTCGGCCCAGGTGATCTGGTCCGCCCGCAGCAGGGCGTTGTTGATCCGGCGAACCACCTGGGGCACCGAGTTGGCTGGGTAGAGGCTCTGGTCGGGGTAGGTCTGCCCGGCCAGGTTCGCGTCCGCGGCAACCTGCCATCCCGACAGGTAGATCGCGGGCAGGCCGGCCCGGACCTGCTGGACCGCCTGGTTGCCGGTAACCGCGCCGAGCGAGGGCACGAAGTCTTTCTCGTGCAGCAGCCGCCACAGCCGCTGGGCGCCCATCCGGGCCAGGGTGTGCTCCTCCTGCACCGACCCGCGCAGCCGGACCACGTCCGCGGCAGAGTACGTTCGCTCGGTGCCACGCCAGCGCTCGCTGGTCGCCCACTCCCGGCGAAGCCGCGTTACCTGCTCGCCGAACCGGCTGTCCGCTGCCCGGCCGTTGCCATTGGGGGTGGTGTGGCCATTACTGCTGGGGGTGCCCTCGAGGCGACGATCGTTCATTGGTCCTCCCGACGCATGTCCCCTGGGTTCATGACCCCAGCCTGCCCGGCGCGCCTGGACAGCACCATGAATCGGGGTTTAAATATCGGCAATCTTTCAGCTAAAGTGAAGATGTGACAGACTTCCTTAATGAAGAAGCTCCATCATTTCCGTCACGTGGTCTAGACCTTACGACGTTCGGCCAGCGGCTGCGCCATCTCCGGCGCGCTCGCGGCATCACCCTGGCCGAGCTTGGTGCCCGGGTCGGCCGGGCCCCCTCGGCGCTCTCGCTGCTGGAGAACGGCCGCCGCGAGCCGAAGCTGTCCCTCATCGAATCGCTTGCCAGGGCGTTGTCGGTGTCCACGGAGGAACTGCTGCGGCGGCAGCCGCCGAGCCGGCGCGCGCAGCTTGAGATCACGCTGGAGGAGGCGCAGCGCGATCCGCTCTTCCGTGACCTGGGGCTGCCGTATGTGAAGGCGGGCGCGCGGGTGCCGAACGACATGCTGGAACACGTGGCCGGGCTGTACGCAGAGCTGCGGCGGCAGCGCACGCGGCCCACGGCGACCCCCGAGGAGGCGCGGATCGCCAACGCCGAACTGCGCGGCGCGATGCGCGAGCGCGGTAACTACTTCCCCGAAATCGAGCAGCTGGCATCGCGGGCGCTGGCGGCGTCCGGGTACCGCGGTGGCGCGCTGTCCCAGAGCACCCTGATGGCGCTGGTGGGCCACCACGGTTTCACCGTCTCCTACGCAGGTGACCTGCCCCGGTCGGTGCGTTCCGTCACCGATTTGCGGCACCGGCGCATCTACCTCAAGCAGGAATCGGTCGGAATGCACTCGCCGCGGACCATCCTGCTGCAGACCCTGGGCCACTTCCTGCTCGATCATGAGATCCCGCGCGATTTCGCCGACTTCCTCCGGCAGCGGGTGGAGGCGAACTACTTCGCGGCCGCGGTGCTGGTGCCGGAACAGGTTGCTGCCGGGTTCCTTGCCGACGCCAAACAGGCACGCCAGCTGTCGGTAGAAGACCTGCGGGATGTGTTCTCGGTCTCCTACGAGATGGCGGCCCACCGGTTCACCAACCTCGCCACCCACCATCTCGGGCTGCCGTGCCATTTCGTGAAGAACGATGAGGGTGGGGTCATCTATAAGGCGTACGAGAACGATGAGCTCGGGCTGCCGGCCGATGATTCAGGCGCGATCGAGGGGCAGCGGATGTGCCGGCAGTGGTCTGGCCGGCAGGTGTTCTCCTCGGCGGACCCGTTCTCGCCCTACTACCAGTACACCGACACGCCGACGGGTACCTACTGGTGCGTGGCTCATGTGGACCCGGTCCGCGACCGCGGGTTCGCGATCACGCTGGGTACGCCGTACGAGCATTCCCGCTGGTTCCGGGGCCGCGAAACGGTGCTGCGGCGGGTCTCCCGCTGCCCTGGCAGCGACTGCTGCCAGCGGCCGCCGGCGGGGCTCGCGACCCGGTGGGAGGGCATGGCCTGGCCGTCCGCCCGCGCTCACTCGCACATCCTGTCCGCCCTGCCGACCGGGAGCTTCCCCGGTGTGGACGAGACCGAGGTCTATGAGTTCCTCGACCGTCACGCCACCAGCTGAACCCAGCCCCAGCGCAGCTGAACCCCGCCCCGGGCCGGGCTCAGCCCCAGCCTCTGCGCAGGGGCGGGTAGCCGACGTAGTTCTCGGCCAGGCCGACCGCGGCGGCGCGGGACGTGGTCACGTACCGAAGCTGCGCGAGCTGGAGCGCTGCCTCCATGGCGTCGGCCCCCGGCGTGCGGTGCAGCATCGAGGTCATCCACCACGAGAAGTGGGTGGCGCGCCAGACCCGGCGCAGGACGGTCCCGGAGTAGCGGTCGGCAAGCCGCTCGTCCGCGTGCAGCAGCAGGGCTTCCATTGCGTCAGCGAGCACGGTCACGTCGGCCATGGCCAGGTTCAGGCCCTTGGCCCCGGTGGGCGGGACAATGTGGGAGGCGTCCCCGGCCAGGAACAGCCGCCCGTAGCGCATCGGCGCGCTGACGAAGCTGCGCATGGGCGTGATGGCCTTGTCCAGCACCGGGCCTTCCTTCAGCTCCCACCCCGGCAGCGCGAACCGGCGCCGGAGATTGTCCCAGACCCGCTGGTCTGGCCAGTCCTCGATCCGGGCGTCCGGGGCGACCTGCAGGTACAGCTTGCTGATCTGCGGGGTCCGCAGGCTGTGCAGGGCGAAACCATCGGGGTGGTGACAGTAGATGAGCTCGTCGGTTGAGGGCGGCACATCGGCGAGGATCCCGAGCCACGCATAGGGATAGTCCCTGTCGGTGACGGTGAGCAGGCCGCCCGGGACGGCCTGCCTGCTGATCCCGTGGAAGCCGTCACAGCCCGCGATGACGTCGCAGGTGAGTTCGTGCCGCCTCCCGTCTGCCGCCGTGTAGGCCAGCACCGGCCGGTGTGAATCAAGGTCCGCCACCTCGGTGCCGGAAATGTCGAATTCCAGCTGCCCGCCATCTGCCAGCCGCCGGGCGATCAGGTCCTTGACCACTTCCGTCTGGGCGTACACGGTGACGGTGCGGCCGCCGGTCAGGTCCCGGAAGTCCAGGTGGTGCCGCTCCCCGGCGAACTGCAGATGTATCCCGCCATGTTCCAGGCCCTCACGGTCGAGCCGGTCAGCGAGGCCCGCCTCGCGCAGTAGCCTCACCGTGCCGTCTTCCAGCACCCCGGCCCGCTGCCGCGCCTCGCAGTAAGCACGGCTGCGGATCTCCACCACCACCGAGTCGATGCCACGCCGCGCCAGCAGGTGCGACAGCAGGAGCCCGGCTGGGCCCGCGCCGATGATTCCTACCTGTGTGCGCATGGTTCAGAAGGGGTAGCTGGCGATTTCTCCCCGCAGCGTGACCCAGCGGGTGTCGGTGAACGCGTCCAGGTTGGCGCTGCCGCCGAAGCGGGCGCCCGTTCCGGAGGCGAGGACTCCGCCGAACGGGGTGTTCGGGGCGTCATCCACGGTCTGGTCGTTGATGTGCACGATCCCGGTGGGAATCCGCCGGGCGAGGTCAAGGCCGCGCATCACGTCGCTGGTGAGAATGCCGAGCGACAGGCCGTACTCGCTGTCGGCGGCGAGCTTGGCCGCCTCGCCCGGGGTCGAGAACCGCATCACCGGCGCCACCGGGCCAAACACCTCGCCGGCGTAGGCGGGCATGGCGGGTGCGACCTCGGCGAGCACGGTGGGCTGGTAGAACAGCCCCTCATACGTGCCCCCGGCCGCGAGCCGCGCGCCCGCGTCCACGCTGGCGGTGACCAGGCCGTGAATCTTGTCGCGCTGGCGCTCGTCGATGATCGGGCCGAGTGCCACCGGCTCGGTGGCCGGATTGCCCACCGGCAGGTTCGCCGCCTTCCCGGCCAGCTGGGAGACGTAGTCGTCGTACACGGCCTCATGCACGAGGTGGCGGCCCGTGGTCATGCAGATCTGGCCCTGGTGCAGGAAGGAACCCCACGCACCCGCGGAGGCGGCCTTGGCCACGTCGGCATCATCGAGGACGATCAGCGCCGAGTTGCCGCCGAGTTCCAGGTGGCAGCGCTTGAGATGCTGGGCCGCCAGCTGGCCGACCCGGCGCCCAGCGGCAGTGGAACCGGTGAAGGAGATAACCCGGACCGCGGGGTCGCCGATCAGCGCCTCCCCCACCCCGGGACCCCCCGGCAGCACATGCAGCAGCCCGCCGGGCAGGCCGGCCTCCTCGAAAACCCGGGCGAGGGCCACGCCGCCACAGACGGCGGTGCGGGGGTCGGGCTTGAGGACAACTGCGTTGCCCAGCGCCAGCGCGGGCGCCACCGAGCGGATGGCGAGGATCTGCGGGAAGTTGAAGGGCGCGATCACGGCCACGACCCCAGCCGGCACCCGCTCGGCGAAGCTGAGATGCGGCGACTCGCTCGGCAGCAGCTCCCCGTACGCCCGCGACGGCAAGGTGGCGGCCTCGTACACCTCTTCGGTGGCCACATGCGTCTCGAACTGCGCGGCGGGGCCGATCTTGCCACCTTCCCGGATGCTCCACTGCTCGATCTCGGCGGCGTGTGTCTTCCAGAGATCGCCTGCGCGGCGCAGCACCGCCGACCGTTCCGTGTGCGGGAGCGCGGCCCAGGCCGGCTGGGCGGCGGCGGCCGCGGTGGTGGCCATGGCCACATCCGCAGGGGAGGCGATCCCGGTGCTGCCAAGCTGCGATCCGGTCGCCGGCTCGAGCACCGGAGCCTCACCGCCCCCAGCCCGCTTCCAGCCGCCGGAGTAGATCTTCCCTTGCCAGGATGCGTCATCCAGGAACGCCACGGGCCCTCCTCGGCTGTGGGCGGTGCACGCCCAAAACGTGCGTGTCGCGAACAATGGTTCTTAACACGAACATGGCGAATCTAGGTGAATGCGTACCCGGGTGTCAACGAGACCCGGTGAGACCCGCTGGGCGGCCAGTTCCCCGGCATCGCTAGGCGATCCTGGCCGGTCATGCTAGGCCTTATACATGAATCAGCAGCCGCACCAGGTGCCCACGGACGTGGCCGCCCGCGCCGAGGCGGAAGGCATCTCCCTCGTCTGGTTCCTCTACGCCGATCATGGCGGGATCATCCGCGGCAAGGCGGCGTCGGCCGCGATGCTGCCGGCCCGCATGGTCACCGGGATCGGGCACACGGTCGCCATGATGGCGATGTCCATGATGGACCACCTGCAGCCGGTGGAGGGCATGGGCCCCGTCGGTGAGATCCGCCTCCTGCCCGACCTGGCCACCTTCACCCCGCTGCCCTACGCCCCGGGCGCCGCCGCCATGCTTGCCGACCAGGTCCAGCCGGGCGGAGAGCGCTGGGACGGATGCGCCCGCACCTACCTCAAACAGGCCATCGCCGAACTGGCCACCGAGGGTTACGCGGCGACGGCCGCGTTCGAGCCGGAGTTCACCCTCGGCCGCCGCGAGGCAGACCCGGCTGGCGGGCCGGACCGGCTTGTGCCCATCGACGACAGCCTGTGCTACTCGGCCACCGGCTTCCATCTCGCCCACGACTACACCCAGGCGCTGCTCGGCGCGCTGGAAGCGCAGGGCCTGCAGGTGGAGCACTACTACCCGGAACTCGGGCACGGCCAGCAGGAGATGTCGATCCGGCACGGCCCAGCCCTGCGGGCGGCCGACAACCACGTGCTCTACCGGGAAACCGTACGCGGCGTCGCGTTCCGGCAGGGACTGTGGGCGAGCCTGGCGCCCAAGCCCATCCCCGACCAGGCCGGCAACGGCACCCACCTGCACCTGTCCCTGCGCGATGCCCGGCCGGGCGGCCAGCCGGGAGCCGACCCGGTCTTCTACGACGCCGGTGACCGCTACCTGCTGTCGCATACCGGCTACCACTTCATCGGCGGCCTGCTCGCCCACCTGCCCGCGCTCACCGCGCTGACCTGCGGCAGCGTCAACAGCTACCGGCGGCTCGCGCCGCAGATGTGGAGCAGCGCCTACACCGTCTACGGCATGGACAACCGTGAGGCGGCGGTCAGGATCTGCTCCCCGATGCGCGACGACCCGGCCGCCTCGGTGAACCTCGAGCTGAAGCCGTCGGATTCCAGCGCCAACCCCTACCTGGCTCTCGGCGCGTGCATTCATGCCGGACTGGACGGGATACGCCGCAAGCTTGATCCGGGTGAAGCGGTCAACGTGGACCCTGCCCTTCTTTCCGACACCGAACGGCATTCGCGGGGTGCTCACCGTCTCCCCACCTCCCTTGATGAGGCGCTGGACGCCTTGGAGGGCGATGAGCTGCTCATGGAGTCACTCGGTGACCTGCGGCGGCGGGCTTACCTGGCGGTCAAGCGGTCCGAAGCGGCCCTGTTCGCGGGCGCCGACCCCGCCTTCGAGTGCTTCGAGCACTTCAGGAAGATCTAGCGCCATATTGCGTCTGGCCAGGCAGAACATGTCTCAGACCACCCCCTGGGCCGAGTCCGGGCCGTCAGCCGCGCTGCCGAGAACATGGTCGATCGCCGCCCGCATCTTGTCCCTGGCGCTCGGCATGAGGTGGGTGTAGACCGCCAGCGTGAACGCCGCCGACGCGTGCCCGAGGTATTCCGAAAGCGCCTTGATGTCCACCCCGTTGGCCAGGGGCCGGTTGTCTCACGTCAGTGGCTGGTCGCTCGGGTACTTTGGCCCGCCGGGTCGCTAGGCCACTGTCCGGACGCACCGGACGGGCTCTCGACCCCACCTGGCGCCGCAGAGATGTGCCCCCTACCGGCGCCGTGCGAATGCCTTATGCACGGCCCTAGCTAGCGCCGAAGCGCCAGAGTCGGCTGGACGGGGCTCCCAGCCCTCACGCTGCGGGGACGTTGGGAGTCAGCTTCGGGCCAACCTGGCTGTCCCATGCGAACGGGTGGTAAGAGCCATGGGCTGGGTTGCGTGCCGCGAACGCCTGTCCGCACGGTGGCTCGTGCAGCGCTGGCGTGGGCCATAGCAACGCGAGTTCAGCTTGCGCGATGGGAACCTCTGGTTGCCGGTCATCTCCGGGAGAAGTCATACAAGATCCCGCGGCCACGGCCGACCAGCGGATGGCACGCTTCGGGCCGGTCATGACTCACCGCCCGGCTGGCTCTCGTCCTCGCCGCCGATCCGGTCGATGATGTCGAGCAGCGCCTGCGCCCAGACCTGGAGCCGTCCCATGTCGGCGGCCATGTCGAAAGTGGATTCGTAGGTGACGTCCCAGAGCCTGCCCAGCAGATCCCGGGCACGCTTGGCATCGCGCTGCTCGGACTGGGTGAGGGCGGTCACCGGGACCACCGCTCCGGGGCCGTCGTGGGGCCGTCGCAGGACTCAATTCGTCCAACGTCAGCCAACGCTTGCCAACGAGTGAAACCGCAGACCAGAGTTGGTTTCCAGCGGAGCGCGCTGGCTCGCCTGGGCCGTGTGTCACTTCAGCAGGAGCTAGACCGATTCGGCCCAATCCCCTGATCGTCGCGGCCCGCGCCGATCCCGGCGGGCGCTGCCGATGTCCAAAACGGGTGGGATCTGACCGGCCCTGCAAGTGTGACCTGTAATTTGGCCCAGTTTGTGTTTGTCCCTATTGCCCGATATGGGACCATGGCCCTGCCAGAGATCGCAGGCTGCGCGAGACTCCAGGGATTTAGCCATGGCTCGCGTGAAGGGGAGGCACGCGCATGGTGGAGGTCCAGAACTTCGCGTTCGGCCTGCTCAACCCAGTTCTCGCCTACGTGATGTCGTGCTTGGGCTGCTTCCTCGGCCTGCAGTGCACGACCCGCGCCCGGGCGCTGGCGGGCATGGCCCGCGCCCGGTGGCTGCTGCTCGCGGGCGTCTCGATTGGCACCACCGGAATCTGGGTGATGCACTTCATCGCCATGCTCGGGTTCAGCATCCCGGGCGGGGCGATCCAGTACAACGTGCCGGTGACCATCCTCAGCATGCTGATCGCCGTGGCTGTCGTCAGCATTGGCCTGCTTATCGTCGGGTTCGGCGGCGAGGGGCAGGGCCCGCTGCTGCTCGGTGGCACGATCATCGGCCTCGGTGTGGCGAGCATGCACTACATGGGCATGTGGGCCATGCGCATGCCGGACACGATGGGGTACAACGCGGGCCTGCTGGCGCTGTCGGTCGTCATCGCCATCGTCGCCGGCACCGCGGCACTGTGGGCGGCGCTGCGCCTGCGGCGGCTGTGGTCCACCTTCGCCGCGTCACTGATCATGGGCGTGGCCGTAAGCGGGATGCACTACACGGGCATGGCCGCCCTGCGTGTGTACGCGGCCAGGCCTGGCGAAGGCATGGCGGCGATGGGGAGCGGGGCCAGTGGGGCGTCCTTCCTGCTGCCCCTGATCATGGGCATCAGCGTGCTGGCGTTCCTGGTTACCGCGATCGTTACCCTGGCGCCCACCGAAGCGGAGATTCGCGAGGACGCTGAGCTCATGGAGCGCATCGCCAGGCTGTCCAGAGACACAGCGAACAGGCGGCAGCTGTAAGTTGCCTGCATGACCGACACAGCTACCAGCCCCTCCGTTCAGGGCGAGGTTCCGCCGCTGGCAGAGGCGGCCCCGACGGCCGCGGCTGCCGAACGGGCCAACGCCAGGGCGCTTGTGGAGGCTGCCCGCCGCGCCGAGGAGACCCGGCAGGCACCTGAGCTTCACGTACCCAAGCTGGTCACCTCCCGCCACTTCCGTGGCGAGAGCCCGCTGGACGAGATCGCGGACGCCGTGAACAGGTTCTGCGGGTCCATGTGGGTCTTCCTCGGCATCACGACCGGGATCGTGGTCTGGCTGTTCGCGGGCAACGTCGTCGGGTTCGACAAAGACCCCCTGGCCGCTGCTGCTCACCCTTCTCAACTTGCCCCAGCTGTCCATAATGATCTCGTTGCAGGTCAGCGCGAACCGGGCACAGTCAGCCAGCGACAAGCGCGCGATAGCTGATCACGAGACGCTGATCTCCCTGCACACCATGGCCAGGCAGCAGAT
>Ga0137385_10003506_pt1 | contig 13603 bp, 9 predicted proteins | sample SagtaG_FD_104921 | JGI IMG/M metagenome (GOLD analysis project Ga0137385, IMG submission 104921) | Vadose zone soil microbial communities from Sagehorn Ranch, Mendocino, California, USA - Sage2_R_80_16 metaG | ecosystem: Environmental > Terrestrial > Soil > Vadose zone | place: USA: California...
ACGTTGAGGATGCCGCTTGAGGATGAAACGGGTCCCTGCAACGGTGTGAAAGGGGCAGTAGACGTCTATGATCCTCCGCTGGAGGCGCGGGTTCCCCGATTAGACAGATGCTGCCTAAAACAGAAGGTGGGTTACAGCCGGGACACCGCCCCCAAAAACAATCACTTTGTTCAGGAAAAATACGGGATAGACCACTCTTGCGTCGCGAGGTATGTTGTGCAAGACCCCCCCCTTTTAGAGGAGAAAATTTTCTGTCTGGCAGTGATTATGGGCGAGACGGGCTATTCAGGGCACAGACCAGGCTTGGATCACATGCTGTTTTAACGAGTCGTCAAGAAGGATTTGCTATGCAATTAAGGGGACATCATCTAGAACCGAGATCAGGGCTGATAATGGGCGATTTTTACGATCATATCTCTTCCTCAAAGACGTACTTTGCGTCGCAAGAGATGCCCAAGGGATCCGTTTTTTTCAAAACCCCTCTTTCTGTCTGGGCGTGATTCTACGCCTGTTTCTTGAGATAAGCGTATTATCAGCTTGTCGAGGGTTTTTCGTTCCCTGCGTTTTCCCGTGGAATCAGCGTGGGAGATGGTGTTTTAGAATTCACGGGCTTAATTTCGAGATTAGGGCTGAAAAACGGGCGATTCTGGGAAAAAATTAGGGCTTTGGCCAGGGTCCAGATTGGCCCAAGCTAACAATCTGCGAAACCGAAGAGCCGACTAGAATAGGCTTGTTATTCCGATGAAATCCTCGCGAGTGTGCTCACGGTTTTCCAGTTCCTGGTCGTCGCTCCGACCGACAACGCCTTTTCTATAGCATTGTTGGAAAGTTTGGTTCTCCCATAACCATCAGGACAATAGAGATAGATTTCTCGACCTCTGATACGGAATTGATCAATGTGCGCATTCAACGCATCCATTCTCTCCTTCGCGTCCTTCGGCGGCAGTGCCGCCAAGAATGTGATGTGAAGCTTGGAATGATCCAATCCCCTTTCGTTCAGGAACGGGTTGCCTCCAACGACTTTTCCTATCTCGTCTGAGGTTCTCACAACCACAGGAATTGGAAAACCAAAATCCTCCGAAATCTTCTCCGCGATGGCCTTTGACAGATCATCAGGAGAGGCCCTCACAGCCTCGAAGATGACATTTCCGCTCTGAACATATGTTCTGACCCGGCCGAACTCTAACGCCTCAAACGATGCCCGGACATGCTCCATCCTGACGATTTTCTTACCAACAACATTGATTCCTCGAAGCATCGCGATATAGATCGGCAAGAGCTACATCTATCCCAAGCGTCGGTAACTGTTGTTCAGTCTGAATCGGCCTCCATCATCGAGCGGGGGAAGCGCGTGTGAGAAAAGTGCATCGCGCCCCGTGGCACTATCCAGGGTAATACTTTGACCGAGAACCGCCCGGCCCGGACTGCGGGATCCTGCTCCTTTAACAACCGAGCCTTTTCCGGCTCAACGTTCAAGATAGTCAGCCCGCGAAAAGCCTCGTCCGGTCCTCCGAGAAGAGGACCTGCCGCGAGCAAATAGCCAGCTTCATGAAGATCCGCGAGGTGAGCCATGTGAGCATCTTGCAACTCAGCCTCCGCCTCTTTGTCAAGACGCGGGCGATCAGGACGGAGCACTAACAGGGCTATCGAGAATCTGTCGAATTCCATATCCTAACCCTATGCTGACGGCCAAATAAGACTCGGGTTGGTCGCGGGAAGATATGTGGATAATGTCGGATACGATTGATCGCTAACCCGAGGATTGGAAAAAGAAGGGGGGGTAGTGGTGAGGTTCTAGTGTTCAGCGACTTGGAAGCATGCGACGTCGTATTGCGAGACAGCTGCCGAGTTTGCCGGGGTTTGAGTGGTCTGTCCGTCGCCCGCGTAATTGTTTCCTGCATTGGTGAACCCGTTGGTGTTGAAGCCTGTGGGAGATAGGGGTCCGGTTGGGAAAACTGATTGACAACTCTGGTTCGGCTGTCCCGAAGTGCTCGTATTAGTGTCGGCTGCGACCGGTCTCGCGAGGAATGGTATTGCTGCAAGAGATACAATTGCCATCATTAAGAAAAGTCTAGATGGGGTCATTGTTTTTCGTCATAGGTGGGCAACGGCGTGTTGAGATAAAAATGTTACTATCGTAATAGCAGGAAAGAGAATTCTAGCGCTCGAAACGGAGATAAACCGGTCAAACAGGTGACCGGAAAGACTTCCATGCTTCTCAGGTGAGTGAGCCCGGGCTCTGGCAAATTCAATCTACTACTGAACAAATTCTCAGAATATCCACCTTGATAACTCAAACTTTGCAGAATACAGATTGCTCAGTAGGCGCGGGAGGTCCGACAATCTGCCAAGAAACGGTCTGAGCTTGAACCGGTTTCCTCCGAGCCAGCAGGATTCCGAGCGCCAAAGCTACGGCGAACAACAGACCGGCTACGACAGCCACTACCAAGATCTCAAGCCTCAACTGGTTGATAGAGCTTTGAAGAGTTTGAATCTGCTCGGAATACGGATACACGGACCCATACGCGATTCCCGGAGGCAACGAGTAAACAGTGGCGGAATGTCCCGCCCCGCTGAAGCCCGAAGGATTGACCAACCAATCGTAGACGTTCGATAACGCATACATGTCCAAGGTTGACGGCGCTTCCAGAGAGTTCCTCGGATTGCCCACTGCCTGCCCGTAGGACAGGAACATTAGCTCAAAAGTCCCATCATCTGTTACCGATACGGTCGCGTGGTTCAGTCCGAGAGCATGCCCAAACTCATGGCTGGCAATATTAATCATATCCGTATCGGTTAACTGAGTCGTGTTGGTCGGATCATACGCCGCGAGTGTCGTGGTTGTTGGGGGCACGAAGGTTCCTGAATTCTGTTGAATTCGCACCGAAGTCAGCCCCAGTCCAGCCGATTCCGATCCAAACGACTGGATGAACTGGACCCTAATGTCCGGGGTGCCGCACAACGTGTCGTTGACACCCGAAACGCACGTTTCAAAGCTCAGTTTGCGAAGGTAATACGAACCGTAGGCATCCGTGTACGCGATGATCGACTTAGCCCAGCGGGTGATCGCATAGTTCACCTCATACGTGTATGACGCCTTGAACCAAGGCATGTTTGATGCGGGAGTAATCACAATAGTGATGGTTGGGTTTGTCCAGGTGCCGCCTTCTGTTGGAATTTCCGCACCTGTGGCTGCATGAGCGTTGGATGCTGGGTTGAACGATATGGCCATGACAAGAAGGATTCCGAGAAGAAAGAGCATTCTCAACGTGAGGCCACTTTTTCCAGATGACGATGCCGTTCTGTTATGGGTTGTTTGTAGGGGTTTTCCTATTAGATCATTCCCGCAGAACCCCTTCTCCACTTATGGAATGACGGGTGATCCGGAAAAAACCGCGTTTGACACCTTGGATGTTCTGATGACTAAGCGAGGGACAGGTAAACGATTGTCGGGTCACTTGTCTACAAACTGAACAACGGGCTTATTTACAGCCCGACATCAGAATACTATACGGCTACCCACGTGATGTAATGTCGGACAAACGTTTTGTCCAAGGGTCCGGTATCAACGCTTTCAACGGAAACGAGCTGATAGTAAAGGGCGCGCTTGAGAGCAAGGTCGGCTTGATGGCTGGCTATCCCGGCTCGCCTGTCGCAGAAGTTTTCACGATTCTAGAAGAGAACGCTGAGATTCTCAGAGAATGCGGATTATGGGGAGAGATGACGAACGATGAGTCTCAAGGTGCTGCAGCGCTCAACGGCGCGTTGGACGTTGGCGTCAACGCTGTTGCCGTGATGAAGAGCGTCGGTCTCAATGTCGCTGCTGACCCGATCAATATCATCAATTATGCTGACAAGCTCGGCTTGAGCGGGAAGAGAGGCGGCGCCCTCGTCGTCTGTGGTGACGATCCGCATGCTTCCAGCACTCAGGTTGCGGGTGATAGTCGCCAGCTTATGGAGCATCTCAAGATGGCTGTCATCGAGCCAAGCACTCCGCAAGAGGTCAAGGACTGGATCGGAGAAGGACTCAGGCTCTCACAGTACTCAAACCTGGTCGTAGGCTATCTCATCACGACTTATCTGGCTGAGGGTGGAGGTAGCGTTATTCTCTCAGAAAACCAGCCGTCGGACATTACCTTCAAGAATCCGATTACCCTCGATATTTCAAAAGTCGATATCAAACGGAGAGTCAGCATCCCTCCGAACACTTGGGATCTGGAGAAGGAGATAGTCAGAGACAGATTCCCGAAGGTCCATGAATATGTTCGCGATCATAAGCTCGACAAGATACTGTACGATGATGGTCGAAAGCACCGAATCGGATTCATCGCGGCTGGCATATCCTACAGCTACCTGGAACAGGCTCTCTGGGAGCTCGGACTAGACGAGCAATTCCCGATTCTGAAACCTGCAGTAACCTATCCTCTTGAACCCAACATCGTTGGCGAGTTATCCAAGAAAGTCGAGAATATTGTCGTTGTCGAAGAGAAGAGTCCAGCGATAGAGAACCAGGTCAAGACTATACTCGACGACTTGGTGCAAGAAGGAAAACTCTCCAGCATGTCGAAAGTCTGGGGCAAGTTCTTTCCTCAGGGCGATGGATTTCCGGAAGAGAGCGGCCTCACCCCGTCAAACCTCATTGAGAAGGTTGGGAACCTGCTCTTGGAGATCGGTGATCCTGCCGCCAAGATCGACCAGAAGAAGATCCACAGCGAACTTGACCTGATAGCTGAGATCAAAGCGTACGGGCTCCTGGTCCCGCCTCGATCTCCAGGCTTCTGTGCCGGTTGCCCTCACAGGGAAACTCTCAGCGCAGTTCACTCTCTAAGAGATATACCTGAGCACAAAGACATCTTCGCGCACGGCGACATCGGATGTTACTCAATGTCGTTCCTCCCGCCCTTCGGTGAAATGCACAACCTAACGGCAATGGCCCTGGGCGGTGCTGCGGGAGCCGGTATGGACCCGTTCGTGACAAACAAACAGTACGCGCTGATGGGCGACTCCACGTTTTTCTGGAGAGGAATGACTGCCATATCCAATTCGATCAAAGAAGGACAGGACATCCTCTATCTCATTCTCGACAACAAGAACACTGCGATGACAGGCCACCAGCCGACACCGGAGTCAGGCCACAACCTGATGGGCGACAAGACAACCCCCCAGGACATCGAGAGCATCGTACGTGCAATGGGACAGGGCCAGATCTACGTGAAGAAGATGCCTCCCTCAAACCGAGAGAAGTACATGAAAGAACTGGACAAGGTCTTCGAAAAACCCGGCGTCAAGGTCATCATAGCCGACAAAGAGTGCGGCATCACATTTCACAAGAGAAAGCGTTCAGAAAGAAACAGGATCATTGAGAGACAGGGTTTCATCAAGAAAGAGACATTCGTCAACATCTCGCAGGAAGTATGCGAGAACTGCCGCGAGTGCACGAAGAATACTGGCTGTCCTGGGCTTACGATAATCAATACTGACTATGGCGAAAAGATTGGGATTGACCAGTCGATTTGTGTATCGGACACTTACTGCACTAAGGTCATGGCTTGCCCGTCATTTGAGAAGGTCATAGTCACTAGAAACAAACCGCCGAGGTCACGGGTCAAGAAGATCTCGCTCGAGAATATTCCGCAGCCTACTCCGCACCGTTTCACTGATACTTGGAAGATCTTCATCAGCGGCGTAGGTGGGATGGGCGTAGGTGTATTGTCGTCAGTTCTCGCTCGAGCTGGAACCAAAGAAGGATACCACGTCCGGTTCAACGATAAGAAAGGACTTGCAATCCGAAACGGAGCAGTCTCAGCTCACGTACTGTACTCGAATGGAAAGGCAAAGATCTCAACCATCGTCCCGAACGGCAAGGCGGATCTCTTGATGGGTGTGGACATGCTTGAGGCGGAGAGAAGTCTAGTATACGCGAGCCAGGTTCACACTACTGCGGTGGTGAACACCACGGTGGTCCCGACTATCCCGATGCTGGCAGGGATGATGAACTATCCTCCAGACGCCGAGGAGAATATTCGAAGACACACTAACTCCGACGAATATTTCGGTGGAAGACTTAGCGAGATTTCGGAACTGTATTTCGGAAGCAAGCTTTTCACCAACATGATCCTCTTGGGCGCCGCCTTCCAGAAGGGCCTGATACCTGTTCGCGAACAGAATCTGATCGATGCTATACTGGAAACAGTCCCTTCAAGCCAGCGAACTAGAAACATGGAGGCTCTACGCCTCGGACGAAAAATGGCCATCGAACCGGAGCTTCTGGAATTCAAGAATATTGTTGCGGACGAGCGTATCCTTACTCTGTTTGGTGCGAAGGAAACTTACCAGTCTGTTCTCGACATGAAAGCTAAGCAGCTTTCCCATTCCTACTGGATGTTCTGGCGCGGAAAAACGGTCGCGGACGAATACCGACGACTCGTCGAGAGCACTGTTGCCACGATGAGGCTCGACGAGGATACGAACAGAGCGATTGCCCGGAGAGTATACGATCTCATAATGTGGGGAGAACTTCCCTATGCCGAGAAATACGTGGACAAGATCCTCGAAGTGTTCAGGAACGACAGGGAAGACAAGGGCTACGCAGCAACGAAAACGGCAATGCTGGACCTTCACAAAGTAATGGCGATCAAAGACGAGATCTACACTCCACACCTGCTGACTGACGGCGAGAAACTGGACCGGGACAAGATACGGTACAATATTGACGGTGAGAACGGTGACAAGATAACTTACGAGCACATCAACCGGCCCGAGTTCGAGGTCTTCGGCAAACAACTAAGGTTCGACCTGCCCCAGTGGCTTGCCCACAACTGGCTGATGAGGATCTTCAAACACATGAAATGGACCAGAACCATCCTCGACAGCTGGGGATGGCACAAGAAAGAACGAGCCTTCCGCGACTGGTACAAAGACGAAGTCATAGGATTCTATCTCAAGACTGCGTCCTCAAACTATGATCTTGCTCTCAGAGCGTTAAGGGTCATCAATGATCCATACAGGCCAAACGAATTCACAGTGACAGGTTTCAGAGAGGTCATCTATCCGAAGATGGACAAGGCAAGACGAGAATTCGAAGAACTCGTAGAGCCGGGACAACAACTTCCTATAATGCCGATGATCACAACATCGTCTCAACTATAGGCTTCCCGTCAATCTCGTTTTCGTGGAAATACTACGAAATCGTGGCGTGTCTCTTCCACGCGATCCTAAACAGTTCGGTCGACAGAGAGGGTATCGGTTATATCGTGGGAAACGCTTCTAGCTAGAATTGCCGGCTAGCTATTGAGTTCAGAGATCCGTCCTATCAATCCTCTGACAGAAGTCTTAGCAAGGCGACAGTACTCCCAAGAATCTCTTTACAGGGCAGCGCTCAAGGACACTCGGTTCTCTTCCGGATTCGGGATGTTCCCGCCGCCTCTTCCACGTAAGCCAAAGACCGGAGGTTCGATAGCGTGGATTCTATTGAAATTCGGTTTCGTAGGCGGATTGGGAATATTTCTCAACCAGTACGTCCTGTTTGTGTTAACGGGTCTCTACGGCGTTTATTTTCTTTTCAGTGCGATCCTCAGTAGCCAAGCAGCTGTTTTCGTTAACTTTGCTCTGAATAACTTTCTTGTCTTCAGATCGAGAGAAACAGCTGGGGGGCTTGTCCGAAAAGCCCTGCTTTTCAACGTGGTTTCCTCGTCTGATCTGCTTCTAAGAATTCCCCTACTCTTTGGCTTGACAACTGCCCTGGGCGTTCCCTATCTTTGGTCTAACCTTGCGAGCATATTCCTCACGTTCGGGGGAAGATTTCTGTTGAGCGAAAAGAAAATCTGGGCCAAACGGCCTACCACTGGAAGCAATATACTGCGATAATTCTGCGACGGCGTCGTTCTAGTAGCGTCGCACGAACGTTTCGACTGGATGGACGAGCTCTAGTACGGGTTGAAGCTCGAGTCGGAACAGTTCCCCAGGCGGCGTCCTGGAGAATCCGTTCTCTCCTTTTCGAACCAAGTCTTCGACAACGGAGACTCGTTTCTTGATGTAATCGCTCTCATCGGCGGCGGGTAGAGGACCGAAGACTTCGGGTGATGCAAGTCGAACCGCTGCGTACATTGACCATGCAAGGTCGCGGATCTCCCACTGAGCGTCAGGAGCGCAGCGGAGATTGAAGAAGTGAATGAGCTGTCGAGGACTCATGCTCATGACAATGTTCGTGGTTGCCGCATTCGGCCTGAGATATCGGGCATCTTCTGCCTTAATGCCCTTCGCGGCGAGACCTTCTTCCGCTTGACGAGTCAAATCCATCACGTCTGCAAAGTTCAGCTCTAGCTTGTGCCCTTTAATCTCAACTGGGACCTTGAGATCTTCGAGAATCCCGGGCGGCTTTAGATATCCATAACTTCGCGTGACTCGCACATAACGTTGGCTTTGCTGAGAGAAGGAGGCTATTCTATGTCTGACGATCTGGTGACTTGCTGCTCTGCTTATCCCTTGCAGGTCGAACGTGAAGCTTCCATGACGTAGCATGTTGTCCTGGCTCATCTTCACCCCGGCCCTTTCCAAGTTCTCGTTGAGCTCGGGATAGTTAGTGTAGCTGAACAGAATTGCCTTGCTTGCCATTCTCATCCTAGCTTCTTGCTGTCGGTATTGACAATGCTGAGGCGATTATCGGGGCTGCCTTGTTCAAGGTCGCAACGAGTTCTCTCGTCAACGGTAGGTCGTTGGTTCTTCGCGCTAGCTCGACTAGTACGCGTAGGTTTGTTGTGATGAGCCATCGCTGTTCGTCGACCTGGCTTGTCTCGAAGAACTTCGATGATTCCATGAGGAAGAGGATCTCTTTTTCGTCAGCCTCCACCAGCCAGGTGATGCTATTGTGCTCAAGGATATCGTAGTGGCCCAGCTCAAGGGCACGCTTCAACAATCCGCCTATTCGCTCGGCATCGAAGATTTTTTCCCCGTCCAACACCTTGTCTTGCGAGGTGTGCGTGAACAGCTCATACCCGGGATGGGGAGAATAGCATGATCGCATCGCTGCGGCGCAGACCCTTTCGAGGTCTGGCTCGTAGCCAACAAGGCGAACACGCATGACGAGAAATCCTTCTCAAGAAGAGTAGATGTTCCGCCCCAATAAAAGAACTACCGCCCCAGTCTTGTAATCCCCGCTGTTCAGAGAAGAGAAAATTTGACTCAACGCGCACCTCTGTGACTGGTTGCCCGTTTTGAGAGGGACACTATCCTTAGCTACGCGGTTTGTCCATAGCGAGAACGGACGATTAGGGGAGACGGTAAGTCAATGGCCGAAGATGAAGGGTCCGACAGCGAAGCAAGAGAGGAACGTGAAGAGGACCCTCCGGATGATGCGAGGATAGAGCCCTTCCTTGACATGCGGGACCCTACTTTTCGCCGAATCCTTCGGTCCGCCACGAGCAAGTTCAACCAGATGATATGCCCCTTGATGGCATCTGTTTGTGTGCGGGATTTGTGCATGTTCTGGAACGACCACTCGAAGTCCTGCTACATTGTCGACACGCTGAAAATGAACATCTACCATACTATCTGCCCGAAATGCGGGTCCACGAATATCGAGTTGTCTACGAGAGAGCAACGTTCTGGTAAGGCGAAGCTGTACCGTTGCGACACGTGCGGCAACGAATGGGGACAAGTACACTAGGCTACATGTCTTTCCTTGCGGTCATGCCTTTGTTTCAGGGGTTAAAGGCGGATTGTGAGGATCGTGGACATTTCCTCGTGAATTTGAAGCAACTGTCTGGTTAGTTCTGGATCCTTCTATCAGGCTTGGTAAAAGCTGAGACTCATCCCTGTAACCATTTGCGACGATTCATAAGTGACAGCACGCTTTGGTACTGACAATCCTTGTCGTTACTACCTGTTTTCTGTCGGATGAAAGTAACCCATGAAGACCACGGCTCGCCTATTCTTTCTATTCATTGTTGCCAGCCTTGTTCTCATTCCGGCCCTATCAATCAGGGTTCATGGGTCTCCACCGGCCCAGACTTCAATATTCTACTTTCACAAGCAGGCGTCCAAGACTATCAATGCCGTCACTACAAGCCTGTGGTCCAACACAACTAGCCTATGGTCGCCTTCGACCCAGGTCGAGCAGCGAAACTTGAGCGGCGGCCCTGCGGTCTTCAACTTTTACAGCCAGCCGGTAATAGCCGGAAACGTGATCGTCCAAGGCTACGTCAACTTCACACTCTATCTCCAGGCCTCGTCAAGCACTGGCGGCGGGACGGTTATCACAGCCTCGTTGGGAGAGGTAAACTCAACTGGTGCCAATGTCTTTGTGGCTAGCGCCACCCTCAACGGCCAAGTCCACACAGTCTTGCAATCTTACCTTTTGTCCTCATCCGCCGGTCCATTACAGGTTACGGCAGGATCCATCCTGAATTTCACTATAACAGTGACCGCTCCAGGTTCAACGGCGCAACTGTTCATGTACTATGATAGCCCATCCTCACCGAGTAGCAACTCAGTGGATTTTCAGTCCAGACTAGGCTTCTCCTCTAGTGCAACCTACGATTCGACGGGAGTGCTGCGCAGTGCTTTCAACAAGAATTTGACATCCACAAGCCGGGAGGTTACTCTTCAAGCGCAGGCATTCGATGCTCTCGGACTCTACGATATTATCTCCGTGAAAACCAACATCACTTCTCCAACAGGATCACCCTACTCAACCAACGCTCGATTAGAGCGAATTAAGGGGTCAGACATGTCGAACGCAGGAACTTGGGAATTGAACGTCACGTATTCGAACACCGATCCAAGCGGCGTCTACCAAATTGCCGTCGTAGCGATCGACAATAGTGGAATAGTCGCGACAAGCCGGCTTTCCTACTCTCTCTACGCCACATGGCTGCTGACTATTCGGGCTGTCCAGTCTGACTCGTCACAGACGCCTGTTCCCGGTGTCCAAGTAGCCGTGTTCACGTCAGGGAACCCGGTATACTTCGGTATCTCCAATTCCACTGGGTACGTGGTCCCGCTAGCGATTCTGCCGGACAATTCCACTTACACCGTTGACTCATACTGGAACGGAATACTGGTCAATCAAACGAACCTGTTTCGCCCGAGTTCGATCTACCTGTCAATAGTAATTCCTCTCTACCAAGTGGACTTCAGCAAGGTCTTCACTGACGGAAACGGAAACACTCTTCCAACGTTTCCCTCGAAGTTCCACCTGGTCAACCCTGACGCGTCCTACACGGAAGCAGACCCGTCAGGAATCTACTCGCTTCCTGGAGGAACTTACACGGTGTCAGACGTGACCTGGAAGGGGGTGGATGTTTCTCCTTCGACCGCGTCCTTCGACCCGAAATATGGTACCCCAACATTCAAGCTACGGATCTACGACCTTGCGATTCAAGTCGTTGACCAGACCGGCCATGCCGTGGGGAGTTCACAGGTGATCGTGTTCCTCAGCGGGCAAATACTTTCCCAAGGAACAACGGATGGCAACGGGGCCCTTAGCGTACATGACATCCCGGTGGGTCAACTGATCGTCATCGCGAAGACCAGTGGACAATCGGCTTACGGCCGAGCAGAGGTCACGTTAGGCTCGAATACAAGCGTCCAAGTCCAGCTACCCCTGGCCAATGGCGGATATTCAGTCGTGACCGCGAACGCCGAATGGATCATCCTTGCAACCGTCTTTGCGACAGGGGTATCTTCAGGAATCTTCGTTTACTTGCGTGCCTCCAAGGCAAGAAAAATGAAAAGCATGAAATCAGCTGCGCGATAGCCACGAGAGTGGGCTGTTCCAACAGCTCCCGCCTAGCCTTCTTTTGCCTCGCGATCAAGGATCTTCTGCTGGAAGGTCTCTAGGGGGTTTCGAACTGGGACCCGTCTAAAGATTCTTGGGGCCCACCAGTTGAGCCTCTTCATGTAACGCATGATCGATGGGACGAGGTATATCCTGACGAGACCAGAGTCGAGCATAACGACTATGAAAATGCCCATGCCAAGTTGCTGTAAGAGCGGAATACGAGATAGCATCATAGTAGCAAATGCTCCTGCTGTGACTAGTCCGCTCGTAGTGATTATCGGGCCGGTATGCTCCACCGCGTTCTCGATGGCGGCATCATCGGAGGAACCCTCCGTGAAATATTCTCTTATCCGTGTGACTAGGAAGATGTCATAGTCAAGACCGAGCCCTATCATTATCACCAGGAGCATGATAGGAAGCATCCAGATAATTGAAGATCCAAAGAACAATTGCGAGATATAGACAACGGCTGCGAGCGCCCAGGAAACGCTGAGAAGAATTGTGAAGATAAGACGGATGGGGGTCAGCACCGACCTTAAGGCGACTAAGAGGATGATGAAGACACCGACCAGGACCAGAAGTGCCATTTCAAGATAGTCGCTAGCGCTCGATACGGAAAGGTCTGCAATTGACGCTGTTTCTCCGCCCACAAGGACCGTTGATGTAGAAAGAAATGGGTTCTGATTCTGAAGGATGTTAACAACGGCTCTAATCTTTCCAAGTGTTTCAATTGCATTGTCTGAATATGGTTCGCTAGACAGAACTGCGAAGACTATTGGTGATTTTCCGCTCGAGCCCAGGAAAGGCTTCATGCTGTCGAACATTTGTTGTTGCTCGGCAGTGTTAAGCTTGGAGAAAGAGGAGTAGGGAATCGCCTCCCCGGAAGGATGAGTTGCCCCGTAAACCCTGGAAACGCCGGGGACCGCCAACGTCGAATTTTCGAGAGCTGAGATGTTACGGAGCGCTGTGACGTTGATCGTGGAACCTAAGATTAGCCGCACAGGGGTTTCGACTACTGTGAACGTCGGAGTGATGGTCCCGGCACCGAAACCATTCGTCATCTCGATGTAGCCTTGTTTACTTCCCAAGTCGTCGGGGATCTGGCTGATTAGGTCATGACTTGTCTTCGAATACAACACCGCACCCGTCGCTGGAAGCGACGCCGCTAAGGCGACAAGGAGCACCATCTTGGAGTGTTTCGCTGTGAACTTAGCAGCTCGATGGTAGTAGCTCTTCGACCCAGATCTCGGAGGTTTTACTCTCAATCCTCTCGGCCAGAAGAGCTTGTCCCCGAGAAGTGAAAGGGTGGCCGGGACCAGAGTCAGGCAGACTATCAGCGCCACGGATATGCCAAGCATGACCGCAAGCCCTATTGACCGCAACATGCCGAACCCCGCCACCGCGAGGCTCCCGAATGCGATCACGACAGTAGCCCCGCTTGTAGCGATGCTTTCTCCTGCCCGGACAACCGCCCGCTCTACCGAGTCATTTTTTCCTCTACCCGCTTTGCGTTCTTCCGCGTATCGACTTACCAGGAATATGCAGTAGTCTGAGCCTGCCCCGAACATTGAGACTGGAAGCAGGGTGAGAACGAGGAAATGGACACTCGTGACGAGAGTGCCGATAACGTAGACGAATCCAAAGGCGACTCCAACGGACAGGCCTATTGCGGAAACCGGCAACATAGGCACGAACAATGAGCTGAAGAACAAGCCCACGATGATCAGTATTAGCGCGACTGTCACCGGGTCTATTCTCTCAACATCGGCCGCGGATTGTATCTCCACATCATAGTTGAACGCCGGAGCGCCTGTGACGTAGGCG
>Ga0137385_10003526_pt1 | contig 13573 bp, 8 predicted proteins | sample SagtaG_FD_104921 | JGI IMG/M metagenome (GOLD analysis project Ga0137385, IMG submission 104921) | Vadose zone soil microbial communities from Sagehorn Ranch, Mendocino, California, USA - Sage2_R_80_16 metaG | ecosystem: Environmental > Terrestrial > Soil > Vadose zone | place: USA: California...
CCGCGTACTTTGCGGCCAGGTATTTTTCCACCTCCGCGCGTTCGCCTTCGGCGAGCAGGCGGTTGAAAGCGATGAACTCGGCGATGTCACACTCCAGGAAACCTTGGGTGTGGGGCGGCTCTGGCGTGTTGGAATAGCAGCGCGCGCCCAGCGTGAATTCGTCCAGCCGCAAGACCGATTCGGCCCGATCGCGGGACCCTTGCGGTTGGCCATCCACGAACAGCTTCACTCCATTCGCGCCCGGCTGGCACGTCACGGCGAAACTGTGCCAGCCGCCGAATCCGAAACGCGCCGAGGGCATCAGGTTTACCGCGCCGCCGAAACCCGCGCCTTCCGCGTTGAGGAAGGAAAATTGCGGCGTGGGGAACGGCCCGAAGTCCAGGTTCAGCCCGGTGGTGTAATCGTTGCGGCCCGCCTGATTGAACGCGAAAAAGGCGCGAAAGTCGCCGGGGTTCGCCCGTGGCGCCGCCAGGATAAACACCGTCGCGTTAGTGTACATTGACGGTGGTTTTGACGCGGCGAGAAAATCATCCTGGCCGTCGAAGTGCAGGAGCGCCGCGGTGAACGTTTGGTGAAAGCGGGGACGGAAGGCGACGATGCGCTGCGACAAATGGCACTCGTGGCCGGAGCCGTCGAACCAATAATCGCAAGCCGTCCCATCGGTGAGCGGCGGGAATTGCTGCGCGCCGCGCGCGGCGTTCTGGCGCGACGCATCGAACCACAGCAGCAGGCCGTTGGTCACCGGCAGCCTGGCGTCGGTCCACGATTCCACCGCCAGCGAAAAATTGGCAGCCAGCAACCATGCGGCGACCAGGAGGAGAGCTGGCCCTGCATGGCAAAGCCTTGATTTCGCTTGGAAGGATCACGCAGTTTGCATGCGTCGCCAGGTGTTTTCGGTCGCATGTAAGAGACTGAAAGGGCGGGGAAAATGCCAGCACTACTTGCGGCGCAAGCAGTAGAGCAGGGGCTTGTCACCCTACTGGGCCGCGATTAGGCTCGCGCCATGATCAGCACCCCGAACGGTTTCATCCGCGAAGATCCCTGGCGCATTTTCCGGATCATGGCCGAATTCGTGGAATCATTTGAAACGCTTTCCACCGCGGGGCCGGCGGTGACCATCTTCGGTTCGGCGCTGACTTGATCATGCAGCAGACCTCCCGGCTGAATAATGGCCTCACCGTCGCCACGGCCGAAATGCCGCACATGGCGAGCGTGAGTTTAGGAATCTGGGTTGGGGCCGGGGGCCGCTACGAGCCGGCCGAGCTCAACGGCGTCTCCCATTTCATCGAGCACATGCTTTTCAAGGGCACCCGCACGCGTTCGGCGCGGCAAATCTCGCAGGCCGTCGAGGGCATCGGCGGGTATCTGAACGCGTTCACCGGCGAGGAAAGCACGTGCTTTTATTCCCGGGCGCGGCACGACCGTTTCGACGAATTGCTCGCCGTGCTGATGGACATGTTCCTCCACTCGACCTTCGATCGCCGCGAGCTGGAAAAGGAGCGCGGCGTCATCAAGGAGGAGCTGGCGATGTACCTCGACCAGCCCCACATGCACGTGCACGAATTGCTCAACGAAACCCTCTGGCCCAACCACCCCCTCGGCCGTCCCCTGACCGGCAGCGAGAAGAACATCGATTCGCTTGGCCGGGCGCAGCTCCTCCAGTATCAGCGGGAAAACTATGTCGCGCCGAGCACGCTCGTGGTCGCGGCGGGAAATCTCCGGCATCAAACGGTGGTGAAAGCCGTCAGCCGTTATGCGCCGAAGTTTCCGGCGGGGAAGCGCCCGCATTTTTGCCCCGTGCACGAAGAGCAACGCGAGCCGCGCGTGCGCCTCTGCACGAAGGAAACGGCGCAAACGCAATTGGCGCTCGGCATCCGCACCTGCTCGCGGCACGACGAGCGGCGCTTTGCCTTGCGATTGCTCAACACGCTCCTGGGCGAAAACATGAGTTCGCGCCTCTTCCAGGTGTTGCGCGAAGACCTCGGCCTGGCCTATTCGATCCACAGCAGCCTGAGTTTTTTCGACGATGTCGGCACGCTGGTTATTTCCGCCGGGCTGGACACCGGCAAACTGCCGGAAGCGCTGAAGCGCATCGGGCGGGAGTTGCGCCGCTTCACCGAGACGCTGCCGGGCGCGACGGAATTGCGGCAGGCGCGCGATTACCTGATCGGCCACATCGATCTCGGCCTCGAAAGCACCGAGAACCAGATGATGTGGCTGGGCGAACAATTGCTCGGCTATGGCAAAATCATTGCCGCCGCCGAATTGAAGCAGCGCCTCTGCGAAGTGAAGGCGGGCCAAATCCGCAGCGTGGCCCGGGAGTTCTTCCAACCGGGGCGCCTGAGCCTGGCGGTGGTAAGCCCGTTGAAGTCGGATCGGAGCTTGCGAGAGCAGTTACGGCGATGGCGGTGACCTATTTGAAATTGAGCCACGGATTAAACACGGTTTCGGAACCTGCCGCGTTGTGATGTCTGGAAAAACAAGCCTGTGCGCCCGCTAGTTCAGGAAGCCCCGACGCAGCACTCGCCGGAGTCTCTGGCCGGGCAGCTCCGCGATCAACCCGGCGTGGTGCTGTTGCGCAGCGCGTGGTTCGATGCGCCACAGACTCGTTATTCGTTTGTCACGGCCCGGCCCTTCCTGAGCTTCCGCTCCTTCGGTTCGCGCTGCGAACTGTCGTCCGCGGGCGGGCGGCAAATCCAATTTGGCAATCCCTGGCATCTGCTGGACAGTTTGATGGCGCGTTACGAATTGCTCGAGGAAGTGGATCGGCCGTTTCCGCTCGGCGGCTGCTTCGGCTACTGGGGATACGATCTGAAGAACTTCGTCGAGCCGAGGCTGGTTCGCCGGGCGATCGACGATCTTGAATTGCCCGACTGCCACGTCGGTTTCTACGACAGCCTGGTGGTCTTCGATCATCGCTTGGAGAAGGCTTGGATTGTTTCAACCGGGCTGCAAGCCGATGGCTCGCGCAACGCCGCGCTGGCGCGCCGACAACTCGGGTTCTGGCAGGAACGGCTATCCAGTCCCGCGATGGTCCCAGCGCCGCGCGTCCGCCTCACCGGGCTTGAAGATTTGGAGGCGCGTGTGCCGGTTCCCCCTCTCCTGGGGGAGATGGTGGCAGCGCGCAGCGCCGGGGTGAGGGTGGACTCCTCTGGTTTGGAGGAAGCCAGGTCACAACAGGAATTGAAGCAGCCAGATGAACAAACACCGCAAAGCGTTACCTCAAACCTTTCCCGCGCGGCCTTTATCGCCTTGGTAGAGCGCGCCCAGCGATACATCCGCGCCGGCGACATTTACCAGGTGAACCTCGCCCAACGTCTTGCCGCGTCTTGTGATCTCGACGGCTGGGAACTGTTTCAGCGGCTGGCGGATGTCTCCCCGGCGCCGTTCGCGGCCTATCTCGACTGCGGTGAGTTTCAGATCGCTTCCTCGTCGCCGGAATTATTTCTGCGGCTCAGCGGCGCTCAGATTCAAACGCGACCAATCAAAGGCACGCGGCCGCGTTCGCGGGAGGCGACGCGCGACGCGCAACTCGCCTATGAACTCCAGACCAGCCCGAAAGAAATGGCGGAGCTGGTGATGATCACCGATCTGCTGCGCAACGATTTGGGCCGCGTTTGCCAGTACGGCTCCGTGCAAGTCCCCGAACTGGTCCGCCTGGAACGATATCCGCAAGTGCAGCACCTGGTTTCCACGGTCGAAGGACGGTTGCGCCCTGACGTGACGCACTTCTCGGCCTTCGCAAAATGTTTTCCGGGCGGCAGCGTCACCGGCGCGCCCAAGATTCGCGCGATGGAGATAATCGAGGAACTGGAGCCAGTGACTCGCGGGCCGTACACCGGCTGTGCCGGCTATTTGGGATTCAATCGCGAAAGCCAGGTGAGCATTCTGATCCGCACCGCGGTTTGCCGTCCGGGCCGGGCCTGGTTTTCCACGGGGGCGGGGATCGTCGCCGATTCGCGCCCGGAAGCCGAGTACGAGGAGACGCTGGCCAAAGCAGGCGGATTTCTGTCCGCGCTCCGGCTGCCAGCGCCGTCGGGAATCACGCGCCCTGCGACTAAACCCTGAGGCCCGTCCGACAGCGCGATTCCTAATTTTACCCCTGCGGCGGCGCAAGAAATTCGGCGATGGACACCGCAAATGTGGATGCAAATGAACGACGGGTCTGGGTTTGAGAGCTCGCGATCGGGGGCGGGCCTCCTCACCGCTTGCCGCAATCAGAGCTAGCGGCTTGCCTCACGAGGAGTTTCGCCTGGACGTCAGCTATCAAACCATCTTGCGCGAATTGCGCAGCCACAACTTTTAGGCAGTTGAGGTATTCGCCATGATTTCTCCACGGCCCCTCGCAGGGGCAAAGCTGGCCGATGCTGCACCCATTGTCATCAACGATGGCGCCTGGCGGAGTATTCGGGCAATCGTCGCGAACATCCGGGACGCCGTCAGCGTCGCTATCGAGCAGGATTTGGCCGCGTATTTCATAAGCCGGCAAGACAGTTCCATCCGTGGTCGCGGAGGTCGCATCCACATACCATTGGCCAGCCACCAATTCCCCGATTTGGTCGCTGCTGAGAAGGAACCAACCGTCGAAATCTTCTCTTACACCGAATGTCAAGCACACCCATCCGGTGGGGCTGTTGAAGCACGGTGCAAGCGGGATCGGATAATAGACCCAGGAAAGAATAAACGGGGCCCCCGCATTCGTCACGAATTCTCCTCCTTTTCTCTGAATACTGACGACGGATGGGAAAATGGGGCTATCACTTCTGAAGAGCGAATCCTGGAAATGGACATAACAATGAAGAACGTTTGTATAAACCATTCCAATTCCAAGAGGATCGACAGCGTCGAAAAAGGTAAACGTGCCGGCGGCGGTGAACGGGCTTGAGTTCGGTGGTTCTGCGTTAGCACCATCGAGAGCGGCCTCGAACTGGATCGTCTGCTGGGCGCCAGCGAGGCCGACGCTCGCAAGCACGGCGGACAGCAGTAAAAATCTTTTCATAACAGGGACGCTTTTAATTTACGATTGATAACGCGCTGGATAAAGTCAGCAAAAACATAATCACAATAGGGTTTCTCATAAGTAAGATGCTCCTGGTGTCTAGTTGTTGGTAATGGCTCGGTAAAATCTCGTGATGTCGCTCGTTCGGTTGAAATTCGTGTAATAGTAGGAAACAAAGTTCGTGTAGATGGCATACCAGTTTGTCGGACTATTAAGATTCGTGGAAGTTTGGACGACGTAAGCCCGGTTCGTCAAGCCGTAAATCTGGAACCAGAATGATGTGGTATTATACCCCCATAAATTCAGTCGAGCCGACGAATCGCCGTGAACGAACAGCGTGGCGATTGAGCTGGTCACGGACCCCGCGGAATTCGTCGCGACCACGCTATAATCGCCAGCATGGTTGGTTTGAACGTTAACGATAGTGTAACTCGTGTTGGTCGCCCCAGCAATGTTCGTAGTGGCTGCGCCGCTGTTCGTGCCTTTGAACCTCCACTGGTACACGGGGTTGGGTGTCCCAATCGCAACCACCGAAAACAAGGCATTCTCATTGGCATTCGCCACGCAGTTGGTGGTTTGAGGCTGGGAAAGAAGCATCGGCGCGGTCGGAGCGACCCAACTGAGGGCAAAATCTCCGCACCCACCGTTAAACGCGGCAATTGCGATCTGGTACGTGGTTCCCGCGACGGCGCTGAACACAACGTTTGTGCCACCACTAGCATGCCGGTTCGTCACCAACGTCAAGGCACCGACGCTCGCCCCGGTGTAAATGGCCACAACGGTGTCGAACGTCGTGCCCGTATCGGCCGCTGAAAAACTTGTGCTGCCGCTCGTTGGCGCGATCCAGCGGTACCAGACGGAGGGGGTATTAGGGTTCCCTGCGTGATTAGGCTCGCCGCTTTCGCGGGTGGCGCGAACCGTGGTTCCGTTTGTGGATCCTATTGCATTGCTGATGACGTAGGAGCTGGCGAAATTGTCATTCCCGGGAAGCAGCATGGACACTTTTCCCCACCAGGTACACCAACGGCCCGAATTGTTTGTCAGCGAGCCGACGTAATTCGTCGCGAATTCCTGGATGGTCCAAAAGTCCGTGTCGTTGATCGGGTCCGGCATGGTCGCACTGTAATCGCCCCAACGATTGGTTCCAAGGGAACCCGTTTTGAAATAAGGGGAGGTACCAGCCTTGAAGATAGTTTCCAAGTCAAAGGTGTTGTCCGAGTGGTTACAAGCGCGGAACGAATAAGCGGCGCTCGGATATTGATTGGTCGAAAAACTTGAGTATCCAATCAGGGCATCGTTGAACCGGTTAACGGCGATGCTCGGATACGCGTAAAAGTTTTGTCCCGATGAATCATCAATGCGGCCCTGCCGCACGACGAGGCCGTTCGTGTTCAATTGCCACCACTGGACGGCACTGCGCGCAGGGGCATTGGTAGGGAAGACGGTGTGGGCGCACCAAAGTGAACCGTTTCGGTAAACCACACGATGCATGCGGGAGTCACCAGCATGAATTTTGTTCGTGGACCCTGATTGGGGAGCGAAGTTTATCAGCGGCCCCTGAGGATTCCAGTGAATTGCGCTGGGAAAATAGAACGCGTTGGTGATGACCTCCGAACCGAAGGCCCCAGTCATGGAGTAAACTTTGAGAAGTCCCGAGCCAAACGAATTGGTGGCGAATTCCTGCACGAAATAGAGGGTGGACACATTGGTGTCATACGTGACCGCTGGGACCTGGGAGCCGCCGGTGCCGTTTAGCGTGATGAGGGTATAGTTGCGATAGTTACCTGCGTAATAATTCGTCTTGTCGAAAACGAAAATGCGAGAATTCGCGAAAAAGTTGTTGCTGACATAATACATGTTCACCTGGACCGCTATCTTGTCCCTGTCAAACCCGATGCTTGGAAAATCTGCCCAAGTTTGGGCGAACTGATCGACATAAACGCGGTTCCTATACCAGACGCCAGTAGGATCACTTGTGGCCGAGACAGCAATAAATATCGACGAGGAAAAGGTGTTAGGAGGCAGGTCAGCACCCGCCGTCGCTATCCAGCGGTCGTAGTACGGATCATAGAGGACCCTGGGGTCGAAAACACTGTGGATTGTGCCGATGAGGTCGCCACCGCGCGCCCACCAATTACTCAGTGTTTCAGTGCTGATGATTGTTCCGTCCCGGTACTGGATGCGAACCTGCGTATTGAGCATGACCATGAGGTGGTTCGTCCCGACAGCGCCGTGGGTGTCCGGCGGGATGACGGTGAGGCCGTCCTCCAGGGCCAAAAAATTGGTGGAGGGCGACGGAGAATTGTTTAGCCCGGCGCCCAGCGCCACAGGTGGAGCGGGTGGCGGGGGCGGCGCCCTGCTCACAACGGCGTTCGTCGGCAGAGCGTTGTTTTGCGGGATTGGATTATAAGGGCTGGTGTCCTGTGCCGCAACGGGCGCCGCAAGCCGCAGAACGAAACCGCAAATAAACGCTGTCGCATTTAGCTTTTTCATTTTCTTCGCTGCCCCATGGCCCTGGCATGGCTGAAAGCGCAAACCGGATGAGGCAAACCTTCAGCCGATGCTCCATCCTGCCAGGGGTCGGCTGGGAACGCAAGGGTTTTTTTATCATTTCACTCCCATGTGGGAGTAATATGAAAGGCCGTTCCTGCGTAGGGTCGCCCTCCGATGAAGCTCGGCTTGAACGTGGTTGGCCCACAGGTGCGACGGTTTCGGGCGAGGAGAGGGTGGACTCAGTCAGTCCTGGCTCGGAAACTCCAACTCCAAGGCTGGAGCATCAGCACCGGCTCGCTTGGAAAACTTGAAGCCCAGCTTCGTCGGGTGCCGGATTGCGAACTCATGTTCTTGGCGAAGGTTCTTGCTGTCCAGATCTCCGATTTTTTCCCAAAAAACGCCGCGCTGAGGCAGCTTGGTCCGCTGTTTCAGTCCGGCCGCCGGATGGCGATTTTCCCGACTCGGGGCGAGAATTAGGGGTCGGGGCTCGTGTGCCTCCCCGCTCCCTGGGTCGGCTCGACTGGCGCCGGAACGGTCCCCGAAAGAGCGTCTGTGTGAATGCGAAAGGGTTTGTCTCTCAAAGCTTCCGCTTTTTCGCCGGTCCCCGTTCGAGCAGGCGCTACTTCAAACCGCTTAGATATTCCACGAGGTTGCGCAGGTCTTGCTTGGTGAGCACCTGGCGGAGTTCCTCGGGCATCGAGGAGAGGCCGCGCTCGCGCGTCTTTATGTCCGCCTTCTTGAGCTTCAACAAACCGTCCTCGGGCGAGTTGACCTCCAGATAGGCGTCGGTCTCGCTCTTGAAAACGCCGGCGTAGGCGGACCCGCTTTTCAGCGTGACCAGCAGGCTCTCGAAGCCGGCCGCGATTTGCTTGTTCGGATACACAATCGATTCGAGGAGGTATTCGCGGTCCTTCCGCGCGCCGATCCCGGTCAGGTCCGGCCCGACTTCGCCGCCTTCGCCGTTGATTTTGTGGCACCGCAGACACGCAACCTCCTGGCGCTCGAAGAAAACTTTTTTCCCTTCCTCCGCGTTGCCACCGGCCAGGCATTCACGGTAATCGCGCATATCGTCCTTCGGATCGCGCGCGGATTGGAATTTCTCCAGCTTCTGCTTCACGGTCTGCGCGCTCCGCTTGGCGGCGGCGTCAATGACATCGAGTTGCAACGCGGGCGTCACTTGTTTGGCCATAAGTTTGTCGAGCCATTGGGAGAGGATTTCGTCCGCGGCGGTCCCGGGCAATGTTGCCAAGGTGGCGAGCGCCGCTTGCTTCTCGCCCACCGTGCCCTTTTCCAGCACGTCCTTGAGTTTGGCCGCCGCGTCACTCGGCCGTAACTGCGCTTCAATCCGCGTGGCTTCGCGCCGAAGCGATTCATCCTGGTCGGCGGCAGCAAGCTTCACCGCGTCGGTCAGCTTGACGTCGTTGAACGCGGCCAGTGATTTGAGCGCTTCGACGCGCACGCTGGCCGGTTCTCGCGGGTTGGCCACCAGGTCGAACGCGGTGACCGACCCGGCTTTGCTGCCGAGCTTGGCGGCCCCTTTGATAGCGGCCAATTTTACCGGCGTGGAGGGGCTGCGCAACAACTCCGCCAGGACCGGGTTCAGCGCGGCCGCGGCAAGCGACGCGTCGCGCGAGGGCAGGGGACGCCACAAACCGGTGACGCGGTCGCGCCCGGAGGGTTTGGCCCAATCGCCGAGCGCGGAGAGGGCCTCGACGCGCATGGCTTCGGGCAGGTCGCTGTTGGCCGACAGCGCGGCCAATGCGGCGGCGTTGGCGGCGCTGCCGAGGCGAAAGTTGGCATTGATGATGCGCCGCAGCAACGGCGAGACCAGATCGGGTAATTCGGTGGGCGATTTCTTGTCAGCCGTGGCCGCCAGCAACTTGGCGTTGCCTTCTTGCTGACGGAACTGCTGCGAAGCTTGAGCGGCCAGCCCGGCCAGTTGCGGCAACGCGCCGGCGATCGGCTCGTCGCTGATCGCGCGGGCCGCTTCGCGAACGATCGCGGGATCGGTATCCTGCAAGAAAGCCGCGATCTCGGGCCGGTGCAGCCGTCGCAGCGCCACCACGGCAGCCATGCGCGCGCCGACGGATTGGTCCTTCGCCAGGTTGCGCAGCGCGGCGACGTCAGCGCAGCCGAGCAGGCCCATGACGCCGGCATGGCGAAGATAGCGGTCCTGATTGTCGTTGGCCCGCAGCATTTCGAGCAGCGCCGGGACGGCTTCCTTCCGGCCGAGTTTGCCGAGGGCAATGGCGGCAAAAAAGCGCGGACGCAGGCTCGGATCGGCAAGAAGTTTGAGCAGGCCCGGGAAGGCTTTGGTGGAATGGCCGTCGCCGAGGACTTTAGCGGCCTGGGCGCGCACTTCGGCGTCGGCACCAGCTAGCAACGGCAGGAGCGCGGCCTCCGCCTTGGGATTGGACGCCGGCGCGCGGCGATTGGCGATTTGGCCCAGCCCCCAGATCGCGTGCAGGCGGGCCAGTCTGCTTTCATTCCCGTCGGCGATTTGCGCCAGCGTGGGGACGGCGGCTTTGTCGGCAAGCGCGAACTGGGCTTCCTGCCGCACGCGCAAGTCGGGGTGGGTGAGCAATCCCGCGAGCTGGGGCAGGGAGCGTTGATCGAAACCTTCGGCGAAGAGCCTTTTCGTTTCGGCCACGATGGGCTGCTTGACGCTTTCGGGGTCGTAGATGCGATAGATTCGGCCCTTGCCAGTTTTCTCCCAGCCGTTCACCCAGTCGCTGATGTAAAAACAGCCGTCGTAACCGAAGTCGCCGTCGGTCACGAGCACCTCCCAAATGAACTCGCTGCGATCGACCATTTCGAAGGAGGCGCCTTTGGGTTTCACCGCGAAGGAATGGACGCCGCTGCCGCTGGCGCCGCGAAAATCGCAGAGGAAAAAATGCTCGCGGTATCGGTCGGGCAAGCCGGTGCCCGGATTGTAGGCCAGGCCAGACGGGCCGTTGGCGATGATGGCAATGGGCGGGACGATAAAGGCGGCCTGGCCGTCCCATTGCGGATAACAGAGACGCTCGCTCAACCACGGGCCGCGCGCGTTGGGCTTCTCGATGAATTGAAAGCCAATGCGCCAGCCGCTGTCGCCGCCCTCGGCCACGTAAACCCAGCGGGCCGGATCGCCGGCGTCCGAGTTATTATCGCCGGTCCAGAGGTTGCCGTATTGATCGAAGACGAGTTCCTGCGGATTGCGGAGGCCGGAGGCGTAAATTTCCAGGCCGGAGCCGTCGGGGTCGCAGCGATAGACCGCGCCGGTTTCGTGGTTCTCGATGGTCGCGCCCTCTTTGGTCCGCACGTGCGCGCCGCGATCGCCGATGCTGAAATAAAGTTTGCCGTCCGGGCCGAAGCGCAGTCCGTGTAAATCGTGGCCGATAAAGCCGACGCGCACTCCGTAGCCGTAGCTGAGCGATTTTTTCACCTCAGCAACGCCCCGGCCCGTGGTGTCCCGCAGCAACCAGAGGTTGGGAATGTCGGAGTAATAAACACTGCCCTTCCGCGCCAGAAGCCCGGCGCCGATGCCGTCGGGGAGGTTGTTGAAGCCATCGGCAAAGACCGTGGCTTTGTCGGCCTTGCCATCGCCGTCGGTGTCTTCGAGCAGGCGCACCCGGTCGGAAAACCGGGCATAGTTGGTGATGTTCTTGCCCTCAAATTTCTTCAGCATGGCCACGCGGTCTTCGACCGATTTGCAGGCGAGGTCGTCGTCCAGCCAATTCATGTGGCCGCGGATATCGGTGACGCCGTCGTGGAGGCGGAAGGTCTCGGCCACGTAGAAGCGGCCTTTCTCGTCGATGGAAAAGCAGACCGGATTGGCGAGCAGCGGCTCGGCGGCGAAGAGTTCGACCTTGAAACCTTTGGGCACGCGGAAGCGTTTGATGGCTCTCTCGCCTTCATCCGAGGCGGGGGCGACATGAGGCGCCGCATTTGGGCCGCTGGGAATAACTTCGGCCGCTGGCGCGCGGAAGGCGACCAGGAGAACGATGGACATGGCGCAAACCGGGGCCGAAACAGCTTTGGGTTTGAACATAAAGGTGGGGATGATAACGACGACAATTCCTGAATCAAGAGGCGAAACGTTAGGCTCGGTTATCCGTTGGGCGCGGCAGGGCCGCCGCGGTGCGAGTCGATCCTTGTTCAGCCCCAACCGGGTTGCGTCCCGGCCAGCGATGTCGGTCGGAAATGAAACCAGGACCAGTTATTGCACGCCGGCTTTGGCGGCGGCTTCGGGGTCGATTCGTTTCAGCGTGTAAGCAGCTCGTTCGGGAAGGTCACCACGGTCCTCCTCTAGAATCTTGACCAGTGGTGGCACGGCCACTTTGGCACGATCTCCATATTGCGATAACAATGGCATCGCATACCACGCATGCAAACTATTTCCGCTCTGCAACGCTTTGACGAGCAGCGGCATCACTTCATCCACCGCGGCCAGCGAAGCGTTGGGATCGATGTTGCGAATTGTCTGGGCGGCCACGAGGGCGGTCCATGTGTCCCAGTGATGGAGGGTCTGGCGCAACGCGGGAATCGCCGGGATGGAATTGGTCCCAAATTCGCCCAACGCCCGGCCAGCGGTCTCCACGAGCAACTGCGGGCCGGAAAGTGACTCGGCAAGGACTGGCACTATGAGGTCTGGCCGTCGGTTGATCCGGGCCAAGCTTTCAAGAATATCTTTGCGCAGCCAGATTGACTCGCCTGTGTGCTGGTAGATGCGGATCATTGCCGGGATTGCGGCTTCGGCCTGCGGCCCCAACACCCCGAGTAAGTAAGCCGCTTCAAACCGCCGGTACTCCGCTACGCCCGGCCTAAGATTGAGCCAGTTTCCTATCCTTCTAGTCGCCGAGAATTGGATCAACTGATTGCCCAGCTTACCATCGAAATTTAGGCCGGACCGCTTTTCCAGCATCTTCACCAAATCGGGCACGACCGCCGGACCCAGTGCGGCAAATCGCTCCTCATCCTTCCGCTGCTGAATGCGATCGGTTGGTGTAATATTGTTGGTCCAGACTTTGGAGTATTCCTGCAACCATTGGCTCAATGGCCTGCCCTGATAGGTCCGTTCGTGCGGCCAGAGGCAATATAATGCCAGGCCGACAAGAACGATCCCGAGCAGAATCAGCGGCGCGATCCGAAGCCCTTTCCGCATGAAAGCAGTATGTCAGCTTCAGCATAGAAAACGAGAGCTTTTCAAAAGCACATGAGTGGCGGGCCGCATCTCCCACCTCACTTTGGGATGCCATCGTGGGGAGCGGCCCGAAGGCTCGACGGGCGTGTGCCAAACCTCCACGCCTTGGTGACGGGGTAAGTGCCGGTCGCAAATGCGACCAACACCGGTTATTGCACGCCCGCGTTGGCGGCGGCTTCGGGGTCGATGCTCGGGAGGGAGTTGGTGACTAAGAAGCGGATGTGGGAATCCTCGTCGTCGAGGAGCCGGAGCAGAGTGGGAACCGCCGCTTTGGCGCGATCCCCGTATTGGGCCAGCAAATGAATGGCACCTCCCCAATTCATCCGAACGGGGCTTTCCAACGCTCTGAGGAGCAGTGGCATGACCTCATCCGCCGCCGCCAGCGAAGCTTGCGGATCGATCATGTGAATGGTTTGCGCGGCCGCGAGCGCGCTTACCATGTCCGGGTGATGGAGGGCTTTGAGCAACGCGGGAATGGCTGAAATAGAATTGGTGCCATACTCGCCAAGCGCGTATGCGGCGGTCTGCGTGAGCGGCAGGTCCGAAAGTGACTCGGCAAGAACCGGCACCACGAGGTCCGGCCGGCGGTTGATCCGGGCCAGACTCCAAGGAATGCTGCTACGCACCCATTCCGGGTCGTTAGTATTTTGGTACATGCGGAGCATGGCCGGGATTGCCGGTTCCGCCTTCGGCCCCAACAGCCCGAGCAAATAATTCGCCAGCAAGCGTCGATTCTGCGCCTCGGTCATACGATAGCTGAGCCAGCTTCCTATCCTTCTCGTCGCTGAGAATTGCAACAAGTGATTGCCAAGCTTACCCTCGAAATTCCGGCTTGGCGTCCTTTCCAGCACTTTCACTAAATCGGGCACGATCGCCGGATCGACTGCGGCGAATCGTTC
>Ga0137385_10003530_pt1 | contig 13569 bp, 13 predicted proteins | sample SagtaG_FD_104921 | JGI IMG/M metagenome (GOLD analysis project Ga0137385, IMG submission 104921) | Vadose zone soil microbial communities from Sagehorn Ranch, Mendocino, California, USA - Sage2_R_80_16 metaG | ecosystem: Environmental > Terrestrial > Soil > Vadose zone | place: USA: California...
AATCGGGTAGCGAGTATTAGAGGTATTTGACTAAAATAGGTAACGTACAGTGGAGCGTCAACACGACAGCCCACTGTATCCAGAGAAACCCGTAGAAATTCACGATAGAAGAAAGCCCGAAAAAACATGACCACCCAGGGGCTCGAGAAAGAATCGCGGATTATGTTGTTACAGAACACGAATGACTTTTGAGAGCTGCGTTTTGATCCACAATGTTAATTTCTTCAGTCATGACAAGGTCTCTCTGTCCGGATTGTCAACGAACCAATCCGACACCACATTAGCTCTTGCGAGCGGCCTGCCGAGGACCCCTGCACGTTTTCGAACGGAAATCGGCCTCCTATTCTTGACTGCTAGCCTGATAGGCTCCACTATCATCCAACCGCTTCATGCCTTCTCGGGACCCTACCTCATCAGCCCGATATTCACCTACGAGATCGATTCGGCAATCATAATTCTACTGACCACACTATTCTCGATAGGCGGATTGCTAATAGTCAGCGGCCGCAAGCCCTTCGGACCAGTACACTCCCAGCAGTCATTATTCGGCTTCCTGATAGTGGCAGCTACGACAATCTTTGATTTTGTCCTCACTCCCTACATCCTCCCGCTAGTTTTTGCGGGAGGGATACCGTGGTACGTTTCAACTACAATTCTCAGCATAGCCGAAACTGCAGTCGGGGCCATCGGAACGGTATTGCTAACCTACAGTGTTCAATCTCCGAAGGGAAAGATCTTGTTGTGGCTGGGCGCTGTTGTTGGACTCGCCGTTGCCATCGCGTTCGATTCCCAGAATCTGCGACTCTTCCCATACTACCCTACTATCATTCAGAGGAGCATCCTTTCTCTCGGAGCCTTAGGAACGGGTCTCTTTGCAGCCTCATTCCTTGCCTTATGGGCCCGTGTCAGCATGAACAGCTACCCTCTCCTTGATACCCATCCCGTCAGCTAAACCACTGCAGCTCTGATGGAAACTCCTGCATAGATCCCCTCTGGCGTCCCGTTTTGCACGTTTAAGTAACGTTTCACACCTAGATCAATCATGGCCGAGATGAAGTACACTCCCCTGGGAAACACCGGGGTAGACGTCTCAGTTCTCGCCCTCGGTGCCATGACATTCGGAACCAAAGATGCGTGGAAGCTGGGAGGACTCGGCCAGGACACAGTGGACAAGATGGTCTCTCGCGCCATCGACGCCGGAATCAACTTCTTCGACACCGCGGACGTCTATGATGAAGGCGAATCCGAGAAGACACTCGGAAAAGCTCTCCGACCATACCGAGACCGAGTCCTAATCGCAACCAAGGTCAGAGGCAAAAGCGGACCAGGGATCAACGAGATCGGCCTCTCAAGACATCACATTCGCCAAGCCGTCCGGCAAAGTCTCGAACGCCTCGGCACCAAATGGGTCGACCTGTACCAGTTCCATTCCTGGGACGCCCACGTCCCACTCGATGAATCGATCGAGGCAATGCAGGATCTGGTCGAAGAAGGACTCGTAAACTATCCCGGTATTTCGAACTTTACCGCGTGGCAAATGGCCACCGTTCAAGCAAGAGCGGAAGAACGAGGCTTCTCCAGATATCAAACGGCTCAGATGAACTATAGCCTTCTGAACCGGGACGTAGAGCATGAGATTCTTCCATTTCTCAATTACAGCAAGATGAGTCTATTGGTCTGGAGCCCCCTCCACGGCGGCGTGCTGAGCGGCAAATACTCCAAAGACTCCAAACCTCCTGGAACCAGAGCGGGCAATCGAGGACTATTCTTCCCATTCTTCGACGAGAAAACAGGCTTCGATATTGTCGACCGGGTCAAGCAAGTTGGCAAGGAGCAGGGCGCGACTCCAGCGCAGGTAGCGCTTTCCTGGTTACTGTCGAAGGGACACATCGTACTTGTAGGAGCGAAGACGATGGAACAGTTCGAAGAGAATCTCAGCGCACTCGACGTCAATCTCTCCAGCGACCAGATTGGAAAACTAGACGAGCTTACGAGACACCGGGTCCAATATCCGAACTGGATGATCGAAAGACAGAGCTCTGGGCGAACCTTTCCAGTTTCAGAGCCAGCTTGGACGAGAAAGAACTAGAGAGAGGATTCGATTATGGAGTCACAACAAGCTTCTCGCAGAGATCGAGAAGTAGCAACCCTTGGTGGAGGATGCTTCTGGTGTACGGAAGCCATCTTCGATCAACTGAAAGGAGTCGAGAAGGTCGAATCAGGCTATTCCGGCGGCAAGGTTCCGAATCCATCCTACGAGGACGTCTGCAAAGGAACTACAGGACACGCTGAATCTATCCAGATAACCTTCAATCCCAAACAGATCTCTTTCAAGGACATCCTACAGATCTTCTTCACCACGCATGATCCGACTACGCTTAACCGCCAAGGGGCAGATGTCGGAACGCAGTACAGATCGGCAATCTTCTACCACAACCCCGAACAAGAGGCAGTGGCGAAGGAGGTCATCAAGGAAACGAACTCTGCGAAGCTCTGGAAGAAGCCAATCGTAACAGAGGTCGTGCCCTTCGAGGCATTCTACAAGGCGGAAGATTATCATCAGGAATATTTCAAGAATAACGCGCGGCAGCCCTACTGTCAGGTCGTAATTGCCCCGAAGATCGTGAAGCTACGTGAACATTACCGGGAAAGATTGAAAACCGCATAGTCGCGAGCCCAGTCTTCATAGACCAACCTCCACCCACCGAAAGGTCGAACCGTCGCAAAGACGGCACGTCTTTGATACTTGGCCCGTCCCACGCCTGGTTACGAATCACCAATATCTCCAATCCCTGTTTTTCAATAGCTGACTGAAATGGCGGAAATTGATCCAGGCACTACTCGACCGGCCAGAATGCCGTCAGTTGTGAAAGCGTTGCTGCTCACAATCTTTGTCTCAGCAATGTTATTTTCTAGTTGGACTCTTCTAAAGCCCCTCCTCTCCGCTTCACTCCAAGGCTACGTCAAAGACGGGATCAAACTCAGCCTTTCGAACCTTCAAATCGAGATTGCAATAGCCGGGCTGACTGGACTACTAACAACGCTTTTCCTCCAAGGCCGACGACGCTCAAGAAAGACCAAGGCTAGTCGATTGAAAATGACCCCAATGACCTTCGGAAATGCAAGACCTCTTCACCCACTTATGATGACCCAGAGACCGGCTAGGGACGCGAAATTTGTAATTCGAAAGACACGCAACCCCGGAAGAGTCTCGCGGAACCGGATGGGCGAAAGATTACCCCACAGCTACGTGTCCGGGTCCAAGGCAGATAATTCGACTTAGGAACCTAGAACGCATTTCCGGGCTGGAGACCTTTCGTTTCAGAATAAGACTAATCTTGATTGAGAATTGTCGCTCCTAAGCGTGAGTTCTTTCTTCGCTCCCTTTGGTCCCCGAGGAGGCAAGAAGTAAGGCGTTCTGCGAACCCTAGGAAGCATCGTTGAGGGATCTCACTCGGTTCTGCTGAGAACTAGAAGCGACTTCCCGAGCCAACGGGTGCCTAAAACTATCTCTACAATTCCGGCCAAGAGACCTGGGAGCTGAAGCAATACATCAGATCTGTAGAAGATCAAAGCATTGGCGACTATCAGGATCAATCCGAAAGCGACGATGAAGAAGGCCCTAAACACGTTCTTTCTAAGGAAACCGAGCTGGGCCATCAAGCGGCGTGTGTCCCAGAACTCGTGAGTTTCGACAATCTTTCCGCCATTCAATTTGTAAAAGTATGCTTGCGGAATCTGAATTTGCTTGTTGGAAGCCTTCACAGTTCTGCTCTTTTCGGTCAGGAAGGGTCCAGTATTGATTCCGGTCAGGACTCCATGGACGCTGACCGAATCGCCTTCGCCGATCATTCGGTCGACCTTGAATTGAATGTCAGCGAAGGCCACGAAATCGGCGGTCATTGAGGATATTACAGACTCTCGACCCTTAACGCCCTTTGGATGAGCGGGGGAGTAATGCACGATTGACTCCGCCTCATAGGCGGCCGCGTGACTAACATCGTGGGCGTTGTGCGCTTCAATTGCAGACTTCACAATGCGAAGGTTTTCTTCTTCGGTCGTGTCGTGCTCACTCATTTGGAGCAACTCCGAATTCTCGGAGAAGTCGGGGATTATAGGGCTTTTTGCGAGCAGCACTCGTAATCACAACATTTACACGCCATTGCTCCGGAATATCGATTGCTATAGCGGACCCGCGTTTCTCTAGGACTGCCGCTCTTCTCGCGAGACCGGGGGGGATGGAGTCTCAGGAGGAGGGGGTCGGGGGAGATACGATACCTCACGTGTTGATCCGTCGAAGAAGATAGGTTCATTCGTTCTTCGGATCTTCAAAAGAGCCAACTCGATATCGGTCTCGGAGGTCGAGAACCTCAAGGCGAGTTCGCTGATTCGAATTCGTCCATGCATCTTGATCATCTCTAAGACCTTAGAGGGTATTTCTACAGCTCTCGGCTTGAGGACCAGCCCGAGCGTCATGAGAATCGCCCCTGCGGCGGCTATTCCCAGCCCTATGTATCCAAGTTCGGTGAAGGAACGCCTAATGCTTACGTCAACAGTGGCGTCCTGCGAACCAGAATTCAATAGCATGAAGACGTAGGTATCGGCCTGTGTAGGCGTGAAGCTGTTGATGGCTTGCAGTTCGCCTAGAGAGGCGGTTATGGTTACAACATTTGTCTGGTTATTAATATATGAGTCAAAATTCCCTCGATCGAGCAAGTAGAAGTCTAGCGGTTGACTCGAAGAAAATCGGAATTCCGCTCTTTGATACGCTGAGAGCTGCACTGAGTAATGGATGTAATAGTAACGGTTAGCCTCGTTGCTATGTGATATGTTACGCTCGTCGTTGAAAATCGTGGTGATCATGGGAGGAGGCAACGCGATAGAAACTGGTAGGATTATTAACGCGAGAACTAAGAAGGGAAGGCTCGCTAGGAATACGGCTCTCTTCATCCTTCCCTACTCCGGACCCCATTCTCTGAACCTGAAATTATCTCATCCTATCAAATAAGGACATAGCAGGCGCTAGGAATGGCGAAGGAAAGCAGATATCGAAGAGCACGCTATGACGATCTCCGATGAAAGAGCTCGTCGTCAAGGAACTCACGCCGTCTTTGAGAGATGACTTCCTAAGGTTCTTCGACAGTGTTGCATTCGCGGACAATCCTGACTGGTCTGACTGTTACTGCTCAGCCTATCACTTCACAAACAACAAGGGAAAGGCCGAGAGTCGTCGTGAGGCCTCGAGCCTCGTCGAGGAGGATAGGATGCACGGATTCCTCGCCTACGATGATGGAAAGGCCGTTGGCTGGCGTAACGCGGCTCCTCGCAGCAGCTACCCTGGAGTCCAGGGGCTGATGAGCCCGGGTCCCGATAAGTTTGAGAAAGTCGGTTCAATAGTCTGCTTCGTCATAGCTTCTTCGCATCGCCACCAAGGAGTCGCATCCCACCTATTGAACGCTGCATGCAAGAAGTTTTCCAAGAAAGGGTTAGAGTTCGCTGAGGCTTATCCGGTCAAGAAGCCAGAGTCTGCTGCTTACAATTTTCCAGGCCCGTTGTCAATGTACCTCAAGAATGGCTTCACCGCCTATCGCGACGCTGACTGGTATCTGGTAGTGCGAAAGCGACTCGAAACATCAGGATAAACCATAGCGTCCCTCTTTCCAGCAAAGCAGGGTTTCCACTGATAGCCCGGGAAGACCCGTCACGCTTGACGACTTCATACTGCGGATTTCGAAACTCCCCCTTCCTTTTCTAAACTCGCCCCAAAAGTGTCCTCTGCTCAGTATCGTCTCATGGAGAAATACGCAGAAGAAGCGTATTCCAAGCACGGCATCCGTGTGATCGGTAGAGGGTCTATGTAAATGACCCGGGGGGCCGGTAAAAGATCCGAACGGTTCATATTAAATGCGAGTGGAGGACGCGGAATGATGAGGAAGTTGCGGGCTCAAGCTGAGAACACTAAAGGGGACTGTGATACCTCGACTCGAGGACTCGAAAGAATCCCGGTTGCGTCTTGAATTGCTGAAGGCCCAGGAAGATGTGACAGTCAGCCCTCGGCCTACCGCGGACGGGTCGAGCTATGAAGCGCTACGATGCCGACACATCTTGGATTTGCTCGCGCGAATCCCCGGGAGCATACGACATGTCAACTGGCCTGTGGAACGCATCAGAGAGGAGCGACAGCAGCGCCTTCGTTCTTTGGTCCATGTTGCGAAGGAGAAGTCTGCATGGCATCATGCGCGTCTAAAGAATGTCGACGCCGACACTATTACAGAAGCAGACCTCAGCAAGCTACCGGTGATGACGAAGGCTGACTTGATGGCCAACTTTGACCAGATAGTCACCGACAAACGCCTCACACTGCAAAAGGTCAATGCGCATGTCTCAAGTCTAAGAGAAGACCGATATCTTCTCGATAATTATCACGTCATCGCCTCTGGTGGAACCAGTGGCTTCAGAGGTGTCTACGTATACGATTGGGATGGGTGGGCCACATGCACTCTCTCACTCAGGCATGTTCTCCTTCCTGTGAATCCGTTTCTATGGCGCCTCTTGTCATTCCGTCCGATAGGACGGATTTTTGTGAACTCGAGAACGAAAAAGAAGAAGGCTAGAAAGCCGCAATCTAAAGCCGGAAGCGTGACGGTGTTTGCCGACATCGCATCCCATATGTCCTACGCGATGGCGAGCTCCCTTGGTTACGCGTTCATAGACCAGGGATATCCAGCCACTCTTCCGATCCGAGAAATCGTAGACGGTTTGAACTCGGCTCAGCCCGACAACCTATCCGCCTACCCCTCGATACTATACCAGCTCGCCTTAGAGGCAAAGGCTGGAAGGTTGCACATCACGCCCAAGAGGATCTCTTCCGGCGCTGAACCCCTGTTGCCTGTTGCCTCACACACGGAACACCGTACACGACACATGGGGCCTACCAGTGACCAACTTTTGGATTACTTCAGAAGGCGGGTGTCTGTCATGGTCTTGCGGTGAGGGAGAAGGTATGCACCTCAACGAGGATTTGCAGATCGTCGAGCCTGTAGATGAAAATGGGAACCCTGTTTCTCCTGGTACGCGATCAGCCAAGATATACCTCACCAACCTCTTCAACCGCACATTACCTCTGATTCGCTACGAGATTACAGATCAGGTCACGTTTCTTACCGACGAAGCGTGTGCGTGCGGTTCAAATCTGCGCCGAATCGGCAACATCGAAGGAAGACTAGAAGACATAATCACCTACGAAGGTGGGGTAAAGGTTCATCCAGTCGTCTTTGATTCCGCCTTCGAACACTATCCCACTGTGATCGAGTACCAGATCAGGCAGACCGAACGTGGAGTTGCGATCTCGCTGTTGACCAATGGTCCAGTTGCGGTAGAACAGGTGGAGAGGGATGTGAGCGAGTATCTGGAGAAGTCGGGTCTTCACAACCCCGAAGTATCGGCCAGGATTGTAGACAGAATTGAAAGAACACCCGGCGTCGCCAAACTGAAAAGATTCGTACCACTAATCACCGCGTGACGGTTGAGTCGTCCCTCCCATGCGGTGAGAACCCTCACGCTTTCCTTCTTTTCCGAATGTTCTATTTTGGGTCCTACTTTTTGACACAAATAGACGCCCTCAAAGAGATTATCAGAGCCCACGGCCACTACCCCAAAACGTGCTCAGCGGCACGAGAGCCGCCAACCACGACTCCCGGGTATGAAGTGGTGGCTAACGTATGGTAGCCCGGGGGAGACCACAGATTATGAGGACCAATGTATACCGCGGATTTCCAAACTCCCTCCTCTCTTTTCCAAATTCGATTCAAATGCCTGCCGAGCACGCTTGATGAATACCGCCTATATCATTAGGCTCCGATACCGGACAAGATTAGATACCAGAATTGCTGCCACCATGGAAAGAGTAGGCGGACCTAAAAAATGGGAGGTTTGCAGGGGGCTAAGCCCTTGCAAGGCGGGGTAGGAAGCGCTGACTGCTCAGCCGATGGCGAAGACCGCCTGAACTGTGTCCGTGAAGGTCAAGGACTGAGGTGGAACTATCGGAGTCGTATTTGCGGATGCTATCGACACTCCACCATAGAGTATCGGGTATGGATAGTAGCTGGGTGTGTCTGTAATAGAGACCACGCCTGTAATAGTTACACGTAGAGCTGTAGCAATAATGTGGGCACGTGTTGACGCGTCTTTTGTGGCGTTCTCAAGGGCTGTTTGCTTAGCCTGGTCGACCGCGCTGTCAGAGGCTGTGAACTGGACACCGTAGACCTGGTTCGCTCCCTTAGCAGCCGCCGTATCGATCGCCTGACCAACCTTCGCTCCGAGCTGGTCTACCGTCTGACTTGACGCGATGACGGTAACCTGTATCTCGTTGGTTACCTGGTAGCCCGTTATTGTTGGAGGAGAAGCACTCCACGAGTATTGTGGATAGATGTAGTAGTATACGGTCTGAATATTGCTGTTGTCTATTCCCATAGCGTTCAACCCGGAGATCACCGCGCTCATTGTGTTCGCATTATCCTGGACGGCAGCCGAAGCCGTAATAGCCTGCGTAACCACTCCGATGGTGACTATACCCCTGTCCGGTTGAATATGCACCTGGCCCGTGCCTTGTACGGTGATGGTGCCATTTCCTCGAGCACCTGTAACCAGATTAGAGCTGGTAGTCTTTGTTTGCAGGAAGCCAGAAGCGTATGTCTGAGTAGCGAGTAGGGCGACCGAGACCGAGAAGCAGACCGCGATAAGGACTGTTTTTCGTTGCAGATTTTTCACCTCCAAGGTCCGTCTTTCTCATCCCGGCCTTCCATTGTCGATGCTTGAGAAGTCTGTTCGGGGGGAGGCCCCGTTTCGATCGCCGTACCACACTCGCCACAGTAGCCAGACGCTGGAGGCATCTGTCCACCACACTGCGGGCAGGGCAATGCCGTGACTCTCAGTTGTGTTCCACATTCTCCGCAGAACGTCGCGCCGGCTGGCATTCGATCCCCGCACTGTGGACAGGCCGAGCCATCTTCATTCGATAGAGCATCTGTGCTCTTTCGTCTAGTCCTCAGACCCGGGGCCTTCATGATGAAAACGCCTCCGACCCCAGCACCCAGAAGACCCCATACGATGGAGGCCCACCATTGGGACCACCATTGCGAGTTCCGAGCCTGAAGCTGAGAATTCGCGCTGGTCAGATTGCCCACTTGATCATTGAGATGGTTGATCTGGTCCTGGAGCGACGAAATCTGTCCAAGTGTCCTTGTAACATTCACAATCTGAAACGAGGATGAGCCAGACAGGCCATACACGACAACCCCACTGCTCGGCGTTGTTGTTAGAACGATAGTCTGTGACGACAGAACGGCTGTCTCAACTGGATCTTTGAGCATAGCAACCGCAAAATTTCCAGGATCGGTTCCTGACACGGCGAACACCAAGTTGTCTGGGACGAAGCTCAGGTTGAACGAGAAAATTATCGCATCATCTACAATCCAGACCGTTCGGCCGGATTGAAGATCTATCTCGATCGAGTAGTGATGAGAGACCCCATCTCCAGCGTATCCCGCGAATTCCCTCTGGAACAGAGTTGTGTTGGTTCCTCCGTAGCTGCTTGCTTGAGCATTGGTAACGTTTTGCGCCTCGAAGAAGAGACTGGTCTCTGTTGTGCCGTTCGCATACAGTCCTTGAACATTCATCACACCGACAGTTTTCGTATTGTCCGGATAGATCGGAGTCGCAGATTGGAAATACCAACCACCATAGTTTGAACTTGTCAGCCTGAAAGATGCCGTGATTCTTGGCCCTGACGATCCAGGTTGCAAAATTTGGCTCGCCAGGTCGAAATCGTATCTGATTGATTGAGCTCCAGCCAGGGATCTCTGATCCAATTGGAGAACTGCGGAGACTGTTTCTCCTTCCTGGTCAGTCGAGTTGACGCTGATCTTGGCAGTAGTGCTGTTCGAGTTCCACGAACTCTCTTTGAAGCTTCTCGACGCGTTGACATTGGCTTGGGTAAGGTTGAGGTGCTCGGTCGTTACGATTCCTGCGGCGGAAGGGGATGCCATAATTAGAGAGGTTGGCGTGGACCCCTGTGCAGTTCCAAATCCGAGAAAGATCGGGTTGAACATTGCTACAAATGCGATTGTGACCACTGTCAGAGTCCTGTAGATATCGTGTCGAGACCGGCTCATACCCTATTATCCATCCGACTGGATCGAAATGTGCCATCGGAGATCTAACCGGATTCTAACACGATGTCGAGAGCAGCTCTAGACAACGCGTAATACTCACGACATAGCGTTACTAAACGGGAACAGCCAGTGGACATTTTCGAATCGTTGAGACCCTTCGTCTGGCCAAAATACCGGGAAGAAGGACCTCCAGAGTTCGTGCAGAGCTATTTGCTGGGACACGATCTCAGCGGAGGAACAATGAAGCTCGACCCTCCAACACGTTCGATTCTAGAAATGATGACTATTGGATATCGACCTGTTTCGTCGCTAGCAATTCTGGCCATTCTAAGCGACTCGCCTAATCTGGCAATTCACGGAATGCAACTCGCAAGAGAACTCGAAAAACGCTTCAAGGTCCAGGAAGGATGGTTCACACGAAACAGATACTATACAGACCGTGTCGGAAAGCTTCTGCCTCTACTTACCAAAATGCGCATGGTAGAGGAAGTAGTGCGAAAGGACTCGAGAACCGGAAGAATCTCTTCGGCATACCGAATCAACCCGTCCCTAAGCCAGCCCATCAGGGCATGCCTCCAAGCACTGTCTAAAGGAGAACACGTCTCTCTACTCTCAACCCCCGACGCAACAATAGTAGAAAGGAACCAGGATCAGGATTGGAGGAAAGAGTGTCCCAACTGTGGAATCATAACTAGCTCAGCCATTGCCCGTTATTGTGAAGCATGCGGACGTCCCCTCAAGATGAAATGCGCTAGTTGTGGCACGGTGCTTGATGCGATCTACAAGTACTGCCTGAATTGCGGGGCGAAAGCGAAGTAAGACGTTCTCAAAGACAGCCTCGCTACTGTTCGAGCGAGGACTCGCGACAACCTCTTCACGAGGCCTTCAGGCTCTTCTCTTTCTCTTTCAAGAATTCTTCTGGGTCAGTTCAATCAAACGTCTTGCATCCTGGTACTTGCTGAAAATGATCATGAGGCCTCCTACGAAAAGGAGCGAGATCCACCAAAAGAAGAGAATCGTTGAAGCCAGAAAAGTCTGAGCGCCCCCATCTTGGGATGTCAAGCCTTGAACCCAGAACCCGTACCACCAGGCCGGCAGAATCAGAAGAGCACCCCCGATCATTGCCAATCCCGTGACGATACCGTTCACTCTTCGAGAGCATCCTGCTGCTATTCCTAGGAACGAATTTGCGAAAATGGTCACCGAGAGAATTCTAGTTGACAAGTCGGGGTTTTCACTCAGAACGAGTGTGAGTAGAGTGACGAGTAGGCCAAATGTTCGAGCTACCAGGCCTAGTCCTCTTCCAACTTGACTCAAGGAAAACTTTCGTTTCCAAGCGAAGACAGGAATGGTTGCCGCCACAATTGCTGTTCCGCCTAGAATGGCAAACCCGTCCTGGAACGTTTGGCCTGGGCTCTTATACACAGGCAGTCCCGAGTTCATAATCATCGGACTGTACCTCGAGGTCACCCATTGCTGAGTTGCAGCATCGAAGTACTCGAAACTAACCCTTGCTTCTGCTCCATGCCATCCCAGACTCGCGGTACTTGGGATCTGAACTTGCACATCAAACCCTCTCCGCTCCCCTGGAGCAACGACAAGAGGAATCTGAGCCGGAGAGGGTACGGAGTTCGCAAGATCGACAGTAATGGTCATCTCAACTATTCTCTCTGGAACAGTGCCTGTGTTCTGGACACTCACTCCCAAGACTGCCGAACCACCGGGATAGGAGGCAAATGGATGAGCAGCCTGATAGCCAAATGACATGGCTAGACCATCGAGTGAGCCGGAATGGGCTAACCCCAAGGAGATTGTTAGAACCATAGCAACTATGAGCCAGATGTGTAGACGAAAGCGAGAAACGCCCCTGAGATTCTGGTCATCTCAGACATTTTTCCTTATCCTTGAGAGAAGGCCGAAGAACGAAATCTTAGCGGGAACCGCCTTGGGCCTTGATCAGCCGCACGAGCCTTCTAAGCAGCACTAGTTGAGTCTCTATCGGAACGTGAGCCGGATGATTCATGTCATAGAATATGTGATCTATGCCCAGGTCCTTGAGTTTTGGCAAGTCTTTTGCGGCTTGTTGAGGCGTACCTCCCAATAACGTTCGAGGCTCTGTGGCCTTCTCTTCGTCTAGGGGGTTGTGGACTCTCAGAATCCACCTCATCTCTTCTGGACTACGACCTGCTCTTCGCACCATATCGCGAAATTTATTGATTGTTTGGCTCAACTTTTCAATCGTGGTGCTTCTTCCCGCGGCAGGCATTATCCCGTCGGCGATTCTTGCTGCCCGCTCGAGTGATGCGGGAGCGAAGGCACCTAGTAACATTGGAATGCCGCCAGGCTGTACGGGTTTCGGTCCGATTCTTGATTCTGGGATATTGTAGAAGTCTCCAGTGAAGCTGACTGGGTCCGGGCCCCAGACGGCGCGCATTGCGTTAGCAAATTCTTCGAATCCTCTTCCACGCCTTTTTGTCGGGACGTTGGCAGCTTCGAACTCGTCTCTAAAGTCGCCCTGGCCGATGCCGGCAATTGCTCTTCCATTGCTCAGTCTGTCCAGTGTTGCGAAACGCCGGGCGAGTGTTACGGGGTTATGGAAGAGAGCGCTCATCACGCTCGTGCCGAGCTTAGCCTTCCTCGTTCTCCCCGCGACGAAGGTTAGCATCTCAATGGGATCATAGACTGTAGCAAATATCTCGGGCCAGGGATCGCCGTCAAACGTATCCTTCGGCTTAGTTGGGAGAAGCATCCGGTCGCTAACCCACAAAGAAGCCAACCCCATCTTCTCGGCTTCCACCGCGACGCGCAGAATTGTTTCAGGGGAAGCCATCGTTCCATATTGAGGGAGAGCGATCCCTAATGCGATTCTCGATTCATCTGATCGACTGACAGAGCGTGTCACTTGGCTCTACGGTTCCCAAACTTCAATTTAAAGACCGGTTTTCCCTGTTTGACAAGAGTAATCGCCCATTATCAGCCCCGATCGCAAATCTAAGCCCGCGATTTCCAGACCATACATTTCGACGCTTATCCCTAGGGGAATACACGGGGATCGAAAAAAGCCAGACAAGCCGATAACAAGCCCGTCTCGAAAAAACAAAGCCCGGAATCCCACTCAGACAGAAAGAGCATCTCGATAGGAAATTCCTATAACTCTTTGCGAAGTCCCTGTGCGCGAGAGCAGCGACTAAGGAAGCAAAAAATGTGAGCACGATGAAAAAGACAGATACGGTAACCAATCCTAACCAGAGAAACCTTCGCCGTGCTAGTGGTCGCAGCGTCCAATGTCACGATCGAATGTCAGCATCGTCGAATGTCACCCGAAGGGGAGGCGTTCAGGAACGCTAGAGATTACTCGAATAGGAGTCGCATCTTAATCCCTAGCGGCTCTCCGGAG
>Ga0137385_10003531_pt1 | contig 13567 bp, 12 predicted proteins | sample SagtaG_FD_104921 | JGI IMG/M metagenome (GOLD analysis project Ga0137385, IMG submission 104921) | Vadose zone soil microbial communities from Sagehorn Ranch, Mendocino, California, USA - Sage2_R_80_16 metaG | ecosystem: Environmental > Terrestrial > Soil > Vadose zone | place: USA: California...
AGCTATGTAGTTGCTACCAGCAGTTCCTCCGCATTGTTTGGCGGGCGCAGATCATCTGTCCTGCCCGCGAAGTAGCGCCGGGTAAGATCGGCCGCCGAGACGTGCCGCGCATCTCTAAAGCCGGCTTCGTGGGCCAGCGCCAGGATCTGCGGCGCAGTGAAGAAGCTGAGGAACGGCGTGCCGCTTGCGCGCTCTCCCTTCTCCGCCATCTCGAGCCCGGGACGTATCTCGCGGTCCGCGAGTTCCAGCGGAAGCAGAAACGTCATGGCGAGTGTCGATCCTGGGGCGAGGGCCGCGACCTGGCGCAGCGTGGCCGCGTTCGCATCCTGGGTGAGATACATGCTGACGCCCGTCGAGACCACGATTGCCGGCTTGCTGTCATCGAAGCCGGCAGTCACGAGTCCGTCCCGCCAGGTCTCACCCGCCTCGAAATCGACCGGCACGAAGCGCAGCCAGTCCGGGACGCCGAAGCCGAGCTCGATCAGGCGCTGACGCTTCCATGCCTGAGGACCTGGCCGGTCGACCTCGAACACCCTGAGGCGGGACGCGATCTCCGGCCTTCGCTGCGCGAAGCTGTCGAGGCCGGCGCCGAGGATCACATACTGAGTAAGCCCGCGGCCGGCTTGTTCCACGACCAGGTCCTCAATGAAACGGGCACGGCCCACGATCGAGGCACGAAAGGGCCGCGTGAACCCCGGGTCCATGTCCCCGCGGCTGCGCCAATCCTCGTCCGGGGACAGCAGCTTAAGGCCGATCTGGTCTTCCAGCACATGCGGCGGAGGGTCGGCCTCGACATGCAGAGCGCGCCACAAGGCGACTCGCGCTGCCGTGCTGTCCGGCGCTACATCTCGCTTGTCGTTCATGACTTTCAATCCTGTTTGTTCGTGTTCGTCTCTGCGCTTCGAGTCGACGTGTAGCACTGTGCCGTGCTATGCGAGAAAGAGTGGTTGTTTCTCGCCTCGTAAGCGATTGACGGAGGATGTTCCACCCAGCATCCGCATGTGGAAACGCAGTGAGCAGAAAGAATATCACCTGCTCGAACTGAGCGACGGACCGCATCCGTTTCCAGGTCCGCCGGCCTGCAACGTTAGATAGAAGTGGTCGAAGGTCACGACCGCGGCCGGCCGGAGCGCGGGAATCCGTGTCTTCGCCAACCAGTCCGGCCAAAGCCGCGGAAGGCTCGACGTGTGCAGCAACGCAATGCATTGAGCGGAGGCAATATCCGTTTCATTCACAGGAGTTTATCTAACGTGAATACCCAATTTATCTGGTTTGTTCGCGGGCTACAAGATAGATATCCTTTCTTATCGCGACTCCGATGTTTGGTGTCGGCAGTCATAAGTCGGCAAGCGGACACGGGAAGCCATCGTCGAGTTCGCTGGCACTTCGCGTTAATGGGTGGCGCTTGTACGCGCGGCGCGTGATCTCCCGCACTCTTTCCGGCCTTGAACCTGCATGCTCAGTTATACCGGCAGTCTCGTCCTCCTTGCCGCCCTGCTCCATGCGAGCTGGAACGCGATGCTGCACGGCAACCGCGACCGGTTCCTTTCCATGACGTGGATGAGCATCGCCATCGCGGCGGTCTCTACGGTCGTGATTCTGTTCACACCGTGGCCGGCCGGCGCGGCCTGGCCGTACATCGTCGCATCGGGGCTCGTGCATATCGTCTACAACGTGACCCTCGTACGGTCATACCGCCGCAACGATCTGGCGCAGGCGTATCCCATCGCGCGCGGCTCATCGCCGCTGCTCGTCACGCTCGGCGCGGCGCTCTTCGCACATGAGGCGATCGGCCCGTTGCACGCGCTCGGGATCGCGATGATATCGGGCGGCATCATCGCGATCGCGCTGCAAGGGCGTCACGTGTCGCGCGCGGGTGCGCTGGCCGCGCTGACGACCGGCGCGACGATCGCGCTCTATACCGTGATCGACGGCATCGGTGTGCGCTTATCCGGCGGCCAGGCGCTCGCCTACACCGTGTGGATGTTCCTGTTCTATTGGCTGATGCCGGTGCTGTTCGTCGCGACGCGTGGGCTCGCGGCGCTGTGGGCGCCGATACGAGCGGCGCCAATGGCAATCGGCTCGTCGCTCGCCGGCGGCCTCGTGTCGATCGCGGCGTATGGCATCGTGATCTGGGCGCTGCAGTCGGGCGCGATGGGCGCGGTATCGGCGTTGCGCGAGACCAGCGTGGTGTTCGCGGTGCTGATCGGGCGGATGTTTCTGCGCGAAGCGGTCAGTGGAACGCGCTGGCTCGCGTGCGTGATCGTCGCGGCCGGGGCGGTTTGTCTGGGGGTTTGACTCGGCAAGATTTCGATCTTCACCCGGCCGTTCGACACGAGCGACGCCACGGCGGATTGCCGCGCTGCCGTTATGGCGATAAAGCGGCGTCGCGCCGTCCGCTTCGCTGTCAATACGTCTTGTAAGGCAGGAATTTACCCGACAGCAGCACCTTCACGCGGTCACCCTTCGGATCAGCTTCGCGCTGGATGTCCATCGAAAAGTCGATGGCGCTCATGATGCCGTCGCCGAATTCTTCGTGGATCAATTCCTTGATCGTGGTGCCGTAGACGTTGACGATTTCATACCATCGGTAGATGAGCGGATCGGTCGGCACCGAGGTCGGCAACGAACCCTTATACGGCACGATCTGCAGCCACGCCACCGCCTCCTCGGACAAACCGAAGATCTCGCCGGCGATTTCCGCTTGCTGCTTCGTGAACGTCATCTGCCCGAGGCACGCGGCCGTCGTCCATTCCTTGCTCGCGCCGATGCGCTCCGCGATCTCGCTCCATTTGAGAGCTTGCGCGACTTTCGACGAAACGATCATCTGCGTCACTTCACTGCGGTTGGAAATCATGTGCGCTCCTGTTGAAAATGTCAGGCGATTGCCTTCATTGCCGGCACGGTCGTGCCGATTATTTCATCGATGTCGTCAAGCTTCGGGCGCACGAGGCTAACTACGCCTGCGGGCATCAATTCGATGCGCCACTCCTTATCCGTTCCAGCGAAGCCAGTATCGGCGCGACCTTCGCCAGCTCCGCGCGCATCTCGTCGATCAGCCATTGCGCCACCTGCCGCACCGATCGCGACGGCTCGCGCGTGCGGCATTCCAGCACGTAATTGCAGCCCGTCTCCACCACCCGGTTCGACGCGGCGACAACCGCGCCCGTATTGAGCGGCGCCGCGACCGCGAGAAGCCAGCCGAGGAGCGCCCCGTGCCCGAGCATGGCGCCTTGCAACGCGAGGCCCGGATCGGAATAGCTGACGTGCTTTGCCGATACGCGGTTCGTCACCCGCGTCAACTCGAAATAATCGGCCCAGGTGTGCGTCGTGGGCTCGAGGTGAATGAGCGTGTGACCGCCCGCCTGACGCGGTGCGTCGAGCGGACCCTGTTCCTCGAAGTACCCCGGACTGCACACCGCGATGATCAGCTCCGGACAGAAACAGAGCGCGTCGCGCTCGGAGCCGGGCTTGTGCAAGCGGATGCCGAGATCGGCGCCGTCGAGCGGACCGTACAGGCGGCTCGCCATCACCTGCAAGCGCAGGTTGACCGACGGGAACGCATCGTGAAATCGCTCGTGGCGCGGCAGCAGCCACTGCGACGCGAACCCGCTCGAGATGGAGAGCGTAACCGTCTCACCTTGCTCCTGCCGACCCTTGAGTTCCTCGATCGTGTCGCTCACCTGGCCGAAGCCCGAGGCCACCGAGACGCGCAGCTTCGCGCCCTCCTCGGTCAGTGCAAGCCCGGTCTTCGTGCGGGCAAAGAGCCTGAAGCCGAGCGCGTCCTCGAGACGCGCCACCATGCGGCTCACCGCGACCGGTGTGACGTTCAGTTCGAGCGCCGCCCGCGTCAGGCTCAAATGGCGCGCGGCGGCCTCGAAGACGAGCAGCGCCTGGAGCGAAGGAAGTCGAAGTCCCATCTGCTAACACCATGTTATCGGCGTTGACCGACATGTAAATTGACGCGGCTTAATGGCAAACATAATTTGTCGGCAGCCCCATCATAAGAGTCCCAGACATGACACAGCATAACGTGGACGACGCGCGGCCGGCCACTTCGTCCGATCCCCTGCTGCAACCGCTGACGCTCAGGCACCTCGTGCTGAAGAACCGCGTGATGAGCACAAGCCACGCGAGCCGCCTCATCCAGAGCGAGTTCCCTCAGGAAGTCTATCAACGCTATCACGAGGAAAAGGCCAGGGGCGGCATCGCTCTCACCATGTTCGGCGGATCGTCGAATGTCAGCATCGACAGTCCCAACACGTTCCAGCAAATCAACCTGGGCGTCGACGAAGTCGTGCCGCACCTGCGGCGCTTCTCCCAGCGCGTGCACGCCCACGGCGCCGCGCTGATGTGCCAGATCACCCACCTCGGACGCCGCGGCGATCCCTACGCCGAGCCGTGGCTGCCGATGCTCGCGCCGTCGGCGCGCCGCGAAACGCTGCATCGCGCGATTCCGCAAGCCGTGAACGAGAGCGACATCAAACGTATCGTGAGCGACTTCGGACGCGCGGCGCGCCGCTGCGTCGACGGCGGCCTCGACGGACTGGAGACGCACGCGGGCGGTCATCTGATCGGTCAGTTCATGGATCCGACCGTGAATCTGCGCACCGACAAATACGGCGGCCCGGCGGCCAACCGGTGCCGCTTCGCGATCGAAGTGCACGAAGCGATCCGCAAGGAAGTGGGCGACGCGTTTGCCGTCGGCTTTCGCTTCGCGCTCGAGGATGGCTGCAGCTTCGAAGAAAGCCTGGAGATGGCGCGCATTCTCCAGCAGACCGGGCTTTTCGACTTCTTCAACGTGGTCTACGGACGCATGGACACGAAGATGTCGCTGATCGTCAACGGCATACCCGGCATGTTCATGCCGTCGGCGCCATGGCTCTCCAAGGCCGCCGCGTTCCGGCGCGCGGTTCAGCTGCCGGTGTTTCACGCCGCCAAGATCGCCGATCTCGCCACCGCGCGCTATGCGATCCGCGAGGGCCTCGTTGATATGGTCGGCATGACGCGCGCGCACATCGCGGAGCCGCATCTCGTCCGGCTGATCGAGGCCGGCCGCGAGGACGCCGCGCGCCCCTGCGTCGGCGGCTCGCATTGCCGCAACACGAAGGCCACCTGCATCCACAATCCGGCGACGGCGCGCGAAACTTTCCTGCCGCACGACATCGCACCCGCGGCCGTGCAGCGCAAGGTGCTGGTCGTCGGCGCCGGTCCCGCCGGGCTCGAGGCGGCCCGCGTCGGTGCGAACCGCGGCCATCGGGTCACCTTGCTCGAGGCCGCCGCCGGCGCGGGCGGGCAAGTGCTGCTGGCGGCGTCGGGAAGCTGGCGCAAGGACCTGATCGGCATCGTCGACTGGCGTCTCGCCGAACTGGAGCGGCTGGGGGTCGATGTGCGCTACAACCATTACGCCGAGCTGGGCGATCTGCTCGAACACCGTCCCGACGTGGTGATCGTGGCGACCGGCGGTATTCCCAATCTCGACGCGCTGCCGGGCGGCGAATGGTGCGGCTCGGTGGTCGACGCGCTGACGGACACGCCGCCGAAAACCGGCCGCGTTCTGATCTACGACGGCACCGGCCGCCACAACGCTTATCTGTGCGCCGAGCGGTATGTGTCGGCGGGCCTCGACGTGCGCCTCGCCATTCTCGACGCCGTGCCCGCGCAGGAAACCGGCGGCAAGGGCGACGACCTCGTGTGGATGCGCAACCTCGAAAAATGGAATGTACCGGTGCGGGCGCATCTCGAACTCGTGGAAGTGAAGCGCGGCACAGCGGGCATGCTACGCGCGATCTTCAGGCACCAACTGACCGATGAGCTCGTCGAGATGGAAGCGGAACACGTGGTGGTCGAACGCGGAACCATCGCCGTGAGCGACCTCTTCGAAGCGGCGCGCGTGCATTCGCTGAACGACGGCCAGATGGACCTCGCGGCCTTCGCGCGCGGTGCGGCGCAGCCCGTCTTGCAAGCCGTGAACGGCGACGCGCAGTTTCACCTTTACCGTATCGGCGACGCGTCGGCATCGCGCGATATCCATACGGCCATCTACGACGCCTACCGCCTCTGCATCGCCATGTAGGCATGCGCCCAACCGATCGACGAGCACTCAAAAGGACCGATCATGACCAAGCCGCTGGATATCGACAGCCCCGACCTCGAGCGCAGGCGCGCCGTGAAGACGCTTCTCGCGGCGGGCGCCGCCACGGCCGCGAGCTGGTCCGCGCTGGCCGGCGCGGCAACGGCAACGGCGGCCGCCGGCAAGCCGCGCCGGGGCGGCGTGATGCGGGTGGCGACGGCCAACCAGTCGCTGTCGGATTCCCTCGATCCGGCGAAGGCCTCGCATACGGCGGACTACTCGCGCATGTTCATCTTCTATAGCGGCCTCACCGAATTCGACAGCGACTTCAAGGTGAAGAACGCACTCGCGGACGCGTTCGACACGAGCGATCACAAGCAGTGGACCGTGAAGCTCAAGCCGAACGTGCATTTCCACGACGGCAAACCGCTGACGGCGGACGACGTCGTGTTTTCACTGTCCCGCCACAAGCAGCCCGCGACGGCGTCGAAGGCCAAATCGATCGCCGACGCCATCGAATCGGTTCGCGCCGCCGGACCGCTGCAAGTGGACATCGTGCTGAGCGCGCCCAACGTCGACCTGCCCGCCCTGCTCGCGGTGCCGCATTTCGTGATCGTCGCCGACGGCACCAAGGATTTTTCCAAAGGCAATGGCACGGGCCCGTTCGTCTGCAAGGAGTTCACGCCGGGCGGCCGATGCGTCGGCACGCGCAATCCGAACTTCTGGAAGCCGGGCTTGCCGTATCTCGACGAGGTGCAGCTCGTCGGCATTCTTGACGATGCGGCACGGCTGAACGCTCTGCTTGCGGGCGACGTGCAGCTCGTCTCGCCCGTGCCCGCGCGCGACGTCGAGCGGCTCAAGCGAGCCGGCGGCTTCGGCGTGCTCGAAAGCCAGTCGGGCCTGTACACGGACCTCATCCTGCGTCAGGACGCGATGCCCACCGGCAACCCCGGCTTCGTGCAGGCGATGAAGTACCTGCACGATCGCGAGCGCATTCAGAAGACGCTGCTGCGCGGCTATGCGACGATCGGCAACGATCATCCGGTGCCGGCGTGGCACCCCTATTACCTCGCCGGACTTCCGCAACGCACCTACGACCCGGACCGCGCGAAGTCGCTCATCAAGCAGGCGAATCTCTCGGGGGCCGCCGCTGAGATCGTGGTGCCGCCGTCCATCGAATCCGCGCTCGATTCCGCCTTGATGGTGCAGCAGGCCGCCCTGCAGACCGACCTGAAGATCGGTGTGCGCCGCGTGCCCGCGGACGGCTACTGGTCGACGCACTGGATGAAGCATCCGATGACTTACGGCTCGATACTTCCCCGGCCGACGCTCGATCTGCTCTATACGCAGTTCTTCAAGTCGGACTCCGTCTGGAACGAATCCGGCTGGAAAAGCGCCCAGTTCGATCAGCTTCTGCTGCAGGCTCGTGAGGAGAAGAATGAAACGAAGCGAAAGCAGATCTATGGCGACATGCAGACCATCGTCTACGAGAAAGGCAGCATCATCATTCCGGCCTTCATCAATTTCATCGATGCGCACAGCAACCGCGTGAAGGGCCTTGCCGGCACGCCGTCGGGCCGTTTGATGGGCTACCGGTTCGCGGAATTTGCCTGGCTCGACGCTGCGTGAGCGAGCGCGGGCGCGCCCCATCCGAACGCCTGAAGCAGCGCCTTGCAATCAAGACATCAGCGGCAACGTCACGCTAACCTGCAATCCCCCGCATTCCCGGTTGCGAAGCGTGATATCGCCGCCATGAGCACGAACCACCGCCCGCGCCGATGTCAGCCCCAGGCCCATCCCTCCCGTGGTACGGTTTCGTGATTGTTCAAGACGGAAAAACGGTGCGAATACCTGCTCGAGCGCGTGAGGCGGGATGCCGGAGCCTTGATCGCTAACCTCGACAACGATTTGCGTCGCTGAGCAGTTCAGTTGCAGTTCCGCCCGATTGCCATATTTCAACGCATTGTCGACAAGGTTCATGCAGGCACGCCGCAGGGAAAATGGGCGCCCGTTGAACGCCAGGCGATCGGGGCCCGCGTAGAAGACCGGCTGCCCCTGGTCGCCATAATCGTCGGTAATGGTGCGCAGGAGTCCCGCGAAGTCGAACACCGTTGCCTCCTCGTCCTTGTAGTCGTCTCTGAAAAAGGACAAGGCCGAGTCCGCCATGGCTTGCAAGTCGTCGACGTCCCGGAAGAGCCGCGCCCGTTGATCATCGTCTTCGATGAACTCCCCCCGAAGGCGGATCTTCGTTAAGGGCGTACGCAGATCATGCGACATGGCCGCGAGCATCACCGTTCGGTCCTCGACGAACTTGCGCAGTTGGGCTTGCAATGCGTTGAATGCCGCAATCGCCGCGCGCAATTCTCTCGGCCCGGCTTCGCGGACAGGGCCGGCACGCGGATCGCCGCCGATCCGGCGAAGTTCCTCCGCGAACTGCCTGATCGGCTTCGAGAGAAAATAAGTGGCAAGCACCGATGCCGCGAGAATCGACAACGCAACACAGCCCAGTGCTATCGCTAGCTGGGCGGGTTGCAGCAGCCCCCAGTCACGGTGTGTGGCTATAAAAACAACCCAGCTGCTGTCGCGGAGTTCAACTGCAAGAAAATAGCCGTGGGGATGCTGGGTGCGATCGAATCGGATACCGTCGGAGAGCGGATCATCCGAACTGAAAAATATGCGGCGACGCTGGCGGCCATTCATCAAGAACCACTTGGCCAGGTCCGAATCCGCGTCAGCCGGTCGCGCCGCGGCGAAAAGCTGGGCGACCGCCGAGGTGGCCGGATACCATTCGGCCCTGATGGACTCAATTTGCACGGCGCCGGCCAGTCGTGGGCGGTCAATCGCCGAAGCCGCATCGATCATGCGGACCGTGTCGTCGGCCCTGTCCAGCAACGCTGTCTCTCTAGCCGTCGGACCGGCACGGTGGCTAAAGAGCACAGTGAGGACAAGCACACCAATGATGGCCGCGCCAACCGTCAGCGCAATCCGCCACGCGATCGTATCCGGCGGACGAAATCCGATGCTCATCCGCGTCGAACCAATGGAGTGAACATATAGCCTCCGCCCCGAACAGTGCGAATGACGGAAGGCGTTTCCGTGTCGGTGTCGAGTTTTCGGCGCAAACGGCCGACCTGTACGTCGATACTTCGATCGTAGACCTCATGCGACGACCCGCGCGCGAGATCGAGGAGTTGATCGCGCGTCAGTACCCGTTGAGCGTGCTCCGCGAACACCAGCAGAAGATCGAATTCGCTACTGGAAAGGATAATCAGCGTGTTGTCCGTGGACCGCAGTTCCCGCCGGGCGATATCCAGACGCCACCCGGCAAACGAAAGTACCGGCCTCGTCTCCGTACCCGCCACCGCAGCCTCGGTTTGCGTTGTTCTGCGCAGCACGGCTTTGACTCGCGCGAGCAATTCCCTTGCGTCGAATGGCTTTACCAGGTAATCGTCAGCGCCCATTTCGAGGCCCACTACACGATCGACATGATCCGCTACCGCGGTGAGCATGATGACCGGCACTTTCGACGTTGCGCGTATCCGCCGGCACAGGCTGAAGCCATCCTCACCCGGCAGCATGACGTCGAGAATCACGATATCGACGTGCTGGACATTGAGTGCCGCAAACAGGCTTTGTCCGTCGGTCGCAATACTCACCTCATGGCCGTGTTTGCGAAAAAAGCCCGTCAGCAAGGACCTGATGTCCTCCTCATCGTCAACCACCAGTACGTGCGGCATATAAGTCATTCCCAATGCTAACCGGAGCGGCCCCCACGATTGATGTCAGCCGTTCTCCTCCAATATTTCAGCGCCGACACATTGTATCGGCGCCGAAAAATACCGCACATCATGCCGTTGAATCTCCTGCGTAACCTCGGGGTCCCCGACTGGAGGTTCCTGAATGGCAATTTCATCGAAATCGGCGCAGCGCGAAGGCGCCTGTGTTCCAAACGCATCACAGATAGCGTTGGCGGGTGTCGTGAGAAAAGATCGCCGCCGCGAATACCGGGTCTTACTGGCCGCCGCCTCGCTTTTCCTGAGTTCCGGTATCGTCCGGGCGCAAAACGCCAACAACCCTGAAGGCTCCGGCTTCACCGTCCTGAGCAACGCCACCAACGTTACCCACTGGGGACTTGGCGCCGGCGTGGGTATCGAACCATCGCCGTACAAAGGCGACAGCGCGAGGATCTCGCCGATTCCGCTTTTCTATGTCGATAACAAATGGATCAGCGCCTTCGCGACGACTCTCGACGTGAAAGTCGGACAATGGAGCGGCGTCACCTTTGCCTTGCGTGGCAGAGTGGGAATTCTGGAGGGATATAAGGGGTCCGACGCGCCGATCCTGAACGGCATGCAGAACCGGAACAGCGTCACCTTCTGGTATGGCCCGGCACTCGGGTGGCATACCGGATTCGGCACGCTGACCGCCAGTTACCTCATCGGCGGAAACAAAGGACAGCAGGCCGCCGTTGAATTCAGAAAAGCCTTCGAATTGTGGAAATGGACAATCGAGCCCCATGCCGACGCCAAGTGGCTGAACGACAAATACGTCGACTACTACTATGGAGTGACGCAGTCGGAGGCGCGGGCGGGACGGCCTGCCTACGATGGGACATCCACGCTGAACACCACCATCGGGACGCGGGTCGCTTATCGGATAACGCAGCATCAGTCGGTTAGCCTCGATCTGCAGGTAACCCATCTCGGTAGCGGAATTTCCGATAGTCCACTCGTCGGCAAGCGTTTCATTCCCGCGGCCCGGCTAGGCTATATGTATCAATTCCAGTAAAGCCAACGATGTTGCGTGGATCCGGCGCTTCCGCAGCCGGGTCGCCCGTTGCTATCGCTCAAACGCAGCCGCTTACCCGCTTACCTATAGCGGCCCCGCGATCAGCTTCACACTCTAAAGGAGCAGTTCGATGCTGTTTGGCGCGTCTCGCACTAGACCGACTTGCCACCCCGAGTCTGACGAGGTCGCGGAAAGCGACCGCATAAACGGCCAGGTTTCTGTTCGCGACAGGTTGCGGCCGAAAGAATTCCCTGGCTCGGCTTCCGGTCGGAGCGTCCTGGCCGGCTGGAAACCGTGTAGTTCAAACCTGAATGAAACAGGTAGCCTGCGAAGCAATAACCAGGTCGAGATCACGAATCTATTGGAAGCGATTCAACAGAATATCCAGCTTCGCAAGAAGCTTCATGAAACACGGCAGGAAGTCGAGGTTCTGGTCGAGGCGTTGGAATACGCCAGGGGCATTTGCCCCCTGGCGCACGCACCACGCTCGTCATGACGCCGCGGGAAGCGCGAGAGTGCCTCGAAGCATGGTCGCCTCCACGCGCTAACCTTGCTGCGCTTGCCAGCCGATGCCAAGGCTTTTCTGTAGCGACACAAAGTCCTTGATCAACTCGGCCTGTCCCGCGACGACATTCTGCTGCGCGGTGAATTCTTCGCGCTGCGTATCAAGCAGATCGATCAGTGTCGCTACGCCTGCGGAATAGCGCTGCCGCATCAGCGTGGCCGAGTGACTTGCGGAGGCTTCCACCTTCTGCAACGTGACTACATGCTCGCGCTGATGCCCATAGCGCGAGAGCGATGAGTTCGCGTCCTGCAGCGCACCGAGCACGGCCTTCGTATAACGGGCCTCGGCTTCGTCACGCGATGCCTCGGCCGCGTGGACGCTGCCCAGCGTGCGACCGAAATCGAACACGTCCCATTGCAGATACGGCGCGCCGATCCAACTGAAATTGCTTTTGCGTACAAGGTGACCCGGATTGCCTGCGCTGAAGCCGATATCACCGAGCAGCGTCACCTTCGGGAAAAAATCCGCAATGTGTTCGCCGATCTGCGCATTGCTCGAGGCGAGCCGCCGCTCCGCTGCACGAATGTCGGGACGTTGCTGCAACATCGCGGACGGATCGCCGATCGCCACCGTGGCGGGCAACGCCGGCAGCGGCCGCGTGCCGGCGAGCTGTTCGTCCAGCGCGCCGGGTGCACGACCGGTCAGCACGGCGAGACGGTCCAGCGAATCGGTCAGTTGCGCGTCGAGCGGAATCAGCGTTGCGCGCGTGTTCTCAACCTGCGTGGTCAGGCGTTCGACATCGACGTCCGCTGCCGTGCCGCGCTCCCGGCGCTGCTGCGTAAGCGTCAACATTTTCTGTTCGGTCTCCGCCTGTCGCTGCGCAAGTCCGAGCCGCGTCTGCTGGTCGCGCAATTCGATGTAGGCCTGCGCAACCTCGGCCGCGAGCGACACCTGGGTGTCCGAGAGATCGGCGTCGACCGCTTCCGCATCCGCCGACGCCGCTTCGATAGCGCGCCGCGTGCCGCCGAACAGGTCGATTTCCCACGTGGCGTCGAAGCCGGCGGTATAGAGCTGCAGCGGGCCTCGCCCCGATGACGCCTCGCTGCCGCCCGACGAGCTTTGTGAGCTGAGCGCGCTCAGATCGGGCTCGCGCATGCGCAGTGCCGCGGCATTCCCGGAAACTTTAGGCAAAGCGTTCGCGCGTTGCTGCTGCAATTGCGAACGCGATTCCCGCAGCCGCGCCTGCGCGATATGCACGTCGGGACTATGTGCAAAGGCGGCGGCGATGAGATCGTTCAGCTGCGGGTCGTTGAATGCCAGCCACCACTGGTTCGGCGCGGGCGTCGCCGTCGTGCCGGAGGCCGGCGCGCGCACGAAGGTCGCGCTGCCGTGGGCATCCCGCGCAACCGGCGGCGCACCGTGATAATCCGGGCCGACCGTGCAGCCCGACAAGGCGGACAGAAGCGCGGCGGCGGCCAGTGCGAAACACGAGGGACGGTTGAACATCATGGTGAGATGAAAAGACATTAGTGTCCGGCGGACGGAGGCGGCGCATTCCTGCGCGGTGTTTTCAGAAACAGCGCAAGCGGAATGCAGGCGAGCAGCGCGATGCCGAGCAGATAGAAGGTTTCCGAGTAGGTCATCACGATGGCCTGCTGCTGAATCTGCACACCGAGTTGTCCGAGCGCGCGCATCCGCGAGTACGCCATGTCCCCCGTGTGGGCGAACCAGTTCGCCGCGTTCGCCGTAATGCTGTCCTGGCCGATCAGCGAATTGGCGCTGACGGACTCACGGATCATCGCGGTATGAAACGTCGTGCGCCGGTCGATCACCGTGCCGATGATCGCCAAGCCGATCGACCCGCCGAGGTTGCGCGCCATGTTGTAGAGACCGGCGGCGTCGCCTGAATCTTCGCGCGACACGGCCGCCATCGACGCCTGATTGAGCGGCATCATTGCGAGCATCTGTGCGGTACCGCGTATCAGTTGCGACCAGACGAAATCGTGCCCGACGCTCTGCGCCGTCAGGTCGATGTCGATCATGCAACTGATCGCGTACAACAGCAGCCCGGTGATCACCAGAACGCGGAAATCAAATTTGGCAAGCAGCCGTGGAAGGACCGGCATGATCAGGAAAGCGGGCAGCCCGGAAAGCAGCATGATCGCGCCGGACTGTTCCGCGTTGTAGCCCGCGACCACCCC
>Ga0137385_10003534_pt1 | contig 13562 bp, 14 predicted proteins | sample SagtaG_FD_104921 | JGI IMG/M metagenome (GOLD analysis project Ga0137385, IMG submission 104921) | Vadose zone soil microbial communities from Sagehorn Ranch, Mendocino, California, USA - Sage2_R_80_16 metaG | ecosystem: Environmental > Terrestrial > Soil > Vadose zone | place: USA: California...
AGAGGAGGGCCACGCGGTGGATGTAGCCGCGGACGGCCAGGAGGGCCTGTGGCTGGCGACAGAGAACGCCTACGGGGCAATCGTCCTGGATGTCATGCTGCCAGGCCTGGACGGGATCGGTGTGTGCCGGCGGCTGCGCGAGGCAGGCAGCTGGGTTCCGGTGCTGCTGCTGACGGCCAGGGACGGGGTCGGCGACCGGAAATCTGGACCCGGCGTGCGCAGCGGTCGACGACGTGCTGGCCGCGCTGGATGCGCAGGCGAGCAGGTTCCGGCCGGACTCGGAGCTAAGCTGGCTGAACGCCGCCGGCGGCGGGACGTTCCTGCTCGGCGTCGGCCTGGCCGAGGCGGTCGGGGTCGCGCTGGCCGCGGCCCGGTGGACCGGCGGGCTGACCGATCCCACTGTCGGCGATGCGCTCGTCGCGCTTGGCTACGACCGCGACTTCGCGGCCATCGGCGAGGACGACGAGCCCTCCGGAGCGGCGGCACCCGCACCGGGCTGGCCGCTGGTGCGGCTGGACGGGCCGCTGCTCCGGCTGCCGCCCGGCATCCGGCTGGACCTGGGCGCCACGGCGAAGGGCCTGGGCGCGGACCGCGCCGTGCGTGCCGCCATGTCCGCCACCGGGCGGCGCGGCGGCGTGCTGGTCAGCCTCGGCGGCGACATCGCCGTGGCCGGGATCCCGCCGGAGGACGGCTGGCCGGTCACCGTGGCCGAGGAGCCGGACGGTGAGCCGCCCGGCCAGCCGGCGGCCCAGCTGTTCCGGCTGCCCGCGGGCGCGGTCGCGACCTCGTCGGTCACCGTCCGGCGCTGGCGCCGCGGCGGCGCGGCGCTGCACCACATCGTGGACCCGCGGACCGGGCCGCGGACGGACCGTGGCGCGCTGCGACCGTGGTCGCGGCGACCTGCGCGGACGCCAACGCGGCCAGCACGGCGGCGATTGTGGCGGGCGCCGCAGCGGAGGAGTGGCTGGCCGCGACCGGGCTCCCGGCCCGGCTGACCGGGCACGACGGCCGGGTCCGCGCCCTGAACGGCTGGCCGGGCCCGGAGGCGGCCGACGGGGCGCCGGTGCCGGTGCCCGCAGGCAGCCGCGTGTACGCCGGAGGGCCGCGGTGAGCGCACTGCTCGGCGGGTCGCAGGCCTTGTGGTTCGTCTCGCGGGCCAGCGGCCTCGCGGTGCTCGCCGCGTTCAGCGCGGCCGTGGTGGCCGGGGTGGCAGGCCGGCTCGGCCCGGGGGGCAGGCTCCGGCTCGCGGCCGGGGAGCTGCACCGGACGCTGGCCCTGTTCAGCGTCGCCTTCCTCGGGCTGCACGTGGCCACCGCAATCATGGACCCGTTCGTTAGGATCGGCTGGGCCGCAGCCGTGCTGCCGCTCGCGTCGCCGTACCGGGCGCTGGCCATCGGCCTGGGTGCGCTGGCGGTGGACCTCGGCGCCGCCGTCCTGGTCACCAGCCTGGTCCGGCGGCGGCTGGGCTACCGGGCCTGGCAGGCCGTGCACTGGCTGGCGTACCTGGCCTGGCCGGCCGCGTTCGGCCATGCGATCACAGCAGGCACCGACCTGCGGATCTGGTGGGCTGCGCTGGTGCTGTGGGGGTGTGCCGCGGCGGTCGGCACGGCGGTGATCGCCCGCCTGCTGGCCTGGCTGCGCGGGCCCGGCCTGCCGGAACGGGGGGTCTCGTGACCGGGACCCTGCTGACCGGGACCCTGCTGACCGGGACCCTGCTGACCGGGACTGGGCCGCGGCTGCTGCATCCGGGCCCGGATCCGGTCGGCCTGGCCGTGCACACGGCCAGGTACGGGCCGGTGCCATCGGGCCTGGGACGCCGGGAGCGTGAGGCGCTGATCGCCGAGGTGGACCGGGCCGGACTGACCGGCCGGGGCGGCGCCGGGTTCCCCACCGCCCGCAAGCTCGCCGCGGTGGCCGCCGGGCGTACTCCGGTGGTTGTGGTCAACGGCACCGAGGGCGAGCCGGCCAGCGTGAAGGACCGGGTGCTGATGGCCCGCTCGCCGCACCTCGTCCTGGACGGTGCGGTGCTCGCGGCCGAGGTCACCGGGGCCCGCACGGCGGTGATCGTGGCACACCGCGACGTCCGGGAGTTCGTGGCCGAGGCCGCGGCCGAGCGCGCCCGGGCCGGCCTGGACCGGGTCCGGCTCGAGGTCCGCACGGCGGCCGACGGGTTCGTGGCCGGCCAGGCCAGCGCGGTCGTGCGCTGGGTCCAGCAGGGCGTGGCCGCGCCCACGGCAACGCCGCCGCGGCTCGCCCAGCGTGGCCTGCGCGGCGCGCCGACGCTGGTGCAGAACGTCGAGACGCTCGCCCACCTGGCGCTGATCGCCCGCTACGGCGCCGCCTGGTTCCGCTCCGCCGGGACGCCGGCCGAACCCGGCACGATGCTGGTCACCGTGCTCGGCGCGGTGCGCCAGCCGGGCGGGCTCGAGGTCGGCATCGGCACCCTGGTCGGGCAGGTGCTCGACCTGGCCGGCGGCGCGTCCGCGCCGGTGCAGGCGCTGCTGCTCGGCGGGTACTTCGGCGCCTGGGTGGCCGCGGACCTGGCGCTGGACCGCCCGTTCTCCTCGGCCGGGCTCGCGGACCTGGGCGCCGGGCCGGGAGCCGGGCTGGTCGCGGTGCTGCCTGTGCCGCCCGGCGGCGGGCGGTGACCGGCCCGGCCCGGCTGCGGGTGGACTTCATCGCCTGCGACGGCCGAGGGCTGTGCGCCGCGGCGCTGCCCGAACTGATCACCCTGGACGACTGGGGCTTTCCCGTGGTCAGCGACCGGGATGTGCCGGCCCGGCGGCTGGGTGACGCACGCGCCACCGTCCGGGCGTGTCCCTTGCTCGCGCTCCGGCTCGACGCGGGAACGGGCCACCGCGCCCGTTCGGCCCGATTATCCCTGGCCATCCGGCGCGGTCAACGCCCGAGCCCGAGCCGATGCCGCCGGTGCCGCCGGGACTCCTCCGGCGGACCGCCCGCGGCGCCGAGCCCTAGCGTCACGGAGCCGCCACCGGAGGAGGACCGACCGATGATCAGCGTCCCGCCCGAGGCCTCGGCGACGCGGCGGGCGATGCTCAGGCCGAGACCGGTGGATCCGCCGCTCGACTGACCGCGCCGGGTTCGGTCGGCGTCGCCGAAGCCGGGCCGGTCGTCCGCGGCCACCAGCCAGGCGCCTCCGGCGGCGCGGCGGCTGAGCCGGACGGCGAAGCCGGCGCCCTCGGGGGTGTGCGCGAACACGTTTCCCAGCAGGTTGTCGACGCAGGTGGCCAGGTCATCCGCTGCGACGAGGACAGGTACTGGCTCCCGGGCCACCTCGACGGTCATCCGGCGCTCCTGGTCTTCCGCGAGCGGCCACCAGAACGCGGCCCGTTCGGCGACCACCCGGGCCGCGTCGCAGATAGCCTCCGCGCCGCCTCCGCCCGGCCGCCGGGCCTCCCGGATGATCTCGCTGACCGTCCGCTCCACCGAGCCGACGTCGGCGAGCAGCCGCTCCATCTCGGCGCCGTCCCGCAGCGACTCGGCGTCGATCCGCAGCGCCGTCAGCGGGGTCCGCAGCTGGTGGGAGGGGTCGGCGACGGTCTCCCGCTCGTGGGCGAGAAGCTCGCCGATGCGGACCGCCAGGCGGTTCAGCCCGGCACCCGCCCGCCGGACCTCCGGCGGGCCGGTGACCGCGGCCCGGGCCGACAGGTCTCCGGCGGCCAGGCGGTCGGAGGCCTGCGCCAGCGCGGTGAGCGGGCTGACCAGGGACCGGGCCAGTTGGTCAGCGACCAGCACGCTGAGCAGGAGCAGGAGGAGGCCGACTCCGCCGAGCAGCAGCCAGGCCCGGCTGACGCCGTGCCGCAGCACCGAGGCGGGCACGAAGGCGCGGATCACGGCAGAACCGCCCGCGAGCCCCTCCATCGCCACCAGCACCTGCTCTCCGCCGGGAGCCTCGGCCGAGAAGCTCCGGCCGCTGCTGGCCAGGCGCACCGCGGGCGTGACGGGCTCGGGCCGGCCGAGCTCGGCGCCCGACGACAGGAAGACCGTGACCGGGGTACTGGTTTCCGCGTTGACCTGATCCACGGTGAGCCGCAGGCTGCTGGCCGGCAGTGTGGTGACCAGGGGGCCAGCGACTGGGCCTCGGCGGCGGCGGCGCTCGTCGCCCGGTCGGCCGCCAGGGTCCGCAGCACCAGAGCGAGCGGGACCAGGAAGGACACCAGGACCAGGGAGCTGGTGGCCACCACGAGCAGGCTGACGCGCAGTCTCACGGCGGCGGGCTCAGCTTGATCCCGACCCCGCGCACCGTGTGCAGGTAGCGGGGATGCTGAGCGGTCTCGCCGAGCTTCCTGCGCAGCCACGACACGTGCACGTCGACGGTCTTGTCCGCGCCGCCGTAGGGCAGCCGCCAGACGTGGGTGAGCAGGTCACGGCGGGTCACCACCTGTCCGGCCCGCAGCGCCAGGTAGTGCAGGAGGTCGAACTCGCGGCGGCTGAGGTCGAGTGGCGCGCCGTCCAGGTTGGCCTCGTGCCCGTCCGGGTCCAGCCGCAGTCCCCCGACCGTCAGCAGGCCGGCTGCCCCTGGATCGCCGGGCGCCGCCCGGCGGAGCACCGCCCGGATCCTGGCCTCGATCCGGCCGCCTCGCGCTCGGCCACCGCACGATCCAGATGCCCGAGCAGGGCGCCGTCGGTCCCGTGCACGCGCAGGTACGCCTGGTCGGCGCCGACGGCCTGCGCCGCCAGCGCGATCCCGTCCAGCACCAGGTGCGGCAGCCTGGTCAGCAGCAGCCGGTCCTTACCGCTGGCGGGTTCGCCCTCGGCGCCGTTGGCCACGACCGTCTTGCGGCCCGGCGCGACGGCGACCGCACGCATCTTGCACCCGGCGGGATAACCGGCCCCGCCGCGCCCGGTCAGCCCCGAGGCCTCGACCACGTCGATCAGGCGCCCGGGCCGGCGAGGTGGCACGCGCAGCGGCCCGTAGGCGTGCTCGTGCCCGGCCAGCCCCGGCGGATGCCCCAGGCCCGCGAGCAGCCGGGGTACCCGCCGTGCCGTCCCCGCGGTGATCGCGGGGACCGGCATCAGGGCGGTCACTGGACCCGTCCCAGCCGGGCCGCCGCGACCAGCCGCCAGGCCGCCGCGGCCACGACGGCCAGGACGCAGCCCAGGCTGAGCGCGAGGACCCAGGCGGTGCTCCGGTCGGTGCCGATGCCGACGCCGTGGGCCACCGCGACCGGCCAGCAGGCGAAGGCCAGCCAGTGCACCCGGCGCCAGGCCCGGTGCCCGAGCCGGTTCCGGATCAGGCTGGTCGCCACCAGGGCCAGCAGCAGGTCGAGCGCGACCGCGCCGAGGCTCAGCCACGCTGCCTTGTAGGCAGCGGCGAACGGGATGAACGCAGCGGTCAGCGGGATAGAGGTGTAGGTGTCCGCCACCGTCGCGGCGACGTGGAGCGCCAGGAACGCCAGCACCAGCAGTGACACGTTCCGGTGCAGGCCCTGGGACAGGAAACGGGGCCAGCCGACCCGGGCGAACCGGCCGGCGGTGAGCAGCCCGAGCAGCACGCTGACGGTCAGCAGCAGCAGGGTGACCAGGCCGGTGGCCCGGGTCGCGTACCACAGGCCCGGTCCGTGCAGGTCGATGTTCATCTCGGTCAGTCCCTCGTCGTTTTCCTGGTGCTCGCGGGTCAGCGGCCCGGCCAGCCGGCCACGGTCACGACGGTGCCGTCCCGCCGGACGAGGCGGGCGGGCAGGCCGAGTTCGTCCAGCCAGCCGATTGCGCGCTCGCCGCGCAGGATCGCCGCGGTGCTGGCGATATTCGCGCCGACGCAGCTCGCGGCGGCGACGCTGACGGTGCGCCAGCAGGACCGGGCGGGCCTGCCCGTGACCGGTCGACGATGTGATGCAGCCGCGCATCGCCGCGCCGCCAGGTCCGGCCGAGCGGACTCGACGTGGCGAGGCCGCCGTCGCGGACCATCACCACCTGGCGGGGCCGTACGCTGGCGGTGCTGGTCTCGACGCCGGCGTCGTCGGCGATACCGACCGGCCAGCCGCCGTCCGGCGGATCCCCCGCCACCCGGAGGTCACCGCCCAGGTTGATCAGGACGCCTCCGCCCACGGCGGCCTGGACCGCGGCGGCCGCCCGGTCGGCGGCCAGAGCCTTGGCGGTGGCACCCAGGTCGAGCAGTATCCCGGCCGGGACGCGCACCGCCGGGTGACCGCGATCGAGTTCGACCCTGCGCCAGCCGCCCGCGGGCATCGGCGGCTGGCGCAGGGGGTCGGTGCACTGGCGGGCCAGGGCGAAGTCCCGGTCGTAGCCGAGCCTGGCCAGGCTCTGCCCGCAGGTGGGATCGACATCACCGTCGGTGAGTTCGGCCGCGTCCAGCGCGACGGTCAGCGCGTCCGCGAACAGCGGGCTGACCTCGACCGGGCGGCCGCGGGCGTGGTTGACCCGCGACAGCTCCGAATCGTCGCGGAACCGTGAGCAGGCCGCGTCGATCGCGGCCAGCTCCGCCGCCAGCAGCCGGTGCGCCTCGCCCAGCGCGGCCGGGTCGGTGACCAAGACGGTGGCGAAGGTCCCCAGGGCTGGAAAGGTCAGCGTAGAGGCCCCGGCGGCGGCCGGCATCAGCCTCCCCCGTGCGACGCGCTGGAGACGGTCGGCTTCGGGGTGGGGGCGGCGCTGGTCGGCGGGGCCGCCGCCGGGGCGGAGGAGGGCGGGGCCAGCGTCGACGACTTGGCCGCGGTCGGCGTCGGGCTGGCCTGAGGCGTGACCTGGGCGGCGGCGAGGGGAGTGGGCCGTGCCGACGCCCGGGCCCGGGCCGGCGCGGCGGTCCGCGCCCGCTTGCGGTGGGTCTTACCTGGAGCGGAGGCAGGCGCAGCCGCCGCCGAGGAGGAGGACACGGCGGGCGCCGTCGTGCCGTCGCTCGCCGTGTTCTGGGTCGGCGCCGTCCGGGCGAACAGGGCCGCGAAGCCGACCGCTGTGATCGCGCTCAGCTGGGTGGCCCGCCAGGTCAGCCGGGATAGCCGGCGCAGGCCCGCCGCGCGGGCCGCCTCCGGCGCTGGCCCGTGCGGCGCTGGCCCGTGCGGGCCGTCCGGCGCGGGGGCCGGAAGCTCTCGTGTGTCGCGCATAGCTCGTGAGCACATCAGGAGCCGGGTTAAGAGTTCGTGAAGAACGGCTCAAGAGGCAGTTGCCGGGCGGGCGGCCGCTGGCCGCGGCCGCCGCGCTCTGCTCACACCCCGGTGATCCCGGTCACGGACTGCCCGGCCGGGACGTGCCAGGCCAGCGACCCGTACCAGGGTGCGGCGAACGCGTCCACGCCGCCGTTCGACTTGACGATCCAGTACCCGCCGGTGGCCGGGTCGGCGGTGATCCCGGCCGCGGTCACCCCGGCCGGCAGGTGGCCGATGTCGGAGCCGTACCAGGGCGTGCCGTAGTTCTGCACCCCGCCGTCCGAGGTCAGCATCAGGTAACCGCCGCCCGGGGTCCCGGCGATGCCGGTCACGGCCTGGCCGCGCATCGGCGCCGACCCGTGCCAGGGCGCGTGGAAGGCGTCCACGGTGCCGTCGGACTTTACGATCCAGTACCCGCCGGTGGCCGGGTCGATCACCAAGCCTGACGGCAAGACCTTCACGGTCACCGGCGTCCGCCCGGTCAGCGTTCCCGGCCCGTGGATCATCACCAAGATCGCGTAGGCCGTCCGGCACCGGATTCTGCCCGTGTCGCGCGCCGGAAGCAGCCAGTCGGTCATTCTCTTGTCCGCACGCGCTAGCATTCGTGCAGCCGTGCAGCGGCCGTTATGGACGTCCTGCTGGCCCGGCGGACCTTCTGCCCGACGCTGGCGGGGCCGGATCTCCGCTCAGGAGGATGCTCATGCGCGAGATTGGGTACGTGGTGCGGGGATTTCTCACGGTCCGCAGGGATTCGTTGCGGGTACCCGTGAGCGGGTCGCTCACGGTCCAGGCCGATCCGGACTCAGGTCTGTTCTCGGGTGACCTCGCGCTCCGCCAGTCCACCGTCAGGCGGGCGGTCCTGGGTGCCAGCTTCTTCAGTGCTACCGTCCAGATCGAGGCCGAGTCCCCCGTCATCGGCAGAGTCGACCCCGAGGGGCGGATGTTCGCGGCGGTCACCGTCGACGCGGTCATAACCAGTGCCTGGGCTGGGGGACGCGCATTGATCAGCGACGGTTCATGCCGCACCGCCACGCACGCCGTCGTGCCGCTGCGGTCCAAGCCCGGCTTCAACCTGGAGCGGGGCGGCCGCCTGGTTGGCAGGTACCACCGGCCGCCCTTCACCGGGTGCGGGTGGGTCACGCCGTTGGTTAACCTGCTGGTAGCCGGCCCAGGAAACGCCATCGTCATTGACCTGATCCCGCGCGCGCTCTAAGCCTGCCGTTTAACCTGCGCGTTCACGTCTCGCCTTGAAGGGTAGCTCCCTTTTGCGGAGACTGTCGTCGCATCGGCTCATAAGAGAATCGGAGCATGAATACGCCCGACCATGTCGCCGCCGTCTTGGCCAAGGCCAAGGCCGGCGGTGTCCACGCCGCTGAGCTGGCCGCTCTGCGTAGGCGCCTCCGGCAGCTGGACGAGCCCGAGGCTGGACGCCTGCGGGGCGACGTACTGGAGCCGCTTCCGGACCTGCCGCGCGTGGACGAGCTGCCCGAGCCGCCACCCGGCCAGGCTCGTGACGTGCTCGGCCGGCTGGTGGTCGTCAAGCTCAACGGCGGGCTGGGGACGAGCATGGGCCTGTCGGGGCCGAAGTCGCTGCTCGAGGTCAAACCCGGCACAAGCTTCCTCGATGTCCTCGCTACCCAGGTACTGGCACTGCGCGAGCGGCACGGCGCCCGGCTGCCGCTCGTGCTGATGAACTCCATGACCACCCGCGACCCCTCGCTGGACTGTCTGCGCCGCTACGACGGCCTGCGCGTGCCTGGTGTGCCGCTGGACTTCCTGCAGGGCCGCGAGCCCAAGATCCGTGCCGATGACCTGCAGCCGGTGCAGTGGCCGGCCGACCCGGAGCTGGAGTGGTGCCCGCCCGGGCACGGCGACATCTACACCGCGCTGGCGGCGTCCGGCATGCTCGGCGCCCTGCTCGGCGCTGGTCTGCGCTACGCCTTCGTGTCCAATTCCGACAACCTCGGCGCGCTGGCCGATGTCCGGATCGCCGCATGGCTAGCCGCAGAGCAGGTGCCTTTCGCGCTGGAGGCGGTGCGCGGCACGCCGGCCGACCGCAAGGGCGGTCACCTCGCCCGTTACCAGGGCCGGGTGGTGCTGCGGGAGACGGCGCAGGTGCCGGACGGCGACACCTCGTTCACTGACGTCGAGCGCTGGCGCTGGTACAACACCAACAACATCTGGATCGACCTGCGTGCACTCTGGGACCTGCAGGCCGACGACCTGGCGGCACCGGCTCTGCCTTTGATCGTCAACCGCGAGACCGTCGACCCGCGCGACCCGGCGAGCACCCCGGTGATCCAGCTCGAGTCGGCGATGGGCGCGGCGATCGGCTCGATTCCCGGCGCCCGCGCGATCCATGTCCCCCGCTCGCGGTTCGCCCCGGTGAAGACCACGGATGACCTGCTGGTTGTGCGCTCCGATGCCTACGAGCTCACCAGTGACGGGCGGATGAGGCCCAGCTTCGACGGGCCAGGGCCCGTCGTCACCCTGGACAAGGACTTCTTCAAGCTGCTGCCGGACTTCGAGCAGCGGTTTCCTGCCGGGGCGCCGTCGCTGCGCCGCTGCCGCCGATTTGAGGTCGACGGCGACGTCACCTTCGGCGCGGGCGTCGTAGCGGTGGGCGACGTACGGGTGGCCGGCCCGCGTCACGTCCGGGACGGGGAGGTACTCGGCCGGTGAAACCGGAACCGCAGACCGGACCCGCGGCTGCCGTGGCCTGCGCCGGCAGGCTTGATCGCCGGCGAGCGACCGTGGTTGACTCTTATCGCCCGCCTGGCAGGCACGCTACGCCTTGACCGGGGCCCGGCCGCGTGCGGGCGGGAAGGCGGATGCCGTGAGCCTGGTGCATGCGGTGGAGGTGCCGCGGCTGCCCGTATCGCGGCTGGAGCCGGTCATCGGTGGTCCGCGGTTCGCGGAGCTGGCCCGGGTCGCCGATCGGGTCCGGCAGGTGCTGGCCGGGCGCACCATCTGGAACGTCAATTCGACGGCGGCAGGTGGCGGGGTCGCCGAGATGCTGCAGGTCCTGGTCGGGTACGTGCAGGACCTGGACATCGCGACCGGCTGGCTGGTGATCGCCGGCGACGCCGAGTTCTTCGCGATCACCAAGCGGCTGCACAATCAGATCCACGGCAGCCTGTCCGGAGCCCCGCTCGGTGCGGCGGAGGCCGGTCATTACGCCCAGATGCTGGCTGCGAACGCGGTGGAGCTGGCCGCCCGGGTCCGGCCCGGCGATGTGGTGCTGCTGCATGACCCGCAGACCGCCGGGCTGGCCGCGCCGCTGGCAGACGCGGGTGCCCGGGTGGTGTGGCGTTGCCATATCGGGGTGGACTGGGACGACGAGGTGACCCGGGCCGGGTGGGAGTTCCTGCGGCCGCACCTGGCCGCCGCGGAGGCCTGTGTGTTCTCGCGCCGGGACTACGTCCCGTCGTGGGTTCCCGCCGGCAAGGTGTGGATCATCCCGCCCTCGATCGACCCGTTCTCCCCGAAGAACCAGCCGCTCGCCGCCGATACCGTGCGGGCCGTCCTGGCGACGCTGGGCGTGCTGGATGGCGCGGCGCCGACCGTGCCCGCGACGTTCGCGCGCCGCGACGGCAGCACGGGCACCGTCAGCAGGCCAGCGGTCATTGTCGGCGAGGGCCGCCCGGGCCCCGATGATCCGGTGCTGGTCCAGGTGTCGCGGTGGGACCGGCTCAAGGACATGGCCGGGGTCATGCGCGGCTTCGCCGGCCACGTCGCGCCCGGCGGGGACGGGTACCTGATGCTGGTCGGCCCGTCGGTCAAGGACGTCAGCGACGACCCCGAAGGCGCCGCAGTCTACGGGGAGTGCCTGCTGCAGTGGCGTGACCTGAGCCCCGCCACCCGGGCGCGGACCCTGCTGGTCACCCTGCCGCTGGATGACATCGATGAGAACGCCGCCATGGTCAACGCACTGCAGCGGCACGCCACCGTCATCGCCCAGAAGAGCCTGGCCGAAGGGTTCGGGCTGACCGTCGCGGAGGGAATGTGGAAGGGCCGACCGATCATCGGCTCGGCGGTCGGCGGGATCATCGACCAGATCGCCGCGGGAACCGGCATCTTGCTGCCCGATCCCGCCGACCTGGCAGCGTTCGGAGCCGCGGCCCGCCGCCTGCTCGGCGACCAGGACCAGGCCGCGCGGATGGGCCAAGCCGCGCACGCCCGCATCCGCGAGCAGTACGTCGGCGATGCGCACCTGCTGCGCTACGCCCAGCTGCTCGGCACCTTGATCGGCGAAGGCTAGCACCGCGGTCTTGGCGCTCAAGGGCCGAAGGTCCCAGCATTCAGGACGATCGGCCGGGGTGATCCAGGGGCCGCGCGGCCTACGATCGTAACCGGAATGGGCACTTACGCTGGTTTGCCCGGCAGCATCTGAGCAGCGGGAGCCGATGCACGCGGAAGGAGGGCGTCATGGACAGGCTGAGCCCGCTAGACGCCCTGTTCGTCGATGCCGAGGACCAGGATCCTCACACGTCGATGGCGATCGCGTCGATTGCGGTGTTCGAGGGTCCCCCTCCTGCTCATGAGCAGTTCCTGGCCTTCCTGACCGGGCGTTTGCCGCTGGTGCCGCGCTACCGGCAGAAACTGCGCACGGTGCCGTTCCGGCTCGGACGGCCGGTCTGGGTCGACGACCCGCATTTCGATCTTGGTTACCACGTCCGGCGGACCGCCCTGCCGGCGCCCGGCGGAGACCGGCAGCTCGCCGAGGTGATGGCGCGGGTGATGTCCCAGCGCCTGGACCGCGATCATCCGCTGTGGGAGTACTGGGTCATCGAAGGACTCGCCGAGGGCCGCTGGGCCCTGATCTCCAAGGTGCACCATTGCATGGTCGACGGGGTTTCCGGCACCGACCTGTACCGGGTGATTTTCGACTTCTCGCCCGAGCCTTCGCCGGCCGCCGCCACCGATGACCGTGTCCTGGGCGCGGAGCCTTCGCCCCTCGAGCTGGCGGCGGAGGCCGTCCTGGACGATGTCGTCCTCCCGCTCCGCGAGGCCCTCGCGTTGAGCGGTGCCGCCTCCCATCCCCGCGGGGCCATCCGTCGGGCCGCTGACACGGTGCGCGGCTTGGTGGAACTGGCCCCGGCCGCGTGGCCGGCCACCGGGTCGTCGCTGAGCGGGCCTATCGGCAAGGAACGGCGTTTCACCTGGGTCCGGGCATCGCTGGATGACGTGAAGCTGATCAAGCGAGAGCTGGGCGGCACCGTGAACGACGTTGTCCTGGCCGCGATCAGCGGCGGCTTCCGGGCCCTCCTGCTCGCCCGCGGTGAGCAGCCCGGGGCGCACATGGTCCGCTCGCTCGTCCCGGTTTCCGTCCGGGCTCCGAGCGAGGAGAACGTCTACGGAAACCAGGTGTCGGCGGTCCTGGCTGACCTCCCCGTCCACATCGCCGACCCGGCTGAGCGGCTCGCAGCCGTCCAGACCGGGCTGCAGGCGCTGAAGGCGGGCAACGAAGCGATGGCCGGCGAGTCGCTGGTCAGGCTGGGCCGCTACAGCTTGTACTCACTTACGTCCGGGTGGGTCAGGCTGGCGTTCGGTCTGCCCCAGCATGAGATCATCACCGTCACCACGAATGTGCCAGGGCCTCAGCAGCCGTTGTACGGGATGGGCCGCCGGCTCGTCGAGATCATCCCGTACGTTCCGATCGCGACGACGCTCCGCACCGGGATCGCGATCTTCTCCTACTGCGGCACCGTCACCTTCGGGATTACCGGCGACTTTGCGGCCACCCCCGACCTCGAGGTGCTCGCCGACGGCATCGAGTCGGGCCTGGCGGAACTCCTGGCCGTCGCCCGGCGCCACCAGCAGGCCCCGGTCACTTCATGAGACTTCGGCTTGGTTCCGCGGTTCGTCATCCGCCCAGACACGGTCCAGGAACTCGCTGATCTCGGTGGTCAGACGGGCAGGGTGCACCCAGAGCTCGGCAAAGGCGCGGGTCCGGATCAGCCTGGCATCAGGAAGCTGCCGCGCCAGCCGCTTCGCGTCGCTGAACGAGTGGATCAGGTCGATCCCGTGTCCCAGGACCAGCGCCGGCGCGGTAATGGCCCGGCGCTGGTCGATGGTCGGAGCGATGGGCCCCAGCAGGACGCCGTGCAGCACGGCGGCGGTTTCGTCCGGGTCCGACGCGGCGGAACTGATGAATGAGTCAACCGGTCCGAGCCTCGATGAGGGGAGACGGGACGCGATCCGGGAGACCAGCCGCAGCACGGCCCGGGCGTAGTGGACCTCCAGCAGGAGCGGCGCGAACACCAGCGCGGCCGCCGGAGCCGCCGACTCGAGCACTGGCATTTCCAGAATCAGGCCGCGGACCCGGTCTGGTGCTTGCACCGTGGCGAGCAGGCTCACGTTGGTACCCAGCGAGACCCCTCCCAGAACCACCTGGTCCGCGCCGAGCTCGTCCAGCAGGCACAGCACCTGCTCGGCGTA
>Ga0137385_10003535_pt1 | contig 13562 bp, 9 predicted proteins | sample SagtaG_FD_104921 | JGI IMG/M metagenome (GOLD analysis project Ga0137385, IMG submission 104921) | Vadose zone soil microbial communities from Sagehorn Ranch, Mendocino, California, USA - Sage2_R_80_16 metaG | ecosystem: Environmental > Terrestrial > Soil > Vadose zone | place: USA: California...
AACAGCCAGGCGCCCAGGTGGTGGCCCAGGTTCTCGCGCTCCTTCTCGTTGAGGATCTCCCACTGGCGCGAGCCGTAGATGGGCACGAACTCGTCCGGGGTCTGCATGATGTTGCTCGGGTCCACCGGCAGATCCCAATCGATCCGCTTGGTGGCGTCCCACTGCTTGTCCTTGCCCCGCTGGTACAGATCGAGCAGCCGCTGCCGGCCGTCGTCGTACTCCCAGCTGAAGCGGGTGGCGCCGGCGGCGGGAACGTCCCAGGTGCCGGGCTCGACGGGGATGGTGTAGGCGTCGTAAGTGCTCACGGCGGGGCTCCCTGGGTGGCGACTTGTCCACATATTACTGGTTAGTACAAATTCGCTCCAGCCCGCACCTGCCCGCCCGGCTCGCGCGGCGGCGGCCGGCTCGCGTCCGGCGGCCGCGCTGATTTGCGGAAATACGCCACTCCGGGGTCAGAGGCAGACCGATGGCTCATGCCCGGCGTGGCTGGCCGGCTCGAGCTGGAACGTGGAGTGACCCACGTCGAAGTGACCGTGCAGGCACGCCTGGAGCGCGTCGAGCATGGCCGCGCTGCGCCCGTTGGCCAGCACCCCCGGATCGACCACCACGTGCGCGGACAGCACCGGCAGCCCGGAGGTGATGGTCCAGGCATGCAGGTCATGCACGCCGACCACGCCGTCGAGCGCGGTCAGGTGGGTGCGGACCTCGGTCAGGTCGATGCCCCGGGGGCTGGCCTCGAGCAGCACGTCCACGGCGTCCCTGAGCAGCCGCCAGGTGCGCGGCACGATGAGCACGGCCACCGCCAGCGAGGCGATGGGGTCCGCCCGGGTGAACCCGGTGGTGGCCACCACGATCCCGGTGACGATCACCGCGACGGCGCCGAAGGTGTCCGAGGCGACCTCGAGGAAGGCGCCGCGGACGTTCATGCTCTCCGCCTGCCCGTGCCGCAGCAGGAGCAGGGACACGCCGTTCCCGGCCAGCGCGACAACCCCGAAGACGATCATCACCCCGGGCTCGACCGGGGGCGGCGCGGCCAGCCTGCGGGCCGCCTCGACGCCGATGAACACCGCCATGCCGAGCAGCAGCAGCGCGTTGACCGTGGCGGCCAGGATCTCCGCGCGCGCGTAGCCGAACGTCGCCCGGTCGGTGGCGGGCCTGGCGGCCACGTACGCGGCGAGCAGCGACAGCCCGACGCCGGCCGCGTCGGCGGCCATGTGCGCGGCGTCGGCGAGCAGCACCAGGGAACCGCTCACCAGGGCGCCGCCCACCTCCGCCGCGGCGATCCCGAGGGTGATGGCCAGCACGGCGGCCAGCCGGCCCCGGTGCCGTCCCGTCGCGGTGAGCGCGGCGCCGGGCCCGTGGTCGTGCCCGGTTCCCATGGCTGCCGTTCCCCTTCCTTCGGTGCCGGGTCCCGTCACTGCCAGGCTAGAGCCGCTGTCCGTGGCGGGCCGGGCACCCGCACCGGGGTTATCCCCCGCTCGGCGGAGACTCCCCGGCGGCGAGCAGTTCGTAGGCGGGGTTGATCATGATGGGGCCGGTATCCCGGATCCCGACGGAACCGCGGAACCGGACCCGGGACCCGCACACGATGCCCGGGATGTGCGACCGCCCGTAGAACAGCGCGGTCAGGTCCCCGGTCGAGTCTGAGATCTCGCAGGCCAGCACGGAGTTCTTTTCCACGGGCCGGATCTCCACCGCGCGGACCCGCCCCTCGACGGTGGCGCGCCCGGGTGCCTGGATCGAGCCGATCGGCCTGACCCCGGGCGAGGGGGCGGGCCGCTCGTAGCTGGCCTCGGCCTGGCCGGCCGGGTCCGGCGCGGCCGCGCCGCGCCGCTGCCGGAAGCGGCGGCCCGGCAGCAGCCCCCGCATGGCCGAGGCAGGCGGGGACGGAGCGGCCGGCCGGCCGTCCTCGCGACCGGCCTCGCCCGCTCCGGCGGCCACCGCTCCCGGCGGGTAGCTCTCCGGCGCGGCCTGGCCGGCGCCGGCCGTGCCCGTCTTGCCGTCCGCCGCCGCCGTGCCGTCCGCTACCTTGCCGCCGGCCGTCTTGCCGTCCGCGGTCTTCCCGGCCACGGCCGTCTTCCCGTCCGCGGTCTTCCCGGCCAGGGCCGTCTTCCCGCCGGCTCCGGCGGCCACGGCCTTCCCGTCCGTCCCGCCGTTCGGCTGCGTGCGCAGCACCTCCAGGCGGTTCCGCACGTCGAAGGGCACGATCGTGGCCGCACAGTGCGGGATGCGGCTCACCACGGCCGCGATCTTGTCGGCGGTACGGTCGTGCAGCAGCCGCCCGAGCAGCGGCGAGTAGCTGCGCCTGGGCAGCACCGCGGTGACGTGCACGCCGGGCTGCGCGGCCTCGGCGCTGACCAGTTCGGCCGCGGCCCGGGCCAGCCGCCGGTCCGGGCAGTCGATGAAGTCGAGCACGATGCCGCGGTCGGCGCGGGTCCACTCCTCGCGCAGCGTCTCCGCCTCGGCGGTGTCGATGACGAAGTGGACCGCGCGCAGCGTGGTCGGCCGCAGGCCGCGCGCGTAGCGGATGGCCGCGAGCGTTGCCAGGTCGAAGCTGTCCACCAGGATGTACACCGTGCGCCGCGGGTAGTTGGGCTGCTCCGGCGGCTTCTTCCGCTCGCCGATCCGCTCCAGTACCTCGGCCTCCATCCGGTATTCCTGGTTCAGCCGGATCAGCGCGAACACCAGGATCGGGAACAGCACGACCACGATCCAGGCGCCCTCGGTGAACTTCACCACGGCGAAGATCGCGACGACGATCGCCGACAGGCCGCCGGCCGCGGCGTTGGTGACCAGCTTGTGCCGCCAGCCCTGCTCCTTGCGCCGGTGGTGGTAGCGCGCCATCCCGAACCCGGCCATGGTGAACGCGGTGAACACGCCGATGGCATACAGCGGGACCAGGTTGTTGACGTTCGCCCCCCGGATGATCACCAGGGCTATGGACACGATGGTCAGCCCGATGATCGCGTTCGAGAACACCAGCCGGTGCCCGCGCTTGAGCAGCCAGCGGGGCAGGAACGCGTCGCCGGCGACATAGCTGGCCAGGAACGGGAACCCGTTGAAGCTGGTGTTGCCGCCGGTGTAGAGGATCAGCATGGTGGCGGCCTGCACCAGCAGGAACAGCGCGTGGCCATAGAAGGTGTTCCCGAAGATCTGCTGCGCTTCCTGGGCCAGCACGGTGGGATAGCCGGCCTTGCGGGGGGTCGCGTAGGTCGCGTGGGCGAGCCAGGAGATCCCCGCCACCAGGAAGCCGAGGATGCACCCCTCGGTCACCAGGACCCGGCGGGCGTTGATCCCCTCCGGGGGCCGGAACGCGCCCACCGCGTCCGACACCGCCTCGATGCCGGTCAGCGACGCACCGCCGTTCGCGAACGCGCGCAGCAACGTGAAAATCATCACGAAGCTGAGCAGGCTCGCGGTGCCGCTGCCGATGGGGTAGTGGTCGGGCAGCGCATGCGGCACGTACTTCGGCAGGTCACCGAAGATCTCGCGGGCAAGGCCGACGAGGATCATCAGGACGACAGACCCGGTGAACAGGTAGGTGGGTATCGCGAACGCACGGCCCGCTTCCTTGATCCCGCGCAGGTTGCCGTAGCACATGAGCATGATCACGCCGATGGTGATCTCCAGGGTGTACGGCCCGAGGGCGGGGACCGCGGAGACCACCGCCGCCGTCCCTGCCACGGTCTGCACGGCGACGGTGACCACATAGTCGATGAGCAGCGCCACGGCCGCGATCTGGGCGATCTTGGGCCCGAAGTTCTCCCTGGCCACGACATAGGAACCGCCGGGCCTGATGTAGACCATCACCACTTCGCGGTAGGACAGCACCACCAGCACCATGACCACGAGGATCACCAGGGTCATCGGCAGGATGATCGTGAAGGCCGCGAGCCCGGCCAGCGGCAGCAGCGCGATGAGGATTTCCTCGGTGCCGTAGGCGGAGGAGGAGATGCCGTCGGGGGAGAGCACGCCCAGTGCCAGGAGCTTGGACAGCCGCTGGTGCCGTAGCTCCTCGTTGACCATCGGCGGGCCGAGCAGGCGGCGCTTTACCGAGTACCAGAAGCCTTCGGGCAGGTCACCGCTGCCGCCCAGGAAATCGACTGCGTTGCGAATGGCCACGTCCCACTGTCCCGTCGATCGCAAGTGCTCTCGTGGCCTTCATACCATCGTTCGCCTGCGGTTTGTCCATGGGGCATAACGGAACTAACGCACTGCCTCCCGCGCGGCCGGCCGGCCCCGGGGGGCCGTCCCGGCTTCGGAAGGCGGCTGCGGCGTGACGCTGCCGCCGGTAGACCGAGCGTGTCTTACGACAGGAGCTCGTATGCGGGGTTCACCATGACCGTGCCGGTACCTTTCACCCCCACTCGGCCGCGGAGCTGGATCATGATCCCGGGCTCCACGCCCGGGATGTGGGTGCGCCCGTAGAAGAGCGCGGTGATCTCGCCGGTGGCGTCGACCACCTGGCAGGCAAGCACGCAGCTGTGCTCCACCGGCCTGATCTCCAGGCTGTGCACCCGCCCTTCCACCGTGGCCCGGCCGTTCCTGGCCACAGAGCCGATCGGGGTGACTCCCGGCCGTACGGCGGGCCGCTCGTGCTCGAGGATCTTCGCTTCCGGCAGCGGGGCCTTGACGGTCTGGCGGGTCTGCCGTTCATGCAGCACGTCCAGGCGGGCCTCCACATCGAACGGGATGATGGTGGCGGCGGAGCGCGGAATCCGGCTCACCACCCTGGCGATCTTGTCCGCGGTCTGGTCGTGCAGCAGCCGGCCGAGCAGCGGCGGATAGCTCCGCCGGGGCAGGACCACGGTGACGTGGGTGCCCGGCTCGCAGGCCTCCTCCGTAACCAGTTCCGCGGCGGCCCGGGTCAGCCGCCGGTCCGCACAGTCCACGAGGTCGAGCGGGATGCCACGATCCGCGCGGAGCCAGGCTTCGCGCAGCTCCTTGGCCCGGTCGGTGTCGATCACGAAGTGCACCGCGCGCAGCCCGGTGGGCCGCAGGCCGCGGGCGTAGCGCAGCGCGGCGATCGTGGCCAGGTTGAACTCGTCCACGAACACCAGCACGGTCCGGCGGGTGTAGTTCGGCGGGTCCGGGGCCTTGCGCCCGCCGATGTTCTCCAGGACCTCCGCCTCCATCCGGTACCTGCGGTTGACCTGGATCAGCGCATAGACCAGCAGCGGGAACAGGATCACGATCACCCAGGCGCCCTCGGTGAACTTCACCACCGCGAAGACGGCGACCACGACGGCGGTGTAGACCCCGCCGACCAGGTTGATGACCCGCCGCCGCCGCCACCCCGCTTCCTTGGCACGGGTGTGGTATCTGGCCATGCCGAAGCCGGCCATGGCGAAGCCGGTGAACACGCCGATCGCATACAGCGGGACGAGGGCGTTCACCGTGGCGCCGAAGACGATGAGCAGGATCAGCGAGACGGCGGTGAGGACGATGATGCCGTTGGAGAACACCAGCCGGTGGCCGCGCTTGGCCAGCCAGCGGGGCAGGAACGAGTCCTCGGCCACGAAGCTGGCCAGGAAGGGGAACCCGCTGAAGCTGGTGTTCCCGCCGGTGAACAGGATGAATGCGGTAGCCGCCTGGACCACGTAGAACATGAAGTGGGCCGACTGGCCGAAGATCACGTCAGCCTCTTGCGCGAGCACGGTCGGCACGCCTGCCTGATAGGGCGTCGCGTGCGTGACGTGCGCGAACCAGGAGATGCCCGCGATGAGGAACGCCACGATGGATCCCTGCATCATCAGTATCTGGCGGGCGTTGCGGCCCTCCGGCGGGCGCAGCGCGCTGACCGCGTTGGACACCGCCTCGATCCCGGTGAGGGAAGAACCGCCGTTCGCGAAGGCCCGCAGCAGCATGTAGATCAGCCCGATGCTTATCAGGCTGCCGGTGTTGTGCCCGAGCACATAGGGAGCGCCCTGGTAGCTGTGGACGTGGTGGAGGTTCCCGAGCGCCTGACGGACCAGGCCTGCGACGATCATCAGGGCGACCGAGCCGGAGAACAGGTAGGTGGGCAGCGCGAAGGTCTTGCCCGCCTCCCTGACGCCGCGCAGGTTGCCGTAGCACATGATCAGCACCGCGACCACGGAGATGACCAGCAGGACGGTCGGGGCCGACAATCCGCCGACATGGGCCAGCTGGGGGAACGCGGACACGATCGCCGCGCTCCCGGCGGCGGTCTGCACCGCGACGGTGACCACGTAGTCGATGAGCAGTGCCACCGCCGCGACCTGGGCGACGCGCGGCCCGAAGTTCTCCCTGGCGACCACGTAGGAGCCGCCAGCCCGGGTGTAGACGGTGACCACCTCGCGGTAGGACAGCACCACCAGCGCGATGCCGATCAGGATCACCAGCGTCATCGGGAGGATGAGGCTGAACGCCGCCACCCCGACTATCGGCACCATCTCGATGAGGATCTCCTCGGTGCCATAGGCGGCCGAGGAGATGCCGTCGCAGGAAAGCACGCCCAGTGCGAGCGGCCTGGACAGGCGCTCGTCCTTAAGCTGCTCGTTGACCATCGGGGGGCCGAGGAGGCGCCGCTTCACGGAGTACCAGAAGCTCTCCGGGAGGTCACCCCCGGCCGCTCCGTCAAGGAGTGCAGCCGCCTTGCGCAGCGCCACCTCTTCCCCTCCGTCCTCGAGGGCCCAGGCCCGGGCCCTCATCGGTGCCTGGCCGGCCCGCCCGGCCAAGGGCGCGACGGCCGCGATCGGGGGTCCGGTCAGCTTCGCGCCACGGACCTGACCGGAGCCGCTCTGATCGCTCCCTCGACGCTATGCGCGCCCCTCCCTCTGGGCCGCTAAGGCGGCGTCAAGACTGCTGACCTGGGCGTTAAGGATCTATCAAGATCATTAACTTTCCCCGCTTCCGGGGATTGACTCGTTACGAGATGAGAAGTTCAAGGCAGCAAGGATTCGCGGCACCGTTCGCTCTGGTGACGGGCTTCGGTGCGCTTTTCGCGCTCGGCACCCTGGCGGCCGCCCTGCACGCCTGGTTCCCGCCGACCGTGGTGCTGATCGCGGTCGCGGCCGTGGTGACCGTTTTGTCCTTCGTCGCCGAGCCGCTCGCGGCGATCCCGCTCGGCGTCGTCGGCTGGCTCACCGCCGTGGGGTTCTCCCACCCGCCCTACGGGCAACTGCGGGTCACCGGCCCGTTCGCCGGGCGGTCCGCCATCGTCATGGCCGCCTGCGTGCTGGCCGCAGGCGGCCTCGGCCTGCTACTGCGCCGGTCGGCGGACGGGCACATACTGGAAGGCGTGGGTAATGATGCCGGGCTGCGGGGCGCGGGCGCCGCGGCCGGCCGGGATGATCGCGGCCTGGCGGCGGGCAGCCGGCCAGCAGCCGAGCCCAGTTCGGTGCTGGCCAAGGCGGCCTACGCCGTCGGCGCCCGCCGCGCGCTGACCGGGGTCCTGGTCGCCGCCGCCGGCCTGCCCCTGCTGACCCTGCTGCTCGCCCTGTCGAGGAACCACCTGAACCTGACCGATGACCTGCTCATCTACCTGGTGGCGGTCGTCGCGCTCGCGGTGATCGGCGGCTTCTGGCCCGCCGTGCTCGGCGCCGCGTCCGCCAGCCTCCTGCTCAACTGGTACTTCACCCCGCCGCTGCACACGTTCACCATCGACAAGCCGGACAACCTGCTCGCGCTGCTGCTGTTCGTCACGGTCGCGATGCTGGTCAGCAGCGTGGTCCACCTCGCCGCCAGCCGGGCCGGCCAGGCCGCCCGCAGCCGGGAGGAAGCCAGGCTGCTGCTGACGCTGGCGCAGACGGTGCTCGGCGGCGCGGACACTCCAGCGGAGGTGCTCGACCATCTCGTGGTGACCCTGGGCGGCCAGGCCGAACTGCTCGAGCACGTCGGCGGCCACTGGGTCAGGATCGCTGCCAGCGGCGGTGATCCCGACCAGGCGGCGCCCGCCACCAGGGTCGACGTGCGTACCGACCTGGCGCTCGAGGTGAGCGGCCAGCCCGCCCCGATCGCGGCCGGCCTGCTGGCCGGTTTCGCGGCCCAGGCCGCCGCGGCACTGGACCGGGAACGGCTGCGCACCCAGGCCGCCCAGGCGGAGGCGCTGGCCGAGGGCAACCGGATGCGGACCGCGCTGCTCGCCGCCGTCAGCCACGACCTGCGCACCCCGCTGGCCTCGATCAAGGCCAGCGTCAGCAGCCTCCGCCAGACCGACGTCACCTGGACGGAATCCGACCAGCAGGTGCTGCTCGCCACGATCGAGGAGAACGCGGACCGGCTGGACGGGCTCATCGGCAACCTGCTCGACATGAGCCGCCTGCACACCGGCTCGCTGCAGCCGTTCCTGCGCCCCATCACGATCGACGAGGTGGCGCCGGTCGCGCTGCGCGGCCTCGACGCCCCGGCCGACCTGCGCCTGGAGGTGCCCGACGGGATGGCCATGGTCCTCGCCGACCCCGGCCTGCTCGAGCGGGTGCTGGCCAACCTGTTCTCCAACGCGCTGCACCACTCGCCGCCCTCCCTGCCGCCGTCCCTGCAGGCCCACCGGGAGCGGAGCAGCGTCGTGATCGAGGTGGTCGACCACGGGCCCGGCGTGCCGGACAAGCTGAAGGCGCGGATCTTCGAGCCGTTCCAGCGGTTCGACGACAAGAAGGTCGGGGTGGGCCTGGGCCTCGCGGTGGCCAAGGGCTTCACCGAGGCCATGGGCGGCGCCATCGTGGCGGCCGACACCCCGGGCGGCGGGCTCACCGTCCGGATCACGCTGCCGGTCGCGACCGCCGGTGCCGAGTCCATGCAGGGCGCCGACTCTTGACCCGGGTGCTGGTCGTCGACGACGAGCCGTCGATCCTCAGGGCGCTGCGGATCAACCTCGCCGCGCGCAACTACCAGGTCAGCACGGCCAGCGACGGCGCGTCCGGGCTCGCCGCCATGGCCCGCGACCGTCCCGACGTGGTGATCCTCGACCTCGGGCTGCCCGACATGGACGGCACCGAGGTCATCCGGGGTGTCCGGGGCTGGGCCTCGACGCCGATCATCGTGCTGTCGGTCTGGGGGCACGAGAGCCAGAAGGTGGCCGCGCTCGACGCGGGCGCGGACGACTACGTGACCAAGCCGTTCGGCATGGACGAGCTGCTCGCCCGGCTCCGCGCCGCCATCCGCCGCGCCTCGCCCGCCCCCGACGAGCCGGTGGTCAAGACCGAGGACTTCACCGTCGACCTCGGGACCAAGCGGGTCACCCGGGCCGGCGGGGACGACGTACGGCTGACCCCCACGGAGTGGCAGCTCCTCGAGGTCCTGGTGCGGAACCGGGGCCGCCTGGTCACGCAGCGGCAGTTGCTCCAGGAGGTATGGGGCCCTTCGTATGAAACCGAGAGCAACTACCTGCGGGTCTATGTGGCCCAGTTGCGCCGCAAGCTGGAGCCCGAGCCATCCCGGCCGCGTTACCTGCTCACCGAGTCCGGCATGGGCTACCGCTTCGTCGCCTGACCAAGCATGGTTACCAGGTCGTCCTGGCCCGCTCCTACCACACGCAGTCCCGGCACCTGCTCGACATCGTGCACTGCGGACACGATCGCATCCGTCAGGGCGGTGCTGCACCGTCTCATCGGCTCACCGCAGGTGATGCACGATGCGCTTGTGCATGTCGCGGAACTGTCCGAGCGGCCTTACGTAGTTGTGCAGGTGGTGCCGGCCAGCAACGGGGCGAACGCCGGGCTGGGCGGCGCGTTCTACATCGCTGCTGCGGACGGGATGCCCGAGACTCTGCAGATGGTTGGTATCGAGGACCAGACGACAGAGAAGCGGTCATTGGTGCGCAAGGCGGCGGTAGCCTTCGACCGGGTGCGCGGGGATGCGCTGCCGCGTGACGCCTCACGAGACCTGATTTTGAAAGTGGCTGATGAGAAATGGAAAACCTAGAGTGGCGCTGGCGTAAGTCCAGCTACAGCGGCAGCGGCGGCAGCAACTGCGTCGAAGTCGGCACCTTGTGGCATAAGTCCAGCTACAGCGGTAACGGCGGCGCTGACTGCGTTGAGGTCGCGCGCAACCTCCCGCGCACCGTCGCTGTCCGAGACTCCAAAGACCCGCACGGCCCCGTACTGACCGTGGAATCGGCCGGATGGCGGGCTTTCATCGCTGACGTGAAGGCCGGCCGGCACAACCTGGCCTGACAGCCGCGCGGTGCTGGGGGGGCGATCCGCGAGGCCTGGCCAAGGCCCCCGTTCCTTCGTCGTGAAGCCCTGCCCTGGTGGCTGCGGGCGCGGCGCTTGCCGTTCCTGCGATTCCGGGCTATCCGATGCCGAAGAAGCCGAGGATGGTGGTGCTGAGCAGGAGCAGGCTCATCGCGGAGATGCCGATCACGCAGAGTCCGGCGACGGCCTGGAACACCGGCTTGTTCACGGCCTTGCCCAGCACACTGCGGCGGCTGGTGAGGATCAGGATGTAGATGAGGATGACCGGGGTGACGATGCCCTGCAGCACCTGGGTGCCGATCAGCAGGGAGATCAGGTTGACGTGGGTCATCGCTAGCGAGGCGCCGATGATGACCTGCACGGTGAACAGCCCGAGGAAGAGCCGCGCCTCGGTGAACCGGCGGGACACCGACCGCTCCACGCCGACCGCCTCGCTGATCGCATAGGCACTGGACAGCGGGACCACCGCCCCGGCCAGTGCGGACGCGCCGATCAGGCCGAGCGCGAACAGCCCCTCGGCCGCGGACCCGGCGACCGGCCGCAACGCCTGGGCCGCCTCGGCCGCCGAGGTCAGCGGCCCCTTCCCGCCGATCGCGGTGGCGGTCGCGATGATGATCGTGACCGAGACGATGCAGGCGAAGACCGCGCCCGAGATCGCGTCGATCCGCGCCCGCGGGTAGTCCGCCGGGTCGGCGCCCTTGTCCACCACGCCGGCGGCCGCGTAAAGCTGCATGTACGGGCTCACCGTGGTCCCGATCAGTGCCACGCCGAGCAGCAGGTAGGCCCTGCTGTACTCGAAGTGAGGTATCACCAGGTTCTGCCCGACCTGGGACCAGTCCGGGTTGCCGAGCACCGCCGCGATCGGGTAGGCGAGGAACGCCAGCGACATGATCAGGAAGATCCGCTCCGCGTACCGGTAGGAGCCGAAGAGCACCAGCGCCCAGATGGCCACCGCCGCGATCGGGATGATGATGTACCGGCTGACGCCGAGCAGCCCGAACGCGGCGCCGATGCCGGCGAACTCCGACACGACGAGCCCGGTGTTGGCCAGCAGCACGCAGCCCAGCGCCAGCGCGGTGAACCGCAGGCTGAACTGCTCCCTGATCAGCGCCGCCAGGCCCTTGCCGGTATAGGTGCCCAGCCGTACCGCCATCTCCTGCACCAGCACGAGCGCGACGGTGACGAGCACCATGAAGAACAGGGTCCGGTAGACGAACTGGGAGCCCGCCGAGGCGTAGGTGGCGATGCCGGCCGCGTCGTTCCCGGCGTTGGCGGCCACCACGCCGGGCCCCAGGATCGCCAGGAACAGGAAGATCCGGCTCTTGCGCACCCGGGTCAGCCGGACCCCGCCGAGGCGGATCCGGGTGCGGGTGGTCAGGCCCGCCCAGGACTGGGCCGCCCGCCCGCCCGTCGCCCGGGCTCCCGCCTCCTGCCGGGCCCGTGCCGCCAGGGCGGCCGCCGCCTTCCGCTCCTGGCGCGCCGTCCGCTCCGGCGCCGCGTCCCCGGCTGCCTCCTGCTCCGGCGCCACGTCCCCGGCCGCCTCCTGCTCCGGCGTGGCCGTCGGCCCCTGGGCCGGGGCCTCCTCGTGTGCGCCGGTCACTGCAGCAGCCTCGGGAAGTGCAGCCGGCCGTGCCCGGGCACCAGTGCGTCCAGCACGTCGTCGGACAGGATCCGGCCCAGCGGCTTGCCGTCGTCGTCCACCACCAGCAGCGACGAGCGCCGCGACTCGACCATCTCGGTGGCGATCGTGTCGATGTCCGCGTCGGGACGCAGCGTGACCGGCGGGTTCTCCGGGTCGATGATCTCCGCGAGCTGCTTGCCGGCCTTGTTGACCAGCAGGTCGAACGCGGAGACGTCGCCGATGAGCCGCCCCTCGGCGTCGAGCACGGCCACCGAGTCGATTTCCGTCTGGTGCTTGGCCAGCTTGACCAGCCGCTTCCGGACCTCCTCGACGGTCTCGTGCGGCTCGGCGCAGGCGAGCACCGTGGTCATCACGCCGCCCGCCTCGTCGGGGGCGTAGCCGAGCAGCCGGGCGAGTTCCCGCTGGGTGGCCGGCTCCATCCGGGCGAGCAACTGCGCCTGCTCCTCTTCGGGCAGCTCACGGAGCGCCTCGGCGGCCTCGTCGGGCTCCATCGCCGCGACCAGGTCGGCGGCCTGCGCGGGTTCCATCTCGCGCAGCAGCGCGGTCAGCTCGTCGGGCTCCATCTCCTCCAGCGCGTCCGCCGCCAGTTCTTGGTCCAGGCTGGCGAGCAGCTCCTTGCGCCCGGACCGGCCCAGCCCCTCCAGCACGTCGGCGAGTTCCGCCGGGCGCAGCCGGCGCAGCGCCGAACTCGGGGTGCGCAGCTTCATCGCGGCGGGTTCCTCGGGCGAGTCCTCGCCGAACGACTCGACCGCGGCCCAGTCGATCACCCGGTCCGGGGTGGGGTGCCACCGGAACCGCTTGGGGCCGAGCCGCCGCAGCAGGGTCTGCAGGCTCACGTCCACGCCGACCAGCCGCACCTGGTCGCCGACCTGGGCGAGGTACAGGTCGGCCGCCCGGATCACCTGGACCTCGTCGGTGTCCACGAGCTGGTGGTCGAGGATGTCCCTGGCCAGCAGCACCTCGCCCTCCCTGCGGGCGAACTCGCGCAGGTCCAGCCGGGCGGTCCGCAGCGTGATCGAACGCCGGTCCGCGTGGTCGATGGCGGCGGCGTCCAGGTAGGCGTGCCGGCGGCCGACCCGGACCACCATCCCGGTGACCGCCGGGTAGTCGTCGCCGCCATGCACCCGTGCCACCAGGTCGACGAGGCGGCCCACCTCCTCGCCGGACTGGTTCAGCACCGGGGCGCCGTCCAGGCCGACGAGCGAGATGATGTTCTGCCGTACCTGCCGGGAGGTCATGAGCCGCTGCGAGTAGGCCTCGAACAGGTGGGCCGGCGCACTGCGGTGACCGTTTCTGGCCCGCGGGGCCGGCCCCCGGGGCAGGGAAGGAAAACGCCGGTCGGACACAGCAACCTCCTGGACCGCCGGCCGATCCGGGTGGCTACCCGGGAGGGCCCGGCAGGCGTGGGAATCGGATCGGGCAGCATCTGGCGGCCCGGCTCCTGGTGACAGCCGCGCCCGCCGTGGTTGTACTGCATGGATCGCTGAGCACGACCGCACCTCCCTCATCTCGGTTGCGAGATCAAGGCTAGACGCCGCACGCGGGAGTGCAAAGTTGAGGGGCCCCGCTGTGGCCGTCAGCTCACCGCGCCGCGGTCCTGCAGGTCGGCGATCTCGGCCGGGGTCAGGCCGAGGCCGGCCAGCACCTCCCTGGTGTTGCTGCCAGGCCGGACCGGAGGCGACGGCGGGCCGCCGGGGGTGCGGCCGAACCGGGGCGCCGGGGCCGGCTGGATGACGCCGCCGACGTCGATGAAGGTGCCGCGCGCG
>Ga0137385_10003537_pt1 | contig 13560 bp, 8 predicted proteins | sample SagtaG_FD_104921 | JGI IMG/M metagenome (GOLD analysis project Ga0137385, IMG submission 104921) | Vadose zone soil microbial communities from Sagehorn Ranch, Mendocino, California, USA - Sage2_R_80_16 metaG | ecosystem: Environmental > Terrestrial > Soil > Vadose zone | place: USA: California...
CCGTACAGCTCAACTGCACGACGGTATCTTCCAGAACGGGAACTCCCTCGGGCGTCCAGCGATAATGCAGTCCCAGACGGTGCTCCGCTTCGGAGTGCTGCTCGGCTTGCGCGAAATACTCCGAGACCGCTTGCTGACCGTGCTTTAACACGCTGATCCCGAAGCTCTTTTTCTTGTGGAGCATGGGAAGGATTTTTGCGCGTTCATCCACGCAAACCAGGATCAGCATGGGGTTCAGCGAGACCGAGGTAAAGGCATTGGCGGTCATCCCGAAAACCGACCCCGGCTCGCGCTCCACGGTGATCACCGTGACACCAGTGGCGAACTGTCCGAGAGCGTTGCGAAATTCGCGGGCGGTGAGCGCCGTGGCCATGTTGTCGGGAGTTTTTGAAGATACCATAATTCACAGCTGGAGAAGAGCGCGCGCCAATTTGTGTTTCTGCGCGCGAGTCTTCATCACCGTAGGCAAAACGGCGACTTTTATCCCCAGCGCGGAAATGGCGGCCGCCTCCGCCTGGTCCGCGCGATCGATGACAAAAGTCCCTGTGAAATCGGCGTAAAGCTTGGCCACGCCGAGCGCCGTTGCTTCATGACCCGACTGCGTGAGCATTTTGTCGGAAGGGCCTTTGAGCGACTTGCCCGCAACGATGGGACATACGGCAAAAACGTGTGTCTTGCGAACCCGCAATTGCTCGCGGACGCCCGAAACGGCCAGGATCGGCCCGATGCTGATCAACGGGTTGCTCGGACAGATAATGATACGGCTGGCTTCGCGGATGGCTTCGAGCACGCCCGGGGCAGGGTGCGCCGCCCCGACTCCTTCGAAACGGATGCCTTGGACGACGGGCTCGGCGCGCCGCTTTACCAGATATTCCTGGAAGTGCAGCTGGCCTTTGTTCGATTCGATGATGGTTGGCACCGGGTCATTCGACATCGGAAGAATACGCGCCCTCACACCGAGCGCAGTTCGAATCAACTCCGCCGCCTCCGCGAGAGTCTTCCCTTCCGCGAGCAGTGCGGTGCGATGAATATGCGTGGCCAGGTCGCGGTCGCCCAGATTAAACCAGTTCGCGCGGCCGTACCCCGCTAGCCGCTTCAACGCATGGAATGTTTCTCCGCGAATTCCCCATCCTTTTGCCGGGTCGACGATTCCCGCGAGCGTGTACGTCACGATGTCAAGATCGGGAGAGATTTTCAGCCCGTGGAGTTCGATATCATCGCCGGTGTTGACGATGATGGTCAGGCGGGCGGGGGCAGAAACTTCGTAAAGGCCCAGAAGCAATCTCGAAGCGCCAACACCGCCGCCGAGCGCCGTGATTTTACGGAGTTTTCGACCTTCGACGAGAGGCATGAAACGGCCGCAGAAATGGCTCGCATGAATTTAACACAGGAGCTGCGATGCGTGGGGCGGTCAAACCGCTAGCGGAAGAGGTCTTCCGAGGCGGGCCGGACAATTCCGGCGGCCTTTTCGGAGGCCGGCTTGAACCGATAGCCCCGAATCAGCACCGCGGGCGTTCCTTCGGCTTTCCCCATCAGTAGACCGGCAGCGGCTGCTAACTCATCGGCCACGGCAAGAACCGTGGCGGTGAGCGGCTTGCCGTCCCGGTCGCGGGTGCCACGCAAATCCACGAGCACTGGCAGTCCCGACGCACCGATGGCCACGTTCGTCAGTCCCAGACGCCACGGCCGGCCAAACGTGTCGGTGATGATTACGGCGATGCGCTTTCCGGTTATTTTGCGCAACGCTGCCGCCAATTTTTCTGCAGAGCCATCGGGGTCGCGCGGGAGCAAAGTAACCAGGTCATCGCCGGGCACGTTCGAATGATCGACACCCGCATTCGCACAAACAAATCCATGATGCGTCTCGGCAATCAACACGCGGTCGCTGCGCAGAATGCGCCGCGACTCGCGCAAAACGAGCTCAATGGCACGCGGGTCTTTTTTCAATTGTGCGGCCAGTGCCTGCGCTTTCGCCGACGGTGTCACGTTTCCCAGCGAGACCAGCAAACCTTCTGCCTTGGAAACAATTTTCTGCGCAACGACGAGAACGTCGCCTGCTGCGAAGGGCAATCCCGCTTTTCTCGCGGCAGCCACGATGCTCTTGGCCAAATCCTCGCCCTTTCGAATCTCCGGCAGCCCGGGAATGCGAAACAGGCACAGCTTCTCATCGGTGCGCTCGCAGTCACTGCTCAGGGCAGCCCGCGGCCTGGAACTTCCTCGGTAGGGCTTCTTCATGGGTGCGGCTGAAAATGCTACGCGATTTGCGGCTATCTTTCACTGGGGACAAGCAAAAGGTCCGTTTGCGGGAGCAGCACAACTCTGTCACGCGAAAACCAGCCCAGTCTGTTTTGTCCTGCCCTGATCGAGCGCCGGCAAATTCAAAAGACGGAGAGCCTGCGCAAAGGGGAAAACCGGCGTGCAGAAAAAAGAAAAAGGGCGAGCGCCCGCCGTAACGAACGCCCGCCCGAAATTTAAAGCTACCGTGGTCTCACCGGTGTGGTTTGTCTGACTTAGACGGTTTGTCCTGTTTTGCCGCCTTGTCTTGCTTCGCAGGGTTCTGGTGTTCCTGCTGCTGCCTCTGTTCCACCCTTTGCTGCTGTTGATCGTGTCTTTGCTCGAGTTGTTGCAATTGCTGGTTTTGCCTCTGCTCGAGTTGCTGTTGTCTCTTTTCGACCTGCTGTTGTTGTCTTTGATCGGTCTGCTGTTGTTGTCTTTGAGCGGTCTGCTGTTGTTGCCTCCGCACATTGTCCTGGTCGAGCTTCTGCCGTTGCTGGGCTTGCTGCTGTTCGACCTTCTGGCGCTCCTGGTCCTGCTTGGTCCGCAGATCCTGAAGTTCCTGCTGGTGCTTCTGCTCGCGCTGCGCGTTGTAGTTATTCGCGCCGGAATTGCCGGGCTGCGAAGACGGCGGACGGTCGTTATACCTGCTGGAATTGCCGGCGGCCTCAGCACCATTCCCCGGGCGAGTGCTCTGATTCGGCTGGCTTGCAGCGTTCGGCGGCGCCGGCCGATCCGCATGGTCCGGCCTGACCATTGGTGCATTCTGTGCCGGCCCGGGGCGATTCGCGTTTCCTTGCGGGATGTCTGCCCGGTTCATCGGTGCGTTCTGTGCCGGGCCCTGCCGGATGGGAGGCGCCATCTTAATGTTAGGACGAGGCGCCTCGACATTCTCAGGCTCCCTGCGCCTCAGCTCCGAAATCGCTGGGGGCCTGCCGCCATTTTCGCGAACGATCTCCTGCTGCTTGACGAAGGAGACAGGAGGAGGCGGAGGCGCCATCTTGGCCACCACCGGACGGCTCAGAATCGGGCTTGGCGGCCGTACGCGGGCTTCGGCTCCGGCGCCAAGGACGCTGCGCTGCTGCGGTGCAACTGCCGGGGCGATTGGAGCGACGGGTGCCGATGCGAATTCCTTCTGGCCCACACGAATCAAATTATTGTGAACGGGTTGCGCAGAAACGAAGGTCTGGTGCGAAACAGCGGTTACCGCGTTGGGCGCAGTCTGGTTTTGATACCTCACATTCGTGACGTTCACCGTCTTGTTCACGTAAACGTTGTTGTAGACGTTGGTGACTTGCGTTCTGTTGATGATGGTAGTGTTCGAAACGTTGACGTTGGTGACGTAGGTCTGGCTCACGCGGTACGACGGGCAATAGACGTCGCGCGGTCCCAAGGGGAACCACGCCACGCCTGTGGCTGGCGCACTGCCAACGGCCACGCCGACTCCCCAATGTGCGCCGCCGACCCACGCGACGAGCGCAGGCGCATACACCGGGCGCACATAAGCAACGGTAACCACCGCCGGTCGCGGAGGGCACGGCACCCAGCCCCACACGCCGCCGACAGCCACCCAACGGCCATAGTGGAACGGAGCAAAGCCCCACGGTTCGTTGTCAACCCAAGTCCAGCCCCAAGGCGCGATCCACACCCAATGGCCGTAACGATAGGGCGCCCAGCCGACAACGACGGTATGAGGAAACCACACGTTGCCGTACTCCGGCACGGCGCGCCAGCCACCGTATTCATCCAGGTCCTCGTAGCCGACGACATCATCGGAAACATAGCGCGAAGAAACGGAGTGATCGTCGCGACGATCCCGCTCGTTGCACCATTGATCGAACTCATCCTCATCGTAACGGATTCGCTCGACATCAGCGTCCAACTGATCCGTGCCATTAAAGACGCCTTCTTCGCGCGCGTGAACGGCGTAGGCGGAGCCGCCGCCAGTGACTTCTCCCTGGCCATTGCGGACCGCCACAATCGTGGCGTCGCCCGCTTCATTCACGTTGATGCGGTAACGCCCGGGGCGAAGAATGGAAAACGCCAGATTGGGAGTATCTACCTCGAAGGTTTCGTCATCGCCGAGCCGGCGCACGCGAATGTACAGCGTACCCTCGGTCAGGCGAAGCTGGGTGATCTCGTCGCTCAGGTTCAAGAACGAAAAACCAGTGTGGTCGGACAGCCGGATGACTGCGGTGTCCAGATGCAACTCCGCGCGGGATCGGTCATCGGACCAAAGTTTATCTCCCGTGGTCATCGGGCGGTTCACGACCGCGGCAACCCAATCGTCCGTCCCTGCCGGATTGAAAGAAATATTGCCGTTCGTGTACGCAAGACGCGCCACGCGGCTGGGTGGATCATCGTCATCGGCGGCGGCGCGCTCGACGGCAAAAAGCAACACCGCCAGCGCAATGCTCCCGAGACTCATCCATTTCAGCAGCTGTTTTCTCATGGCCTTCTCTCCTGAACATCCGCGGCGCTCGTTCGCTTTGCCACAGCTTCGATCACAGCGTGATCCATTCCACCTGAGCCCGTTCGTTGCATTCCCTTCGAGCCTAACACTTTGTCTTTTCAAGTTTCGTTTCGCCACTTCCGTTTTGTCGAATCAGGAAATAGCGAGTGCGAGTTGCTCTAGTTACCTAAACACCCCGCGAGAAAAAGAGTTTTGAGACGAAGCGGGCGACAGTGCTCGCTAGAGTGCGGAGCTGGCGTGCGAGGAAAGAATTTAGAAAGCAGTAGAGTTCGAAAGGCAAAAACCGCGCCCCGAACTTTCCGGGACGGGCTCGATGGTCAGAAACCAGAATTATCGATGTGGCCTGCCGCCACCACCACCGCCACCACCACCGTGTGAGCTGCCACCCCCTCCACCACCGTGGTTACCGCCCCCACCGCCCCCGCCGTGATAACTTCCACCACCGCTATAACCGCTCCCACCGCCATAACTGCCATGGTAGCCGCCCCCGCCACCATAGCTGCCTCCCCCTCCACCATAACTGCCACGGTATCCACCGTAGCTGCCTCCGCCACCGGAGCTGTAGCTGCGGCTAGGCGGAGAGTAGGAACGAGACGGCGCCGGATAGCTGCGGCCCGGTGAAGAATAGGTTCGCGGCGTATAAGAAGGCTGCTGGTTGTAACCGCGGTTCTCGTATGACGGCCTGCTCGAACCCCGTTGCGGCGGCTCGGAGGAGCGCCCACGGTTAGGCGCTGAAGACCGCGACGGAGCGTTGTTCCCAGTCGGACCGCCGTTGCCTGCCCAGGGCGGACGATCGGCATAAACGCGAGCCGAGTTCCGCGCTGGTCCGTTGCTTGGACGGCTTGAGCCGGATCCCGGCTGCGGGCGATCGTTGGACGTACGCGGCGAGCTCGCGGCCGGCGCGTTCGTCGGCCGGTTCGAACCGAAACCCTGAGGCGCCCGCCCGCGGTCGGTGGCATTGCCTTGTGCTTCCGAGGTACGCGTCGTGCTGCCTGGACTCGCCGAGGGCGGCCGGTTCTGCATCATCTCGCGCTGCCGCGCCGTCGTTCTGGCATTCGCCTGGGCATTTCCCGCTCTGCTCTCAAGGCCTGCATTGGCTCTCACCGAGCCGTTCGCATGCGGGTTCCCAAATCGCCCGGCGCGCAATTCGCCGCCATTGAGCGTCCGCACGGGAGAACTTGCCGCGCGCGTGGATGGAGCAGTACGAGCCATAACCGCACGGCTCTGCACGCCAACCGGAGGACGCGCCGCGTGCGAATTGAAATTCGCGGCACCGAGCGTGCTGTGCTGCGTGGGATGGATGCCGACCGAATTCGTTGCGCGAGTGCCGTTCAAGGAAGCTTGTGTGAGGCGCTGTCCGGCACGATTGATGCGCCCACCATTCACGAATGTGGTGCGCGATGTCGTAGTGACGGCGCGGAGGTTGTGCGCGTTCACGAAATTCACGTTACGAACATTGGTGTTCAGAATATTGACGTTTCGAATGAACGTATTGTGGACGTTGATGCCGTTGATGAACCTATGGCTGCACGGGAACCAGGGGAAGAACGGCTCACCCCAGCCCAGCGGGAACCAGCCCACGCCAAAGCCTAATCCAAAGCCCCAGCCGCCACCGAGGAAACCGACGAACGCCGGTCCATAGATCGGAGAACCAAAGAACGGTCCCGGGCACCAACCCCAGGCCCCGCCAACGAACGCCCAGCGTCCATAGTGGAAGGGAGCAAAACCCCAAGGGGCGTAATCGATCCAAGTCCAGCCCCAAGGAGCAACCCAGTTCCAGTAGCCATTGCTGTAAGGCGCCCAGTTGGGAGGCACATCGGCCGGATACCACACGTGCCCATACTCCGGCTCGTCGCGCCAGGTGCCAGACTCATCGAGATCGTCGTAGCCAGGCATGTCGCGGGAAACATACTGTCCGGAAGCCGACCGGTCTTCTTTCTGGTCGCGCTCCTGAGCCCATTGGTCGAGCCCGTCAGGACCGGGCCAGTGAAGGATGCTGTAGGTGGGGTTTTCTGCCCCGTTAAATTCTGCTTGCTCGCCGGCATGCACTTCGTAGGTTGTTCCTTCGGTGCTGATTTCTCCTACGCCGCGAATCACGGTGATGCGAGACGAGTCGCCCGCTTCGTTTACATCGATGCGAAAAGCTCCGGCTTCCTTAACGTTGAACACCACATTCGGAGTATCGACTTCGTAGACATCACCCTGCCGCAATTCCCGAACGCGGAAATTCGCGGCGCCCTCCGGAATGCGAACCTGGGTGATGCCTGCGTCGAGGTTCAGGAAAGAAAACGCCGTCATGCCACCAAAATGAAAAGTTGCTTCACCGGCTTGCAATTCGGCGCGGGAGTCTTTGTCCACCCAAAGCTTGTCACCGATGGTCATGGGGCGGTTACGAGCCGCCTCTCCCCAATCGCCTTGCCCGCCGGGCTGCAACGAAACGGATCCTTCTACGATGCTGATCCGTGCGACGCGAGTGGGTGGGTCCTTGTCTTCATCGGCGCGCGCCTGCGGTGGGACCAAAAGCAAAAGACCGGCAACACAAAGCAAAAGCCCCAATTTGCTTCCGCTGCTCCATGTTATCGTCTTCATGACGAATCCCCTGTTCTCGGAAGGGACATGCAACTTGCACGGGACCTGGCTCGAAACGGTCCTTCCGATGGAAGCCTAACACTTTTGGCTTCCTCTAGGTTAAACCCCAGGCCGGGAAAGAAGTTGCCCGGTTCGCGCTGCACCGCGACTTCTGACCTTGAGCGGGGGCTAATCATGAGACGCATATGCCGGTCAACCCGTTATACTCGCGCCTGCCGACAGACAGAATGCACCGCTTCTTTCCCTTATCTTATTGAAACAACGGCACTTATTGGCAGACCAGGGCATCTCCAAATCCTTCCCGGTAGAGACGTCAGAAATGCCCGTCCGCTCAGCCGAGGGCGAGAAACAAGGCCTGCTTCCAGCAGGCAATGTCGATCTTCCAGACCACCTTGGTCTTGGTGCCAGCCTTTAGCACCGGCGCCCAGACCGCCTTGTTGCGATCATTCTCTGCCACGTGGAGTCGGTCGACCACCGTCATGCCGCGAGTGAGTTCGCTACTGGTCTCGACGTCGACGTAGTTTTCCGTTTGCGCGGTGACCACGCCAGGGCCCAAGGCGATCGACATCGCCACTGGATCCGGCAAGGAAATACCATGCTCCCCCGTTTGTTCGAAGTAAGCCTCCTGGGCGCGGCTGTTGCATTCGATGGCAAAGCGTGCCAGCGGTGTGTCCAGACTGAGGACGTGTTCGATGTCGCTTAAATTCAACGCTGCAAGGCCCCGGCAAAGATGCCAGCCGACCAATTCCACCGGCAGGCCGCTGCGTATCACGATGCGCGCCGCCTCCGGATCGCACCAAATGTTGTACTCCGCGGCGGGTGTGACGTTGCCTTCGCAACAGAGCGCCCCACCCATAATTACGCAGCGACTTACTTTTTCCGCGATGCCAGGATTGCGCTCGAGAGCGAGGGCAATGTTCGTCAGCGGTCCGAGTGTCACCAAAACCACCCCCGGACTGGCCGCGATGGTCTCGACCATCGCTTCGACGGCAGGCTGCTTTTCCGGTGAACGCCGCGGCGCCGGATAGTTGTGATCGCCCAGACCGTCCTTGCCGTGGAACCAATCCGCGCTTTGATGCTGGCGCCGCAGAGGTTTTTCCGCGCCAACAAATACAGGGACGTTCGAACCGCAAAGTTCGGCCGTGTACAGCGCGTTTCGGGCTGCTTGCTCGACGCCTATGTTTCCCGCGACTGCCGTAATCGCCAGCACGCGAACCGCCGGCGAACGAAGTGCCATGATCAGAGCAACGGCGTCGTCCGACGCGGTATCCGTGTCGATAAGGAAGGATTTCACGTACCGCTAGGATAACAAAATGGGTACAAAATCCGTTTGCGCCCCGAAACTAGTTCATTCTGGGAGGTTACAGGTTTTGCGACGAAGCTTGATCGCTTGCCAGGCGACGACGAACACCCACAGGCAATACGAAGCCACAATGAGGCGATTGGCCCATCCAATCCAAGCACTCCGGGAGGCAGGGATTTCGGCGCGTGCTCAGGTAAGTGGCCGCCCACTGGCCTTGGCAAGTTGCATGGTCATCAGAACCAATGTGGCCACCAACAGCACCACGCTTATCCAACTCAGATTGGCGATCCACAGAAGCGTCTTTTTAGTGCTACTCCACGCTTCGGTGCGGCCAAGGCTAGCGCTCAGCAGCAATGCGGCAACGGGGAAACCCCCAACTCCCAGTAGCCCGGCGATGCCGTGCCCCGTGTCATGGGTGACGTCAAAAAACGAGGCCATGGCTTCGCCAATACCGGCAACCACCAGAAACCACAATCCGACTTTGCCGGAATTAGTGTTAACTTGCGACCAAATCGCCATCGCCAACGCCCAGGAGCTAACTTCCCAGGACAGAAACATCAGCGATAGCACCCACCGGTAATGACCGAACGCATACTCACTGACCATGCGCCAGGAAGGATCAAATTCGGGGCTCAAGCGATGCAGGCTCGCCAGCAGCAACATCGTCGCCGCCGTCAGAATCATGGCCAGCCAGGCCGCCGGCGCTACAATCTTTGATGGATCGCTCGCTCGAAGTGGCATTGTCATGTTGCTTCGCACGTGCGCGGTGACGCGATTCCCTGCTCTTGTCGGGCCGCGCCATTTTAGCGAAGCCCCGCTGCCTTGTTAAGGCGTATGATGGATGCGCCCTGGCCGAAATTCTGGTATCTTCTGCAGCGCTGGATCGGTCCCCACCGGAGAAGGTCATGAACATCAATCTCACCATCAATGGAAAAAGCTATTCCCAAGATGTCGAACCACGCCTGCTGCTCATCCATTTCCTGCGCGACGTCGCAGGCCTCACGGGCACGCACATGGGCTGCGAAACTTCGCTCTGCGGAGCGTGCACCGTGGAGCTGGACGGCAAAGCCATCAAAAGTTGCACGATGTTTGCCGTGCAAGCCAACGGCGCGGAGATCGTAACCGTGGAAGGCCTGGCAAACGATGGCAAGCTCGATCCCATGCAAGAAGCGTTCTGGAACGAGCACGGCCTCCAGTGCGGATTCTGCACTCCGGGAATGATCATGGCCGCAAAGCAGATTATCGACCGCCACCCGTCACCCACCGAAGATGAGATTCGCCACGGCCTGGAGGGCAACGTGTGTCGCTGCACCGGATACCAACACATCGTCAACGCAGTGAAGGCCGCCGCGGCCGGCGCGGGAAAGTAGGAGGCGACCATGGCCACTACCACCACCAAAACCGAAACTTTTGTTGGCAAGCGCGTTCGCCGCCGCGAAGACCCGCGGCTCATCACCGGCACGGCCACCTATGTGGAAGACATCCAGATGCCGGGGATGCATTACGCCGTAATTCTGCGCAGCCCGCACGCCGCAGCGCGTATTCGGTCGATCAAGGCCAAGCAAGCGGAAGCCGCTCCCGGTGTCGTCTGCGTTTTCACTGGCAAGGACACGAAAGGCGTTGGTGTTGTGCCGTGCGGCATTGCGATGCCCGACTTGCGCGTGCCCCAGCACAACATTCTCGCGACCGACCGCGTTTACTTCGTCGGCCATCCGGTCGCGGTGGTCGTGGCGCGCGACCGCTACCTTGCGCGCGACGCCGCCGAGCTCATCGAAGTGGATTATGACATTCTGCCCGCAGTGGCCGATCCGGAGAAGGCGCTCACGAAGGGCGCGCCGGCCGTGCATCCCCAGTGGCCGGATAATATCGCGTTCACCTATCACCAGGATGGCGGCAATGTAGACAAGGTGTTTGCCGAAGCCGACGTCGTCGTGAAGCAGCGCATCGTCAGCCAGCGGCTCGTGCCCATGGCCATGGAAACGCGCGGCGTGGTGGCGGAGTGGCGAGGCGCGGATCGCCAGCTCAACCTGTACACCTCGACACAAATTCCCCACCTGGTGCGCACCCTCGTGGCCGGAATGCTCGGCTTGGAAGAAAACCGCACTCGCGTGATCGCACCCGAGGTCGGCGGCGGATTCGGCAGCAAGCTGAATGTCTACGCGGAAGAAGCCCTGATGGGCTTCGTTTCCATGAGAATTCAGAAGCCTGTCAAGTGGATTGAGTCGCGCCGCGAGAATTTCACCTGCACTACCCACGGACGCGGCCACGTGGATTATTACGAAATCGCTGCCAAGCGCGACGGCACTATCCTCGGCATCAAGCTGAAGCTCATTCAAGACGTCGGCGCGTATCACCAGTTGCTGACGCCGCTCATTCCGCAGTTGAGCGTGCTGATGATGCCGGGGCTGTACAACACGCAAAATATTCGCGCCGACATCGTCGGCGTGTTTACGAATTGCGTGCCCACCGATGCGTACCGCGGCGCGGGCCGCCCCGAAGCTACGCATGGCATCGAACGCATGGTGGATATTCTCGCCGCGGAACTGAAAATGGATCCCGCCCAAATCCGTCTGAAGAATTTCGTCACCAAGGATAAGTTCCCGTACGCGACCGCTACTGGCCTTATGTACGACTCCGGCGACTACGCTGCGCCCCTGAAAAAAGCGCTCGACCTCGTTGGCTACGTCAAACTCCGCCAAGAACAAGCCGACCTGCGCAAGCAGGGCAAGTACATGGGCATCGGCATCTCGACGTATGGCGAAATTTGCGCCATCGGCCCTTCACCCGCAACGCCTGCAGGCGGCTGGGAAAGCGCCACGGTGAAAATCGAACCGAGCGGCAAAATCACCATCTTGACCGGCGCATGTCCGCACGGCCAGGGCGAAGAAACCACCTTCGCGCAGATTGCCGCGGACGAACTTGGCGTCGGTCTCGACGACATCCTGGTGACCCGCGGCGACACTGCCGTCGTGCAATATGGCATCGGAACGTTTGGCAGCCGCGCTACGGCTGTTGGCGGCACGGCGCTTTACTACGCGCTTCAGGACTTGAAAGCCAAAATCAAGAAGTTCGGCGCGATGCTGCTCGAGTCCGATGACGTCACGCTCGTCGGCGGGCAAGTCGTTTGCGACAAGACCGGCAAAGCGAAACCGTTGCGGGAAATTGCCGGCGCGAGTTACCGTGCGCTGAAGTTGCCTCCGAACACGGAGCCCGGGCTCATCGCCACGCGTTTTTGGGAGCCGCCGAACTTCACGTTCCCGTTTGGCGCGCACATCGTGGTTACCGACATCGACAGCGAAACCGGCCAAATCAAAGTCCGCCGCTACGTTGCAGTCGATGATTGCGGCAACATCCTGAATCCGCTGATCGTGGACGGCCAGGTGCACGGCGGGGTGGCGCAAGGATTGGGCCAGGCCCTTTGGGAGCAGGCCGTGTATGACGACAACGGCCAGCTCATCACCGGCGAATTGACGGACTACGCTCTCCCGCGCGCGCACCTCATGCCGTGGATCGAAAGCCATCACACTTGCACGCCCTCGCCGGTAAATCCGCTCGGCGTGAAGGGCGTCGGCGAAGCGGGCACGATTGGATGCTCGCCCGCAGTGGTCAACTCCGCGGTGGACGCGCTTTCGCCGTTGGGAGTTCGCCACATTGACATGCCGCTGACACCAGAAAAAATCTGGAAACTGCTCGCGAAAAAGAACTGAGCCTAGGAACTTGAGAGGAGCCACCAACATGATCGCTCAGAAATTTGAATACACCGCTCCGAAATCTCTCGATGAAGCTCTGCATCTGCTCTCGAGCGGGGCCAAGCCGCTCGCCGGCGGCATGAGCCTCATCCCCATGATGAAGCTGCGGCTTGCCGTGCCCGAGCATCTGGTAGACTTGCGCGCGCTGAAGGACCTGAACTACATTCGCGAAGCTGGCGGCCAGCTGCACATCGGCGCTACAGCTTCGCATTACGAAATCGAGAGCTCCGCCCTGCTGCGCCAGAAATGTCCCTTGCTCACTGAGACCGCAGCCTCGATCGGCGACGTGCAGGTGCGCAACATGGGCACCATCGGTGGCAGCGTGGCGCACGCCGATCCCGCAGCGGATTATCCGGCTGCGCTCGCGGCGCTCGAAGCGAAGTTCGTTTTGAAGGGAGCAAAAGCGGAGCGCACCGTAAGCGCGGCCGATTTCTTCGTTGACGCCTTCTCGACGGCGCTCCAACCAGGCGAAATTCTTCGCGAAGTGATCGTGCCCATCGACGACGCGCGTACCGGCACGAGCTACAAGAAGATGGTCCAGCCCGCAAGCGGCTTCGCGATTGTGGGCGTCGCCGCGCGTGTACGCCAAAACGCGGGAAAGGTTTCCTTCGTCCGCCTCGGCATCACCGGGCTTTCCAACCACGCCTATCGCGCCACGGCTGCGGAAAAAGCGTTGGAAGGCAAGCCGGCAACGCCCAACGACATTCAAAACGCGGCAGCGCTCGTCACCCAGGGCGTTGACGCCAACTCCGACCTGCACGCTTCCGCGGATTATCGGCGGCACCTGGCGGTGGTGCATGCTGCGCGCGCGATTGGGACAGCGATTTCGAGAATCGCGTGAGCGTCACGTAAAGAGCGCTGCGTGAAAATCTCTGGTTCCTATACTTTGCCCGTTGCGCCTGAGCGCGCGTATCAGATCCTTCAGGACCCTGCGATTCTCGCCCGGGCTATGCCTGGCTGCGAAAGCTTGGAAAAGATCGGCCCGGACGAATACCGCATGAAGATGAAAGTGCTTTTGGCGGCGCTTTCCGGAGAATTCGAGGGCAAAATGCGCATCGCCGACCAAGCGCCGCCGACAAGTTTCCGCCTCATCGTCGAGGGCTCGGGCCGCATTGGCTTCCTGAAAGGCGACGGTCTGTTGAAACTCGCGCCGGCCGCAACCGTCCGCGTTC
>Ga0137385_10003539_pt1 | contig 13555 bp, 13 predicted proteins | sample SagtaG_FD_104921 | JGI IMG/M metagenome (GOLD analysis project Ga0137385, IMG submission 104921) | Vadose zone soil microbial communities from Sagehorn Ranch, Mendocino, California, USA - Sage2_R_80_16 metaG | ecosystem: Environmental > Terrestrial > Soil > Vadose zone | place: USA: California...
AGCTGCGCGGCAGGGCGGTGCTGGGCCCGGTGTGTTCATCCAAAGCGACATCGACGACGGAGTTGCCTCGAGCTACCTGCGTCCAGTGAAAGAGCGATCGTCTGCCGGGACCGATCGCGCGATCGCGGATCAGTTCCGGATAGAGTCCGCCGTCGTAAGAGAAATTAATCTCCTCAGTCATGAGCCCGTAAAACATCGGGTTGATCTTCGCCGTGGCGTGATCGACCTGAATGGAAAGGGACGGTCCCTGGGCGCTCAAAGCCAGCGGAGCGGCAACCAATACACAAAGGGCAGGGAAGAAAAATCGTTTACTCATGGGCGGCCATAATATTCGACGGTGTTTGCAGGTGGCAATATAAAAAACGTTTTCTCGTTTTGCAATGTTTCATCCCTTTTGCACGGCGCGATCAACCAGTAGTCAGGGTTGAGACTCGGTCTCCGGCTGCATCAGGATGAGCAGTATGATTCCCACAACAGCGAACATGCGAAACGCCGCCTCCTGGCCATTCCAAATATGAGATTGCCACATCAGGAACCACTCCGCGCCCACGGTTAGAAACGCAACCAGCCACATCAACATCGACAATGTCAGCGCCATGATGGAAATGCGCTTGGCGCGATGGAAGGCTGTGGCAGGCAACCGCAGAGCCTGCAGCAGGCGCACGGCCCCCCACCAGAGCAAAGCCGCAGTCGCGATCTCCCACGCGATGATGCCGATGTAAAACATACGATGAACAACGGGCGATGGCACCGCGCGCCACTGACCATGCTTGCCGGGGAAGGTCGAGTCCATCATCAGGACGTGCCGCACGAACTGATAGTTTGAATCGAAGTCGGTGAGATTGTTGAACACAACCAGTGTGTAGAACAAAGCGATTCCGGCCAGCAGCAGAAGCTTTGCGGTGCGGGTGATCATGGCTTCGGTGTCCTCCTTGCTCGGGACGTGCGGTCGCGACAAAGGTTCTGAAGTACGCCGTCAAGGCATCGAGCGTCGCACTGTCGTAGTCGCGATGGGCGGGCATTTTGGCCGCGGGCGTAACAGACCTGGGCTTGTGAATGATCCGGCGGAATCGTTGGCGGTTCGTGTATGCAGTGCGAGCGAGTTGCATCCAAGAACGACCCGCCATAGTGCCGCCCTGCGAGCCCATGTTGTGGCAGCGAAAACAATCTTGACGAGCGATAATGTACCCCTGCTCGACTTGCGAATCGGCAGGCCAATCTCCGGCCGGTCTGATGGCGCCAAAAACTTTCGATTCACGGCGGAATTCGATGCGAATAACGCCGTAAGGAATCTGCGGCTCGTCTTCATGCGAAAGCACTTTGAAGCTCGGCTTGAACGCCGGATGCGAGATCAGGTAAGGCTTCATCGAACCGCCTTCTGCTGTATTCGGCCAATGATCGCGTGACCGTCCGTTGATGCGCAGTACAAGAAGAGGGTGATGGCTTGTGAGATAGTCGTGCGGATAGTGAGTGCGGTAGCGGTCATAACAGATGGCTACGATCATGTCTGCCGATTGGCCGAGAAGCTCTGCTAATTTCGCAAGCGCGATCCCACTGATCTCGGTTCTTCCATTGAAGTTTGTGTCGTCTGTTACGGTATACGTCTCCTGGGGCAACAGGAGCAAGTCTTCGTAACGAACATAACGCGTCGACCCTGCAGGGACCCCGACAAGTTCGCCGCCCACTTCGAGATCGCCCGGCGATGATCGATGTGGGCGCAAGATTACGTGTTGACCGGGCAGCGAAGTTGCTGACACGCATGCGAACGCAAGCACCACAAACCGTCGGAACATGGCCCATGCTAACTTGCTGGTACTCGGGTTCGAAAGAAAAATCCGGCGAATGCATGCTACATTCGAAGGAAATGGCTGAACACTTAACGCCCGAAGAAAAGCTTGCACAATTGGGACTGGCCCTGCCGCAGTTGCCCGCGCCGGGAGGAAACTACGTGTCCGCCAAGCGTGCGACCGGCATCGTATACCTGGCCGGCGCAATCTCTACCGGGCCCCACGGTGTGATTACCGGAACGGCAGGAGCGGACCGCACCATTGAAGACGGCTACGCGGCGGCACAGGCTTGCGCACTGACGCAACTGGCCGTATTGAAACGTGAACTCGGCTCGCTCAATGCCATTGCTGATGTGCTGACAGTCAACGGCTATGTCAATGCGGCGCCGGGATTCGGCGACTCGCCTGCGGTAATTAATGGCGCATCAGATCTCCTGGTGAACGTGTTTGGAGAAGCAGGCAGGCATGTGCGCGCCGCGGTGGGCGTGAGCGCGCTGCCCCGTAATGCGTTGGTGGAGTTGCAGATGACCGTGAGGTTGAGAGAGCCATGAAGGAGCACAGGCTGACCGCCCAACCGACGCACTCCGTTTGGGATCGTTCGCTGGAACCGCGCCTCCATATCTCCCCAGGCGACGAGGTTCAATTTGCATGCGTTGATGCCAGCGGCGGACAGGTGCACCCCGGCATGTCGACGGAAGAATATCTTCAAATTGATCGCACGCGCATCCATGCTCTTACGGGACCTGTCTGGATTGATGGCGCGGAGCCTGGAGATGTACTGCAGATTGACGTGCTCGCCACGCGCCACTGCGGATGGGGTTGGTCAAGCGTGGTGGAGGGGCTTGGATTTCTGAAAGATCGGTTCTGCGAGCCGTATCTATTTCATTGGCTGCTCGACGGCGATTCTTCATGCTCGCTTGCTCCTGCAGTCGTGCCGGTACGGCCGTTCCTCGGAGTGATGGGCGTGGCGCGAGCTGAAGATGGAAAGTTTCGCACGCGGCCGCCTGGTGCGTTTGGCGGCAACCTCGACGTGCGTGAACTGTGCGCAGGTTCGAAGCTCTATCTGCCCGTCTTCAATCGCGGGGCACTGTTTAGTTGCGGCGATGGACACGCGGCCCAAGGCGACGGCGAGGTCTGCATCAACGGCATTGAATGTCCGCTGGACGTGACGCTTCGTTTTCATCTGCACAAACATCATGCGATTGCCGGCCCAATTGTGGAATCTAGCGATGCGGCCGCGCCCGATTCCTCTCTCGCCTCATGGGTAGTAGTGGAAACCGGCACAGACCTTGCTGAAACCGCACGCGGTGCAACGGCCCGCATGATCGACCTGCTTGTTGGCCGCTGGGCATTCAGCGAAGTTCATGCATACATCCTGTGCAGCGTGGCAATGAAACTTCGCCTGAGCCAGGTTGTCAATGAGCCGGTTCACACCGTGAGCGCTGCAATCAGCAAACAAATCTTGCCGACCCGGGAGCTGTTTCCGCTGCGATGACAATCAATGACCCTGAAGTGATTGCAGAGTTGAGCGCGATGTATCCCGAATACGAACGCGCGCTCGTGACCAATGATGCGGAAAAACTGATAGCAATGTTTTGGGCAGCGCCCCAGGTGATGCGCTTCGGAGTCACGGAGAATCTCTACGGCCGCGAAGAACTTGAAGCATTTCGCAAAGGCCGGCCATCAGCGAATCTGACCCGTACGGTGAAGCGTCTTGATATCGTGAGTTTTGGTCATGATTTTGCGAGCATCACGCTGGAGTTTGAGCGCGCCACCGCAGAGAAGGTGGTGCAAGGACGTCAAAGCCAGATGTGGGTGCGAATGCCTGAAGGATGGCGCATTGTCGCCGCGCATGTGTCGCTGTTGCCGTAACTCGGCGCTAACATAACCGCCTCTCGACCCTCGGGTGTGAGCTTTACCGTGAGTTCCTCTGGCGTTGCGGTCTTGAATGCGACATCAAGTTCGTCCGATGTCTCAAAGACTCTTTTCGAAACATGCCTGGCCGGGAACTTGAATGTAAGCTGAGGCTCGGCGAAGGGCCATGGTTCCAGTCGAAAATGGCGAGGAGCAATGGGAATTACCTTGATTTCAGCCGCGCTTCCATTATTCAAGGGAAGTGGATGCAGCAGATCCGCGGGTGAGGCGAAGGCTACGCACGTCAGCAACGAGAGATTGTCGCATGCCTGCAAAAGATGAAAATGCTCGAGGATCGTTTGTTTTTGTTTTTGCAGCGGTGTGAGCCTTGCATCGGCGGCAATGACGGTAAGCAATTCGCGCTGATATGAACGTTGACGCTCGAGAAACTTGTCGAGCAGTACGATCCCTTCCGGAGCTATGGTGGTGCGGTCTGCGTGCTCTGTGAGCAGGTTATAGGTGTGCATGCAGATGAGCAGCCCAGCGTAAGGGTCTTCCGCCGCAATAAGCCGCGCAGCGCGCTCGCGAACCGCGAGGTAGTCTGCAATATCGATCTCCTCGAACGCAGAATACTTGCCCACCAGCTCGATAGAAAATGCCGATGGCTTGCCCTGCGGCGTGATCGATGGATGCGCGTCACGTGCGGCCCAGCCGTTGTCGTGGGTTGAGATCCCATGCAGCACGCGGGCTCGCGGTTCAGGCCTGCGAAATTGTCCATTGCCCCACGCTGCAGCAAATGCGCCGGCCAAACGCGCATGATCAGGATGCGTAATCAACCACCATCCGGTTTCCGATTCCATTCGCAGCATCGATTGGTGCCCCTTATGCCGAAAACCTATTCAGAAGTCCGCGTCCGCTTTGATTCGTGCCAGTTGTGCAGCGCCAGCCACTCACAAAACATGACGATGAAGAAGAAGCTGAAGCCCAGCACCGTGGCGGCGAACACCAGCGCAAACATGTACCCGGTCTCCATCTGGTTGTTCGCGTAGATGATCGCATATCCGAGGCCGCCCTCGCCCACTCGCGTCGAGCCCGCGAAAAGCTCGCCAGTAATGCCGCCGATCACACTTATACCGGAGGAGATGCGGATGCCGGTGAAGAGATTGGGCAGAGCATTAGGGAAGCGCAGTTTAAACAGCACCTGCGCCGGCGTGGCCTTGTGCATCATGAAGAGATGAAGCAGATTTTCATCGACGCTGATGAGCCCCTGCGTGGTGTTGGCGATGATGGGAGCGAGGCAGATGATAAACGTCACCGCAGTAACTGCGAGAATTCCCGCGCCGATCCAGTTGATGATGAGCGGTGCAATTGCGACGATAGGCACTGTCTGCAGCAGGATCGTGTAGGGGCACACCAGCTGACGAAGCCAGCTCCATTGCGCGAAGATCATAGATACTGCGATCCCGGCGATGATGCTGGCAACCAGTCCTCCTGCGGCCTCTTCGGTGGTGATCCAAAACGAATTCAGCAACGAGGGAAAGCGATCGCGGAGCGCGGCAGCGACGATGCCCGGGCCAGGCATGATGTACGGAGGCAAATTATTGAAAGTCACAATTGCCTGCCAAAGCACAATCAGGCACACGAGAACAATGAGGCTGTTGATAACGACCCATGCCTGCCTCTTCATGCGCGCTGCACTCCCCGCAAGAGGCGCGAAGCACGCGTCACCATCTCCTCAAAAGTTTCAGATTCGCGCGTCTCGGCGGTACGCGGCCACGGCAAGTCCACAACGATCTCATGAGCGACGCGACCAGGATGCGCGGCAAGAATGACGATGCGTGTGGAGAGAAACACGGCTTCGGCAACGGAGTGCGTGACGAACAGGACGGTCCACTTCTGTTCCGCACGCAAACGCAAAAGCTCTTCGTTCATGCGATCGCGCGTCATTTCATCGAGCGCGGCGAAGGGCTCGTCCATGAGCAGGATGCGCGGACGGCTGACAAGCGCACGCGCGATCGAGACGCGCATCTTCATGCCGCCGGAGAGTTGCCGCGGATAGCTTTGCGCAACCTGGCTGAGACGTACCAACTCGAGCATCTGATCCACGCGCTCCTTGCGCAAGGGCCGCGCCGCGTGCTCCAGTTCAAGGCTCAAGCCAACATTCTGCTCCACCGTTCTCCAGGGCATCAGCGTCGCATCCTGAAAGATGAAGCTGACCAGTTGGCGGGCGTTCTCGGGAATCATGCCGTTGACTCGTACCGATCCTTCAGTGGCTTCGCTCAAGCCCGAGACCAGCCGCAGCAGGGTCGATTTGCCGCATCCCGACGGCCCAAGAAGAGTCACGAATTCGCCCCGTTGTATGGTAAGCGAGATTCCTTCGAGCGCAACGGTGCCGTCGCGGTAGCGCTTACCTACAGTGTCGAGCGCGATCTCGGGGACCGTCACCATGCTGCTTCTCCGGTCACAGGCAGATAGAGCGCCGATGCGTGCTCCGGCGTGTGCAGCACTTGCTGGGTGGATCGCGCCCAGTTCCAGTTGTCGGCAAGGTGCGGCGGCGTGGCCGTGGAGGGATTGCGATCGTAGAGTGGAAATGCCGAACTGGCAACCTCAAGCCTCAGGCGTTCGCCTGCGCGAAGTTCAAACGCAATTGGTTCGAGGGTGAACTCCCACATATGGACTTCATCGGGTGTGTACGTAGCGTTGCGAAAGAGCCATGAACTGCGCGCGATGCCGATCGATAAAAATTCTGCGCGGCCACTTGCGGTGACACGCACGACCTTGGCAGTGAAGTCAGCGTGCGCGGCGGAGGTGGTTGCGAACAGCCGGATTCGTGGATGTCCAAAGACTTCCATCTCGCGGGTGGCCAGTTCTGACGTATACACGAGGAGATTGTTGCTCATCTCATGCACAGATTGATCAAAGGGGCCGCTCAGTGCTTGCGGGCCACCGGGCGCAAGCACAGGAACTTCGGGATCGTATACGAAAACATCGCGCGGCTCTTCGGTCAGGGGACAGGCCGCGGAAAGGCGGCCGTCTCCCTTGCGTGAGTTCGCACTGCCGCGACTATGCAGGTACAGCGGATAAGCAGCATCGGAGGGCCAGTCGTCAGAATTGCGCCATTGGTTTGGACCTACCGAGAAGTAACGAATACGCGGTTCTGTGCTGAATTCGCGCGTGTCTTTGAGCCAATGATTAAACCAGCGCAGCAGAATCTCGTCGGTGTTCAGATTAGCTTCTTCGCCGAGAGCGGCATCGCCCACTCGATCGCCCCACGGAATATGCACCCATGGACCGGCGATCAAATATTGGTTGTTGCGCGCGAACTCGCTGCCTGCGTGACGACGCAGTTCAATATAACCTGCAATCGATCCTTCGAGATAAGTATCGAACCAGCCTGCGATGTGCAGAGCGGGAATCTGAATGCGCTCACGTCGTGTGCTTATGTCTTGTGCGCTCCAGTACTCGCCGGGCTCACGATGCGAAAGCCAGTCGCGCACGTAATCAGGCAGCGCTGTATCGGCGATAACGGGATGAGCCGCGTACGGTGCAAACATCGGCTGTGTACGGATATTGGACCAGGCTGCCTCAAGCTTGTTGCTGGCCTCACGCATTCCTTTTCGTCGCGCATCTTCGCGCAACATCTGAATGCCCCAACCAAATGTGGAACTGAGGTGCAGTGCACCGTGATGGTAGAACCAGCCGTGATATAGGTCGACGGCAGCCATATGCGGCGCGATACAGATCAGTCCTTCGGGCTGCTCCGCGGCGGCGAGCCATTGCGTCGCGCCTTGATAAGAGAACCCGTACATACCGATGCGTCCGTTGCATGCGGAATGCATGCGCAGCCATGCGATAGATTCAGCGCCGTCGCGCCCTTCGTTTCGAAACGGGTAGAACTCGCCGCTTGAATCTCCGCGGCCGCGCACGTCCTGAATCACCACATGGTAGCCCTGACGTGCGAACCAGACCGGATGTGCGTAAACGACCGTCGATGCAATTTCGCGCCCGTAAGGCTGACGCATCAGCAGAGTTGGCCATGGACCGCTGCCAGACGGGTAGTAATGATCGGAGACCAGCCTGGTTCCATCGCTCAGCCGGCACTCCACTCCGCACTCAAGCCGGATCCCATTTCCGCAATCGACAAGCGCCATAGATTAGGCCCCGTGCCTCGGCTCAAAGTTATACATCGCGATGAGAATGTCCGCGAGCCGGCCCGCCGCTTCGTTTGCCCAACGCCCGCCGTTCTCGGCGGTGGCCGCAGATGGATCGCCCATGACGCCGCTGGGCGCAATGTCTCGTGTGAGCCATGCAAAGTTCGCTGACGAGCCTTCGGGCTTGAGCAACTCCGGCTGATCGACTCGCGCAATGTAATTTGTTGTGTAGTGCTCCGGGTGCACTAACTCAGGCGTACCATGCAGCAGATATGCGGTTTCGATCTCACCGGCGTGGAAGCCATAAGTGCGCTCCTGCTCGCTTACCCCGTCAAACCTTGCTCCTGCCGATCCGAATAGAGAAAAGGTGCGCAGTCCAAACTCAGCGCGCAGGTCACGGGCCGTCACGTCCACGAGAGAAGTATTGCCGCCATGCGTGTTGTACAGGACCAGCTTCGTGAATCCGGCGGTCGCGATACTCGCGCCAAGGTCGCGCAGCACTGCGGAAAATGTCTGCGCGCTCAGCGAGAGAGTGCCGGGAAAGCCGAGATGCTCGTTGCTCTTTCCATAGCAGACAGCAGGCAGCGCGAAAATGGTCAACTCCGCAGGGACGCGCTCGAGAGCCTTGCCCAGCAGCAGATTGTTGATCAGCGTGTCAGTCGCGAGCGGCAGGTGATGACCGTGTTGCTCGATGGCTGCGGTAGGCAGCACCAGCAATGTAGAAGAGCGCGGCAACTCGTCTACCTGCTTCCACGTGAGATATGCAAAATTGCGAGCGTCGGGAATCCAGCTCTTCAACGCGTCACCGCCTCTTTGTGAAAGCTGATCATCTTGCCCGGATTCAACAAGCCGCGTGGATCATACTTCTCTTTGGCGCGCAGTTGAATGTTGTCGGCGCGAAAGCGGCCTGCGTCCTCAAGGTAGTTGACATGCGGATTGGCAACGAACACACCAATCGAACGGCAAAATGCGACCATGTCGTTCAGCTTCTCCTCTGTGGTGAAGCGAACGATCGGAATAGCGCCAGGAATAACCAGTCCTTCTCCGTTCTTCATGAACTCGATGTGGAAAAGAATCTCACTGCCATATCTCTCGCGCAGCAGGCGGAATTGTTCTCTGCAGTCTTTTGGAGAAAAGCCGCACTGCAAGTAGGTGTACGCAGGGTCGGCTTTCATTGCCCACAGCGTGGTGTGGTTCCAGGTATAGTCACTGAGCAGCGGCTGTGTGCGCGGTCCATCGAAGACGCCGCAGAACGTGACCTCACCGCCGGCTGCCCGCGCCGCTTTGCGAAGTTCTTCAACCTGCGCGCTTGCGATCATCAGCAGTACCAGCGATTGTCCTTCGCGGACTACTTGCTTTACCGGCGTGAAGAACGATGGAATCGGCCATTCGAACACAGTTGCCAGGCGCTTCGTCCATGAGCCCTCGGTAGCGACCGATTCGGCGAATGTGAACGCCTGATCGTAGGTGTCAAAGGTAGCGGTAAATTGCGTCCACTCCACTGCCGGCGCGAGGGCAAACCAGATTCGTGTGATGATGCCGTTGGTTCCCCATGCGTGCAGAATCTCATGCACTGCCGCGCCTTCGTGTAGCATGACGCGCGGCTCCTGCTCCATGGTGACAACCTCAAACGCACGCACATTGTCGAAGTCGCGCAACCCTCCGTGCGATACCGAGCCGATGCCGCCTGAACCTCCGGCAAGAAAGCCGCCAACCGAAGCCTTGACGAGGGTGGATGGATACATGCGCAGTTCCCATCCCTGCTTGCGCGCCTCAGTTTCCAGTGCGCCCAGGCGCAGTCCGGGCTGGCATACAGCGACGCCGTCAGGGGTGATCCCTTCGAGTTTGTCCATTAACGAAAGGTCGAGGACGATGCCACCCTGCAGCGGAACGCATTGGCCATAGTTCCCTGTGCCCGCACCGCGTACCGTGACTGGAATTTCGCGAGAGCCGGCAAAGCGGAGCACTGCCAGCACTTCTTCAACGTTGATTGGTTGCACGGCCACGTCGCCCCTCTTAGATATAAGTTGAGGGCGCAGGATCGGCGAGTACCAATAGAAATCGTGCGACAAGCGGTCGAGGACTGCAGGGGCGGTGATAACGCGCCCCGCATCGGCGACAAGTTGAGACAATCCTGCTGCAATGTCGGCCTGCATGGGGAAGACCTCACAGAAGCGAAAATCGTTCTATTTACGTTTGCGGGTAGACCAGAGGCGAAAGGCCCGGAGCATGCGATGGTCAGTAAAAAGAGCATAGCATTCGTCGCGCAGAATAGGGCCATCGACGATGCAGCGCATATCGCTGCGCGCGGCCACTTCAGTGGCGGAAATCTGAATCTGGTTGCAATGGCGGTTGGCGTCTGCGATAGTGGCGCCGAAGACTACTCGATCAATACCGGCCCAAAGCGCGGCGCTCATGCACATGGGGCATGGTTCGCAGGTGGTGTAGAGCGTGTACCCGACGAGCGAGATTTGCTTGAGCCGCCGGGTGGCGAGACGAATCGCGCGCACCTCCGCGTGAGCGCTGGGATCGCACTGCTGCCTCACGGCATTGAGCGCGCGCAAAAGCAGCTTTCCTGATTGCGTATGAACGACGGACGCCCCGAAGGGGCGCGGAGTCTCAGTGCGCATCGACCGGGCCGTATAGGCAGCCAGGGCAGCCATCCGTTCTCGATCGATCTCAAGAGCGCGGGTCGCTCGCGACCTAAGCAGGTGGGGCGCTGCGGAAGAAACCATTCCCATACTCGAAAGTAGCATAGCGGCAATCGGCATGCGAAGAGAAAAACATGTGTCGGAATCCTGATTCCGTACTCATGCGTTGTTCATTACAATCGTCGGTGAAACCGTCTTCTCTTCCGTGGAAGCTGCGGCGATGGTCGCGCGGTGCGGTTCAAATTTCAAGAGTTTCTGTTCATGAGGTTAGCGTTGCGCCATAGAAGATTGCTTTCCATTGCCGCATACCGAATCGCGGTTGCCATCCTCGCTGGAATCACTGCATGCCACGGCAATCCGTCCTCGCCTGCTGGTCGGATGACCCGAGTCCGGCTGCAACTGGATTGGTATCCGCAGCCTGAGCAGGGCGGCTTCTTTACTGCTCAGCAGCTTGGCTATTACAAGGCCGAAGGGTTGGATGTAACCATAATGCCGCTGCCGCAGTATGGAAGTGTGGCGCAGCAGGTAGCGGCCGGAAAGGCCGACTTCGGCCTCGGTTCCAGCGACCAGGTTTTGGAGTGGAACTCGAACGGACTTCCACTGGTGGCGGTCTCCGCGACTATGCAGCACGATCCGCAGGCGATCATGGTCCACAATGATTCGCCGGTGCGAGGCTTCAAAGACCTTGAGGGTCGCGCGGTTGCGGCGCAGACAGGCGCGACATGGTTGAAGTACGTCATCAGCCGCTACAACCTGCACCAGGTGCGCCAAATTCCCTCGACGCTCTCGATCGCCAACTTTCTTGCCAGCCCCGATTACGTGCAGCAGATATTCATTACAAGCGAACCGTTTTTTGCCAGGCAGGCGGGCGCCGACGTGCGCACCCTGCTGATCAGCTCGTCGGGTTACGATCCTTACCGGGTGCAATTTACGACCCGCGATTTCGCGGCGCAGCACCCTGACGTTGTCGCGAAATTTGTACGGGCGAGCATTCACGGCTGGCAAGAATACCTGCGTAATCCGGAGCCAACCAATGCTCAGCTTCTCACTCTTAACCCAGCACTGAATCCGGCCCAGGAGGCCTACACGGCCCAGGCTCTGAGCGAGGGTCGATTCGTTTCGGGAACAGGCGCCAGCGCGGCGCAGATCGGCCGGATGAACCCCGAACGCTGGCAGGCGAGTTACGACCAGTTGAAATCGCTTGGTATTTTGCATGCGAGTTTTGACCCGGCGACGGCGTATTCACTCAAGTTCATCCGCCAATGACCATATACCCGCAGTAATAAACTCACAGGACACATGAGCTACCTTCCCCTTGGGCCAAAGACACCTCTTTGCCAACGCGATCTCCTTAGGTTGTAGAATCGCTGTGCTGCGGATGCGCGAGTCGATGCATTTGTCTCGCCAATGATCCATGCCACATACTGGAGGCTTGCCTTGCGAGTTGGTTTGATGACACGCGAATATCCGCCGAATGTCTACGGCGGCGCTGGAGTTCACGTTGAGTACCTGAGCCGTGAGCTTGCGAAGAAGATCGAGGTCGAAGTTCACTGCTGGGGTAATCAAAAGGTTGACGACGGAAACCTGTATGTGCGAGGCTGCCAGCCCTGGTCTGTGATTACTGAAGGGACACAGGAGAAGTTCAAGACGGCCCTCGAAACTCTGAGCCTCAATCTCGCGCAGATGATACCGCTGGGGACCATCGACATCGTGCATACGCACACCTGGTATGTGTCGATGGCCGGGTTTCTGGCGAAGAAGCTCTTCAACGTTCCATTTGTGCTCACAACCCATAGCCTTGAACCGCTGCGTGCATGGAAGGCGGAGCAGTTAGGCAGCGGTTATGCCATGAGTTCATGGATTGAGGACACCGCGATTCATGACGCGGATGCCATTATTGCCGTCTCGAAAGGTACTAAGGAAGACATACTTCGTGCTTACCCCGATGTCAACGCTGATCGGATCCATGTTATCTACAATGGGATCGACCTTAACGAGTATCGAAAGACCGATGACAGAACGGCGCTTACAAAGTACGGAGTAGATACCTCGCTGCCTTACGTGTTGTTTGTAGGTCGCATCACCAGGCAAAAGGGTGTAACTCACCTGGTCGAGGCGATTCGCTATCTTCCGCGAGAGACACAGGTCGTGTTATGCGCGGGCGCTCCCGACACTCCGGAAATCGCGGCAGAGATGCGCGAGAAAGTTGAGGCAATGCGGGCCGTCAACCCGCACGTAGTGTGGATTGAAAAAATGGTGACGAAACCCGAGGCGATCCAGCTTTATAGCAACGCCCGGGTTTTTTGCTGCCCGTCCGTGTACGAACCTTTCGGAATTATCAACCTGGAGGCGATGGCGTGTTGCGCGCCGGTCGTTGCCAGCGCCACAGGCGGAATTCTGGAGGTCGTGGTGGATAACGTGACCGGCTACTTGGTTCGGTTTGAGCAGGACCCGGTCACCACGTTTCCTTCCAACCCCGATCAGTTTTCGCGAGACCTGGCCGCCAGCATCGCAGTTCTCATGGCCGATCCTCAGAAAGCTCGTCAGTTTGGAGAAGCTGGGCGCAGACGAGTGGAGGAACACTTCGCGTGGTCTGCGATTTCGGATCAGACGATCGAGCTTTACCGCCACCTTATTGATTCACGACCAGCAGCGCGCTAAGGGGCTGATCATGGCATCAGCGTTGTCACGCTCAGGTACCGCGACCGTCCCCGCGCTCCCACAGCGAGGTTTGTGGCGGAGAGCGAATGGGGGAATTTACCGTCTCGCAACGTGGCGCCTGAGCCCCGCGTACCCGCGAGGGTGGCTGATGAGATAGCCACCACGCCAACGATCATCGGAATCAGGCGCGAGTCGGCGATCCGCTGGCTGGCCCCCGAAGCCGATGGTGAAGGAGCCGCCGCCCGCGATGAGTCCTCCGCCGGGATGCCCCGCCAGAATTCCCGCAAAAGAGCAAATTGCAACAGCGATGGCACTGACAAGCGGAAGCCGGAAGCTGAACTCTGACCATTTGACGCTGTAGAGCTCTGCAACAAAGTGCAAGGGGGAACCGTGGCGTTCTGGGGCTGATCTGCGGAACTGGCCATCACCTCAATAGAGTGCGCGGGAACAT
>Ga0137385_10003542_pt1 | contig 13552 bp, 8 predicted proteins | sample SagtaG_FD_104921 | JGI IMG/M metagenome (GOLD analysis project Ga0137385, IMG submission 104921) | Vadose zone soil microbial communities from Sagehorn Ranch, Mendocino, California, USA - Sage2_R_80_16 metaG | ecosystem: Environmental > Terrestrial > Soil > Vadose zone | place: USA: California...
GAGACGCCTGCCTTGAACGCAGGAAGGACGGCGCCACGATCACGGCAACCAGGAGACTTGCGGCCACCAGGCCGGCGGCCCACAGGGTGGGCGTGCCGGGCATCGATAACCATTGCTTAAAGGGATTGTGCGACTCGCTGCGGCTACCGGCCGAAGCGCGGACCATTGTCTGTTGCTCCGGCGTCAGCCCCAACACTGTTTCAGCGGCCAACCCTTCCTTCATGATGGAAACCGCGAACCGAAGTTCTTCGACAAATTCCCTCGCCTCTGCGGAGGATTCCAATTCCAGCTCCAGGGCGGCGCGTGCGCTCTCTTCCATTTCGCCCAGCACATAGGCTGTCCATTTCGGATCATCGGGGTTGAAATTCATTGGGTCCTCCTCGGCAGTGAAAGGATTTGCTTCCGAATCGTTTTGAGCGCGGTGTGCATCAGGAAACCCACGTTGCCCATGGATAGCTTTGTAATTTCGCTGATCTCCTTATAACTGAGATCGCATTGAAACTTGAGGTAAACCACTTCGCGCTGGTTTTTCGGCAGGCCGTTCAGCATCCGGAAGATCTCGCCGGCGGTTTCACGTTCCTCCAGCCGCGAATCCACTCCGATTTCTGCATCACCCAGAGGTGTCATCCGAGTCTCCTTTTTCCGCGTATCGAAGGCGAGATTGCGGCACACCGTGAAAAGCCATTGGGCGAGATAAGCGCCCACACGAGACTGCTGCTCTTTGCACAAACGCAGAAATGTCTCTTGAACGACTTCGCGTGCGCTCTCGATGTCACCCAATATCCAGTTCGCATAGCGGACCAGCGAGGCTTCGTGGCGATCCAACGCATCGACAATCCATTGAGACTTTGCGCTATCGTTCATTCAGCTTTTGACTTTAACCTTGCGCCTTCATAAGAGATAACGTAACGGCCCCTGGTTTTCTTAGACGAAATCGGGGAAGGTACCCAAAAAGCACAAATGACAATTGAACATTGAACAATGAACGTTTTGGAAAAAATTGCCAATGTCCAATGTTCAATTGTCATTTGTGCCTTTTGGGTACCTTCCTCTTAGGGACCGGGAGACAAAAACTCGCCGATTCCGAGTTCTCTGGTCACCAGTCCGAATCCTTGCTCCCACGAGTCGCGCTTGATCCCACCTTTTGTACCAAGAAGTTGATCGAATCCCTGTATCTGAAGGGGGGTACTGTTCTCGATGAGTTTTTGCAGCTCCTTTGGGTCTTCGATGAACAGGTCCGCTGCCGCTTGGGAAACGGTCAGAGTGGTCTCGTATTTCCGCGCGAGCCGGCTGATTGGCTCCTCATCTGTACCTTTGGGCGTTCCACTGCCCGTCCGGCCGAGCGCGCGCGAAAAGCGAGTGTTGTCCAGTTCCAGCAACCGGTCGAGTTCCGGCTGGCCTGAATAGAGAACTTCCGCCCGATCGAGATCGAAAAGCGCCTGGGGACGAGCGCGCAGGGTCGCACTGATTTCATCGCGGAAGGCATTCATTCCCCTCACGTGACAGCCCATGCATGAACGTCCATTGCGCACGACCGGGTCGTCCGGATTGGTCCTGTCCCGAACGATATTCACGGGTGCGGCGTCAATCCGTTTCCCTTGCCTGTCCGCGATGAAGTACGCCTGCAGACCATTCGGCAAATTGAAAATGATTTCCCCACCGTCCGCCCGAAGATCCAGCGGATCCCTGAAAATGTTTTGCCCGGGATTGTTGCCGGCGAAGTCGAAACTTTTCCAATAGGCGCCATAAACTGTGGAATGCCGCTCCATGGCACGGTTGTTGCGAGAAACACCTGAGTTCCTGAGGCCGAATCTCCGGGCCAGATTCTGTTCGACATCGAAGGTCGCGTGGACGTCGAGCAACGTCTCCAACTCGTCCAGCGTGCCGGGTAACTGAAGAATCGTGTGATACAAAGGCGGCGTGCTCGCGTTTGCGATAAACCAATCCACGCGGATGTAAGGCAGGCTCACTCCCGACAGTGCCTGAACACGGTTGATCATTTCTTGAGGCTGCGCGCTATCGCGCTTGCGCTTCGCGTTAGAGAGGCCGGACCGTTCAAGCCCGTACGGAAAAGACGCGATAATCTCCCGCCACGTCTCAGCCGTCCATCCATAGTTTCTGAGGTCGATCCGCAATACCGTGCTCTCGGAACCCAATTGCCTGGGTTGAGTGATCTCCCTTTTCCATGAGAGATGATTAACGAGCTTGCTTAGAGCCATTCGATACAACTCGAGTTCGGACTCTTCGACGTCCATGCTGTTCCAAACGTTTGCCAGACTGTAATAACGGAGGTAGGGGCGATCGGCTTCAGGCGCGGATACCAGGTCTCGAACAATGGCGGCGAGCACCTGGGACTCGGATATGAATTGACGTTGAACGCTTCGCGGGAGCCGCGCGGATTCCGGACCGCCGGCGTCGATCCACTGCCTCAGTATCTGAATATCCTCGGCCGGAAGTTTGACGCCACGTTGTCCCTTATAGCCGCCCAAAGGCATAATGCCGGCCTCCAGTCGCCTGATGAGTTCGGAGCCGGACGCATTTCCCGACTGGATCACCTTGGCCGTCAACAGACTTGCCGGATCCCGAACATCGAAACTGTAGGGATCGGGTCCACCGTGGCATCCCAGGTTGCCGCAGTTCTGCCCGAGAATCGTCAGGGCCTTCGAATTCAAGCCGGGCGGGGTCTGGCCAAAGCCCTCGGACGCCAATAGGAACAGACTAATTAGCAGAAGTTCAGAGCATCGCAGTAGAAACCTCATTTGCGCCCTCATTAGAGATAACGTTATTAGAGATAACGTTCCAGGACGCGATTTTCTTAGGGACTGAGGCTCAGATTCTTTGCGGACAGCCAATTGAAACGCATCGATATCGTAGGCGGGGCGCCGCAGCTCGCCCGGCCGCGTGCTAGACTTCTTTACATGCGATCACAAACCTACGGGGATAAACAGCGAGAGGCGCAGCGCCGTAAGAAGCAGGAAGAATTAAAAAAGGAATCAAACCCGGAAGGCGCGCCGGCGGCCGGGACTGCGACCAATGCGGACAAATCGGATCAGGTGCCAAACAAAGCAAAGAAGAAGGATACGCCGGTCCGGCGTTCTGCATAGTGGCGCGAGCCCGCCAATTCTTGACCCTGGGTGATTCCTATACCTGTGCTTATTGCTTACAAGTGATCACTTGGGATCACCACAGAACCCGGCCCACAAAGGATCATTTCTTTCCGAAGAGCAAGAAGAAGGTGCTAGAAGGCGCCAAAACGATTTTCGTCATCTGTTGTCAACCCTGCAATTCCCGTAAGAGCGACAAGTTGTTTTCTTCAATCGAAGAAGTGCGAAAGTTCATAACATCTCGAAAGAAGCCAGTCAGGCCCAACATTGACAGGAATTAAATGTCAGTTCGGACTGTGAAACCAAAATGCCTCGGCGGTCTAATCACCGCCGAGGCGTTTTGAACATGCAAGAAACCGTCACGATTTCGGGGAAAGCTTAGAGTAGCAGCGCGGGTGATACGCCTTGTCGAGAACGACTGTTCGTTCTTCCGAGGGTGCGATGCGAAGACAACATAATTCGCACCAGAGTTTGAAGTCCGGCTTTGAGATCTCGACTTTTGCTTTTTTCATTGAAAAACCCCTTCTTGTATCGATATCGAATCGTTGTCCGGATCAGGTCTGTTCAATCTTAGTATCGGTTGCGGCCGCCGCCGCCACTATTCCGACCACCGCCGAAGTCTCTCTTCACCATGGGTTTCGCTTCGTTGACAGTCAGGGCGCGGCCGTCAAGCTGCGACCCATTTAATTGCGTGATCGCTTTATCCGCATCTTCTTCGGACATCGTGACAAAACCAAAGCCTTTCGAGCGGCCTGTTTCGCGATCCGTAATGATGCTCACAGCTTCCACGGTGCCACAGTGCGCAAAGGCGTCGCTGACATCATTTTCGGTCGTTTGGAAAGAAAGATTTCCGACAAACAATTTTTTTGACAATTTTATTCACCTAACTTGTAAGGAAACTTCCGGGACTTTTGCGGTAGGGATTAATAAACAATCGATAACCGGTCAGGATCAGGAGGCTGCCGAACAGTTGAAATTTAGCGACTTAATTATCGCTGATCCAATACTACACGAAAACGATCCTCTCTGGGGAAAAAACTCTTACTCCAGAGGAAATTCTGTGCTGCCCCGGCCGACGTGCTGCCGACCCTGGCGTTTACATAACAGACGTCGATGGCGCGGGGCCATCCGCAAGGATGAAAAGTGGCGACAGGTAGCACGCGAGTCGCGCGAAATATGAAGAGAAGGATCATCTTCAATGTATGCAGCGCGATTATGCGGCCAAGCCAAGAGGCAGCGTATCGCCGAATGCGCGTGCTTTGTCGGCATCCTCCATCGCGACGATGTTTGTAAGCAGGTGCCGCCAGGATTCTGGAGCTTCGGCCTCCCGCAGGATGTCCAGAGCCCGAATGCGCATCGACTCGTCGAGATCGCGTGAACGGTCTCCACTGAGTCGCGCCACCTGAACGATCCCGAACAGAGCCCCCTCCACTTTGCGCTGATGTGCATCAAATAGCACTTCGAGCCAGGAAGCCGCCTTTTCCGGATCGACCGTGCGATGTGCGCTTCCGTACATCAACACGCGTGCGCCGAGCCGTCCGATCGCCCACGCCCACGGCCCTGGCGTAGAAGCATGCGGTGCAATCCAGTCGCCGAGCTGAGACTTCTCATCCGGACCGAGATGTTCGAGTGAAACCGCGAGGCGAACCATTTCGTCGAGACTTTCAGGCTGAATTCCCTTTGGCTTCGCGATATTGCGTGAAGTGGACGGGTTCAAACGCCGCTCCAGGTGAGGCCGCAGGTAATTCCAGATTTCATGTTGGCACGCATCATCCAGACCGCCGGCGATCCGGCGCCACATGATCCAGAACTCCGTCCATACCCGTTTCTCTTTGTGTGCATTCACGCCGGAAGCGAAAATTTTTGCCGTTTGTTCGGCACGCCACTCGTCCAAGGGATAACCGAAACCGGGGCGCAGCGTGTAGCCCGTGAGCTGAAACCAGATGCGCTCGTGATCGGGCGAACGGCGGCGCCTTCGTGCTCCGGCAAACAACGCGCCCCAAAGCTCGCGCAGCAGCGGCGCGCGCCACTGCTCCCGTGGACCGAGCGTCTGTTCTAACCCACGCCACAACTGCTTGACCTCGGTGGTGACCGGCGTTCCGTGAGTCGGCTGGCCGCCGAAAATCCGTTCGATCGAAGTACGGGCTTCCGAAAACCGGGGCGGCATCGATTCGACGACCGTTTCGCGGGCTGACGCCGCAGAGCCGCGCAATTCGAATTCCAGCCGCCATTGATCGTTGTCGGTCTCCGACACGCACCAGAGCTGCAGCGTGCCGATTTCGGTTAAAAGCGCGCGGAGATGTACCGGAACCTGACCCGTTTTATTTTCACTGCTCTTTAGAACCGTGTGGATCGGAGGCAGTGAATGAAGGTCTTCGCCTACCGCGACAATTTCGCCCGAGGCGGCCACACGGTCGGATGTCGACGTGAACAGAGGAAACTGCACCGGCCGCCCGAGCGTCAAATTGAACTTCCGGCCGCTGATCTCCACCTCTTGGCCTTCTTCCTGACCCCGGGGAATCAGGCAAAGGGCTTTCGGTTCGTCTTTGCTTTCAAGACCGACATAGAACGCGTGGGCGGTGCCGCCACCAATACGGCGGCCCATCCCGCGGCGGACCAGTGCGTAATAGGCGGCGCCACGGGCAACCGACAGATCCAGCGAAGCATGCTCGAGGACCCGGATCGGACCGTCGCGCCGATGCCATGACGAAACTGTTTCGATGAGCCGTTCCGCAATGCGTACGGAGTTGAATACCCCTCCATTCAGAAGAATGGCGTCCGGAGGCCCCGCCTGAGCGTGCGCCCTGAGAAACGCGGCCACGTGCCGGGTAATCGCCGGATCCTGAGCGTACGGTAATCCGATTTCCTGCAATGCGACGCGCGCGGCACGCCGCGGCAGGTCATCACTGCTGGAATGCGGGAAGAACCCGTCCAGAACGATCTCTTCGACTTCTTTTTTACTGAGATAGGCGGAGAGCGTTCCGCCGATGAGCCGGCTGCCTTCGCTCACGACGGACAAGTGATAATTTTCCGGCGGACGTTCGCTGAGCAGCGATTCCTTGGCAAGCCTGCAAAGTTGCACGAGCTCGGCCCACTGAGCCGGCCCGAGCTTGCCTGCAGCCTTCATCCGCTCCTCGGCGCGCCGCGCGATCGCTGCATCCATATTGTCGCCGCCCAGCATCAGGTGATCGCCAACCGCGATACGCCGCAGTGCCTGATTATCGCCGACCTGTACCAGTGTGAAGTCCGAGGTTCCACCACCGACATCGACAACAAGAACGAGCTTCACGCCCTCGAGTTCCGCTCCGAGATTGTGGCGATGATTCGCAATGAAGTCGTAAAACGCCGCCTGAGGTTCCTCGAGCAGCGTAAATTTATCGAAGCCCGCCTGCCGCGCCGCGTTGACGGTCAGTGCGCGGGCTATTTCATCGAACGATGCCGGCACCGTGATGACGACTTCCTGCGCCTGCATGCGGGTCTCGGGAAACGCGGCGTTCCATGCTTCAAGTATGTGACGAAGCAGCCGCGCCGATGCATCCACCGGCGACATCCTTTCGACATCCCGCGGTGCTCCCCAGGGAAGGATAGCGGCGGTCCGGTCGACCGCCGAGTGCGATAGCCAGCTCTTGGCCGACATCACAAGGCGGCCCGGAACGCGTGCACCCTGTGCGCGGGCGAATTCCCCGACGATCTCACGCGGAGCGGGATCCCAGGGCAATGCCGTCGCTTCGGAGGAAAGTTCGTGCTCTCCTTTTATATATATCGCCGAAGGAAGCAGTGGTGCGGGAGCCGCATTTCCAGGTTGCAATACTTGTGTAATAAAGAAATCGGCGACGGGAGCGTCTGGTCCTTTTGAAGGTTCCACATACGCCACGGCGCAATTGGACGTGCCCAGATCGATACCGACGAGGTACTCATGAGGCATCGGTCCGCTGGTCCTTTCGTACGTTCAACTCCAGTTTCCAACGGCCTGCTCCGCCCTTTTGCAGACAGCGCAGTTCAAGGGTTCCCACTTCTGTCACCGCGGCCTGCAAGTTGACCGGCACCAACTGACCGGGTTCGCCTTGTAAGGAAGTCTCGATCGGGGCCACCTCTTCCAGCTCATCACTTCGTACGGCATCTTCGACAACATCACCCACGCGATCGTCACGCCGGACGGATGAGGCGAAGAACCGGAACACGGTCGGTTCGCCGACGACAAGCGCGAACTCCTGAGGAGGAACATCCGCCTGCGTGCCTTCTTCCATGCCGAAAGGCGCAACGCAGACCGCGCGCACCGGCGGCTCGAATCCCGGAACAGCCGGCATCGCTGCCTCCACGCCGACATAGTAAGCGCGTGCCGTTCCTCCCCGGATCCGGATACCGTGACCGTGCCGTACCCAGCCGTAATACGCAGCGCCGCGCGCCACAGCCAGCTCGAGATCGGCTCCTTCCAGTTCTTTGAGCGGGGATCCACCGTCGGATGTGAGCCATCCGTTGACGACTTCGATCACACGCGCCTTCAGGACGTCCGCCCTGAAAACGCCGCCGTTGAAGAGAATCGCCGTCGGATGGACAAAAGATCGGCCCTCGGCCAAGCGCGCCTGGCGCGTAAGGAAACCGGCAAGATGCCGGGTGATTGCCGGGTCCTGCGCGTACGGCAATGCCACCTGCGTCAGCCCTGTACGCCGAACGGCCTGCGGCAATTCCGTGATCGTTACCCGCGGCATGAAGCCATCGACGAGAATGCGTGTGAGTTCTTCGCGCGTAAGCTCGAACTTCAAAGTCCCGCCGACGAGTGTCGATCCGCGGCTTACAACGGAAATTGGCGCTTTCTTCAGTTTGGGATCTGCAAAGAGCAATTCTTTGGCGTGCCGGCACGCGTATGTGAGCGAGGCGAATTGTGACGAGTCCAGCTTGCGGTCCCGCGCGAGATTATGCGCAAGCGCCAGGTCCATATTGTCGCCGCCCAGAAGAATGTGATCGCCGACGGCGATACGCGTGAGCTGAAGATCGCCGTTTTCCTCAGTGACGCGGATGAGCGAAAGATCGGTTGTCCCTCCGCCGACATCCATGACGAGAATGACGTCTCCCAATTCGACCTGCTTGCGAAAACGGTCTCCGGTCTTTTCCAACCACGCATAGAGCGCCGCCTGCGGTTCTTCAACCAGGGTGACGTTTTTAAGACCCGCGACCTCGGCCGCCTCAATCGTCAACTCGCGCGCTGCTGCATCAAAGCTTGCCGGAACAGTCAGTATCACCTCGCTGTAATCGCAATTCGCACGCTCGAGAGCCCCGCCGATATGTTTCAGATATCGCGCCGATGCTTCGACGGGAGAGACCTTCTCCACGTCGGGCGGCGCACCCCACGGCAGGATTTGCGAAGACCGGTCTGCACCCGAATAGCTCAACCAGCTTTTCGCCGACGCCACAAGCCGTATGGGAGCTTTCACACCGTGAGCCCTCGCGAACTCGCCGGTGATGACAGCATTGCCCGGGTCCCATGGCATAGCCAGAGTTCCATCAGGAAACTCGCCGGTCTGTGGCAGATATAAAAACGAGGGAAGCAGCCCTCGATCTTCGATCGTGCCCGGCGACGTCAGTTGCGGAATCGGGATGGTGCGAACAGATGACGCTGAATCCATGTCCGTCTGCGCGACAGCGCAGTTCGTTGTGCCGAGATCAATACCGATGACGCCGGTCACGATAGTTCGACTTCCGCCGGCGCCGCGACGCGTGGATCCAGCGCGTCGGATATCTCCGGCATTTTGACTTCGGTGATGATCCAGCCGTGGTGCTTCAAGGTTCCGCGGAATGGAGGATTGCCCGTGACATTTCCGGTAAGGCGGATCCGTTGCGCGTCGAAGCCTGCGGGTACGGTCATCGGCGCTCCCTCGGAACCGTCCGAAGCCGGCTGGAACCGAAAGAACTGATCGATGATCCTCCTGCAGCCCGCGTGCACAACCCGGGCTGCCGCGCCAATGTCCTCATCCGGGAAGCCGGCGACATCCTGCCGTACGAAATCAATGAAACGCCCCTCCCGCTGCAGCGCAGCGAGGAGCATGAGCGCAGACGCATGCACCCGCTCAACCGGCATCGCCGCTCTCGCGCGTTTGTCCTGTAGCTCTTTACGTCCCTCGAGAAGATCACCCGCATAGTCGCCGTGCAGAAGAACACGCCAGGCCATCTTGACCCGGTCCAGGAAAGGGATATTTTGACCCATAGAAAAAAGATAGCAGACCTGTGCCAACCACGCGCGGAGGTCTTATTCTACCTACATTCCGGCAGATTCGTAGTGTTTGGGAGCTCATAGGCCGTGTTTGATGGTTAGGGCGCATTTTGTTCTGTTGCGCTGACCTTAAGGAGAGAGAGCGCGTATGAGGAGCATGTATGTTAATGTTCAATTCTGATTTCAAACGAGAGGCTAACCTCCGACGGGTATACACAATCACGCTGGCGCTTTTCTCTCTGGTTTTCTTTGCACGGTCGTTTTCCAGTTACTTCGTGTGTGATGATTTTCAATTCCTAGGTCGCGTGAATTTTTCAAATGCCGGAGCCTATCTGACCAAGACGTGGGGTTACGGCAACGAGTACCGGCCGTTTCTGCCATACACGTATGCGCTCGATGGGCTTGTCAGCGGAGATCGTCCTTATGGCTACCACGCGACTAATACCTTGTTACACGTAACTAACAGTCTTCTCCTTGCGCGGCTCGCCCTCCTCATCGGGTTGTCCGCCGAAATAGCAGCTTGGGGTGGTCTGATTCATCTGCTGAATCCAGTCGCCCATGAGGCCTTCCTGTGGATTTCCGGCAGGCCTGTCGTCCTGTCCACATTTTTCGTCCTCGCCTGCGTGAATGTTTTCCTGAGCGCGCTGCGCCAACGGCAGCCGCCGACAGGCTTATGGGTCGCCGTTTACCTGTTGTTCATCCTCGGCCTAGCCACTTATGAGCTTGCGATTGTTACTCCACTGCTGGCTGCTTTTCTTGTTTGTTTCGCAAAAGAGAAAGTACACAGCTATCGCAACCACATCGTTGCCTTGCTGGCGATCGCAGGCGCGTATGCAGTGTTCTGGATTTGGTTCTTCGATTTTCGATTCACTCGCATTCGGATCGAGCACTCCTTCTTGCAGATTGCGATTAACTTCGGGGATGCGCTGGCGCATACGCTGCACGGCAGCCTGCGTCCCGAGATCGGTGTGGTTTACCTGCTGCTTTGGGCGATACTGTGCCGCACCCACCGAGGACGATGGTTGAGCCTTGCGGGTTTGATTGGATTCGCGATCGCCTACCTTCCCTATTTCGCCACGAAAGGATATGCGGATCGTTTCGCATATCTCTCCTCCGCCGCGACAGCAATTGTCCTTGCGGCGTCTCTGACAGAAGGAATCGGAACGAGAAAATATCTTCGTTACGGCCTAGCCGCACTGTTTCTGGCGTATCTCGCGACAGGCATGCAGAACCGGATATCCGCTTGGAAAGAAGCCGGGGAAATCGCCCGGGCCGTGCAGGTGCAGGTAAAAGAGACATTGCCAGTGTTCCCGTCCGAACGCGAGGTCGTCTTGCTGGATGTGCCGTTGATGCACAAACGCTCTTATGTCTACCTTACAAGCCTCGACCGAGCCCTTGAACGCCAGTATCCCGGAACAAAGATTCACTTCCGGACATCGATCGATAGCTCCATCGACGACAGCGCAATCATCCTCCAGTATTCCACGGGGCGAATGGTGCGAAGGACCCTCGCGGAAGTAAAGAACTGATTCGATTCAGTTCGCCGACTTCCGGCAAGATTGCGCTAGCCGTAAGTGATTGATTCTTGGTCGCGGCTATTTTCATCCGCTGTGGTGGGCCCGCGGCCCATGAGACACTTTTGTGTACTTTCCCCTGCTTCATCGGCGCGTGATATTCACTTTCAGTCCCGGCGCCCAGTTCTTGAATTCGTCCGTGTAATAGAGATACGCACGGCTGGCGGGTCCGGTGTAGGACCCTGGAATGGCGGCAACGAGGCTCAGCGAAACATCGACCCTGTCTTTGGCCTTGAGGTAGCGCCAATAGAGGACGACTTCCCGGCCGGTGACTTCGTAGGCATCGATCTTGCCGGACTTGACCAGTTCTTTGAGCTGATCGTGCCGGACTTCCAGACCACCTGGAATTCCCACGATGGCCACAGGAGTGGGGATCGCCTGATCGCTCTTGTTGGCGACGGATACGACGGCTTCGGTGACACTTCCCTCCTGAACCTGTGAATCCTTAAGAACGACCTGAAGACCGATCTGCGCTTCCCTGGAACTCTCGGGAAGCAGGCTGTTGTATTTGATGCTGATCGAGAAAGGCATGCTCGAGCCGTCTTCCATCTTGAGCGCAACCGTGTGCTTGCCGGGCACGAGATGACTGGTGAAATCCGGCATGACGAGCGCTCCCTGGTTACTGGCCGTGAAGGCGAGGGGAGTGCCGACGGTCCTGCCATCGACGCTGAGAATAATCCGGCCTGGAGCTTTGGGCCGGGCGTTCGCGTTGTCATAGGCAACGATGGAGCGCAGTGCGAGAACGGTGGATTGTGTCGAACCGAAGCGGCCGCTCTTGTTCGATTCGACGATCCACCGTAGTCCCTTCTGGACTTGGGCCGCATAGGCGGGTTCACGCATCCAGGCCAGCACGGCAAGCGCCGTCGTCTCGATCGCCAGAGCGTCTCCGCCCGAGCGGGTAATGCTGGTAACGGCGCCCGTGACATTCCCGGCGGTTTCCTGTTTTTTGACAAGCTTGTCCATCAGCTGGCGGGTTCCGGGGTGGTCGCCCGTGGCCGCAAGAATGTTGGCTACCAGAGCAACGATGTAGCTGTCCTCTGTGGAAACGGCGGACGCTTTCACGGCCGCGATCTCCTTATCCAGACCTTTCTCTCCGGATTCGATCAGGGCCCAGACAATGTAAGCGTTGGTCGTGTCCACAGGAGCGCGGCCGAAGCTATCAAGGGCCTTCGCGTTCATGTTGAGCCCGCCCTTACCGTCCCGCCGCGAAAGCAGCCAGGCGCGGGTTCGATCGAGCATGTCCTTGTCAACGGCGCGTACGTGCGACATGTCGGTGAACTGCAGCAGGCCGTACGCTGTAAGGGCTTCGTGTCCCGGATCGGCTCCGAACCATTCGTAGCCTTTGCTGCGGGATTCAAACCCGATGAGTTTTTTGTAAGAAACTTCGAGGAGATTTCGAGCTTTCTCGATCGTCGCGGGGTCCACGCCCGTATGCGTGAGGAAATATTGCTGAGCCATCACCATCGGATAACTGGTGGAACTGGTCTGCTCGAAACAGCCGTAAGGCTCGCGAAGCAGCGACTGAAGCGCGTCCGTCATGCTGGCAAGCGGAGTGGGATACACCGACACGCTCGAGGACAGGCTGCCGCGAACAATGCCGGCCGGAAGCGTGAACTCGAACGATTTGGAGCCGTTGCGCTCCAGCATGCCGCCCGTGGAATTTTCATGCGGGAAACCCAGCGGCTGGACATCGAGCGTTCGTCCCACGCTGTCGCGATACGAGCCGGCCTTGGCGTCGAACGTCAGTTTGGCGAGGCCCGTAAATTCGTGGCCGACGTCAACCTGCACGAACCGGCGCGTGCGCTCTCTGGCGCCGAGTGTAGCTGGATTGTCGCCGCCCAGCGTGAACTTGATGCCGCCGGGGCCGCTGGCGGTCACTTCCGCACCGCGCAGTTCCCGGCTCATGCCGTTGACCATGCCGATGGGAAGTTGAATCACATCGCCGCTCGTGACCTGAAGCGGGATCTTGGGTTCGATGGAGAAAGGCTGCACCGATGAGATCTCGCTGATATTCGATCCCAGCGTGCCATCACGGCCGAACGCGTCGGCCAAAACTCGAAATGATGTTATCGAATCGCTGAGGTTGAACGAGACAGTGGCAAGACCAGCGGTATCCGTCTTGACCCCCGCATTCCAGTACACCGTTTCAGCGAAGTCGACGCGCGAACCTTCGGTCCAGTTTGGCCGAAGCGTGTGAGCGTATTCGCGAACCGTCACGATGTTAGCGCGCCTGAAAGCCTGATCTGCGAGCACCGCTTGTCCGAATCCAAAGCCTGCTCCGCCGCCCTGCCCCTGCTGCTCCTGCAGTTGTTGAACCTGGACATTCTTATACGCTTCGAATGGCGCCTGTAGAACGAGGAGACGATCGAAGGCATCCCTGCCGTTGACCGGAAGACCCGGAAGATCGCGCTTACGGTACTCCGCAACGACCGCGGGCGCGGCCGGACGAGGAACTAACCGGCCTATCGTTCCTTCCACTGCGGCAGCTTCGACCCTAAGCATTTCATTCACTGTAGCAACCGCGAGCCGAAAGTCCTGCCGCACGGAACGGTCGTGGGCCACCTGCGATCCTGTCGTCATTGTCTGGAACCCGGGCAACGATGCGCTGATCCCGTATGTTCCTGCCTTGACGTTGGAGAAAGCATACGCACCGCTCTCGTTGGTGA
>Ga0137385_10003543_pt1 | contig 13551 bp, 12 predicted proteins | sample SagtaG_FD_104921 | JGI IMG/M metagenome (GOLD analysis project Ga0137385, IMG submission 104921) | Vadose zone soil microbial communities from Sagehorn Ranch, Mendocino, California, USA - Sage2_R_80_16 metaG | ecosystem: Environmental > Terrestrial > Soil > Vadose zone | place: USA: California...
GCAACACAGACTGAGATGAAGAAGGAGGAACTGCCATGGGAATGTTACGGGTGATCTGGGAAATGCGGGGATATGCGCGTGCACTGGAACGAACAGGATACCGTGGTCGGTCATGCCGAAGCGTTCGCCGCGATTCGCGAAGATGAACGCATCGCGCGCCCACGAGCGTGCCAGGGGCGCCACGGCTTTCTGCGTCGAAGCGGGTAAGCCGGCAGAGCGACTCGAGCAGTTTGACCCACAGGCCACGCAGATTATCCTGGTGCCACGGGTTGCAGGGAGTTAAACTTGCACACATTCGATTATATTTTCGGGGCGATCGTCACGACTATTTCCTTAGTTGTGTTTGGGTGGATCTTCGTAGACAGCTACCTCGAGTGGTTAAAGGCAAGGCAACGGGCCGCTGAGCTACTGCTCTCAGTGCTGACCCGCGAACAATACCGCCAGCTGAAGCGGCGGGGCTATGTGGATATCCCCAGTCCGCGTGATCCAGAGCGATTCTACCGCGTGCCACGATATTCTGGGCTTGTGGGGGTGATATCACAGGGGAGACGAATAGCGAATCTCTGCCTGCAACCGGTGGAGGGATTACCCAACGATGACATCGTCGTCAAGCACAAGCTCCTGATTGAGGCGGATGAAGAGACCTACCTGCAGACGGCAAATCGTTTTACGCCGAAATGCGTCGAAGACTGGTAAGATTGAGCCAGGAGCAGATGTACTTCATGATAGGCAACGAATACCAGCTTCACCAGCATTGAGAGTATGTGATCCTCCGTGTCTTTTCTCCGCATAGCAACCTGCAACCGATCCCAGTTCCTTTGATCGTCTTGTCACAAACACTTGGTTACGGTAAACACACTTCGCAACCCGCGTCTGACCTGTCACGATTGATGATTCCAGGTGCAAAAATAGTGTGTTTAAGGCATGTATATTCGATTCAAGGGAAGTATACTTATGAAGAGTCAAGCAGTGTCACGGGAGATAACTTATGGAGCGAGGCGAGAGATCCGTTCTCTCGGATATACCTCAACATGGAAAAGCTATGCTCAAACCGAGAACCTGCTTCACCCAAGACAACGATCAGTCCACGCAGTCAGCGTTGAGCGGCATGGGAGAGAAAACATCTCAATAACACTCGTCTCACCTGCCTTTTTTGCCGGGAATCACATCGAACACGCATTGTCTGAGCGAACTGCCCGATGGTGCTGCTTGACTACTCTGCGGGTTACTCTGCAACCAGATGGGGGCCAGTGGTCCCTGCTCGTTCAAGAGCACCCCGGTGGTCGTCCACAACACCAATCCAGTAGTTGACGTGAGTTTGGCCTGAGCCACCCTTTGCATACGCCTCTCCGGCGCGACACAGATGAGCACTGGCAGCATCGAGCGATCTCTTGCCCACTCACGCGAGGCGATGTAATGTGCGTATGAGGTAAACTTGACCGCCAGGTCGCGTATGTTCATGGTGCCAAGATCCCAATCCAACTAAAAGCGTATGTAGTAGTGTGAGAGGAGAGATAATGTAAACAACATTAACGATCGATGATTTTCGAGTCGTGCTGATTGCGTTGGAGACGGAGGATTCTACTTTAAAAATGGCGAACCGGATGTTTCAAATGAGCTCGTTGATCTGGAGACTTGGAATTGCACCATGGTGTTTACGGATGATGTCGCGATTCGTACCTCAAACTCTAAAAGTGGGATGACAAATGAAACTGCATCATCAACCAGAAGACTGCATATGCTGATGTGCTCAGCAGGAATTAGGGCCGTCGGTGCCGCTCACTCTATATTCGAGCGTAACCCTCCCTATATGAAGCGTATCAAAGGTGTTACTTTGGTAGTTGATTATCTCTCATCACTGCGGATCGTCTTTTACCATCCAGGGTATGTCGATGGTATTGTGCCAGTGAGTTTACCTCGATTTAGTAGGTCAAGGTTAATCTATCGATACGACCAGTAAGTGGAAATAGCCACTGTTGCAAATCCCCTTGAAATAATTCATTAGCCCAAAAGTACGGTAATCTGTTCACCAATTTAGATGTATGCTATATTCTTCTTGCTTCACAGCAAATACAAGATAAAAAATTATTATCTTGTACAAATGAGCTTCAGCATTGAGAAATGTAAGGGTGCATAAAACAATCATGAGTTGGTCATTTGCAATGTCTTGGGTACGGGGGGAATATATGGGCTGTAGTGAGCTCATAGAAGCTTTTTTAGCTGCCAATCAGTATACTTTTGCCTCGCATACCCTCCGTGCCTACCGCTACGATCTCACTACGTTTGCGCGGTTACGTCCAGATATTCTCATCCACGACATCACAGAATCACATCTGCATATATATCTGGATGCTACAGACGATCTGACATCAAACACAATGGCACGTCGCAAGGCCACATTGCATGCCTGTTTTGGTTGGGCCTTTAGACAGGGCTTGCTGCCCGCCGATCCCACAGAAAAGTTGAAAACTATACGAATTGACGTGCGTGTACCACGCCCATTAACCGAGAAGCAAGTGGAGGCCATTCTTGATGTCATACCCCAGCAGGACCTGCGCAACCGTTTGCTGTTGACGCTACTATACGAAACTGGCTTGCGCATTGGAGAAGCACTGAAATTGCATACACAACAGGTGCATCTCGATAATCAGGATGGGGGCTACCTACAGATCGTCGACAAAGTGACCAAAGAACGTGTGATTCCGCTGATTGATGCCAGCCGAAGTGTCGCGTTGCTCCGGAATGCACTTCAAACACTTGATGAAGGTGACCCACTCTTTCCGGGCGACGTGAGCAAAGGGGGTCGCCACAGGAAGGCGATCAATTACACCACCATCAGGAAACATTTTGAGCGGTACGTCGATCAGGCTCGATCTACCTATTCAGAACTTTTTGATGACGAAAAAGAACCCATCACGATTCACCGACTACGACACACCTTTGCGACTCTCAAGCTGCGTGATGGGATCAGCTTGGCATCAGTGAGTATGCTTCTGGGGCATTCTAGTACGCAGACAACCCAATACTATACCAGGTTCGATTTGGAGACAACCAAGCGTGAATTAATCAACTTGGAGACAGCCAAGCGTGAATTAGAAGAAGCGCGTCAAAGAAAAAGACATTGGGAGAAGCGTCCATGAAAGGAAAGACGCTTGATACATGGCCATTCCAAGGCTGCCAAAAATGGTTGTCATCTGAGACCCATGATAAATTTTTCCCATTGAATTCGGAGGATATGTTACAAAAGTATGCCTGTCGAGGAGAAAGGAACCAACTTGGCTTGACTATTACATACTTTCACTCATCCTTGGCACATAGGTGTTATGTGTCTCTGTTAACCATATCCGATGTGGATGATATCTTTTCCCACACGTTGACTCATGTTACCGACTTGCAAACACATGAGGTAATGATCCAGCGAGATAGCATAAGTCTCGCTGATCTTCATCACTACGTTTCATGTATCGAAGTGTTTCTAACTCTGATGGACTTAAAATACTGCGCTTAGCCACTTCATACCCATACTGTTCCCAATAATTTGGACCTGAATGAGGTGCGACATCCCACGATATGAAAGGAGGTTACTTCCTGCAAGTGATCGGCCCATCCACTCAAGTCCCTTTTAGCCCTGGGTGAAATGTTGCACCGTCAGACAGAACTCTCTGCTACTAGGTAGACCAGATATCGACAGAATGTCTTCTCCATCAGAGAACCGCAGTTTATTGCAGTTTTCATCATGACGTATTGCGATGGCGAGATGAAGAGGGATGGATAACAACGTAAATGGTCAGACAAGAAAGGAGGAATGTGCTAGGAAGAAAAACAGATACGCAACCCTAACAGGACATATGAAGTAGATTTGCTTGAGTAGGCTGAATGTGCTCTCACATGATTCTGAAAATGAGAATAGGTTTCAGAGATCGAAGCTTCAACACTCTTGAAAGAATACTGAAGGAGCTAGTAGTAGAGCAAAATACGGATTGAACGAGCTGGGTAGTCTCATTACCACTCATAAAAGCAGATATGTATGCCTGGCAATCCAACACGATCCAGTCGCCCATGTGTAACATGTGACTGTCAGCGAGATCTACTTTATCGAAAAAATAAGGATACTTGGAATAGCGATATGAGCTTTCAAACTCATCTCATGTTCATAAAACGCTAGAGCGTACAGACAGTATTTTCTCTTGTTGCTCACAAGGAAGCAGGAAGAGGAAAGTCTGGGAATAAAGGGATCTCATACCTGGTCTGTTTGTATAAGAAAATCCGAGAAAAACAGGTACTCAACACAATGAGTTGGTACATTCCTCCTTCGTACCTGGCAAAAGATGAAGAGGAAAAACGCTCTACTCCCCACATTTGATCACTCTAGACGAAGTACATGAGTAGAACCCCTACGCTCTCCAAAAGAGCAGGCTTACTTAGTTGAACAACTACAGGAGATACGAACGAACATGAACATTGATGATACGACCAAAGAATATTTTCGACGCGGCATCAAGCTGTTTTACGGGAGGAAGTTATCGAGAATAGACTTATATGTAAGCATTCTGACGCTCTTCTTCCATCAGGGAAAGGAACTTCGAAATGGAGTATTTGTCCCTCTCTTGCCGCCTATCAAAGAACTTCCAACATTCAATCAGTTCCGATACTGGTACAAAAATATACGTGATCTGACCTATTCTGGTACTGCATATTCTGGTTCACACACGTTTGACATACGAGGCAAAGTCGACCTTGGGCAACAACTCCCAAATATTCCTGGCCCTGGCTTTCTGTTTGAAATCCATGAATGTATCGCAGGCATATACCTCGTAAGCGTGCTCAATCGCTTGCGTATCCTGGGGAGGCCCGTTATATGTCTCATTATCGATGTCTTTTCTGGCGTTATTGTGGGAATGAGCGTTAGCCTTCAAGGGGCAAACCAACAGGGAACCATGCTTGCACTAGAAAACATGGCTTGCGATAAGGTTGTCTACTGCAGAGGGTATGGCATACATATCTCCGAGGATGATTGGCCGAGTCATCTTCTGCCAAAGACTCTGCTTGCCAAAAGTTCCGAATTCCTCCACAAGAACGCCGACTTCCTTGTGAACACATTAGACATTCAGCTATCCAATGCCCAACCATACCGATTGGATTGGAAAGAGCGTTTCGAGCGATGCTTCCCAATGTACGATGTGCACGATGACATGGCGATACACAGTCTTCCAGAACCAGGTCGGGAAAGTCATCCACTCGACAGCTGCCTGACACTCAACGATTTTCGTCGCCTGGTGATCGATTGTATTATCGAACATAATACGGCACATCATCTGAGTGACGAGTACCTAGATGCAGAGATGATCGCGGATGGCGTCGAACCATATCCACGCGAAGTATGGAAATGGGGTATTGAGCACCGCGTCGGTAGACTTCGCATGTGTCCCACAAATGTCCTGAACCGCGCTCTTCTTATTGAAGCAGAAGCATCAGTGACGACCAAAGGTATAAACTTCCGTGGGTTGAACTACACATGTGACAATGCTATTCGAAATCTGTGGTTAGAACACATATCGAAAGGCACGAACGTGCGTTTGACCGTCCCGATTCTTTTTGATCCTCGCACTCCAAGCTGTATTTACGTACGCTCCTACAAAGATCAACCATTAGAAATGTGCAGGCTCCTTCTAGAGGACGAGACACTATTTATGGGCTGCGATTGGTTCGATAGTGAAGACTTCATCGCGCGCCAAAGGGGAGAAACGGTATTTGAAACGCAGCACCATACAATACGAACAGAGCTTCGTGAGACGCGGGACAGGATTATTGAAGAGGCCGAGACCATGAGTAGGATAAGCGAAGTGCGTGAAAATATGACGGCTGAGAAAGAGCGGAATCGTGAAGAGAACGTTTGGGATATTCAAGAACATGAAGATTGTGTTGTGGAGCATTCGCCTCGCATGTTTAAGGGGAGTGTAGAGCGTTTCTTCGCTTTCAACAATATGAAGCTGGACCATTGAGATGCCAGCTGCAAACGGCTTTCATCGAGATGAAATCGCTTTCTAGTGGTCCGGCTTTCATGATCGTACACCTATCGATACTTGCTCGAGGGATATGAATCGATTGATCCGCCTTTCTACCATGCTGTTGTGAGAGTGAACGACAAACCGCATATCAAGCTGGCTTGGTCTGGTACAGCTGTCCTTAAAAGAACCTGGTTCAGAGATTCTCGCACAAAAAGCTACTGGCATTCGATGATCGATATCCATAATAAGTTTTGTCATTGCATGACAACCTATTGCTGGAAAAGTGGAGCTTCAGGTTGATGGAAGGAAAGAGGTGGCAGAGTGTAGAAGAGCTACTCATTCCATTCATGAGCGCTTCCAATATCTAAACAAAGAACGGAGGTTTACCTTATGGCCAAATCGCGACCGGTCATTGATCGAAACACTATCGACAGATTTCTCAAGGAGGGACGAGGACAGGGAACACTTCAAGACTACAAGCCCTGGTTGACTGTCCGGGACGTACCCTCTGTTGGGAAATCAACGCGAGATAAGGGGTGGAAAACCGGAAGGACCCACCACTTTCTTAGTATACTCGAATTACTCTACTACCTTATACTAGAGTGGTCCCTTATGGTCACCGACATCCGCGAGCAGTACCCACTTCTTCCTATAGACGACACACTTGCCATCGCGGAAAACCTCGGTATCAAGCACCCTGTACACCCCAAAACCAAGGAGCCCGTCGTGATGACAACGGACTTTTACATCTCTTTGAGGAACGAAAGCGGCAATTTCGAGCAGGCACGCACCATCAAATATGCTGTGGACCTGTCAAAGCGATCGACACTCGAGAAGTTTGAGATCGAGAGGCGCTACTGGGAAGTGAGAGGGATCGATTGGGGTATCGTGACTGAACATGAGATTCCCACAGAGCTGGCCAAAAACGTCGACTTCTTGCATGACTCATGGCATCTTCCCAAGTATATGCCAGAAAAGGACATCACCTCCATCGCCGAACTCCTCACGCACCTCCTCGTGGAGCGGCATGAACCCTTGAATAAATTGACGGCCATAAGCGATACTCAGCTTAGTCTCAAAGGTGGAAGTAGTCTGAAGGTGGCCTACTACCTGCTTGCGACCAGGCAGTGGCACATAGATATGAACATACCTATCGATCCGGATCAGCCCCTCGCTGTTCAAGAGACCGATCTCAGATTCGTACATGATGGAGAGGAGTAACTGTTTGTGCGTCTGATGAAAAATATGCTCTTTCAACGGCAAGATAGATGCGTTCCACCTCGAATCGAGCGAGTCTTATGGATAGAGCAGGCAGGTTCCCGCGTCATTACCATCGATATCCATGATAAAAAAGCGTGGCCAGAGGTCCATGACAGGGAGCTGTTAGAGGCGTGTATTGCTTCTGGGGAGATCTGTCTCCTGAGTGTGGACGTGTACCAGTATCTCCGCCAGCCAGATAATGCGTTCAAACCAGAGCGCATCAAGCAGAGAGACGAGGCCTATGAAATTATACGGGATATCGTTGAGAAACACGAGGGAGAGCTCTTCTTCTCCCATGTACTTGGGCCGCTCGTAGATAAAGTTGTAAAAGCTGTAAAGGAGAAGTGGCTCTTTTGTGAGGAGGAGGAACGCTCCAAAGTGAAGGGGCGTTCCAAAACGACGGTCTACCAGTACCTCAGGCTCTACTGGCAGCGGGGTCAGATGCCCAATGCTCTGTTACCCGCCTACGACCGCTGCGGGGCAAAGAGCATGCCGCGCACACTCCATGGCCCCAAAAGAGGAAGACCAAGCAAGACGGCTCTACAAACTGGTGTGCCTACAGGGGTGAACATCACCGATGAGATCAAAGAGAAGTTTCGACAAGGAACGAAACTCTTTTATGACACGCCTAAAAAGCGAGGGAAAGAAGAAGCCTTCGAGCGCATCCAAGCCCGGTTCTTTTACAAAAGGAAAGACCCGGATCCCGATGGCATTCCTATTCCCATCATGCCATCCGTGGACGATATGCCCACATTTAGACAATACCAATACTGGTACGATAAGGAATGGGATACCAATCGTTCGCTCATAGCTCGAGAAGGCATAAGTGCATACAACCTGCGTAGTAGATCGGCGATTGGGAGCCTGCGATTACGAGTTCCTGGACCTGGATACCTGTACGAGATTGATGCCACTGTTGCGGATGTCTACCTGGTGAGTAGATTCCATCGTCGGCGCATCATTGGCCGCCCCGTGATCTATGTAGTTATTGACGTTTTTTCCAACTTGATTGTTGGCATAAGCGTGAGTTTTGAAGGGCCCAGCTGGATCGGAGCGATGCTCGCCCTGGAAAACATGGCCCTCGACAAGGTCTCCTTCTGTAAGGAGAACGGGTTCGATATTGAGGAACACGAGTGGCCAAGTTGCGGCCTTCCAAGAGAAATTCTGGCGGATAGGGGCGAACTCCTGTCGAAGAATTCAGATGATTTAACCAACAGCCTGGATATCCGCATGTCTACGACCGCCCCCTATCGACCTGATTGGAAAGGATGCGTCGAGCGCCATTTCAGGCTACTTAACGAGATGTATTGTAGCTGGGTCCCTGGGAAAGTAGACGACTATCCCAGGCGCGATCGGTCAGACTACCCGTACGATGCGAAAATGACCCTGCTCGAGTTTCGAAAGTTTATTATCGATTGCGTAATTGAGCATAATACAACGTACCAGGTTCCTGAAGACCACTTCGATCGGGCCATGATCGAAGCGGGTATCGACCCGTATCCTTGCAATCTCTGGGAATGGGTCATCAACAATCGCCTGGACTCACGTCATAATGTCACTCGGGATGAACTACGTCTCGCACTCTTACCCAAAGATGAGGCCTCAGTGACGCGTGATGGCATTCGTTTCCAAAATACTCGTTACACGTGCGATTTAGCCGAACGAGAAAACTGGTACGGAAAGGTGCGTTCCGGAGAACGGGAAAGTTGGCATGAGCCGATTGTCTACGACCCCAGAGCGTTAGACAATATCTATTTGCGTCGCGAGAATGGGCAACACCTTGAAGTGTGTAGGCGCATCGAGAAGGATGAAGTGAAGTACCGTAATTGCGATTGGTATGATATTGACGACCTTGTAGAATTGCAGGCGCAGCGTAAAAGAGATGCGGCATCGCGCGAACTTCAATCCCGCGTCAGGCACCGAACAAGACGTGACCATTTCATCAACGAGGCAACGCTCCAAACGGATGCAGCACGAGAAGAGGGAGAAACGAAGGCAAGCCGAACGCGCAACATGCAAGAAGGAAAACTGGCTGAAAAGCAGAAGGGTCGGGAAGAAAACCGCTGGGACTTCCAAAATGAAGGTTCATCCACATCACCTCGCAGGGATAAAGCAACAAGGGATGCAGGCCCTATGACATCGAAGGCAAAACGGATTGCGTTACTGCAGAAACAACAGACACAAAGGAGAGAACATGAACAATAGGAATCAAAACGAACGCGGAGAAACAGACTGGCAAGATCAGCCAGGATACCGGTATCGGGGTATTAAGGCGTGTTATCACAAACAGGAGATACCTAACTATAAAGGGAATCCTCTCCTCGAGGCACTCATTCCGATGCTCAAGGAAGAAGAGATCGGACCCCTTTTGCGCTATGATCCAGGCTATGACGAGCAGTATCGGCAATGGGAGCCTGAACTGCGGCTGCACCTGATTGTCGACGCTTTGCGCTTTGTCGAGCCTCTGTCAAACCACCTTGCCCTGGCGCAGCTCCTGGATTGCCTGCTTCGCTCTGGATACGTTGGACGCAATCCTTTTCCAAGAAAGGCACATCTTCTGAATCACCGTGCCCGCCTCGAGCGGATGAAGGCTGGTCTCAGTGCTCTTCCTCTCCTTCAATCAACCGGGCGAGAAATTTCGGTTATCGGACTGAGCGGAGTGGGGAAAACCACGGCGCTCAAGTCAATTCTCGCTCTCTACGATCAAATCATTAATCACGGCCGCTATCGAGGCAAACCATTTACGTTGCGCCAGTTAGTCTACGTGAAACTGGAATGCCCACAGGATGGTTCGCTCGGCGGCCTCTGCAAAGCCTTCTTTAAAGAGGTCGATAGATTGCTGGAAACAAATACCTTTCGATTGTACGTCAAAAGCGGTAGACGCACAGTTGATGAAATGTTGATTGATATGGCAGAAGTTGCAGCAAGGCACTTTCTGGGTTTCCTGGTCATCGACGAGATCCAGAATTTACGAGAAGCCAATGGAGATGGAGCCGCTCGGGTCCACAATTTCCTTGTCCAACTCGGCAATGAATTAGGCATACCGGTAGTCTTAGTGGGTACACCCAAGGCGCAATCGATACTCACGGGCGAGTTCCGCAGAGCACGACGCGCATCGGGTCTGGGAGCATTTCCATGGGATCGGATGCAGGAAGATGGGGAGTGGGATGTCTTCACAAAAGCACTGTGGCGATATCAGTACGTGCGTAAGCCGATCCCCTTGAGTGATGAGCTCCGACACGCACTCTACTTCGAGTCACAGGGAATCACTGATCTTGCCGTAAAACTGTTCATGCTGGCGCAGATCGAGGCGATTGCCAGAGCGAGAGACGATGAGGAAGTAAAAGTTGAGGAGGAAGTAACAAAAGCCCTCATTGAGGAGGTTGCTCAGGATCGCCTGCGCTATATGCAGCGCTTTCTCAATGCGTTGAGAGAAAATGATCCCGAAGAGTTAAAAAAATTCCAGGATATTGCTCCGCTCGATCTGGAATTTGCAGTGAGCGAGGCGATTCTTACGTTGCGGCACAGACAATCTGGAGCGCCATCTTCTACCGAAACGTCAGATTCTGCTGAAGGACAACAGTCGAAAGAGCGGGAGGAAAATACTGAGGCAAATTCAGGTGAAAGGCAAGAATCAAAGGATCAGCGCCCATCAAAGAAGAGACCTGACTTCACAAAACTGTGCTTGATAAAGACTGTACTCAAAGGCGAGCTCGATGGTATAAATGAGTACGAATCACTGAAGCAAGGTGGCTTTGTACGATTGGCCTGGGAATATTTCAAGATAAACCCAATAACGGATACTGAGGCTTTATCTGCTTGAGCGCCTAGCGGTCTGTTTCTATGCCGTCCAGCAGTGAAAAAATCGGACTTTTTTGCGAATTGGTCATGTGTGGACAAGGAGCGACCGTGTAGAGAAACATGGAAAGGGGATAGGTAGTGTGTTAGAGTACTTCCAAGATCCGTATCCTGATGAATTACTCTATAGTGTTTGGGCGCGCTTTGGCGACCAGGTACACTATTCGAACCGGAGTGATATCACCTGGGAACTGTTTGGTAGCACATCGAATTGCGCTCTCGTCGACTGGTCGTGCTCGCTTGGATATCTGGTCGGCCAACTGCCAGCAGGTCATTGCTACATGATCGACATGCTGATCAATAGACATACACTCTTTCCATTATTCGCCCCCTTTTTACCACTGGCGAGGCGACTTCGCATCCGTGATCAGATGATTACTGGTAATGGGAAAGCGCTCTCAGCCCGACTGGGAATTCTGACCAGCCATATACCTCCATATTCACGGCTGCGCTTTTGTCCGGAGTGTGTAAAGTGCGACCGTGAGCGCTTCGGAGAGACATACTGGCATCGTCTTCATCAGGCTCCAGGCGTCGAGGTCTGTCCCGTACATACTATCTTTCTTGAGAACAGTACGGTAGTGAGGCAATCCGGAAAAAAGTCGTTTTTCTCCGCGGAGAGCGTTGTACAGGCCTTTCAACCGCGTTCGGCCGCATATGATCCTCATTGCAAATTCATGCTGGACCTCGCTGAGTGTATCGATCATCTCTTACACAGCGATTATGCCTCTCCTGAAGAGTCGTTTTTAAGGAAACAGTACCTTACTCTCCTTGCGCAACATGATCTCATCACGATAAAGGGGTCGCTGCGCGTCGTCGAGTTCTTGAAATCCTTCACCGATTACTATCCACTACCATTTTTGTCACGACTGCACTGTGAGCTCAACTGTACGAACCATATCGAAGCTGAATGGCCTGCAAGGCTTCCCTACGGGAGAAAGCCCCAGCACCCGCTCCATCATATCCTGGTGATACGTTTTCTCGGTACCACAATCGATGACTTTTTAAGTTCACCTTTTCACCCTCCTCGTCCCTTCGGTGATGGCCCATGGCCGTGTCTCAATCCCGTGTGCGAACAGCATCGGAAGTTTTGCATTGCGCAGTATGCAGTTCGAGCAAATAGCCCGAAGAACCGCCCTGTCGGGCTTTTTGCCTGCCCTTCCTGCGGGTTTACATACAGTCGCGCAGGACCAGATCGATCTCCTGAAGATATTTTCAGAAGGGATAGGATTCCCTCGTATGGACGTTTGTGGGAGATCAAGCTGTATGAATGGTGGCTCGACCCAGAGATAAGTACGGAACGTATTGCCCGCCTCCTGGGGACGGATTTCAGTACAGTGAAACTTCAGGCGCAACGATTAGCACTCCCACCACGCGGCATTTCCAGGAAAAAGGATGCAGAGAGCCATATCAATCGCAAAAAACTGACAGAGAACCGGGCAGAGTGGTTGCGGCTGATAGAATTGCATGCCCAGGAGGGTATCACAGTCTTGATACGACGCAGAAAGAGAGCGCGTATCCTATACAATTGGCTCAACAAACACGACCAGAAATGGTTGCTCGCACATCAGCCACCCAAGAAGAAGCCGCAAAGCACAAAAGCGCATCTGCGTGCGTCATTTCATTCAAGAAAAGAGAGCCCAAACAAGAGCAGAAGAGAAGAGCGAGATGCAAGCATGTCTCAGAGCATAAGATTAACAGCCAATCATATTACCGATTATGCTGAAGAACCGAGAAGAGTGACGCGAGCTCAGTTAGAAAATGCTGCACCGGGAGTAGGTTGGTTGCTGAGCAGACCAGAGGACTTCCCACTTACAGCGCAAGCCTTCCGGGAAGTAAGAGAAACTCGAGAAGCATTTGCTCTTCGCCGTATTCGATGGGCATTACAAAGCTATAAGGACGAATCTATCAGGCCTACAAGGAAAGAATTTATCTTACGAGCACGTGCAAAGAATGTGCTCGACATAGTGTCTGTGCGTACAGCCATTGAAGAGGCACTCACCATACTAGCGAATAGCTGAAGGGTCCGGAGAGAAAAATGGCTCGTGGTTCCATCAACTGTCGGTTGCAAGAAATAGCTTCCTAGCCAGTATGAATAAGGTGGATCTGTACAGCCACTATAGTCGAGGCAATGGTTCGTTTCTAGGCGCCCAGTGTTTTTTTCGAAGGATTTCCGTAACGTTAGATTAAAGATCATGACTCATCCGTGTGAACCACAAGGGAGAAAGCCGCGCTCTTGATGAACAGCAAAGATGAAAATGTGGATGCCTACATCATGCATGGTATTCCTTGTACTTGTTCTCGTGTAGTTCAGAACATTATTGTTTTCGAAAATGATCTAACTGCACTTTCTCTTCAGGAGGTTCAGGACATTATTATGCAGTTCAGTACTTTATTGTCTGGTTCAGAACATTATTGTCGCTGCACA
>Ga0137385_10003549_pt1 | contig 13544 bp, 10 predicted proteins | sample SagtaG_FD_104921 | JGI IMG/M metagenome (GOLD analysis project Ga0137385, IMG submission 104921) | Vadose zone soil microbial communities from Sagehorn Ranch, Mendocino, California, USA - Sage2_R_80_16 metaG | ecosystem: Environmental > Terrestrial > Soil > Vadose zone | place: USA: California...
CCGAGGTCTCACCGTTGACCTGCCCGGCGAGCAGCCGGACCGCGGTGCGCGCCAGCTCCTCCACCGGCAGGGACGCGCAGGTGGCCGGCAGCCGGAGCCGCTCGGCCTCGTCGTCCGGGCAGATGGCCACGACCGAGACGTCCTCGGGCACCCGCAGGCCGAGACCGGTCAGCCGGTCCAGGACCAGCGGCAGCGCCCGCTCGTTGTAGACGATCAGCCCGGTCAGGCCGTGGACCTTGGCGAGCAGCTGGTCCACCGCCCGCACCACGTCGCCCGGCTGTCCGTCGCACGCCGCCCAGGCCGTTCGGGCCCGGGCCGCGCGCAGCGTGGACAGCGCGCCGTCCCTGGCGTGCACCGCGTAGGCCACGTCGCGCCGGAAGGTGGCCGGGGACTGGCCGAGGTAGCCGACGCCGCGGTGCCCGAGCTCGAGCAGGTGCTCGGCGCACAGCCGGCCGGCCAGCGTGGTGTCGAAGTCAACGTAGGGCATCCGGGCGCTGTCGTCGGGGGTTCCGACCAGCACCGCGGGGCATTTGAGCGAGCCGAGCAGCGGCACCCGCGGATCGTGCCGCTGCACCTCCATCAGCATCACGCCGTCGACCTGCGAGCCGATCACCGAGTCGCGGATGGCCGACTCGCCGTCGTCGTCGGTCAGCATCAGCATCTTGAAACCGAGGTCCTGCGCCGCGGTCAGCGCCGACCACACGTACGGCATCTGCACCTGGTTGTGCGGACCGTGCACCATGGGCAGCGCCATCGCGATCACGCCGTTGCGCCCGCTGCGGATCGAGCGCGCCCCGGCGTGCGGCCGGTACTGCAGTTCCGCAATGGCCTGTTCGACCCGCTGCCGGGTCTCCGGCGAGATCGAGCGGGCCCCGCTCAGCACGTACGACACGGTGCTCCGGGACACGCCGGCCAGCTTGGCCACATCCACGATGGTGACGGCCACTCGGGCCTCCGTCCGCGTCGTCGAACTGATTCGATGCGGAGGAACGTAGCACCGGTTCTTCGGGACACGCAAGGGGTGCGGATCGAAGTCTCAGGCGGCGAGCCGGTCTGTAAGCCGGGTTCTGTACGCGTCCCGCGAACGGGGCGCGTGGCGACCATCCATCTACGATGCGCGTCGCCGCGCACCTCCAGCGGTCTACCCGCAGACTCGGGCGGGCAGCCCTCAGGCGTCTGCGCGGGCCGGACGTTGTCCGGCCCTTCTCGACCTTGCTCCGGGTGGGGTTTACCGAGCCGCCCACGTCACCGTGGGCGCTGGTGCGCTCTTACCGCACCGTTTCACCCTTACCGCCGCGGGCTGTCGGGCCCGGGCGGCGGTTTGTTTTCTGTGGCACTGTCCCGCGGGTCACCCCGGGTTGGCGTTACCAACCACCCTGCCGTGTGGAGCCCGGACTTTCCTCGAACGCGCCGGTCACCCGGCACGCTCGCGGTCGCCCGACCGACTCGCCGCGTTGCACAGTGTATCGCCTGGGATCACCGTGACGCGTCAGCCCACGTGGCCCAGGGCGAGTTGGGCGAGCAGCGCGGCGCCGTCCGGCAGCACGCTGTCGTCGAACGCGGCCTCGGGCGAATGGTTCGACGGGGCCGTCTCCGCGTCCCGGCCTTCGATGGCCGCGCCGAGGAAGACCATCGCGCCGGGCACGCGCTCGAGCACCCGTGAGAAGTCCTCGGCGCCCGCGAGCGGGTTCGACATCCGCTCGAAGCGCTGCTCGCCGAACAGTTCGCCGACGGTGTGCTGCACGGTGTCGACCGCCGTCGCGTTGTTGACCGTGACCGGGTACAGGCCCTCGAAGCTCGCGTCGACCTCAAGCCCGTGCGCCCGCGCGATGCCGTGAATCAGTTCGAGCAGCACCGGACGCACCTTCTCCTGCGTGGCCTGCGAGAAGGTGCGGACCGTCGCGTCGAAGTGCACGGTCTCGGGGATGATGTTCTCCTTCGTGCCGCCGTGGAAGGAGCCGACGGTCACCACGATCGGGTCGAAGATGTCGAACTTGCGCGTCACAGCGGTCTGAATCGCCGTCACCATCTCGCACGCGGCCGGGATCGGGTCGTTCGCGCGGTACGGGGACGAGCCGTGACCGCCCTTGCCGCGCACGGTCACCCGAAGGTCGGCGCAGGAGGCCATCAGCGGCCCGGCCTTCGCGGTGAACACGCCGCGCGGGACCTGATAGCTGAGCACATGCAGCGCGTACGCGGCGTCCGGCGCGGACCCGGCCGCGTCCAGCACTCCCTCGGCGAGCATGTGCCCCGCGCCGTCCTCGCCCTCCTCACCGGGCTGGAACATGAACAGCACGTTCCCGGCCAGGCTCTCGCGCCGCGCCGAGAGCAGCCGGGCCGCGCCGACCAGCATGCTCGTGTGCAGGTCGTGGCCGCACGCGTGCATCACGCCGTCGAAGCGCGAGACCTGAACATCGTGCACCGCCCTCTCGCGCAGCGGCAGCGCGTCCATGTCCCCGCGCAGCAGCACGGTCGGTCCCGGCTTGGCGCCGCGCAGCACGCCGGTGACCGAGTTCAGCGACGTGCCGAGCGTCAGCTCCAGGCCGAGGCCGTCGAGCGCGCCGAGCACCTTCTCCTGCGTGCGCGGGAGCACGAGGCCGAGTTCTGGTTCGCGGTGGATCCCGCGGCGCAGTTCGGCCAGTTCGGGGGCGAGTTCCTGTGCGTCTGCGGTGACTGCCGCGGCATCGTTCGACATGCCCGAGAGACTAGAGGGCGCAGCGCGGCCATGGCCAGTACAGCGGCGCAGCGCGGCTATGGCCAGTACAGCGCGGCAGTATTGGCCACCTCTTTGACCTTCGCCAGCAGCTTGCGCGCGGCCAGTCCGGTGGCGAGCGCCGTGCCGCCGAAGAAGATCAGCCACAGGCCGAGGATCCAGGCGAGCACGACCAGGCTGGCGCCGGGGAAGAGCATGATCAGCACGCCGACGATCATGGCGAAGACGCCGCCGGTCATGCCCGGCGAGCGGCCCGGCGTGCTGCGCGCCCGCTGCCTGGCCCCGAAGGCGGTGAGCGCGCCGCTGACCAGCCAGAAGAGGCCGACGACGAGGGCCAGGCTGGCCGCCGCGTTGAACGGCTGCGCGAGGCAGATCACGCCGAAGCCGACGGAGAGCACCGCGAGCACGAGGGCGACCATCCGCGCCACCGGGTCCACGCCGTGCAGCTGGATCGCCGCGACGAGCCGGTAGCCGCCGGTGAGCAGCAGGTAGACGCCGAACAGGACGGTCAGGGCCTTGACGGTGTGGCCCGGCCAGATCAGCACGAGCACGCCGAGCGCCATCCCGGCCGCGCCGAAGAGCACCGGAAGCAGCCACATCTTGCGCCAGCGGCTCGCCGGGATCAGCGGATGGCCTCCCGGCCGACCACCGCCCTCGCCGGGGCCGGGTTCGACGACCTCTCCCTCCAGGGGATCGCTCATGCCAACAGCTCGCCTTCAGCTATATTCCAACGCTTAGTCACACTATGTCACACTTAGTCATAATCAAGTTCCGCGTCCACTCGCTACGATGCTCTCATGTCCGCCACTCCTGAACAGCCCGACAAGGAGCGCGAGGACGACTCGCTCGATCCGTGGCAGCAGCACCTGACCGCGCTCAACCACGCGATCAGCGCCGACTTCCGACGCGCCCTGGCCGCGGCCGTGGTCGCCTGCCTCGCCCTCGCGCTCACCACCGCCTCCGGCGGGGTGCTCGGCTCCACCGCCCCCGTCGCCTACTTCCAGCAACAGCGCACGATCGCCACCATCTGCGCGATCGCCGGCGCGGTGATCTTCTTCGCCGCCGGCGTGGTCGCGGTGCGCTCGGCCACCAAGGAGATCCTGAAGGTCGTGCCCTCGAGGGTGGGCGACGACCGGAAGGTGGGCCTGCGCTGGATCTGCCTGGTCGCCGGCTACCTGCTGGTGATCTTCGGCACGCTCGGCGCGCTCAACGTACCGATCGGGCGGCTGGCGCTCGGCGCCTCGATCACCGGTGTGATCCTCGGCATCGCGGCGCAGCAGTCGCTCAACAACCTCTTCGCGGGCCTGATCCTGCTGATCGTGCGGCCGGTCTCGGTCGGCCAGAAGATCTCGATCCGCTCGGGCCCGATCGGCGGGCCGTACACCGGCGAGGTCGTCGACATGACGCTCACCTACGTGCGCCTGGAGACGGCCCACGGCGAACTGCTGCTGCCCAACTCGACGATCCTGACGGCCGTGATCGGCCCGCCGGGGGTCTTCGAGGACCAGGTGCCGACACCGCCGTACTCCGAGCCGCCCGCCCCCGCGTCGGCCGAGCCGGTGCTAGCCGCCGAGCTCTCCCAGCGCCGCGACTAGCGCGTCGGTCACGTCCCGGCCGCGCACGGCGATGCGCAGCCAGTCGGGGCCGAGGCCTGGGAACGTGTCCGCGCGGCGGACCGCGAAGCCGTGCTCACGCAGCCTGAAGCGCAGCTTGTCCGCTCCCTCGGCGTGTAAGAGCACGAACGGCGCACGAGCGTGGTCCCGCGCGGGCAGCGTGATACCCGGGAGCTCCAGCAGCCGCCGCTCCAGGTAGTGCCGGTCCGCATCCGCCGCCGCGGCGAGTTCTTCCGCCTCGGCCAGCGCGCGGGGCTCGCTGCACGCGATCGCCGCCGCGAGCGCGGGACTGGAGACCGACCAGAGCGGCTGAGCCGCCCGCAGCTCGGCGAGCACAACGGCGTCGCCGACTGCGTAGCCGATGCGGAGACCGGCCAGACCCCAGGTCTTCGTCAGGCTTCGAAGGACCACGAGACCGGGCAGCCGCGCCGCGGCCAAGGATTCGGGCTGGCCGGGGACGGCGTCCATGAAGGCCTCGTCGATGACGAGAGTCCGACCCGGCTTCGCGAGCGCCGCGAGATCCGTCGCCGGATGCAGCACTCCGGTCGGATTAGTCGGATTGCCGAGGACGACGAGATCGGCGTCCTCAGGCACGAGCGCGGCCTCGAGTCGGAAGCCGTCCTCGGCGGCGAGCAGTACGCGCGAGACCTCGTGACCGGCGGCCAGCAGCGCGGCCTCCGGCTCGGTGAACTGCGGGTGCACGACCACGGCGCGCCTCGGCCGCAGCGCCCGCGCGAGCAGGACGAACGCCTCCGCGGCACCCGACGTGAGCAGCACCTCGTCCGCCGGACGTCCGTGCAGCCGGGCGACGGCAGATGTGGCGTCCGTCGCATCCGGGTACGCCGCGAGCCCCGGCAGCGTGGCGGCGATCCGGTCGAGCAGCCAGCGCGGCGGGGCCGGAATCCGGACATTGACCGCCAGATCGACCAGGCCGGGGCCGACCTCGCGATCTCCGTGATGCCTGAGGTCGGGCGCGTCGGTCATGCGGCCATCATCGCGTCCCAGGCCGGGGGCATCCAACTCGCCCCCGAGTCGCTACGATCCCCGAGTGAGCACGCAGACCCGGTCCACCACCACGGCCTCCGCCACAGCCCTAGCGGCCGGTCTCCTCGCCGGCTACGCGGCCGACTCGATACTCGCCGACCCGCAGCAGGGCCATCCCGTCGCCCTCTTCGGCCGGGCGGCGCGCAAGTTCGAGCAGGCCTGCTACGCGGATTCGCGGATGCGGGGCGTGCTCTACACGGCGGTCTGCGTGGGCGGATCCGCCGCGCTCGGTGCCGCGGTCGACAAGGCGATCGGGCGACGGCGCGGACTCGCCCTGGCAGCGACCGCGACGGCCGCGTGGACGGTGATCGGCGCACGCTCGCTGCGCAGCGAGGCGGACGCCATCGGGGAGCTGCTGGAGCAAGGCGACCTGCCGGGAGCGCGGGAGCGGCTGCCTCGACTGTGCGGCCGGGACGCACGCGGGCTGAGCGAGACCGCGTTGGCTCGTGCGGTCATCGAGTCGGTGGCCGAGAACACCTCGGACGCCGTCGTCGCGCCGCTGTTCTGGGGCGCGGTCGCGGGCACGCCGGGCCTGCTGGCGTACCGCGCGGCGAATACGCTCGACGCCATGGTCGGCCACCGCAACACGCGCTACACGAACTTCGGCTGGGCCTCCGCGCGACTCGACGACGTGCTCAACCTCGCGCCCGCGCGGTTGACCGGACTGCTCACGGTCGCCGCCGCGCCGATCGTCGGCGGGCTACGGCAGCAGACCTGGCAGGTGCTGCGGCACGACGCGCGCAGCCACCCGAGCCCGAACGCAGGGCACTGCGAGGCCTCGGCCGCGGGTGCGCTGGGTCTGCGGCTCGGCGGCACGAACGTGTACGGCACGCAGGTGGAGGAGCGTCCGCAGCTGGGCAACGGCCGTTCACCGCGCGGCTTCGACATCGCCCGTGCGAACAAGCTCTCGAAGGCCGTCGGCACCAGCGCGGCCGTACTCCTTTCCGCGGGCGCGCTGCTCGGACGCAGAGGCCTGCGGCATGGCTGAGCGCGTTCGAGGCTCATTGCTCGTCGCGGGCACGACGTCGGACGCCGGCAAATCGGTCCTCACCGCCGGAATCTGCCGCTGGCTCGCGCGCCAAGGCGTGTCCGTCGCGCCCTTCAAGGCGCAGAACATGTCCAACAACTCGGCCGTCTGCGTGAATCCGGAGACCGGCGAGGGCGCCGAGATCGGCCGTGCGCAGGCGATGCAGGCGGCGGCCGCGGGCATCACGCCGGACCCGCGGATGAACCCCGTGCTGCTCAAGCCGGGCTCCGACCGCCGCAGTCAGGTCGTGCTGCTCGGCCGCGGGTACGCCGACGCCGACGCGCTCTCCTACCAGGACCTCAAGCTCCGGCTGCGAACGCACGTCCTCGAGGCCTACGACTCGCTCCGCGCCGAGTACGACGTCGTGATCTGCGAGGGCGCCGGCTCACCGACCGAGATCAACCTGCGCGAGGGCGACCTGGCCAACCTCGGCTTGGCCCGAGCGCGCGACCTCGCGACGATCGTCGTCGGCGACATCGACCGCGGCGGCGTGTTCGCGGCGTTCCACGGCACCGTCGCGCTGCTCGAACCCGAAGACCAGGCCCTGATCTCAGCGTTCGTCATCAACCGCTTCCGCGGCGACCCGGCGCTGCTCGATCCGGCGCTGAGGATGATCCGCGAGTTCAGCGGCCGGCCGACGCTCGGCGTGCTGCCGTACCTGCGCGACCTGTGGATCGACGCCGAAGACTCGCTCTCACTGGAAGCCGCTCTTGTGTCGGGCCCAATCGCCGCGAAGCCGCCGCTGCCCGGCACCGCTCCGCTGACCGTGACCGTCGTGCACCTGCCGCGGGTGTCGAACTTCACCGACGTGGACGCGCTGCGGCTCGAGCCAGGGGTCGAAGTCTCGTTCACGACGTCCCCGCGCGGCATCGCAGAGGCCGATCTCGTGCTCATTCCGGGCACCAAGGCCACGGTCGCCGACCTGGAGTGGCTCAGGACCCGCGGCATCGCCGACGCGATCCTCGCCCGGCACGCCAAGGGCGGCGCGATCCTCGGCGTCTGCGGCGGCTATCAGATGCTCGGCCACACGATCGAGGACGAGGTGGAAAGCCGCGTCGGCCGCGTCGAGGGGCTCGGGCTGCTCCCGGTGCGCACGACCTTCGCCGATCGCAAGACCCTGGCTCGGCCGGTCGGCCACGCGCTGGGCGCTCCGATCAGCACCGCGTACGAGATCCACCACGGCCAGGTCGAGGCGTTCGGCGGCGAGGAGTTCACCGCGGACGGCCGCTCCCGCGGCCGCGTCCTCGGCACGCTCTGGCACGGCGCCCTCGAATCAGACGCCTTCCGTGCTGCGCTGCTGGAGTGGGTCGCGGGACCCCGCGCCGTCTCCGGCGTCGAGTTCGCCGCCGCCCGGACGGCCCAGTTCGACCGCCTCGCCGACGCGGTCGAGGAACACCTCGACACGACCGCGCTGCTGCGGCTGATCGAGCGCGGCCCGACCCCCGATCTCAGCCTCCTCCCTCCGGGTTCTGAGCGGTAAATCTGATATCGAATCTCATGAGGTGCATGAAGATTCGGCGAGGCCGCAACCCTGAGCCGGGTTCCGGCGTTGTAGTCAGCGGGCAGTGTGTACGCGGGGCGCGACAAGCGGAGAGAGTCGAGGATACGTGGGCGTGTTCGGCAGCCGGCCGAGTCTGATCGCAGGGCTCGTACTGGCCATCCTCGGCACCCTGGGCGCGGCCTCCTGGTCGCTGACGGTCGGCGGCCCCGGCTACCGGCCCGGCCGCACGGTGACGGCCGCCGACCCGCATGCCGCGGCCGCCGAGCTGACGCAGCTCGTGCAGACGGCCTCGGCCCGCTTCCGCTATCCCGGCTCGCTCAACCTCGACTGGCCGTCCTCCGGCAGCGCGGCGATCGAGGTCGAGGGGATGGGTCTGCTCGGGCACGACGGCAGCTTGACCTCGCAGCACGCCATCGCGAGCATCACGAAGACGATGACCGCGTACGTGATCCTGCGCGACCACCCGCTGACCGCGACGTCCGCCGGGCCGACGATCACGCTGACCAAGGCGATGGCCGAGACGTACTCGGAGGCCATCGCCGCCGACGAGTCCGCCGTCGAGACCGACGTCGGGGAGCGGATCACGGAGCGGCAGGCGCTCGAGGAGCTGATGCTCGCCTCGGCCGGGAACGTGGCCGACATCCTCGCCCTGTGGGACAGGGGCTCGCTCGGCCGGTTCCTGACCGAGATGAACGCGCAGGCGCGCGAGCTCGGCATGACGCGCACGAACTTCACCGACCCGGCCGGGCTCGCGCACAGCACGGTGTCCACGATGGGCGACCTGCTCACGCTCGCCGAGAACGTGCAGCGGATGCCCGCCCTGACCACGATCGTCGCCGAGAACCGCGCGGTCGTCCCGGTGGCCGGCACGATCTACAACGTCAACCGGGACCTCGGCTCGTACGGCATCGACGGGATCAAGACCGGCACCACCGCGGCCGCCGGATCCTGCCTGCTCTTCTCGGCGCACATCACGGTCGGCGGGCACCGGCTGACCGTTCTCGGCGTCGTACTCGGCATGCCCGGCTCCAGCGGCATCCCGTACACCGCGCTGAACGCCTCGAAGGCGCTGATCGCGAGCGCGGAGTCGCAGATAGGGCAGGCGATGGTGGCGTCTACCGGGCAGCGCGAGGCGGCACTTGAGACGGACGGGCGGAAGGTCGCCGATCTGGGCGTCGCAGACGGGCTGGCGGTGGTCGGCTGGCCGGGCCTCGAGTACCGGGTCCGAGTGGACGGGGACACCTCCGCGGCCACCCTCAGCGTCACCCAGACGGACGGATCCTCGGTGAGCGTGAGCATCCCGCTGCTGCGCCTCGCCGCAGCTTCCACGACGGCCGCAACACCCGCGGCGAAGCGCTGATGGGAGCCTGAACGGGGGCTTAGCGCGCAGGGGGTGGAGCGGGTGTTGCGTCGTCGAGCGCCCGAGTGGTGCCGGTAAGGAGCGCAACACCGGGGTCGGCTACCATCAACGGTGTTTCACGATCAGAACACGCCGCCCTGTGCTGGGGCGCACCGAAGGGGGTGGATGCGGGTGACCTTTGTGGCTGCCCGGCGCCGACCGACCCAGCGTCAGATCGTGCTCGCTGCGCTGGTCGCGATCGTATTCACGGTGAGCCTGCTCACCTATCAGAACGGTTCGCTGAACTTCGGCGTTTACCGGCTCGACCTGGACGTTTACCGAGTCGGCGCGCAGGCCTGGATGCACGGGCGAGCGCTCTACGGCCCGCTGCCGCCGATCGCCAACGGGATGCTCGAACCGTTCACCTACCCGCCGATCTCGGCCGTGGTGATGGCTCCGCTGGCGCTGATGTCGAACACCGCGGCCGGCATCACGATGACGGCCGTCAGTCTGGCCCTGTTCATCAGCGTGCTCGCGCTGTTCCTGCGCGCCGCGAAGCTGGCCGTCGGGCGCGGCTCCTGGAAGCTCGCGGCCGCGATGCTCCCGCTGGCCGTGCTGGTCGAGCCGGTGCGCACGACGCTGGCGTACGGCCAGATCAACATCGTACTGATGGCCCTGGTGGCCTTCGACTGCCTGCTGCCGGAGACCTGGTTCACCGTCCGCGGGCGCAAGATCGGCTGGCCGCGCGGCACGCTCACCGGCGTCGCCGCGGCGCTCAAGCTCACGCCGATGGTCTTCCTGCTCTACTTCATCGCCCGCCGGGACTGGCGCGGCTGCGCGAGCGCGCTCGGCGGCTTCCTGGCCACGACGGCGCTGGGCTTCGTCTTCTGCGCGCACGACTCCCGGCAGTACTGGACGGCCACGGTCTTCGACACCAGCCGTATAGGCCTGCACGACTTCTCGAGCAACCAGTCGATCTCCGGCATCCTGTTCCGCGCCCACCTGACCGGCAAGACCGAGAACCTGATCTGGCTCGCCTGCTGCGCCGTCATCGGCCTGGCCGCGGTCGTGGCCCTGTTCAAGATCGCCAAGCAGGGCAAGCCCGTCACCATGCTCGCGCTGACCGCGTGCACGGAGCTGCTGGTCTCCCCGGTCTCCTGGTCCCACCACTGGGTCTGGGCCTCCCCGGTGCTCGTGTGCGCCCTGGTCAAGGGCTGGCGGCTGCGGCCGACGCAGGGCTGGCGCTACTTCGCCGGGGCCGCCGCCGTCACGGCCGTGTTCCTGTCCGAGCCGCAGATGTGGTTCCCGCACCAGGACAACCTCGAGTTGGGCTGGGGCTGGTGGGAGCAGATCATCGGCAGCTCGTACGTCTGGGTGGCGGTGGCGGCGCTGCTCATCTTCGCCCTCCGCCCGGCAGGTCCCCCGCAGACGGGCGGAGCGGCCCCTGGCAACACCGTGGAGCCGCGCCCCCGCGCCGACCAGCCCGCGGCGGACGACGGCGACCAGGCGGCCATGGAGCGGCTCACCAAGGAGGCCTCGGCGGGCGTCGGAATCCTCCGCCGCTGCTGATATCCCGCCGTTGAACGACGAAGGCGCCCGGGTCCATCGACCCGGGCGCCTTTCGCGTTACCGCCGTACCTGCTCGGCTCGGCGGTTCTCACTTCTTAGCGGGCTCGGCCTCGTCGACCTCGACGTCGGTCTCAACCTCGGCGGCCTCCGCGGACATCTGCTGGACCACGGCTGCCGGAGCGGGCTCGGTCGCCGCCTTGTCGGCGGAGGAGCCGCCGCGCGAGATCAGCGCGCGCAGGCGGGGCGGCAGGAACGGGCCGTCCACCGTCGAGACCCACAGGTCGCGGAAGCCGAAGTACGTCGCGAGCACCAGCAGCAGGTTGCGCAGGCAGACGTCGAGCGTCACGACGAGATGCGCGTGCAGCAGGTCCTGGAAGGCGAACGGGAACTCGTACTGCGTCAGCGGGAGGCAGATCAGCACCAGGAGCGAGCTGCGGCGCTGCGTCGTGTCCTTGTAGAGCAGGCAGAAGCCGGCGACCGCGAGCAGCCAGATCAGGTACTGCGGGCTGATCACCCGGCTGCAGACGATCATGACGAGCGTGGCGACGAACGTGGCGTCGGCCATCACGGCGGGGCGCCAGGTCTTGCGCCACCACCAGTAGAGCATCAGGCCGAAGCCGCAGACCATCGAGAGCAGGGCCACGTAGTACGTGAGCGAGACGATCGCGGACATCAGCCCGTGGCCGTCCGGAACCACCTGGTAGGAGCCGTAGACGACCTTGGTGGTGATCACGTGCTCGAGGTGCAGGCGCTTGCCGAGCACGAAGGGGATGCCCCAGACCGACTCGATCTCGATCCCGCGGTTGCCCTGGTTCCCGATGAAGCTGAGCGTGCCGCTGAAGAAGATCGACATCGTGGCGATCGAGCCGATCACGGAGGCGGCGATCGTCGCGATCGTCTGCCAGCCGCGCTTGGTGCGCGGCATGCCGAAGACGGCGAGCCCGGGCCAGATCTTGATCGCGGTGCCGAAGCCGATCAGGATTCCGGCGACCCAGCGGCGGTTGTTGAGCTGGCGGCCCTTGCTGCCGTCCGCCATGACGAGCGGCAGGCCCTTGCCGAGCAGCGCCAGCGCGACGACCACGCACAGCGCCGGGAAGACGTCGTAGCGGCCGTACACTATCGGGCCGAGCAGCGGGACGCCGAGGATCCAGTACCAGGGCCCGGACCAGGTGCCGCGGCGGGTGGCGGTCCACACCAGCATCGCCGTGATCACGCAGTCGGCGAGGAAGGTCATCGCCGTGAAGCCGGTCAGGTAGTGGATCCCTATCGTGTGCGAGAGCCACTCGGGGAAGACCAGGATCGGCGCCAGCAGCGGCGGGTACTGCCACTCCGTGTCGTGCGGGATCTGGCCGTAGTAGAGCGAGTTCTGCGCCCACTTGAGGTAGATGCTGACGTCGCCGACGCTTTCCTTGCCGTACTTGCCCAGGAAGTGCTCCGTCGCCACCAGGTAGAGCACGGCCCGGGTCACGAACCAAACGGCCAGCGCCGTGATCACGCGCCGCTTGGTCAACGACAATTTCATCTGGGCCTTCTTCTCCCCGGGAGTTCGGCGGCCGGAACGCTGACGGACCGTCACCGGCGCGCGAGGTTCTGCGGACCAGCGGCATCATACGGTTTCCGGCTAAGGTGGGGCCGCCAGCCCAGCGATCTATGACGGAACCGTTCCACGATGTTTATCTTCATTCCACCATCGGAGACCAAGGCCTTTCCGAGTGACGCCGTCCCGGCCGATCTCGGTTCCCTCGCACTTCCGGAGCTCGCCCCGACCCGCGAGGCACTGCGCGACGCCCTGGTCAGGCTGTGCCGCGGCCCGGCCGCGAAGGCCCGCGAGACGCTCGGGCTGAGCGAGGGCCTGTCCGGCGAGTCGGTACACAACCGCGACATCATGAACGCCCCGGCGGGACCGGCCGCGGACGTGTACACCGGCGTGCTCTACGACGCACTCGATCTGCCTACCTTGCGCCACCGTGGTGTGATCTTGGATCACGTGCTGATCTTCTCGGGCCTGTGGGGAGTGCTCAGACCCGGCGACCGCATCCCCCACTACCGCTGCTCGGCGGGCGTGAAGCTGCCGGGAGTCGGCTCCGTCTCGACGGTCTGGCGCAAGGCCCTGCGCGAGCCGCTCTCCGGCCACGTCGCCGAGGACCTGGTCGTCGATCTCCGCTCCGGCGCCTATGCCGGCCTGTGGACCGCCGGAGCCAACGCCGTCACGGTCCGCGTACTGCACGAGCGCGAGGTCGGCGGCGTGGTCAAGCGCACCGTCGTCTCGCACTTCAACAAGGCGACCAAGGGCCGGATCGCGCGAGCCTTGCTCGAGTCGGGCCAGCGGCCGCGCAAGCCGGAGGAGTTCGTCGAGGTCGTGCGAGGCTTCGGCTACACCGTCGAGGCCGGACCCGACAACGCCCGCCCGGACGCCCCGACCGCGGTCGACGTCGTGGTGAGTGAGCTCTAGGCGGTGGCTGCGCGTCTCAGCTGGGGAACATGCCCGCCGTGGCGTTGATCCAGGTGCCGGTGATCGCCTGGGCGGCGTCGGAGGCGAGGAACGTCGCCACGGCAGCGATGTCGGCGATGCGGGGGGACCTACGGGTCATGCGGAGGCTGTCGAGGTGGGCGCGGACGCCGTCGAGCGCGGCTTCGTCCATGCCGGGGGCTCCGGCGGCGGCCAGCTTCCCGGGCGTGAGGCTGTCGGCCACACCGGCGGTCCAGATGCCGCATGCGCGCACGCCCGCGGGGCCGAG
>Ga0137385_10003552_pt1 | contig 13538 bp, 16 predicted proteins | sample SagtaG_FD_104921 | JGI IMG/M metagenome (GOLD analysis project Ga0137385, IMG submission 104921) | Vadose zone soil microbial communities from Sagehorn Ranch, Mendocino, California, USA - Sage2_R_80_16 metaG | ecosystem: Environmental > Terrestrial > Soil > Vadose zone | place: USA: California...
AGTGGGCGAAGACCCACAACTCGATCGCCATTATGACCTTCGACGAAGACAACAACTCAAGCGGAAACCACATCGCCACCGTCCTCGCTGGCGCCGGGGTAACTCCCGGCCAATACTCGGAGCACATCAATCACTACAACGTCCTGCGCACAATCGAGAACTTCTACGGCTTGACGCCGCTGGCGGGTGCGGCCAGCGTGGCCCCGATCACCGATGTCTTTGGCGGCCCGCTGCCAAGCCCCTCGCCATCGCCAAGTTCGTCACCAACTCCAACGCCGACTCCTTCGGCAAGTCCTAGTCCGTCCCCCTCGCCTTCGCCGACCGGATCGTGCAACCTAGCGACCCCGATCAGGGCGAGCTTCTACTACCCCTGGTACCCGGAGAACTGGACCCAAGGCACGACCTATCCGGCGACTCGCTACCACCCCTGGCCGGGCATCTACAGCCTGGACGCCCAGAGCTTCGCCGTCGAGCGAGCCCAGATCGCCGAGATGGAATACAGCCGCCTGCAGGCGGGGATCTCCTCCTGGTGGGGCCAGGGCACGCAGACTGACGGCCGGGTCAATGGCCTGCTCCAAGCGGCCAATGGCACGCCTTTTTGCTGGACGCTCTACTACGAGCCGGCGGTCACCGGCGGAGCGACCCAGATCGCGGGCGACCTCGCCTACATCAGCGCTCACTACGCCTCCAACCCCAGCTTCCTCCATGTCAACGGCAAGCCGGTGCTCTTCGTCTACAGCCGCGCCGAGGCGACCTGCGCCGCGGCTCAGACCTGGGTGCAAACCAACAACGGGCAGTTCTATCTCAATCTGCAAGTCTTCGGCGGCTACACCTCGTGCGCGGTGCAGCCCGACAACTGGCACCAGTACGGGCCGGCGGTGGCCGAGGACCACCAGGCTGGGCACAGCTTCTCCATCTCGCCTGGCTTCTACAAGTACAACGAAGCCAGCCCGCGGCTGACGCGCGATCCGCTTCGCTGGGCGCAGAATGTAGCTGACATGAAAGCCAGCAACGAGCCCTGGCAGCTCGTCACCACCTTCAACGAGTGGCTGGAGGGGACTTCGATCGAGAACGCGCTCGAGTGGCAGAGTCCCAGTGGCCAGGGCGTCTATTTGGATGCGCTACACAGTTGATAGACGATGAATACGTCCGAGAACGACTCCTGAAGGGGTCGGCAATGAAGGACGGTCAGGGATTGATTACTCTCGTCTGCCGTTTTGACAAGCCTCTTAGGGAGTCAGTCGGAGACGCGATCATGAAGCCGTCGTATCGGAGCTTCAGCCGGACAAGGCGGGCGAAAAGCTAGACCTTCTTTTCTCTCCAGTCACCCGGTGGCTTTTCTATCTGCGCGATTTCGCGCAGAACGTCCTCAATGTCTTCGACAACACGAGCCCACCTCAACTCATGCGTTGTGTAGACAAGTCCTTCGGCTAGCGCCTTCAACTGTTTAAGGTCGTCCTTGAGCGATTGGACTGTCATGGTTTGTGTCATTGAGCCTCCTTTGGTTAACGAATTACGGCGAAGACAGATTGATTGGGCGTCTTCAGCGGCTTGTCGTCCGGCCCTTTGATATAGGGCGTAATCCAGATTGGCCGATGTGATTGATCGCTAGCGAACCATTGTTGTCGCCAGTGTCCTCGCACCATCCAGCGGTATTGCCAATCGACTGGGTAGGAATCAGTAGATTGGCCGCTTCGTTTGGGTACTCGAAGTCGGATAACGCGCAATTCAGGCAGAATCGCATCGACTGCCTCAAGTCGACGACGGGCCAAGCGATCAATTGGCTCCCTGTCGATTGTTAACAGCTTCTGTTCGAGGAAGAGAAGACTCGCTCCGAGAAAACGGAGAAGGCGTTGCCCATCTCCCATGCGTGGCGAAAAGACATCGACGATTTCCAAGGCAGTCGAGTCAGCGACTTGCACTATCTTGGCATTGATAACGTCAACGCCATAATTCAAGTAAAGGCCCCAGCAAGGTTGGAGAACCGTTCCTTTTGGGGCTCCCCAAAAAATCGTTACGATTCCGTCTTTGAAGGGGGCCCAGCCTATAGCTCTTACGGTTACATGGACTTGCCCCGTGACGGTCCAGGGCAAATCTTGTGGTAGTAGGCAGAAGGCGTGGGATACCGGAAAAAGTTCAGGGCGAACCGTCCAAGTGGGTAGATTGTCACTAGCCGTCTTAACGAGATCAAATACGGGGGCCTCCCACCAGAATGGACTTGCTTGCTTGAGGATCAATTGCCCAAATGCCAATGCGGTGCGTGAAGCTTGTCGGTCCATCCAAAGAGGGGGGGTGCTTTCGATGAAACGCAGCGCCTCTACTTGAGCTTCAACCGCTTGCGATGCTCGATCAACCAGACTCAATTGAGGACTTGCTTGTCACGGGCATAGCGTTCTTGATTTTCAGCTTGTCGTACTAGCTTTTCGCATCGGAAGCGTAGGGCGGGAGCCGTAATTGCGGCTAAGAGGTCGCAATCAGCTTTGGCCCATTCTTCAAGAAGACTAGCTGCTGAGGGGGCATCTCCAGCCGCTTGATGGCGGGCCCGTTTGACGAAGTCCATAACGAAGTGCGTCATGCCTGGAGCCGCCACTCCGGACATTGTACCCTCGCGCGCGCGTATAGGCCATTGACTTCTGTAACGCTTTCTTCCATACTCGGCCCCAACAGCCTGCGGGAGTGATCCCGTAGAACTGAGCAGACTCGAAGGAGCAAAGGCTCAGTAGGCGCTGTCGCACAGTGCAGGTTGATTCCACAAGGAGTCAACCTATTGCAGGGACAGCGCCATAGTCCAAGACCCACAGCGATCCTCCCTGCCATTTCTTCACAAGGGAGGATTTAAACAGTGGCGCTACTTGTCCACAGCGGTACAGCGGCAATAGATCTCAGTGCGAGCCAGACTTTTCGTGACGACATCAGCGACGTTTTAATGGCCTCGCTGGTCGTCGAACCCAACCTGATGGGCATCGTCGAGGTGGCTGAAGAGTTCAGCGCCGAGCAGGCGCACTGGGTCGAGGATTCGTTAAACCCCTACAAGTTCACCGCCCTCAACTCCTTCGCCTCGCTCGCCTCTTCGACCTCCTATCAGACCGCCTCCTTCACCGTCTCCCAGGCCGACGCGGCGATCCTTGATGTCGGCTACGTCTTCGTCAACGACGCTGGTGCCGGTCAGCCCTTCGGCTCCGGTTCGCTCAACGAGCAGTTCCAGATCATCACCCTCAACGGGCAGACGGTGACCGCCAACCGCAACTTCGGCGGCGCCTCGACCGCCACCTTCACCTCGCAGACCACGGGCGTGATGAGAATCATCAACCGCCCGACCTACCCCAACTCCGACCTCGGCAAGGACCTCTCCAAGGCCCGCATCGCCAAGGTCAACTACATCAACCGCTTCGAGCTGAACGTCAACATCGACTCCGAGCAGATTGCCCGCACCCGCCAGGGTTACGTGCCCGGGGTGCGCGACGAGTTGGGCTACCAGTTCCAGCAACGACTGGTGGAACTGAAGCGGGTGATGGGCAACGCCTTCATCTACTCCAAGGCGCCCAACGTTTACGCCGGCACCTCGCCCAACATCGACTACCAAACCTTCCACGGCCTACTCTCCTGGCTGGACGGCACGGCCAACACCTCGTCCGGGCCGACCACGACCTCGCAGACGCTGTCCGACTCGGTGCTCAACACCGCCATCCTCAACGTCTACCGCCAGGGCGCCGACTCCAACGTGATCGCGGTCGGGCCTTCGATGGCGCAGAGAATCGGCCAGCTCTACACCGACCGCATTCGGCTCGAGCAGTCGGACACCGAGCGAGGCTTCTTCGCTCAGTCCTACGTGCCCTCGATGGCCAACCGGCACTGGCTGATCAACGACCTCTACATCAACGACGGCTCGATCCTCTTCGGCACCATCGGCACCGCCTTCGGCTTCGTGCTCGACATGAGCCGGATTCGAATCAAGCCCTACGTGGGCCAGTTCTTCTACGTTGTCACCAGCCCCTCCTTCCGAGACGGTGACGCCGTGCGTTGTCTTTCCAAGTGGTCGGTCGAGGTGCGCAATACAGGCACCGACTCCGGCTTTGCCCACCTGGCGATACAAAATCTTTCGTGATGCGAGAGATTGACTTGGCTTGGGCGGCGGGCATCGTCGATGGAGAGGGTTCGATTGGCGTGTATTCAGGAGGCCGTCATGGAACGCGCCGCGTGCAATATGCACTGCGTTTATCAGTGGTCAACTGCGATCCTCGCATGCTCCTTCGACTCCGTGAAATGTTTGGAGGCGGGCTGAAACCCCGCACAAATGTCAGACGTAACAAATGGGAGTGGGCCGTCTACTCCACCAGCGCAGGGCGAGTGATCAAGATGCTTCAGCCATATCTCGTCTGTAAGGCGGATCAAGCCGCTTTGGCGCTTGAGTTTGCCTCGACGCTTGACCGCAACGGCGTGGGTCATTCGCAAGAAACGAATACTCGTCGAGAGGAGATTAGACAGCAAATGAAAGTGCTGAAGCACTTCGATCACCAGGTGGCGTCGTAATGGCAAGTCACGAAGCGACCTGTCCGGCTTGCGGATCGGCCCTCTTGGTGCATGTCTTTCAGCACGTGGGAGGCACGGTGGAGGAAAACGTCGGCCTTTCGCTGGCGCTCTCCGAAGAGGAGCAGAGCGCGCAGTATTTGCTGGCGGCCAAGGCGGAAGCGGAGGATCGCGCCGCGCGAGCCGCTGCGCAGGCCGCCGACGCAGCGCGAGCGGTGCTTGTCGCCGCCGAGTCTCGAGCCAAGAGCCTGGCTGCCGCCACCAAGGTCTCGGAGGACAAATTGAAGATGGCCAAGGCGGCCCTCAAGGAGGCCCCCTAAATGCCGACTTTCAACTATGGCGCGAGGCAGTTTTCGATCTCGGCCAACTTCGCCACCGCCTCCACGGCGGCCAACTCCACGGTCGGGCTCTATCAGTACAAGCCGGCCATGGGTCCGGCCTCCTACGGCACCATCGACTTCGCCGGGGAAACGATCAAGCAGGCGACACTGATTTTCGCCGCCTCCATCGCTCAAGCCAACAGCACCGCGGCGGGCGGAGCGGCGGTGGTCAATGCCCTGCAGATCAATTCGGCGGCCAGCCAGATCGCCTCGGTCCAGCTCTACAGCCAGGTCGCCGCTTCGCAGGCGGCCCTGACTCCGATCGACGTCTCGACCAAGCTCAACACCTGGAACCTCTCGCCCGGGGATCAGATCGTGGTCCAGGTCGCCAGCAGCACGGTCGGCATCCCCGCCTCCTTCCCCACTTTGGTTCTCTCGGGCACCATCGACTCGGTGACTTCGAGCTGATGGACCCCAACTTGCAGATGTTGACCAAAGGCAAGATGGCCAAGACGGGGCACAAGAGGAAGCGGAAGTGACCTGGTGTTCAAGCCAGCGGGGACGGTGACTGGGTTGTACCGCGAGGACTACGGCTACAACGCGACCTCGGCGGCGTTCTCCGCCTACTGCGACATTTGGCGCCAAATCGTGGGTCAGCTAACCACCCTCTCCGCAGCCAACGATGGGACTTACCTGGAGCGGGTCGGCGGCAAAAAGAAAGGAGTTTCCTGATGGCATTCAAAGCAGCGGGCGCACCCTGTGATCTCTTCCGCGAACACGTCCTGCTCAACGCTTCTTCGTTCTCGACCACCGTGGCGACCGACGATTTTCGTCAGGAGGCGCACGGCTTCATCTCCGCCAACCGCAATCTCTCGCGCGACGCCACCGCCTACGGCACCGAGCCGCTGGAGGATTCCTGGGGAGCGCGCGGCAAGTGGGGTTGGACGCCGGCCAACAAGGGCGGCGACGGCACGGCCGGAGGTCTGACCTGATTGCCGGAAGGCTTCTTCCACTACAAGCATGTGGTCTCGACCGGGGTCACCACGATCGCGGTCTCCCAGGGCGGCTTGCTGCACGGTATCGTCTTCAATCAGCTCGCCACCAACGCGGTGACAGCGAGCACCGGGCTGACCACGATCTATGATGCGACCACCACGGCGGCTTCGACGGACGCCTCGGTGATCGGCATCATTGGCATCGTGGCCGGCATTCCCGAGTACATCTACGACGTGCAGTTCAAAAACGGGCTCACGCTTCAGGTAGGCTCGGGAGTGACACCGCTCGACATCACCGTCAGTTTTAGATAAGGAGGTACATAAATGGCAAAGCCAAGAACCCGCACCGGGCGCAAACCCTCGGAGGAAAGGTTGCTTTTCGGGACTCCCGAAGAGGTCACCAATCGCTCGCTGGAGACCGCGCTCTATTCGGAAGGCGGAGACCCCGAGGTCCACGCTCCGTCCTTCAAGCAGATCTCGCCCGAACACGGTAGTGGTTCGGTCAACCGGGCTCCCCTCGCCCACCGTTCGGGCGAGATGAAGTTCTCCGGCGGGCCGGGCAAGATCTAGGTCAGTGGTTGATCCCTCCCAGATGGGCGGCGGAGGCGGCATGCCTCCCGGCGGGCCTGGTGGCCCTGGCGGGGCGCCAGGCGGCGCGCCGGGCGGTCAGATGGATCCCGCGGCGCTGCTCGCCCTGGCCAAGCTTGCCCGCCGCAAGCGCCACCCTGGATCAAAGAAAAAAGGTGGCAAGAAGCGCAAGTGAGTGACTACGGCATCTTCGGCGTCGACGCCGAGCGCAAAGAGCACCCGGCGATCAAGTCGGGCAAGAAAGAACTCGGCGACACCTCAAGTCCGATCAACGCCTACAAGGTCGACGGCCAGCGCCTCTATAAGGGGCCGGGCACTGCTGGTATGGATACAACTCCACGCAAACGGTCGGGGACTGCGGGCGGCACCAGCCGTCCGGTGACCGGATTCCGCGTCCGCAAGCGGACGCTCAAGGGGTAATCATCGCACTGCACTGAGGTTCCATCCAAAGGTCGCCGTCAATGGCGTGCCCTCGGTGCAAATTTTCATAGGAGGTGGCGAGATGGAGAGCCGACGCAGAAAGCGCAAGTAAGGTCAGAGGGGGCGCAAGCCCCCTCCCCTTATCTGCAGGCTCTCGACAGAATCATGCCTGACGCAGCTCCCCAACCATCCCCTCTGGCCACGCCTGGCGGTGAGGTGACGAGTTCGTCGCAGCCTGCTCCGACCGCCACTCCAGTCGGCGAAGTGAGCGCTTCGCCGCGGCCAACTCCCATGCCTACCCCTTCGTCTAACTGATGCCGACTCCAGCTCCGGTAGCGGCTGACTCCACCGGACTGCCCGACAGTGTTTGGGTGACCAAGGTGCGCGACTCGCTGCGCGACTATCCCCAGTACACAACCGAGACCTGGACTGCTGACGGCACCAACGGCGCGGTCAGCGTCACCTCGGCCCCGCTCAAGGTGGCCAAGCCGCCGATCAACATCACGGGCGACATCCTGAGCGGCACCTCAAGCCTGTCGGTGCGCGACAACACGGCGGGCACCAACTACGCCGTGATCACTTCGGGCACGCCCTCAGCGACCCAGGTATTGGTCAACCACGACACGGGCGAAATCCAGTGGGCCACGGCGCCAACGGCGGCCCACGCCATCCAGCTCTCTTATCAGTACTGTCGCTGGACTGATCAGTCGATCACCAACTCCCTCTACGAGGGCCTGCGGGCGATGTTCCCCCGCGCGGGCAAGACCTTCACCGACACCACGCTGCAGATCCAAGTCGACACCTGGGACTACAGCCTACCCACGCCCTTTCAAGATCCCCGCTCCCGCCTCTTGGCGGTGGAGGTGGCCGATCCCTTCATTCCCACCGAGCCCTTCAAGCCGGCGCTCAGCGGCTGGGAACGCGTTGGCCTGACCACCTTGCACATCCCCTGGGCCCAGCGCTACTCGCCGGTCGCCCGCCTCCGCATCACCGGCTGGGGTCCGTATCTGACCTTGGGCGACCTAGAGCCGCAGCTCCACGACCTGCCCGTCTGGTACGCCTTGGGCTCGCTCCTGCCCAAGCAGGAGACCAAGCGCATCCGCGAGGACACGCTGGTCCCGCTGGCGGGCACTGGCGGCCAGCAGCCGACCCTGCACCTGCAGACCGGCGACTACTTCGAGCGCCGCTTCGAGCAGGCGCTGGCGCTGTTGGCACGCTCACCAGGTCCCTCGGCGCGGGTGCCACTGGTCAGCGTCTATCAACGGAGACGTTACTGATGCCCGCTGCACTGGATGGAGGCCCGCACTTTTCAGGTTCGCGTCTCGACGTGGCGATCGCCAACGTGGGGCAATTCAACAACTCCCCGATATTCAGCCTTGGCGCAACCTTTCCCGTAGGCGCGGCGCCGATGTTGTTCGGGAGCGGGACAGATCTCCAGTTGAACGGGAGTCTTCCATTCCCCGCTCGCAACATCGACATTCGAGCAGGTACTGCAGCCAGTCCCGATACCACTCTCAACTTGCCCCCGTTCAAGATCAGTCGCTCTCTCAAGATTCTCGATACCGATCCCTTTGGCTCCGACTCCGACCCCTCCTCTAGCTCCCTCATTTTGCAGACGGTGGTGGATACCAATAGCGATCGCCAGGGCATCGGCCTCTACAGCGTGGTCAACACCTACTCAACGACCACCCCGGCCTCGGGCAAGTCGGCCGACGCCTTCCCTATCTTCGGAATCGGAACCGTCGTCGTGGGCCCCCACCTAGGGGGAGGCGCCTACCTAGAAGGTAAGCGGCTTGTCGACACTGGCCAGACCAACGGGGCCGAGATTCGAACCACCAATCTGACGGCGACCGACTCCGGGTTCAGCCTGACCGGGCACTCCAACTGCACCAGTCTCTGGGTGACTTCTGGCGGCACCGCCAGCAACGGAGCAGGGATCTCGCTCTACGCGACCAACTCGCCGACCAACCAGTACGAGGCTGGCATCATTTTCACGACTGGCTCGGTCAGGACAGTCGGGTTTCAGGACAACAGTTCATCGGCGACCTCGATCATTATCTCTGGGACTCACGCAACGGCCGCTCAGGCGATCGCGGCGGGTTCAGGGATGATCCTGTCGGGCGGCGTGGCCAGCATCTTTGGCAACACAAGTTGTCAACTTGAGCTTCAGGGCAACAACAACTTTATCGACGGCCTGCTGGCCATGGGATCGGTTGCGAACACCAAGACCTACACGGCCAGAATTCGTAACTCGACTGGCCAAACCAGCATCGGCATCGTTGGGGTCGCTAACGATTTACTCACAGGAGCTGCGGCTGGAGATGGTATTTGGCGTACATCGACTGCCAACAGAGCCATCCACATGGGCGGAACGGTAATTTGCCTTACGGCGAGCAATGCCAACGTTTTGACTTCCGATGTTGACCACACTTTCGCCGCTCACATCGTCTCCACCGCCAGCGGTACGCCCGCCAGTTCGGCGTTGGGGACCAACGTCACTTCCGTCACCTTCACCGGCAATGATGTACGAGGCACCATCGCTGTCGTGATGTCGGGCGCACTGGCCGCTAACACGCGAATCTCAACCAACACCTTCGCGATCAGCTACGGGGCGACATCGCCCAAGGTGACGTTGGTTGACCAAACCTCGGCGGTCGGCTTGACCATTGTCAACTTCTACGTATCCGCGCAATCGACCGGCGTGTCCTTCGACTTGGCTTGTGATCAAGCCCTAGCCGCAGGCACCTATACCATCGACTACATAGTGATCGGATGACGCGCGAGGAAGAAGTCGCGGAGGCCAACCGCGTCAAGCAGAAAGTGCTTCAAGACTGGGCCAAGAGTCAAGAAGAGCGGCGCCTCGCACTGGAAGTGGCTGAGGCGGAACGCCTGAAGGAGGCTGAAGGTGGATCAGACACTGGCCCAGCTCCTCAATGAACTAGTCTCCGTCTCGACTCAGCTCCAACAAGCGCTGACTCGCATCAAGGAGCTAGAAGAGGAGTTGGCCTCGCGGCCGAGTGTCGGACCTACTCCTTCGCAGACCCAGAACGGGAGCATTCCCTCCAGCAAGCCCGCCTGGGCGCCATGATCGCGGTCGCCGCACAGTCCAAGGCGCGCGAACTCTACCGCGCCTCCGATGCCGTAGTCGGCCAAGTCCTGGCCCGCAAGCAAATGGCGGCCTTGCTCGATCGGCAGTGGATGGTGCATCAGGGACTGCTTGACTCGGCGAGTGGAGCGATTCTGAGTGGGCGTTCTGGCACTGGCAAGACGATGACCGCGCGTCTGATGTGCAATCGCCTCGGGCTGGCCTACGCCGAAGCCGATGCCACCCGCTATACCGAGGGCGGCTACAAGGGCCTCGATCTCTCCCAGATGTTCATGCCCCTACTAGAGTCGGCGGCGCGGATGAAGGATGCCACCCAGGAGGCGCGCTATCAGGCCCTGACGGCCCCACCTGGGCGTCCGCCTTCGGTCCTCAAGCGGCCGGACATCGACGAGTTGATCGAAAGCGCGCAGACCGGAGTCATCCTGCTCGACGAGTTCGACAAGTGGATGCTGCGCATCAATCATGTCACCGGCGAGAAAGACAAAGCGATCCAGGCCGAGCTGTTGAAGATGATCGAGGGCTCGATCGAGTACGTCAGCGATTCCGATGAGGAGGTGGGCGTGCAATTCGACACCTCGCGGGTGCTGATCATCTGTGCTGGCGCCTTCGTCGGCCTCTTCCAGCAGGTGGCCAAGCGAATGCACCATGATTCGGACGACCGCGACTACCTGCAGCAGGAGAACTTCTGGAACCAGATCACGCCCGAAGATTTCGAGCGCTTCGGTCTGCTGCCGGAACTTGCCGGCCGCCTCTCCACTCATATCTTCACCCGTCCTCTATCCGTTCAGAGTTTGAAAGAGATCCTGATGCGCGAGGGCGGACTGGTCGACGAGTACCGCCAGCGCTTCGAGGCTTACGACTGCCAGTGGGCGGTGCCCGAGTCGGCCCTGATCCACATCTCCCAACTCGCCATCCAGCGTGATACTGGCGCCCGCGCCCTTGAGCATGTGCTTTGGAAACGCCTGGGCGGGGAAGTCCTCTACGAAGCCTCGGTGGCCGACTATCCCTGTCAAGTTGTGCTGACTCCGGACATGCCGCGGGCGGAGATCCGCCCCTTGTGACGACCTACTCTCTCGCTCCTTCGCGCTTCACCAATAACGCCGATCTCCAGGCGGCGGTGGGCCGCCTCTACCACCTTGGCCTCTCCAACGGCACGGTCTGGTACGGCTACATCCTGGAGCCGTCCAACGCCAAGGACGGCGGCTTTCGCCAGCGTTCGGACACCGCGACCAAGGAAGCCCTGATCAACTACTCCTCGGGCAACATCGTCGACCGCGACTTGGCTTTCTTCCCTCGCGTCACTGATGGCGACTTTTCCGGTGGCGGTTACCAGGAGGTCTGGATCCAACTCAATCGCTACTTCGATTCCGATCTTGACCCCCGCGTTCCCGGCTATCTGCAACTCCGAACTCAATGGCTACAGTCGACCAAGGCCGGCCTGACTGTGGGCGCAAACTTCCAGGTTGTGGCCTTTGCCGGTGACTTCTTCTTCAGCTTCGGCGAAGCCTCGGGCAATGTCTACAGCGCCAACGGCGGGGCGACGGGCACGGCCAGCGACGGGGCGGTGGTCTCCCTGGACACCGACGGCACCTACATCTACGCCGGCACGGCGACCAAGCTCTGGCGCTCGACCAACGGCGCGAGCTGGACCCAGGTCACAGCAACCGTAGCTGCTTTGGGAGTGGCGCAGCAATGGTGGGTGGTCAATCAGGGCACCAACGGCTACTTCGGCTATGTCCAGACCGGCTCCAACCTGCTCTACAAGATCGACCTCACCCAGGCGCTTCCGGTCGCCGTAGTCTCGGGCAACCAGGTTGGAGTGGGGGCCAACGCGATCCAGATCGTGGATCTGGTCGAGTTCCAGACCTCGATCGCGATTTTGACCACCGACGTGCGCGGTCCAGGCTCGGACGTTTGGTATTTCGACGGCAACAACCTGACTCGGATCATCCGCATCGAGGGCTACACCGGACAGGGCATCTGCCAGGCCCTAGGCTCGCTCTACGTGGGCGCCTTCGCGGTGGGTAAGACCACCAGTCCCATCTTGGCCAAGATCGACAACGGCGGTTATGAGGTGGTGGCACGACCCGGCTCGCCCTTCCCGGCCGCCAACCAGTCCTGCCTCCAGCCTCGAGCTGCCTCCCAGTACGTCTACTGGCCCCTGTTGGCGCCCTCCATCAAGGGCATCTCCACGGCCCCAGGGATGATCCTGCAGTACGACGTGCTGACGGGGGCGGTCACCCACCTGCCCAACTTCAGCGCCAGCGATTTCACGACCGCCGGCGGCACGCTGCGCGCGGTCGCCTTCCTAGGCGACAACGTAGCCTGCTGCTACGTCGGTGGCACCACCGGGGTACTCCAATACCAAGCCCCTGCCTTCGGCACCATCACCTACCAGTCTTCGGGCTGGCTGGCCTCCTCCCATATCGACTTCACCACGCCTGGCATCACCAAGCGCTTTCGCCGCATCGAGGCTCACCATGCGCCCTTGGCGACGGGCGAGCAGATCTTGATCGAAGCCTTTGTCGATACCGATCCCCTTGCCTTCACAACCGCCCTGGCCCCGGTCCCCGCCACCGCCACGGTCACCAACTCGACGACTGGCTCGGCGCTGACCGCGCTCACCTTCGGCACCGACACCATCGGCAAGACACTCTACTACGCGGTCAAGTTGACCGCCGGCACCTCCAACCTGAGCACGCCACGACTCTCCTACGTCTCGATCGAGATCGGCGGCACCTGGGCCTTCGAGCTGTTCTTGGGCTGCACCTCCAAACGGGGCCTGCTCGATGGCCAAAACGACGAGACTCAGCCCACGGGCAAGGATCTGGCCTACCTGCTCCTACTGGCTTATGAGAACGGGCAGAACCTGACGCTTTTCCACCGTAACGGCTCAAGCTATGTCGTAGCCGTGGAATCAGTTGAGTTCTGGAACCCTTCACCCAAAGTTCCTACTCAACCCCAGGAGATCAAAGACGAGGAATATATCGCCCACTGCATTCTGAGACAGGTCGCCTGATGGCAACTTTGGATGATCTCGATAAGCGTCTCAAAGACTTGGAGTCCAAGGTTGCCTCGACACTAGGTGCGCTCTCAATTGGGCCGCAGCAAAAAGGCCCCATGCCAGGTTGGTTTCGCGCCGCTCGCATCGAAGGCAACCAGATGCTGATCAACATGGTCGACTCCAAGGCTGGGGTGGCGCCACGGATTTCGGTCACCGACCTTGCCGGGATTACGCGTGCCGAGATGGGCAACCTGGCTGCTTACACTGGGCCAAACGGTGTCAACTCGCCCGCCATGTACGGCTTCCGCGCCAACGACGCGACGGGCAATGCGATCTTTGACTCGCTTGGCCTGATCGCCGTGCTTAGCTTTCTTGTCAATGGCGGGACGCAAACGGTTGGGCCCATTACAGGCGTCGCCGGCCCACCGACCGGACTCAGCGGAACGGGCGGTGAGGTGGTCTTGACCACGGGTAGTTTTACATTGACGCGCCCGGCCAACGTGATGTTCATTGCTATCTGCACTAATTTCGTACTGGCGGTCGGACCATTGGTCACCGCCGAGCCCGTCTACTTCCAG
>Ga0137385_10003563_pt1 | contig 13522 bp, 11 predicted proteins | sample SagtaG_FD_104921 | JGI IMG/M metagenome (GOLD analysis project Ga0137385, IMG submission 104921) | Vadose zone soil microbial communities from Sagehorn Ranch, Mendocino, California, USA - Sage2_R_80_16 metaG | ecosystem: Environmental > Terrestrial > Soil > Vadose zone | place: USA: California...
GCTGATTGATCCCAAGATGCTCGTGGAAATTGAGGCGGAGGCGATCGTGGGCGGATGAGCGGATTATCCATTGTTCAATCGCAGCACGGCAAAGGGCCGCGTTCGCGTTGCCTGCGACTTGCATGCGGCGCAACCATGGCGGTCAAATTTCCTCGACCTATTGTCCTGCTGATCGCAGGGATTACCGCACATGCCATCGCCGTTCACACAGGGTGCGCCTCCGAGTTACGCGAGCGAAAGGTCGATGTCGGCGAAGGTGTATCGCTACGCGTGATCGAAGCCGGCCGAGAGGGCTCGACTTTGGTCCTTGTTCCCGGCTGGAGCACGGCCGCCGATATTTGGCGACAACAGATCGATCGGTTTGCTCTAAATTACCGCGTGATCGCTTTCGATCCACGCTCACAGGGTCAATCGACGATAACAACGAGCGGCAACACGCCGGAGGTGCGCGCACAGGATTTGCACAATCTGCTCGAACGCCTGAACGCACGGCGTCCGATGCTGGTCGGGTGGTCTCAGGGAGTACAGGATCTGGCGGCCTACATCGAACGTTATGGCACGCATGATCTTGCTGGTCTGGTCCTGGTGGATGCGGCGGTTTCAGATGGCGCCGATGGGATCGTCGCGCGGCCCGAACAAACGGCCGCGCAATTCAAAATGTTCTCCTTCTATCAAGGCCGCCAGTCCGAATACCTTCACGGAATGATGGACGCCATTATCAGCAAGCCGCAGCCCGAGGGCGCGATCGATCGACTCGTTGCTACCGGCATGAAAACGCCACCCGGCATCGGAATCGGAATGCTGGTTGCGGATCTATTCGGAGTGAACCGCACGGCGGCGTTGAAGAAGATTGATTGTCCAACTCTAATCATTGCCTCTGCGAAATCGGACGAACTGGCTCGCCAGCAAGCGGAGGCGAGCCAGATTCCGCGTGCACAGTTCGAAAAGATCGAGGACGCCGCGCACGCCGTCTTCCTTGATCAGCCTGAGCGTTTTGACGAATTAATCGAGAAATTTTTGAAACATCTTGCGATGGCTTCGACGGGTTCAGCACCGTAAACGATGAGCCGGAAAACAGTATGTCTGCAGACGAGTTCGTAATGATGGGCACCGCAAATGCAACATTGTACGCGCTGGTGGCTGGCTCGAAGCACACGTTGTTGGCTTCACCACGTGCGCAGCGCGGGGTCAACATCGCGGGTAGCTCTGCCGTCCGCCGCGAGGATGTGGCCGTTGCTGGCAAAGCGTCCCACATGAAGATGGCTAACCCCTCCATCGAGCAAACATCCAACAGGGTTGCACGGTGGGCTTGGTCGCAGCGGTCGTGGCCGTGCCGCCTGCCTGCCGCTCATGTCAACCATTAGGGCGCACGTTCCTAGGAGGTCATATAAAAAAAGTTTCTCTTCCACCGCTAACCGCCAATCTTGCGGTCGCGATTCTCGGCATTTGGAAGCTTAAATCCCGAGAGGATGTGGACGCCACAGAACAAATCCACATCGATCCGTTTCTCGGCCGAGATCCGCTTGGTATACTTTGTTTTGCACCAAATCATTTTGCAGCCCAGTTCATGAAACGCGATCGATTCCACCAGGAGAATGTGCAACAGCCGGTCCAAGCCAAAAATAATACTGTCGCTGTTAACGGATACGATGCTTACTTCGGTACTTATAGTATAGATGAAATCGCAGGCACTCTCACGACGCATCTTGAGGGATCAATTTCGCCTGACAACGTTGGCAGCACATATGTTAGAGACGTGCGAGTGGTGGGTAAAGAACTGATTATCCAGCTGCGCACCACCGCCGTCGATGGTACAGCTATAATACGAACAAACACTTTCTCCCGCATAGGCTAAGCTCACGGCGCCCTAACCAGTCGCTCAAGCTGACTCCGTAAGATAAGCACCTTTTCTGCAAACTCAAACTCGGATACACAAATGAAACGGCAGTGCGACCTCAAACTGATGCGCAATTATCTCGCGGAGCAGCATAGCTCCATTATTATTCGTCCATGCCAGCGCGGGCGAAAAGACGACGCCGAAAGTCGTAATATCTCGTTGTCGCGCACTCCCTGATAATTGGTTCACCAACCTACATTAACGGTAATCTATGATCGACCGGCGTAAATTTGTCCGGACCTTCGCTGCGGCACTGCTGGGTTTAACCGGGAGCAGGAGCACAATGTCTTCACAGGATTCGCAAAGAAGAACCGACCGCCCTAAGAAACCAACCACGCAAGGGCCTAAGACCGTTGCAGGAATCGCACTGGTAGATTCGAGAATGGCGCGGCTCGCTACAGAGTTGGCAAGAGACACATCTCCCGAATATCTCTTCAACCATGCAGCGAGAACATTTCTGTTTGGGGCCCTCATCGGCAATGCGAGTAATTTGAAATTCGATTCCGAGATCCTCTACCTCGCCTGCATCTTGCATGACTTGGGTCTGACAGAGCGCTTCGCCGGGCCATTGTCATTTGAAATTCAAGGCGCTCAGGCTGCCCGGGCATTTCTGACCGACAATGGGTTGTCGAACGATCAAGCCAACACGGTCTGGGATGGAATCGCCATGCACCCATTTGCGATGGCTTCCTTCAAGCAGCCCGAGATTGCCCTCGTGAGCGCAGGCGCCGGTGCCGACGTTGTCGGCTCGGACCTTGAGAAAATTCCAGAGAGCGCAAAGACGGCGGTGCTGAACGCGTTCCCCAGGCTGGATTTCAAGCGCGCTTTCGTTAAAACGTGCGCAGGAGTCGTGCGGCAATTTCCGCAAGCCGCGTCGCGCAGCTTCATGCGCGATATCGGTGAGCGCAACGTCGAACAGTTTCATCCAACCAATATCTGCGATCTGATCGAACGGGCTCCGTTTACTGAGTGATCGCGGCGCGAAAGGGAGATAATTAGTATCCCACCAGTTCAACTGTTTATGAGTAATATGAATCTCGTCGCTAAGGTTGCTTCGGTAGCAGTTGGTCTTGTGACTATTTTGATTTGGCCGATGCATATGAGCGCCATTGCCGCACCGCAACGCAATCCGGACCAAGATCGGCAAGCCCTGATCGCATTGGAAAACACATGGCTAAAGAGCGAGCATGATGCCGCCGCGCTCGATTCGATTCTTGCATCTGATTTCATTCATCCGGTCGCGACGGGCGATTTCCTAACTAAGGCGCAGCATATCTCTTACTCAAGCAGGCACCTGCCACCTGCAAATCTAAAGAACCGTTTCGACAATCTGAGCGTTCGGATGTTCGGCGATGTCGGAATAGTGAATGGCATAGTTGTGGCCAGCGACGAACATGGAAAGGAAGTCAACCGGACAATCTTTACGGATGTCTTCGTTTATCGCGACGGGCGCTGGCAAGCAATCAATGCGCAGGAAAACAGGGTGGAGAAATCATAGCAGGCTAGCGCGATGGCAGGGACGATCGTCAGCATGAGTAGCCGCTCAATCGCCGATTAACTGATAATCCCTAGCACCGGCTGAAATTCCCGATGGCAAGTAAGATGAGCTCTCTCGCGGCGAGTCCCTGGATTGGCTAATTCGCCGGGACACTGGATATAACGGATAATCTTATCTTCAATCAATTGCGTGGGATTACACCGAAGATGGTATTTCATTACATCGCAAGCGGGCTAGTTGGTGCGCGGGCTTTCCGGGGCGGTCTGGCGTCGGTCGCACTGGGTGTGGCAATACATTACACGATTGCACTCACTTGGACGGGCGTCTTCTATGCAGCAAGCCGCAAGCTTACGATTCTAAGCCGGCGGCCTGTTGCCAGCGGTTTGGTTTATGGCGGCGCCATATATGTGTACATGAATTTCATTGTCCTGCCGCTCTCTGGAGTTCCGCATCCACGGAGCACGGTTACCATCGCTTCGAGGGTGAATGGTGTGCTGGCTCTTCTTTTATTCATTGGATTACCCGTCTCGCTCCTCATCCGGCGATATGCGAGCGAACGCCATCACTGAGAAAAACTGAGTTGCTAGTTAGCGCTGTTGGATGTGGGCCCTGCATAGTGCAGATTAGCAATCGACGCGGCTTTTGTACCCGCGCTTTCGCGACATCTTAAAAGCGGATTTGTTCAACCAAGGGCGCAGGAGCTGAGACGAAGTCAGCTTTCTTTCCCGGCGCACTCCTAAGTAGCTATCAAGGACGAGTCTGAAAGTGTCGTTTCTTAGTCCTAACAGGAAAACTCCATTTTGCGTTATACCGCGGGTCTATGGAGAAACTATTGGTAAAAAATGTGCTAAGTAAGCTCGGATTCATTCGCGTCGCTTTCATGGCGGGCGTCGGATTTTCTTTCATTCTGGCATCCAACGCGTTGGCTCAAAACCCGGCGCCACCGCCGCCGGCACCGCGCGCTGCTGCACCGCCCGCTCCCGCTGCGGAGGTCGAACGCGTGATCGTCACCGGTTCGAACATTCCGACCGCAGAAGAGGTGGGTCCCAACCCGGTGTTCAATCTCAATCGCGACCTGATTAACAAATCGGGTCAGGGCACGACCACGGAACAGCTTCTCAAGACTCAGCCAGTAATGGGCGCGAGCAGTGTTCCGGTGCAGAACAACGGAGTAGCTCAGGCCGGCCCATCCGGAACGTCGTCGCTTTCGCTGCGCGGTTTTGACCCCGGCGCAACGCTGGTTTTGATCGATGGCCGCCGTGTTGCGCCGTTCCCAGGGTCGGCCAACTCCGGATTCGCTTTCGTCGATTTGTATGGCATTCCCGTTACAGCCATCCAGAGCATCGAGATTCTGAAAGATGGCGCTTCGACTACTTATGGCGCTGACGCGGTGGCCGGGGTGGTGAATATCAAACTCTATAAAGACTATCGTGGCGCACAGGTGACTATTGGATATGGCGACACGCTGGATAAAGATGCAGCCGAATATTACGGCGACATTCTCTTCGGAGTGGGTGACGACAAGACCAGTGTTACTGGTGACCTGTTCTACTATAAGCATCACGACATGTTTAACCACGACCGGGGCAACTCTCTTATTCCGCCATTCTTGAGCACAAACTCCAGCCCGTACAATCTTCAGTTGAGTCCGCAGGTCGCCCTACATCCATTTGACGTCAACGGTAATCCGGAGCCAGCGCCGACGCTCACTTCCGTGCAGCTGGCGTTGCCGCGTATTTTTGGCACGGCACCGACCGGAACCAACGGATTAGCGCCGGTCACCGATTATATCTTCGATCTCGGGCTCCGTGTCAGAGGAGGCGGCGGTGGGCTCCCTGGCTTTAATTTTAACCTCTTCTCGAGTTCGTTCCCGAAACAGGAACGCTGGGGCGGTTACGCGGCGTTCGAGCACAAAATCTGCGACGATCAGCTGCGGATTTATGGCGACTTTTATTATGTCGATGCAAAAACCCATGACGAACTTGCGCCAGTCGCCACGGGCAGCTTTGAGACGCCCGGCGTTCCTACGCTCTTCATCCCGCCCAATCATCCTCTGCCGGGTGGAGTTGCGCCTCCGAACACGCCGACCCCTGCGGAAGTTGGGATGTCTCCAACTGCGTTCAACCCATTCAATCCATTTGAGCAGATCCTCTCAGGTGGCACGCGCGCGCGTTTTGCCGATTTCGGCAACCGCTTGGTCGATAACGAAAACATCGCCGAACGTTTCACGGCCGGCGTAAAAGGCGACAAGTTGTTTAACGGAAGCTGGGGCTACGATGGAGCGTTCATGTACAGCCAGGAAATGCAGATTGCGCAGCTCCAAAACGTCAATGCTCAGCGCTACGAGCGCATTCTGAACGCGGCCGACCCACTCTTTGATCCCATGTCATCTCAATTTATCGGACAGACGATCCCGTACAATCCGATGAATGATTTCCGCGTGCCGATCGCAAGCAACGCGCCATTGATCGACTTTGCGCTGTCACATGCGAGGGACCTCTTTACGTCGAAACTCGCCTCATTGGACTTGAACATTTACACCACCGACCTGTTTGATTTGCCCGCAGGCGGCGTGGGACTCGCCCTTGGCGGCGCGTTCATACGAGAAAGTTACACGATCAATCCGGATGACCAAGACCGCCTCCAAGAGAATGCCGGTGTCGGCAGGATCGCACCTATTAAGGCTGGCCGCAAAACGTGGTCGATTTATGCGGAAACGCTCATTCCGATTTTCAGTCCCAAGTGGCATATACCCGGCTTTTACTCATTGGAGTTCTCTGCCGGAGTGAGGTACGAGGAGTGGCTGAATAACGACACCAATGCAGCGGTGCCAAAGGTGGGGTTGCGCTGGCAGCCGTTTGACGAACAACTGACCCTTCGCAGCACCTGGGGTGAAGGCTACCTTCAGCCATCCATGGTCCAGTTGTACGGCCCGACAAGGTTCGTTCTGGGCCCGGTGCACTTTGTTGGCTTTGCTCCTACGGCGCAGTTTGGTCCGCCGGGCAGCCCCACAAATCCGTTGCAGGACGTGACTGATCCGGAAACAACCATCGAGAATATCCCGAACAAAGCCCTCCATCCGGAACATGACCGTGCCTGGACTGGAGGTTTGGTTTACACGCCCAAATGGATTCCGCCTAAGTGGGGAACGCTAACGTTGACGGTTGACTTCTGGGATGTCGAGCGAAGTGGGGTTGCCATGTTCCTCTCCCCTTCGGTGGTAATTAACGGGTACAATGCGGGCATTTTCCCGGGTATCGTGAGTCCTGCAACGCCGACACTGTCGAGTCCACCCGCGGCTCTATTTGACCCGGAAGGCGGTTACGCCGGGGTGTCAAGCCCCTACCTAAACGGCGGGCGCATGCGAGCAAACGGTGTTGACCTTGGCGCCCAGTACCAAATCGAGACCGGCGTCGGGACATTTACACTCTTAAGCCGGTGGACTTACTTGAACGAATTCGTCTTCAATTTCCCTGGAGATAGGCCATGGCAAGTGGCTGGCCGCGCCAACAATGACTGGTTTGCGGGCAACTTCTTCGGCGACGTGACTAGTGGTGATGCCTGGTTTAAATGGAAGGGAGTCACCAACCTTGACTGGACCTGGCACAACTGGGACTTGAACTGGACTCTCCATACCTTGGATGGGTTCTGGGAACAGCTCAAAGCCAAGCAGTTTGATGGAGTCTGGAAGCAACACTGGGTGCACGCGACCTGGTTTACAGATGCGCAGCTCTCCTATAGCCTGATCTTCACGCCTCCGGTGGAAGCAGCGCCGGTGCCTGGGTATTCCAAGGGTGGCAAGGAAGTGGTGGGCAAGGAAAAGGAAGCGTCGCCAGTTCCTTATGCCATGCCGTGCTGGAAGAATATCCTGAACAACACCACCCTCACCGTGGGTGTAAACAATATCTTTAGTGAGGATCCTCCAACGATGTTTGGATTCGAGGCTGGCAACTCCATCAACTATCCCGGCAGTACTTACGATAACCTGGGACGGTTTGTGTACGTCCGGATGATCAAAAAGTTCTAGATTTCTCCGTTGGTTAGATTCACAAAGAGGCAGCGGTATAAGCCGCTGCCTCTTCGCTTCATGTTACCCATAGTAGAAGAAAGGCCAATTTAGGCTTAGAATAAATTTTTTAGCCGTCGGTGTCACCACACTGGCAGCCTTCATGTTTAGCTCGGTCTGGTACATCGTGGTTTGACTCCGCTTCGATAGGTAAACCTCGGCTTCGCTTGTCTTTTTCATTGCAAAAATTGGCGTCTCTGCCATGGCTTTGCTGCGCCAGAGGTTCCGGCGCGTTGAACAAGGATTTCTAAAATTGCCAGTGTGCTTGTGCGTCTGGATCACGATACCCGCCTCATCTTCGGCGCGAGCCGCCGTTAGAACGTCGGCGAGCCCCTGTGCCCAATAGTCGGAGGAGGGGCGCAACGATCGGAAAGAGGATGGACTCAACGGCACGTCTGATTCGTGCCCATGGCCCATACGGACCCCAAAGTTCGGGCGGGAACACCCGATGCCAGATAGCGTCGTTCAACCGGTGTCTCCACCAGCACAACCAGTAGGACAGGGAAAGCCTTGGGACAGCGCCCAAGCAAAATCTAACGAGACCAGCATCGACATCGAGAATGATCTGCTGCATCTGAGCCCATGTCGGGAAGAATGTCTTCACCGTGTTGAACTCAACAGTGTAGGCACGGACCTTCCTCTTGGTCGGATCAGTGAAAAAGCGGCTATAGGTCCAGTCGTCGCTCGCGCCAGAAGTGGGGTAGGGACTTCCCCAGCTCGGAAGGAAAAAGGCTTGGGCGACCGCATACGTCTCGCCGCGAACGCCCGCAATGGCCGCTTTCATGGCGTGCGCCGCTGCCGCTACGTTCGCGAGATCACAGGCGCCGATGTACTCTCCATAGGCATCCGCCGGGAGGCCTCGTTGGCCGTTCCAAGCGGCGTTGGTGAAGTTGATGCTCAGTGAACCCGACTGGTTCGTGTCGTCTCCCCACGAATGCAGGATGTCTCCGCCAAACGAGTGGATGTCCATAAACCAACTGATCTGGGGAAACTGGTCGAACAAATAGCGCACGTTTTTCGTCTCTGCTTCGGAGAAGGCCGCAGTGCCGTGGAAAATGTCGCTGGACGGATCGGACGATGCGAGCGTGCCAAACGCCTGGGCACCCGGCGCGAAGGCAGCGTTGAAGTCCCATAGGAAATCATAGTTGCGATTTGGGTCAACGCCGATCTTGCTCGCTTGGCCACCGCTGCTGGCCGGGTTCCGGTTCTTTCGCCACATCGGATACGTGTTCTGGCTGTAGTTGCGGCCGTCGGGGTTGACGTCCGGAAAAACAATCACGTCGAGCCGCTCGATGATCGACTTGATCTCAGCGGCACTGTACGCCGTCCCGCCGTAGATAAGGGCCGTACCTAGACTATATGCCTCAAGCAGATCCGCCGCGAAATTGATGCAAATGTCAGGACCGCCCCACTCACGGGCATGTGCGCCGCTGATGATGAGCACGGCCGAACGCCGGCACGGCCCGGTTCCGATCCGGAGGGCGTGGCTTTGGCGGCCCTCGACAGTAAAGTACGGGAGGGTGATGAGTTGGGTGACGCTGGGATAACTTGAGGCGAGGCCGATCAACGCTGACTCGATCTCGACAACATTCAAGAAGCTCATGACGTCGACCGTCGCTCGCTGGCTCGACCGCGTTTTTCGCCGAATCCGCGGGGCTTAACCCGCCCGCCCATAAACCGGTCGCCCTCACCTATTTCTTTCTGGCGCTGCCGTCCGATCTCCGAGACGTTCTCCCCAAGCTCCACGCGGTAACCTGCGGCCCGAAGTTCGCGGATGCGTTCTTCGGTGGCGAACACTAGCATTGTGCCACTTCCATCGGGGTTCACCTCGACGTGCGGTCCGCGGCAGCCGACATCTAGCTCGAACTCTTGTCTGAGTTTGGCGAAAGTCTCGGGGCTGCCGTTGATTCGCGCTGCGTACAGGTCAGGAGGGACCGCCTCGCTTCGTTGCGACTGATTTACGTCGTCAGATCTATTCTGATCGTTCATAGCAGATCTTTCTTAGCGACGTCGAGTCTGGGAAAAATTACACCAGTTTGTCAAGACAATTCGCTGTAATCGCGGATCGCCGCTTCGAGTTTCCACAAAGGCCTTCAACTTTTCATCAGCACGCACAAGGAAGCGCTTTCCGTCGCCGCGATGCGCGTCGGCAACGAAGATTGTTCGCTCGCGAGAATCCACGGGCATCAGAGCAAGGGAATCGCTTCCGCTCTCTTGCGGCGAGTCGAGGAAGAGGTGGCGGCACGAATCTCACACCACTGCTTCTTCGCCGGTACTTCACAGACCACAATCCCCGCCTTTGTCTCCGGTCGCTTCTGCAAGCGCGATGTGTAGGTCGCCGTCCGTTTCGACTTTCACCGCGACCACTCGGCCAGTGAGTGCGAACCAATTATTCTCGATCCCGGTACGGGTCCGAGCTTTGAGTCAGATGCCACGTCCGGTTCTAGCCAATTGAAACCCATCTGAGGGCGTGACGGCGTGTATTGCACTGGCATCCGCAGGCTGAGTAGATGGTCCCTCCTTTACTGCCAATCGAGCCTTGCCGTGATCGCCACTACATTTGCAAGGTGATTCAAAGGTGACGGGCGGCGCTGCTGCTACTGTTGCACGTTGGCGGACGGTGGCGGTCTTCAGCGCATCTGTTATGTAAATTCGTTATGCGTTTGACTGTCGTCGGCCTCTCCACGAGGGAAACGGAAGGGGTGGGATTCGAACCCACGGTGGGTTTCCCCACGCTCGATTTCGAGTCGAGTGCCTTAAACCGGACTCAGCCACCCTTCCCAGTGGCCGACACTCTCGATCTTATTTTGCGATGCGCAATTCTCAGGTGCGGCTCTGAGGTCCATTTGGCCACAGAAGTTCGACTGACGGCTAGCCAGGCGAGATCGATACCCAACATTAGGGCTGCAAAGTCGCCAAAAAATGTTACAATTTTAGGCTTGCAATCGATCTGCTGAGGGCTGCATATTGTGTGTCTGCTGGAGAGCCACGCTATAACTTGTTGTTGACGATAGTTCACAGGTTGTTAGCGCCGCTGTTCACGAGTATTCCCATCTAATTGACAACTCAACCGGAGTCACCACCATGATTCAACTTAAATCCGGAATTCCGCCTGCCTCGCTCGAACGATCGCCCAAACCAACTGAGCGCCGCAAGATCGAGCCCGAAAAAACCAAAAATGCCGGCCTGCGTTTTGAGCGCATGTTCAGCGACGCTGCCGTTGCGCCGTTCGATCAAATCGAATGGGAACGCCGCACAGCGGAAATCAATGACGACAGCGGCAAGGTTATCTTCAAACAGGAGGACATCGAAGTGCCGAAGAGTTGGAGCGCGCTCGCGACCAAAATCGCAGTCTCGAAATATTTCTACGGCGACATCGCCAACGGCACCGATCCTTACAAAGGCGGAAGAGAAACTTCGGTGCGACAACTGATTCATCGGGTCACGCGGACGATCACCGATTGGGGAATAGCAGATGGTTACTTCGCGGATGCGGAAGCTGCGGAAATTTTTTACGATGAACTGACCTGGCTTTGCCAGAACCAGCACGGCGCGTTTAACTCGCCAGTCTGGTTCAACGTTGGTTTGTATCATCAATACGGCGTGGGCAAGGGTGCGGGTGCCGGCAATTATTTTTACAATCGCGAGACGGGCAAATCGGAGCGAGCGCCCTCGCAATACGAATATCCGCAGGGCAGCGCCTGCTTCATCCAGAGAGTGGACGACACGATGGAAGACATCATGCGACTGGCCATGAGCGAGGCGATGCTCTTCAAGTACGGCAGCGGCACCGGCACCGATCTTTCGTCGCTAAGATCGACAAGAGAAAAATTGAGCGGCGGCGGCAAACCGAGCGGGCCGCTCTCGTTTCTGAAAGTGTATGATCAAGTTGCGAACGTGGTGAAGAGCGGCGGGAAAACACGCCGCGCCGCGAAGATGAACACGCTCAAAGATTGGCATCCAGACATCGAAGAGTTCATCGACGCGAAACAAAAGGAAGAAAAGAAAGCGTGGGCACTGATCGAACAGGGCTATGACGGCAGCTACAACGGCGACGCCTACGGCTCGGTCATGTATCAAAACGAAAACGTGAGCGTGCGGGTAAGCGACGAGTTCATGGAAGCAGCGTTGGAAGGCCGCGAATGGTGGACACGCCGAGTGACCGACAGCCAGCCGTGCGAGAAAAAGGACGCGCGTTCGTTACTGCGAAAAATCGCCGAGGGCACTTGGGTCTGTGGCGACCCCGGAATGCAATTCGATACGACGATCCACAAATGGCACACCTGTAAAGGCACAGGCCGGCAGAATTCTACCAACCCATGTAGTGAGTACCTCTTCCTCGACAACACGGCCTGCAATCTCGCGTCGCTTAATTTGATGAAGTTCAAGACCGCCGACGGCGATTTTGATGTCGAGCGATTCAAAGCGGCGGTGCGCATTTTCATCACTGCGCAGGAGATCATTGTCGATAACGCGAGCTATCCGATCAAGGAAATCGCGGAGAACTCGCATATCTTCCGCACGCTCGGGCTCGGTTACGCGAATGTCGGCTCGCTTATCATGAGTTACGGTTACGGTTACGACAGCGTGGAAGGCCGGGCGCTCTGTGGTGCGGTCACCGCCATCATGACCGGCGAAGCTTACGAACAAAGCGCACGCATGGCGCGAGCGCTAGGGCCCTTCCCCGGCTATCAGGACTCGCGTGCCAGCGGCGTGCCGAAGCCGGTCGAAAAGGACAACGTCGCGTCAATGTTGGAAGTGATCGAGCTGCATCGCTGCGCGGTCCGCGAGATATCGGATGCGAAAGAGTTCGCGCATTTGAAAGAGGAAGCCGCCAAAGTTTGGGACAGCGCGGCCGAACTCGGAAAGCGTTACGGTTATCGCAATGCGCAGGTCACGGTGCTCGCGCCGACGGGCACGATCAGTTTCCTGATGGATTGCGACACGACCGGCATCGAACCGGATATCGCGCTGGTAAAATATAAGCTGCTCGCAGGTGGCGGCATGTTGAAAATTGTCAATCAGACAGTTAAGCCCGCGCTGGAGAAACTCGGTTACAATGCCGAGGAGATCGAGCGCATTATCGCACACATCGATGCATTCGATACGATCGAGGACGTCACCGACACCGATGGATCCAAAATCTCGTCAGGGCTAAAGCCGGAGCACTTGTCGATCTTCGATTGCGCGTTCAAGCCGTTCAGAGGTGAACGCAGTCTCAGTTACATGGCGCATCTCCGGATGATGGCAGCTGCGCAACCGTTCCTTAGCGGTGCGATCTCGAAAACGGTCAATATGCCTGAGGCAGCCACAGTGGACGACATCATGAACACTTACGTGGAAGGGTGGCAACTCGGATTGAAATCGATCGCGATTTATCGCGACGGCTCGAAGCGCTCCGCGCCTTTGAACACTCGCAAGACAAAAGACATGGGCACGGTAGCCGACATCGGCCCCGAGGTAGACGCACTGCAAAAGCGCATTCTCCAACTCGAACAAGAATTGGCAACGCTGCGCAGCCAGCTCGATCAACCGGTTCGGCATCGCATGCCGGACACGCGCACGTCGTTGACCCATCGGTTCGAAATCGCCGGTCACGAGGGGTACATCACAGTCGGTTTGTACGAAGATGGTCAACCGGGTGAACTTTTCATCACCATGTCGAAGGAAGGCAGCACCATCGGCGGGTTGATGGATACCGTGGGCACGCTCACCTCGATTGCCCTGCAGTACGGCGTGCCACTCGAGAGTCTGGTGAAGAAATTCGCGTATCAACGATTCGAGCCGAGCGGGTTCACAAAAAATCCAGATATCCGCCATGCCACCAGTATCACTGATTACGTTTTCCGCTGGCTCGCTTGCCAATTCATCAAAGCCTACAAGGAAGCAACGGCGCCAAACCGACCGCAGCCGCACTTACCCCTCAAGGAAATTGTCAAGCTCGAGAAGAAGGCTGTGAACCGGCCGGTCACGGATTTGGCGCGCACCGGCGAGAAAGAAGTGATCGACGTGATCACGAACAAGTCGGGCAATGATCCCGCCACCTCCGGACAGACCGGAA
>Ga0137385_10003584_pt1 | contig 13491 bp, 14 predicted proteins | sample SagtaG_FD_104921 | JGI IMG/M metagenome (GOLD analysis project Ga0137385, IMG submission 104921) | Vadose zone soil microbial communities from Sagehorn Ranch, Mendocino, California, USA - Sage2_R_80_16 metaG | ecosystem: Environmental > Terrestrial > Soil > Vadose zone | place: USA: California...
CCCAGGTTAGTGTATGGCCTGGACGCTGCCGAGCTCCACGCCGCACGCGAGCAGCTCGTCAGCTACAGCGCACGCCTGCTTGCCGACGGGCTGGCCGTCGGCAGTGCGGGCAACCTCAGCGTGCGATGCGGTGACCTGGTTGCGATCACCCCGTCCGGCATCGGCTACGAGAAGCTGCGCACGGCCGCCGTCGCGGCGGAAGGTGAATCTGCGCAGCCAGACCCCGATCATCGCGCTGCTCGCCTTCGGCGCGATCGACCTGGGCTTGATGTGGTACGGCTACCTGCAGAACAGCGCGTTCCTCACGCTGGTCGGCGGACCGCGATCATCCCGTACATCATCTACTTCCTGATCACGCTTGCTTACGCGGTCAAGCGGCGCACCACGGACAGCATCCCCGGCGCCTTCACGTGGGCCGGTGGGCGTGGCCGGTCATCGGTTTCGTGCTCATCTACACCGCGGTCATCATGCTGGCACTGTCCCTGCCCGCGCCGTTCCACGGCTCCGACAAGGTGCTCGGCTACGGCGCGATCCCGGCCGGCCTGTGGTACTTCGGCGCACTCTTCTGGCGGCTGCGCCGGGGCACCGCACCGGCCGACCGTCACTTCGGGCAATGGCGATGGCCCTCACCGTCGTTCTACCGGCGGCGGTGGGCCATCGCCGGCCTTCGATCACTTGGCGACACCGCGCCGATCCTGCCGTGGGTCGCGGGTGCGATGCTGGCCGCACTGACGCTGATCGGCGCAGTGCTGCTGATCGTGGTTCCGGTCCGGGCGCGCAGGGCGCTGAGCGACCGGGAAGCGGCACTCTCGCTGCCCGGCCCCACGAGCCGGCCAACGGACATGCAGCGACTAGACACCGAGAAAGGGGACCGTCATGAGTGACTTCTTCGGCGTGCTGGCGGCCGGACCGACCTTCTTCCTCAGTTCCTGGGTGCTGATGCTGTTCGCCGGCGGTTTCGCCGGCGACGTCGGCATCCGGCCGTTCGGGTACATCACATCGATGATCGTGACCATCGCCCTGTGGCTTACGCTCGCACCGGCGATCGGCGCGATCGCTCGGACCCGGAGAAAGAGCGCGTCCTCGAAATAGATCGTTGACCGCGCCAAGCTGAGCCGGGATCGCGAACGTGTCCGCGGCGAGGCGCAGCACGGCAGCCACGCGCTGCCCGACTTCCATGTGCGGCTGAGCGACCAGGCCGACCGGGTGATCAGGGCGTGACCCGCGACCCGGCGGCCCGGAGCCGGCCGGCAAACCAGGCGAGCCGGCCGGCAAACCAGGCGAGCCGGCCGGCAACAAGACCAGCCGGCGGCAACAAGACGAAGGGTTTGCGGTAACCCGAAGGGTCTTGGGTCGTGTCTGGCGCAGACCCTACGTCTTAATCCCGAGCCCGCCCCTGCGCCCGGTCCGGCCCCGCTCACGATCCAGCGAGGCTCCGCCAGCCTGACGGTGGCGCTCAGCCCGCCGCGGGAGCGCCGAAGTCGGTCTTGCGGAGCGGGGCCTTGAGCACCTTGCCGTTCGGGTTGCGCGGCAGCGGATCGGTCCTGACCGCGATGAACTGCGGGACCTTGAAGTTAGCTAGGTGCTCGCGGGCGTAGGCGAGCACGGCCCGCGGGTCGACGGACGCTCCGGGCAGCGGGACGACCACGGCGCCGACCTTCTCGCCCATCATCGAGTCCGGCACTCCGACGACCGCCACCTCGCCCACGCCCGGCGCGCTGATCAGGGCGTTCTCGACCTCCACGCAGTAGACGTTCTCGCCGCCGCGGTTGATCATGTCCTTGATCCGGTCGAGCACGTAGAACAGCCCGTCGGAGTCCACCCGGCCCACGTCGCCGGTGTGCAGCCAGTGGCCGGCGAAGGTCTGCGCCGTCGCCTCCGGCTTGTTCCAGTACCCGGCGCATACGCTCTGGCCCCGGATGAGGACCTCGCCCATCCCGGCCTGCGAGCCGAAGCTGGTCTCGTCGATCGCCACCTCGGTGTGCGGCGCGGCGAACCCGACGGAGTCGGCGCGCTCGGCGGCCCACTCGTGCGGCAGCAGGGTGGCGATCGAGGTGCACTCGGTCAGCCCGAACCCGTTGGCGAGCCGCGCCCCCGCGAACCGGTCGCCGATCTGGTGCACGAGGTCGGGCGCGATCGGCGCGCCGCCGTAGGACGCCCACCGGACCCCGGCGACCTTCGCGGGGGTGAAGCCCGGGTGGTTCAGAATGTAGTAGTAGATCGCCGGGACCGCGGTGCAGGCCGTGATCCGCTCCCGCTCCAGCGTGTCGATCATCCTGGCGCCGTCGAAGGCGGCATCGATCACGGCCGCTCCGCCGATCCGAAGCGCGGGCAGCGTCTGGCTGTGGCAGCCGGTGACGTGGAACAGCGGCACGACGACCAGCGTCCGCATCTCGCTGCCCGCGTCCCTCGGGATGTCGCTGACCCGGTACACGGTCTCCACGTTCGCCAGGACGTTCTCGTGCGTGTGCATGGCGCCCTTGGGAAAACCGGTGGTGCCGCTGGTGTAGAAGATCGCCGCGACGTCGGTCCGGCTCGCGCCCTCGTGGACGTGCGGGCTGCCGTCCGGCAGCGCGGAGCCCGGCTCGAAGACATACGAGGCGCCAGAGTCGCCGAGCACGTAGGCGGTCTCCGGCTCGGTGAACCGGGTGTTCACCGGCACCACGATCGCGCCCGCCATCAGGCCGCCGAAGAACGCGAGCACCCAGTCGTTGGAGTTCGGCAGCCTGATCGCCACCCGGTCGCCAGGGCGGACGCCGGATTCGCTCAGGCCGCCGCTCACCCGGGCGGCGCGGTCCCACAACTCGGCGTAGCTAAGCCGGCCGCCGCCCACCTCGACCAGTGCCTCGGCCGCCGGGTCGGCGCGGACGCTGTCGCCGAGCATCTCGACCAGCGACTCGTGCAGGTCCGGGTAACGGCGGATCCCGTTGTCGTCCGGCCGGACGCCCGTGTCGTCGAACGGGTTCGCGCCCCTGGTCGCTGCCATGATCACCATTGGGGTTCCTCCTGCCGCGCTTCCGGGCGACGTCAGGCCGATCCGGCCGCGCCGAAGAACTCGCGCGGATTGCGGATCAGCATCTGCTCGATCTGGTCGTCGGTGACGCCGCGCTCGCGCAGGCCGGGCAACACCGCGTCGTGAATGTAGGTGTACCGCCAGTCGGGGAGCACCGGGTCGACCTCGGCAGCGCTGAACCAGTCCATGAAGGAGGATTTGTCATGCGACAGCATGATCCGGTTCGCGTAGCCGCGCTCGCAGAGCGCGGCCAGCGTGTCGATCTGCGCGTCGAGCGGCACGGAAACCGACAGGCCGCAGCGATCCCAGCCCAGGTAGGAGCCGTTGTCGATGATCCGGGCGAGGTAGTCAAGGTCGGTCGACTCGTTCGAGTGGCCGATCATTACCCGGCTCAGGTCGACGCCCCGCTCGGTGAGCACGCGCTGCTGGTCCAGGCCGCGCTTGGACGGCGCGTGCGCGTGGGTGCAGATGGGCGCGCCAGTGCGCAGGTGGACGCTGGCCACCACGTGCGCCAGCCGCTCGACGTCCTCGGTCATGCCGGGCTCGTCGGTGACGATCTTGAGCACCGCGGCGCGGAACCCGGTGTTGCCGATCCCGGTCGTCAGGTCGGACTCGAACAGCGACTCGAGCAGGCGGTCGTCGCCGTCGAGCAGCTTGCCCGGCCCGCGTAGCCGGAATCCGAGCGGCAGATTGTCATGGGTGTAGTAGCCGGTCGCGAACATCACCCTCAGCCCGGTGCCGTCGACCGCCCTGGCGACCAGCGCCGGGTCGCGGCCGAGTCCGGGCACCGTCATGTCGAGTACCGTGTCGACCCCGCTGCGGTGGAGCTCGCTGAGGCGGTCGCGGGCGGCCGCTACCTCGGTCTCGGCGTCCCAGCCGCCGAAGCCCGGCCACCCCCACTGCAGGGACTCCGTCCTGATGAAGACGTGCTCGTGCATGAAAACGACACCAAGGTCATCGGTGTCGGTGTCGCCGGCCGTGGTGGGAACGTAGGGCATGGTGTCGCTCCTCGCGGTGCCGCTCGCGGCTGAGATCCGGTTGCCCGGCGAGCCTGAGCCTAGACGGCCAGGACGGATATGCCCTAGTACGGCAGGAAACAGATGCCGGCGTGGCCGGAGACGCCCGCGCACTTGTCGGAGCCGTTGAGGTTGTCGCTGGCGATCCACAGGCCCGCCGCGGTCAGCAGCATGTCGTCCGCGCCCAGCCCGCGACTTCTGGTCGGGTTGAAGGTAAGCAGGCCGTTCGCGGGCGACAGGCCCTCCATGCCCGGTGCCGAGATGGCGCCGGGACCCGCGGAGTCGCAGCCATCCGGGTTCTGCGACCAGCGCTCGTGCCCGCCGAAGTAGGCGGTCGTCGAGTCAGCCGCGGTCGAGTACAGCGAGTCGCAGCCGGTGTAGTTGATCCACTTGGCGCTGACCCCGGTCTGGCTGGCCGGGAACGCCGCCGCCACGTCGCACAGGCCGGTGAGCGGGAATCCGCTGAAGTCTGCCGGCCGGTAGCCCGTGGTCCCGATGTACACCGTGGCGTCATCGGGAGACCACGACGCAGCCCGCACGTAGAACGGCTCCTTGTACGTGCAGTGCCCATTGAAGGCGGACGACGTCCAGCCGGTGACCGTCGCGGTCGTCCCGCCGAGACTGAGCATGAAGATCTGCTGTCTGGCCCGGCCGCCGACGGAGGTGAAGTCGCCCTCGACCAGGTCGAGCGAGCCGCCGTGGCTCAACTGCTGGTTGTAGACCCTGGTGGGGTTGCTGCTCGCGCACTTCGTTCCGGAGGAGTTGCAGTACTGGTAGTTCCCCGAGATGTTCAGGCTGACGAAGCCGTCATCCTTGCCCGTGACCGGATTCAGGCTGGCCATGTACTTGTGCGCGCTGCTGCCGCTGATCGAGGTGAAGTAGCCGCCGACCAGCAAATGGCCCTGATGGCTGACCAGCGTCTCGACCTGGCCGCCAGCCGAGTGCGCGAAGCCTGTCTGGACGGCGCCCGTGGAGGTGCTGATCGCCGCGATATTGGCGGCGGCGGTGCCGTGCACGGAGCTGAACTTTCCGCCGATATAAGCGGTGGAGCAGTCGGTCCCGTTGAACGCGATGGAGTTGACGACGCCGTTGACATTAGGGTTCCACGCTGTGACGGTGTACGGCGCGACGGCGCTGAAGCTGAAGATGTTGTTCCGCGCGTAGGTTGTGCCGTTCCGCCGAATCGACGTGAATCTGCCGACCGCGTACATGGTCTGACCGCACCGGACAAGCTGGCGGACCTGCTCGGTCGTTCCGGTGGGCGCCAGTTCCGGCGTGCCGCTTGCGGGCGTCGCGGACACCGAGGCGAGCGCGGGTGCCGGCGTTGCCGTCGCCAGCAGCGCCGCTCCCAGCACCGTTACCGCGCCGGCGCGGATCAGGCGAGTGCGCCACGTCAAGAACGGCTGGCGGCAACCCGTCACGTGCTAACGCTAACACCGCCGAGCGGGCCGGCCAATATGCTGGGCGTGGGCGGCCAGGGATGGCCGGGCCAGCGAGCCGTCGTCACGCGTCCGCGCGGCCGGCCTCGCCCTAGCACGTTGCGGGCCCTGACCGAGCAGGCCGTCGGCGAGTTGAGCAGCCGCGACAGCGCCTGGCCCCAGGTCGGCTTGGCGTCGCCGGGGATCAGCTCGTCGAAGTCCTCGAGCAGCAGCCAGCACCGTCCTGGCGGACCGGCAGGCCCCGCGCCGCTCGGTACAAGAATCCGATCGTGACCGTGCTCTCGTCAGCGGACCCGGTGATGTCGGAGCCGGCGTTGCGGCCGATTACCGCCTCGGCCAGCTCGGCGGTGACCGTGGTGGCCGTCACCCGCAGCACCCGGGCCGGCAGGCGCGAGCGGTCACGGGCACGAGCTTCGGTGTACCAATCTCGTGATTGCTCACAGCGGCCATGATCGGAACCAGGCCCGGTTATGGACAAGCGATTTTCGCAACGAACGCGCTCGCCCCGTGTCGCGGGCCGGCCAGCGAAGCTGCTGCCAGCAAGACACCGACGGCGGTCCGTGCCCGCATGGGCCCGCCGCACCAGGGTATGGAAAATGCCAGGGGGGAAGACCAGGGGGTAAGCATGGCTGGATCCGCGATCGACTACCAGGCCGTCTTCCGTAAGCTGCCCGGCGTTCTCGCCCTGCTGACGCCGGACGGCGTGATCATCGACGTGAACGACGGCTTCCTCGAGGCAGCAGGCCGCGACCTGGAGCAGGTCATCGGCCGCAACCTCTTCGACGCCTTCCCGGACAACCCGAGCGATCCCGGCGATCGGGGCAGCGCAGGGCCAGCCAGGCTGCGCGACTCCTTCGAGACTGTCGTCGCCACCGGCGAGCGAGATGTGATGGCGCCGATCAGGTACGACGTCGAGGATCCCGGCAGGCCGGGGCAGTTCGAGGAGCGCTACTGGGCCGTCGTCAACACGCCCATGCGGCGGGACGACGGCCGGATCGTCCTGATCGCGCACAAGGCCGACGAGGTCACGCACATCGTCAACCAGGGCAGGAACCTGCTCGCCGACTATGGGTAGGCGTGCCGCCGCCTGACCGCCGGTCGCCGCGCCGCGCGACACCGGGCGCCGCGACACCGGGCGCCGCGCCGTGCGAACACCTGACCGCCCCGCCGCGCGACACTGGGCGCCGCGCGCGGCCCGGCCCGAGCCGGCCTGATGCGCGTCATCCTGCCGGGGCGGAGCTCTTCGGCGATGGCTCGCTGAACCGGGGGACTTCCCGTATATAATTATCCAAACAGATAGTTATCGGGCTTGGCAAAAAAGCGTGGCTACAAGGGCGTAATTAATGAGTCTGTGGGACCGTATTACCGGCAAAGTCGTCGATGCGGCAGGGCTCGGCCAGAAAAAGCGCGCAGTCACCACCGGCATTACCGCATTCGACGGCCCGATGAGCGACTTGCGCCTCGAGATAGCCATCAAGAGCCACCCCTGGCTGCAAAACAGCGCCACCACGAGTTTCCTGCTGTCGGCTTGGGCGGCTCAGGCACTGCAGGATATGGCGGCCATCCTGGACGCCACCGCGCAGAGGCAGCTCGGCGAGCCCGGCAAGCTGCCCGAGGCGACCTACGTGCTGGCGGACAGTATCTACGGCGCCGCGCTGCAGTGGATCGAGCACGCGCAGCGGGCGCTGGCCGCCATCGAGACCGACCCCGGCTTTGAATTGTTCTTCCAGCTTCCGGCTCCCGCCCCGAGGCTCGACTGGGTAGCCGACGCACCCCCGGCGCATTTCGTGGCCTCGATTCAGGCTGCCCTGCAATTGGGCACCTCCGTCGAGGATGCGATGAATAACGCGCTGGAAGACCGGTCCCGATTGCCGCGCATGTATGACGGCGCGTTCGAGACCATCGCGGCATCGGTCCGGGTAGCGCGGGCCAAGCTCGACCAGGTCGAGGCCGCGGAGAGCGACCGGCAGGCGGTGCGGCTGGGCCGGGATATCTGGGCCATGCTGGCCGAAGTCGTGCGGACCTACTTCCTGGCGGGCCAGCAGATCGCCAGGCCCGCGCTCATCGGTCCCCGGTATGACGCGTTCGGGCAGGCGTCCGCCCGGGCTCGCCGGCCGCCGCCGGCGCCCGCTCCGGCCAGGGCCACCGCGCCGCGGCAAGCCGGCCCTGGCCGGTCTCCTGTGCAGGTCGGCAGCGGGTACGCGCCGCGCACGATGAGCCAGCCGGCCGGCGGGCCGTCCCCGCCGCGTCCCGCCGAGCCGACGCTGGGCGAGCGCCTCGGGCTGCGGTTCGATGCCTGGGCCATCACCGACCCCGGTGCCAAGTCGACGTACCAGAACGACCCCGCGCGCATCGCCGAACTGGAGGCGTTCTGGCGGGCGGACACCAATCCGGACGAGACCTACCGGCTCTTCGGCCTGATCACGGCCGCGGTGCGGGCGGGCCAGGTAGCGGCCAGGCCGCAGGAGTTCGGCCGGGCCTGCCCGTGGATCGCGACCTTCGTCGCGCTCACCGACGTCGCGATCGGCACCGAGCGATTCGCGGCCGGGCAGCTGTTCACGCTCAAGGTCGGCCCGGAAGGCGGCTACTTCGGCCGCGGGTTCGACCGGCTCGGTTTCATCCCCGGCGCCCAGCCGCCCAAGCCGCCGCCCAAGCCGCAGCCCCGGCCTGATCCGCAGACCGGGCCGCGCCGGGGCGCGGCGGCCGGGCCGCCGCGGGTTGACATGCGGCATCACGGGCAGCGCGGGCCGCGCCCGCCCCGCTCCGCCGGCCAGCCGGCCCCCGCCACTCCGTCCGCCCCCGCGGTCTCTCCTGCCCCCGCAGGCCAGCAGGCCCCCGGCGTCCCGCCCGCCCCCGCAGTCCCGCCCGCCCCCGCAGTCCCGTCTGGGGGGAATATATGGCTGCTGACGGCCGCGTTCCAGCGCCCGCAGCGCCAGGCGAGCCGGGCCGACACCGAGCGGCTCCGCCGGCTCTGGGCCGCCGACCCCGACCCGGCCAGCACGGTTCGGTTCCATGACGAGCTGGTCGCGGCCGTCCGGTCGGGGAACATCAGGCAGCAGGGCGACGAGGCGCTCCGCGACTGCCCGTGGAGCCAGGTCTACGTGGCCGTCAACCGGGTCAGCTTCGGCGGGGTGCAGCTGGAGCGGAACGAGAAGTTCGCCCTCGACGTCGGCTTGAAGGACGGCGTGTTCCGGCGGAGGATAGCCCGGCTCGGCTCGATCGCATCGCGTGCCTGAGCGGTCCGCCCCGCCCGGCCTGTCGCGAGCGGCGGCCCACGCGCCGAGCCGCCCGGGTGCCCGAACGAACGAGAGGGGCACACGAGCGGCTGACGACACGGGTTATGCGTCGCCGCGGCGCATCCGGACGGCCGCCAGCGTCAGCAGCACCGCCGCGTACCGGCAGAACACGCCGAACCCGGCCAAGTCGACAGCGAACTTACGGAGTCGGGGCGGACGGTGGTCACCGCCCAGGCCGGCGTTCTCCGGCAGGTATCTGCCGACCGCATCCTGCCAGCTTCCCGGCAGGAAGCCGACGGCGATCTGGACCGCGGCGCCGCGGCGATGCCCAGGCGCTGGCTCATGCCGAGGGAGAACCTGCCGGCCCGTAGGCCCGCGGCCGCCCGCAGGCCGACCGCGTCGATGACCTCGTCGCAGCGGCGCGGCGTGAGCACGCGGCGGGCGGCCATTGACCAGGACCGAACCGCTGGTTGGCTGGTCCAGGCCGAGGATCATGCGCATGGTCGTGCTTTTCCCGGCGCCGTTCGGGCCGAGGAAGCCGGTGACCGTGCCGGGCCGGACGGTGAACGTCAGGTCCGAGACGGCGGCCGTGGGTCCGTACCGTTTGGTGAGGGCGTGAATCTCAATCATGACCACGACGCTGCCAGCCGCGCGGCGCGCTGTCGCTGGGTGCTCGCGGTGACTGGGGATTTCACTACCTTGGCGGCGGGACATCCCGATAGTGGCCAGCCTGATGCCCTTGTAGCGTGACCCTATGACCTCGGCCGACCTGACCGCTCGCCGGGCCTGGGCGGCGGTCAGCGCGCTGTGGTCGGCTCCGGCCTGGCGGGCTAACGCGAACGTGCTCGCTGCGCTGGCGGTCGCGGCCGTGGGCGGCATCCTGCTTGTCGGGTTCGCCCTCGTCTGGGTCGCGGCGATTGACAGCCTGGTGAACTGGCCGGTGGGCGGCTGGGCCCACGCGGCGCTGTACGCGGGCGCGGTGGCGGCGGGTCCGGTGCTGGCGCTGTGGGCGCTGCAGGGACTCACGGCCCTGCAGCGGTCGCGGCTGCGCGCGACGCAGAACATGGACATGCCGGCAGGTTCGGCGGCGGCCGCGGTCGGCTATCTGGCGGCGGGACCGCCGCTCGCCGCCGGGGTCGCCGCGTGCATCGCTGCGGCGGCGCTGCTGCTCGCGGCGCCCTGGCTGGCCAGGCAGGTGACGCGGGCGGACGCTGCCCTGGCGCGGGCGCTGCTCGGACCAGGCCGCAGCGAGGCGCTGGCGCTGCGGCTCGAGTCGCTGACCCGCAGCCGTGCCGACGTCGTGGCCGCGGCCTACGCCGAACGCCGCCGGATCGAGCGCGATCTGCACGACGGAGCGCAGGAGCGGCTGGTCTCCCTGGCCATGAACCTCGACATGGCCGGGGAGCGCCTCGTCGACGCACCGGAACCCGCGCGCACCCCGCGGGAGCTCCAGGTGCTGCACCTCATGGCCGAGGGACGGTCGAATGGCGGAGTCGTCGCGATGCTGAAGGTCAGCCCGAGCGCGGTAGAGAAGTACGTCACGAACATCTTCGCCAAGCTCGACCTTCCGCCCACCGGCACCGACCACCGCAGGGTGCTGGCGGTGCTCAAGTACCTGGGCACGTGAGCGACCAGCGGCGCACGAGAACTTCGCTGCCAGGCGCCTCCCCCGGCAGTGCCGCGTCGTATCGCCGGCTCCTGGCCGAGCCGGTGCTGCGCAGGCTCGCCGCGGCCGATGCCTGTGCCAGGCTGCCGCAGGGCATGATGAGCATCACCGTGCTGCTGGTCGCCGCCCAGCATGCCCCGATGGGCGTGGCCGGCCTGGCGCTGGCCGGGTACACCCTGGGCGCGGCGGCGACGGCGCCGGCCCGGGGCCGGCTGGCGGACCGGCACGGGCTGTTCCCGGCGGCCGCGGCCTGCGGCGTCGGCTACGTGCTGGCCATGCTCGTGCTGCTGGTCGCGTCGCTGGCGCGCGCGCCTGCGGTGCCGCTGGTCGCGGCCGCGGCGGCGGCCGGGCTGCTGCTGCCGCCGGTGTCCCCAGGGGTGCGCAGCCTGTGGTCGGCTTACGCCGAAGCCGGGCTGCGGCAGGCGGCGTTCGCCCTGGACGCTGCCGTGTACGACCTGTCCTTTATCACCGGGCCGGTCCTGGCCAGCGCCCTGGCGGCCGGCCTCGCGCCGTCGGCGGCCCTGGTCCTGGTGCTCGCCCTGACCTGGGCGTCGATCGTGGCCGTCGGCGCGTATGCGCGGCAGCCCGAGCGCCGTGACTACTCGCACGGGCGCCGGGGGCCAGGGCCGATGCGGTCGGCCGTGCTGCGCCGGCTGCTGGTCACGGCGGCGCTCACGAATGCGGCGCTGAGTGCGACCGAGGTGTCGCTCACGGCCTACGCCCGCGATCAGCACGCGCTGTGGGCGTCGGGCCCGCTGCTGGCCGCCGTCTCGGCCGGCAGCATCGCCGGGAGCCTGCTGCTCGGCGCCCGACGCCCTCCGGTCGGCCGAGCCGCGGGTGCACGGCCCGGTGCGGCGGCGGAGGCCGGGGGCGGGCACGGGGGGAGGGTGGCCGGGCGGGGCGGGTACTCGCGTCGGCTGCCGCGGCTGCTGGCCGGCTACGCGCTCGGGCTGGCCGGGCTGACGGCGGCAACCCTGTACGCGCCGCTGCTCGGGGTGGCCGCGCCGCTGGCTGGGCTGTGCCTGGGCCCCGCGCTGGCCACGCTGTTCTACGCGGTCGGCAGCGCCGCGCCGAGCGGGACTGGCATCGAGGCCCAGGCATGGATCAATTCGATCATGAACGGCGGCGCGGCAGGCGGGGCCGCACTGGCCGGGCTCATGGCGAGCAGGCCGGCGCTTGGCCTGGCGCTGGCGGCCGCGGCGGCAGCCGCCGCCGCGGCCAGTGCCGCTGCTGCCGCGGCCCGGTCCGAGCGAGTTCCCGCGGAACGCGACCCGGCCTTCACCGAGGCTGCGCGGACGGGATTGTTGCCGCATCGGTCGGAGATGCCGCCGCGAGCGCGTCAGTGGCCGATGCGGCGCCTGCGCGCGCGGTGAGCCGCCGAGAGCGCAGCAGCAGCCCGCCCGGTTCGCGACCATCATCGCGAAGCCCACGAACATCGCAGAGTCCGCCAGTGCGGTGACGCTGATCTGGTTGGCGATCAGGAAGCTCCCCAAGGGCGCGGCCGGAGGCGGCCGAGTGCGCCGACTCGTAGGTGAATAGCAGCCGGGCAACGGCGACCACGATCCGCACTCCGGCGTACGGTGGCCCGGCGACCGTGTACACCGATCCGGTCCGCGTCGCCCACGACCCGCATGAGCACCGCCGTGCCCGCCCCGAGGAGCACGCCGGCGGCGACCGCGGCGAGTTCCAGGCGCAGCCCGGCCCCGCGCAGATCGATCCCGGGCATCACGAACGGGACGACCACGGCGGTGATCACGAACGGCCGGAGGATCCGCATGACGGTCAGCCGGCGCCGCCCGAGTCCACGGCGAGCACGGCTGCGTGGATGAGCAGGTTCCCGATCCAGAGCCTGATGGACATGATCAACATCATGCGGCCGAGCGATAGGCAGATAAACCCCGATCTCTTGACGATTGTGCAGCGAGGATCAACGATCGGGCGGTGATCGAAATCGGGGAGATCGAGGCTTTCCTGGCGGTTGCCGAGGAACGCCGCTGTTTCAGCGGACGACGCGCCGCGTTGAGCTGACCGCGGTGGGAGCCGCGCTGCACGAGGACCTGGCCGAGGTCTACAGCGACCTGAGCGGGTCGATGCGGCGGGCGCAGGCCGCCGCCCACGGCACCGAGGGGACGCTGCGGGTCGGCTTCCTCACCCACGCCCGTGACGAGGCATTCGTGAAACTGGTGGCGCTGTTCGCCGAGCGCCACCCTGCCTGCACCGTGACGACCGTGGACATCCTGCTGACGCGCCGCGACGCCGGCGGACCCGCCGTCGCGTTCACCAGGCTCGCGGCCGAGCCGGGCGGCCAGGCGGCGCTCAAGCCCGGCTACCACGACTGGTGGGGGCCGCTGACGCTCGACGGCAGCGATCCGCGGGGATAAGGACTGTTGCCCGGGCGGCCGGGTGCGATGCCGGCGGGCGGCGCCTTCCCGGTCAGAACCGGTGGCGGGTGTGGCTGAAGCCGCCCTTGCCGAAGGCAAGGACCTTGGCGGGCCGGACCGCGTACACCAGTGCCAGGCCGCCGCCTTCGTGCCAGAAGCCGCCGTCGCCCGCCTGGTAGCGCCAGCGCCCGTCCCACTTGGCGGTCCACGCCTCGGCTAGGCGTCCGAGCAGGTCGTCGTCGGTGACCTGGAGCGCCTCGCCCTCGACCATGACGTCCACTCCGGCGTCCCAGTCGTTGCGGCCGGTGGCCAGCACCACGTGCGGGTTGGCGCGCAGGTTGACCCCCTTCTGCTCGGCGGCGCCGGTGGAGAAGTAGATGGCGTCGTCGAGCCACACGGCGACGAGCGGGGTCACGTGCGGCCGGCCGTCGGCCCGGACCGTGCAGATCCAGAACAGCTCGGCGGTCTCGAGTAGCCGGCGGGTCTGGTCCCATCCGGTGGCAACCGCGTCCTGGTCGCTGAACCGGGCATCAAGCTCGGTCACTGGTTCCCGCATCGATCGACTCCTCTTTCTTCTCTCTCTCTGGCTTCTCTCTCTGGCTTCTCTCTGGATTCTCGTCACGCGCGAAGGCGCACGGGCGTGGTCACGACGACAGGCCGGCGACCATCTGGTCGATCCGCGCGACGGTGGTCAGATCGCCGGCCGTGAAGCGGTTGCGCATCACGGCGACCGCCACCCC
>Ga0137385_10003589_pt1 | contig 13482 bp, 9 predicted proteins | sample SagtaG_FD_104921 | JGI IMG/M metagenome (GOLD analysis project Ga0137385, IMG submission 104921) | Vadose zone soil microbial communities from Sagehorn Ranch, Mendocino, California, USA - Sage2_R_80_16 metaG | ecosystem: Environmental > Terrestrial > Soil > Vadose zone | place: USA: California...
CATCCCCCCACCGAGGAGGACCACGTCGCGTCGACGCGCATCGTCGCCGTCGGGGTCGCGGCGCTGGTGGTCTTCGTGGTGGGCTCGGCCGCGGCCGGCTTCGCCATGAAGGCGCTGCGCCGCGAGCTCAACCCCGATGGTCCGGCCATCCCGTCCGAGGTGGGGAAGACCAAGATCGGCATGATCGAGCAGCGGCTCTTCGAGCACGCGAACCAGGGCGTCGCCTGGCGGGCGCAGGCCGAGCAGCGCCTCCGCTCGATCGGCTGGGTCGATCGCGAGAAGGGCCTCGTGCACATCCCCATCGACCGCGCCATGGACCTGGTGGAGAAGGGGGCGCGCCCGTGACCGCCCGCGCCCGCGCCGCCGTCGCGCTGGCCCTCGGCCTGGCGCTGCTCGCGCCTGCGACGGCGCCGGCGCTTCCCATCGGGCAAGCGCTGCACAGGCGGACGCCGGTCGAGGCGCAGCTCCCGACCGCGCTCCAGGAGGTGGAGGTCGTCGAGCAGCTCGGGACGAAGCTGCCGCTCGACCTCCGCTTTACGAACCAGGACGGGCAGGCCGTGCGCCTCGGCGACCTCCTCGGCGGCCGTCGCCCGGTGGTGCTGTCGCTCGTCTACTTCGACTGCCCCATGCTGTGCGGGCTCGTCCTGACCGGCGCCGCGCGCGGCATGCGCGAGACCGGGCTCGAGCTGGGGAAGGACTTCGACGCCATCACGCTCAGCTTCGATCCGAAGGACACCAGCCGCGCCGCGGCCGAGCGCCAGCGGGGGTATCTCCAGGCCCTCGGCAAGCCCGAGGCGAAGCAGGCGTGGACCTTCCTCACCGGCTCTGCCCCTGACATCCACCGCGTCACCGAGGCGGTCGGCTTCAAGTACGCCTACGACGAGAAGACGAGGCAGTTCGCCCACGCGGCCGGGCTGTTCGTGCTCACGCCCGAGGGCCGGGTCTCGCGCTATCTCTATGGCATCGAGTTCCCGGCGCGCGACCTGCGGCTGGCGCTGGTGGAGGCGGGCGAGGGGCGAGTCGGGACGAGCTTCGACCGGCTGCTCCTCACCTGTTACCGCTACGACCCCGCCAGCCGGAAGTACGAACCGTACGTGATGGGCGTGGTGCGGGTGGCGATGCTCGGGGTGCTCGGCGGGCTCGGGCTCATGCTGGGCGTCTTCTGGCGCCGGGAGGTCAAGGGCAAGCGCGTGAAGGACGCGGCACCGGCGCCGCCGCGGCGCGACGGGGACGAGCGATGAACGAGCTGATGCGCAGGATGCTGTTCCTGCCGGAGCAGGGGTCGGCCTACGCGGTGGAGGTCGACCACCTCCACTTCTTCGTCATCACCGTCACCATGCTCGGCGCCTTCGGCGTCGCCGGGGCGGCCCTCCTCTTCTTCGTCAAGTACCGCCGCCGCCGCGATCGCCAGGTGACCGAGCACGTGGAGCCGAGGGCCATCCACGAGGTGCTCTTCATCGGCGTGCCGCTGGCCTTCTTCCTGCTCTGGTTCGCCATCGGCTTCCCGCTTTTCGTGAAGCTGCAGACGCCGCCCAAGGACGCCATCGACGTCTACGTGCAGGGCAAGAAGTGGATGTGGAAGTTCGCCTACCCGGGCGGCCCGAACGGCGTCGACGTGCTGCGCGTCCCGGCCGGTCGGCCGGTGCGCCTCCTCATCACCTCGCGCGACGTGATCCACTCCTTCTTCGTGCCCGACTTCCGCATCAAGCAGGACGCGGTGCCCGGCCGCTACGCGCAGACTTGGTTCAACGCCACGCAGCCGGGGCGGCACCAGGTGCTGTGCGCGGAGTACTGCGGCCTGGGCCACTCGGCCATGCTGGCCGAGATCATCGCCATGCCGCCCGCCGAGTACGAGGCATGGCTGGCGGAGTCGCGGCGCTCGACGGTGGCGGCCGCGCAGGACTCGCCGGAGGACCGCGTCGACCCGCGCACGAGCCTCGCCGAGCAGGGCCGGCGGCTCGCCTCCGAGTACGGCTGCTTCAAGTGCCACACCGTGGACGGCACGCGGCACATCGGGCCGACCTGGCTCGACCTCTACCGGAAGACCGAGCGGCTGCAGGACGGCAAGAACGTCGTGGCGGACGAGGCGTACATGACCGAGTCGATGATGGACCCGGCCGCCAAGGTGGTGGCGGGCTACCAGAACGTGATGCCCACCTTCCAGGGCCGGATCCCCGGCCCGGAGGTCGCCGCCATCGTGGAGTTCATCAAGTCCTTGCGCACCGACGCGGTGCGCCCCGAGCCGTCGAAGGGCCCCGTCTATGTCCCAGTCCCTGGATACGACCCCTCCATCGTCCGCTGACGAGCCGGCCTACAACCCGCGCAACTACCTGAACGCGGAGGCCGGAGCCATGTCCTGGCTCTTGACGCGCGATCACAAGCGCATCGGGATCATGTACCTCGTGCTCACCTCGGTGTCGTTCTTCCTGGGAGGCTTCTTCGCGCTGCTGGTCCGGATCGAGCTCCTCACGCCCGGTCCGACCATCATGAACGCGATGACTTACAACCGCATGTTCACGCTGCACGGCGTGGTCATGATCTTCCTCTTCATGATCCCCGCCATCCCGGGCATCTTCGGCAACTTCTTCCTGCCGCTCATGATCGGGGCGCGCGACGTCGCCTTCCCGAAGCTCAACTTGCTCTCGGTCTACCTGTACCTCATCGGCGCCGTCATCGCGCTCTACGGGATGATTCACGGGGGCGCCGATACCGGCTGGACCTTCTACACGCCTTACAGCACCACCACCGTGACGAAGGTGGTGCCCATCCTGCTCGGCGCGTTCGTCCTCGGCTTCTCCTCGATCGTCACCGGCCTCAACTTCATCGTGACGATCCACACCTTGCGCGCGCCCGGCCTCATCTGGATGCGGCTGCCGCTCTTCGCCTGGTCGATCTACGCCACGTCGATCATCCAGATCCTGGCCACCCCCGTGCTGGGCATCACGCTGCTCATGGTGGCGGTGGAGCACGCCTTCGGGTTCGGGATCTTCGACCCGGCCCGCGGCGGCGACCCCATCCTCTTCCAGCACATGTTCTGGTTCTACTCGCACCCCGCCGTCTACATCATGGTGCTGCCGGCCATGGCGGTCATCTCGGAGGTGGTCTGCGCCTCCGCCCGGAAGAACATCTTCGGCTACAAGGCGGTCGCCTTCAGCTCGCTCGGGATCGCCTTCGTGGGCTTCTTCACCTGGGGACACCACCTCTTCACGTCGGGGCAGTCGACGCTCGACGCCGGCATCTTCGGCATCCTGTCGATGTTCGTGGGCATCTTCACGGCCATCAAGGTCTTCAACTGGACGGCCACCCTGTACAAGGGCGCCGTCGTCTTCACCACCTGGTTCGCCTACTTCTGCGGGTTCCTGTTCTTCCTGGTCTTCGGCGGGATGACGGGCATCGCGCTCGCCACGGTCTCGCTCGACGTCCACTGGCAGGACACCTACTTCGTGGTGGCGCACTTCCACTTCATCATGGTGGGCGGCGTCATCATGGCCTGGCTGGCCGCCCTTCACTACTGGTGGCCGAAGATGTTCGGCAAGATGTACCCCGAGCGCTGGGGGATCGTGGGCGCGATGACCATCATCTTCGGCTTCAACGCCACCTTCATCCCGCAGTTCCTGCTCGGGAACTACGGCATGCCGCGCCGGTACTACTCGTACCCGGAGCGCTTCTGGCCGCTCAACGTGGCCTCCACCGCCGGCGCGTCCCTGCTCGGCTTCGGCTTCCTCCTCATCGCCGTCTATCTCCTCTGGTCGCTCAAGTGGGGCAAGGTCGCGAGCGCGAACCCCTGGCACTCACGCGGTTTCGAGTGGGACACCCTCTCGCCGCCGCCGGTGGAGAACTTCCTCTCCGACCCCATCTACACGCACCCGCCGCACGACTACACCGAGGTGCCCTCGGGCGCCGCCGAGGTGAAGCATGCGACCTGAGCCGGAGGCGGCCACCGCCGCGTACGTCGCGCACCACTTCCCTGACCTCCGCACGCAGGAGCACGCGGCGCGGCTCGGGATGTGGCTCTTCCTCGCCACCGAGCTCCTGCTCTTCGGCGGGCTCTTCACCGCCTACTCGGTCTACCGCTACCTGTACCCGGCGACCTTCGCCGAGGCGAGCCAGCACCTCAGCGTGGCGGCCGGGACCATCAACACGATCGTCCTCATCACCTCGTCCCTGACGGTCGCCCTGGCACATCACTACGCGCACCATGGCAAGGGCCGCCGGGCCGCGCTCCTGCTCCTCGTGACGCTCGGCTTCGCGGTGGTGTTCCTCCTCATCAAGGCCTGGGAGTGGTCGCACGACTTCCACGAGGGCCTGCTCCCGGGGCGCTACTTCCACTCGACCGAGCTCACCGCCAACGGCGCCCCGATGTTCTTCACCCTCTATTTCCTCCTGACGGGGCTGCACGGGCTGCACGTCGTCATCGGCATGACCGTGCTGGCGGTGCTGATGGTGCTGTGCTGGCTGGGCACCTACGACCACGGCTACTCGACGCCGGTGGAGCTGGGCGGCATGTACTGGCACCTCGTCGACCTCGTCTGGATCTTCCTCTACCCGTTGCTCTACCTCATCTGACGGATGGCCATGGCGACCACCCACCCACCGCACGCTGAGCACGAGCAGGGCCCCGCCGCCATGCGGTACTGGGTGGTGTGGGTGCTGCTCCTCGTCGGGACGTTCCTGACCTTCGGCCTCTCGAGGGTGCACCTGCCCTCGCCCTTCCACCTCCTCGTCGCCCTCGCCATCGCGAGCGGGAAGTCGATGCTGGTGGTGCTCTTCTTCATGCACCTGTGGGATCACCCCGGCGCGAACCGGCTGGTCTTCGCGACGTCGATCTTCTTCATCGCGCTGCTCGTCGGGCTGGTGGTGATGGACAACGCCACCCGCTACGACCTCCTCAACCCGGCCCGCGGCGCGACGTTGCAGATGGAGCCCCCCGGCCCCGACCTCCTCACCCCGCGCGGCCCGCCGGAGCCCTCCCGGCGCCTGGACACGCCGGGCGTGGAGGAGGGCACCGGACCATCGCGGTGACGGCTACGGCGCTGCGGCGGCCTGCGCTGGCTTGATGAGGACCTTCGTATACCCCTCGCTGTCAGTCGAGCAGCTCGGCCGCGACGCGGTCGTGAACCGCGAGGGCGGCCTCCGAGAAGCAACACAGGATCACCCGCTCGAGCGCGGGATGGTCGGCGAGGCCGCGCTGCACCTCGGCCACCGCGACGCGGGCCGCCGGCTCGAGGGGATAGCCATAGACGCCCGTCGAGATGGCCGGGAAAGCGATGCTGACGAGCCCGTGCTCGGCGGCCAACCGCAGGCACTCGCGGTAGCAGCTCGCGAGCAGCTCGGGCTCACGGTGCTGTCCCCCGCGCCAGACCGGGCCGACGGCGTGCAAGACGTGCCGCGCCGGCAGCCGGTGCCCGCGCGTCAGCTTCACCTCGCCCGGGCTCGCGCCGCCGAGGCGGCGGCACTCGTCGAGCAAGCCAGGGCCGGCGGCGCGGTGGATGGCGCCATCGACGCCGCCGCCACCGAGGAGCGACGGGTTGGCGGCGTTCACGACGACGTCCACGGGCAAGGTGGTGATGTCTGCTCGCAGCGTCTCCACGCGTCCGCCCAGGTAGCGCGCCATACGGGTAGGCGTAAGGTCGGCCGTGCAGGAGCGCCATCGGGCAGGCGCGGGCATGCCGCCGCCGCTCCCACCGCCGCGCAGGCGGGCGCATCGCTGCCCGGCGGCTCCGTGCGGAACAGCGGCGCGCTTCCTACTGTTTCTGCATGCCCGACACGCTCGCCTTCGAGAAGGTCCTGTCCGGCCGGAGCGCGGAGAAGCGCACCGCGCTCATCGTGTTCCCGGTCGTGGTGGGGCTCGCCATCGTCATCGGGTTCGCGGCGGTCTCCATCTCGCGCATGTCCGGGCTCTCGAGCCAGGTGCAGATCGCGCAGCAGCAGGCGGCCGAGGCGAACAAGGCGGTGGAGGAGCGCGATCGGCAGCTCCGTGAGGCGAAGGCCGACGTGGCCATCCTCTCCACGCCTGGCCAGGGGGCAAGCGTGCTGCGCGCGGCCACGGACAATGGAGCCAGCGCGATCGCGCGCGTCCACCCGGAGCGGCACGCCATCGCCCTCTATGCCTATGACCTCAAGCCGCCCGCCGATGGGCAGGAGTACCGGCTCGTCGTCTCGGACGGCGAGGGACACGAGGCGCTGCTCGGGACGCTCAGCCCGGACGAACGGGGTGCGGCCTCCCTGCTCGCGCGCGACGTCCCGGAGGGCGTGAGCCGCCTCGAGGTCGCGCTCCTCCCCAAGGGCGGCGCGGCCGGCCCCGGCGCGGCTGGGGCGCAGCGCCAGCCGGTGCTCATCGGGATGCTCCCCAAGCCAGGCGAGTCCGGCGTGGTGACGAGCGCGCCGGAGGCGCCGGGCCAGAGGGGGCAGGCGCGCCAACCCGCTGCCGGCCGCCGCCGCGGCCGTTGAGGGTCGCTCAGGCCGGGCTGTGTCACTCCTGGTCCGGTAGCTCGCGCTGCTCGATCCCGGGGCCCCCCTGCCTGCGCGTCGAGCAGCGGTCTCGGCGCCTCGTCTATTGACGCGCCGCAAGCCTGTGGTGGAAACTGACCCTTCCATGTCCGAAGATGAGCAGCGCTCCCGGTCGCGGCTGGCCGGGTGTCCCTGCGCTCTCGAGCGCGGGACCGAGCAGGCCGAGGTTTACCCTCGGGCCGCGCGCGGGATCGAGCGGGCGCGGTTGGCTGCCAGCTCTCTCGCCGTCTCTCGCCTGAAGCGCTAGGGCTTTTCCACGCAGCACGAGGAAGGTGTGATGAGCGAGCACGGCTATCCCCATCGTCAGGGACTCTACGATCCGCAGCAGGAGCACGACGCCTGCGGGTTCGGCTTCGTGTGCGACATCCAGGGGCGCGCCTCGCACGACATCGTGCGCAAGGCGCTCACGGTGCTGGTGAACCTGGAGCACCGGGGCGCCGCCGGCTCGGAGAAGAACTCGGGAGACGGCGCCGGCCTCCTCTGCCAGCTGCCGCACGCCTTCATCGCCGAGGCCGCCGCGCGGGTCGGGGTGAAGCTCCCCGGACCCGGGCGCTACGCCACCGGGATGGTCTACCTGCCGCAGGCGGAGGCGAGCCGCCGCGCCTGCGAGGAGATGCTGGAGCGGGTGGTGGCCGACGAGGGGCAGACGCTGCTCGGCTGGCGCGACGTCCCGACCGACAACGGCAGCCTGGGTGCGAGCGCCCGCGGGAGCCAGCCCGTCATCCGGCAGGTGTTCGTCGGCCGCGGCGAGAGCTGCCGCGACGAGGCTGCCTTCGAGCGGAAGCTCTACGTCATCCGGCGGCTGGTGGAGAAGGCGGTCTCGCGCTCAGCCCTGCCGCAGCGGGGACACTTCTACGTCCCCTCGCTCTCGCACCGGACCATCGTCTACAAGGGCATGCTCAACGCCGGGCAGCTCGTCTCGTTCTACCCGGACCTCGCCGACCCGACCTTCGCCTCCGCCATCGCGATGGTCCACTCCCGCTTCTCGACCAACACCTTCCCCAGCTGGTCGCGCGCGCACCCCTACCGCTACATCTCGCACAACGGGGAGATCAACACGCTGCGCGGCAACATCAACTGGATGCACGCGCGCCAGTCGATGATGCAGTCGAAGCTCTTCGGCGACGACCTGAAGAAGATCCTGACCGTCATCGACCTCGAGGGCTCCGACTCGGCGATGTTCGACAACGTGCTCGAGCTGCTGCACCTGTCGGGCCGCTCGCTGCCGCACGCGATGATGATGATGGTGCCGGAGCCGTACAGCCGGCACGAGTCGATGTCGCCCGAGAAGAAGGCCTTCTACGAGTTCCACTCCTGCCTCATGGAGCCGTGGGACGGCCCGGCCTCGATCGCCTTCACCGACGGCGCGCTGGTGGGCGCCACCCTCGATCGCAACGGCCTCCGGCCGGCCCGCTACTACGTGACGAAGGACGACCTGGTCGTCATGGCGAGCGAGGTGGGCGTGCTCGACATCCCGGCCGACCGCGTCCTGCACAAGGGCCGCCTGCAGCCGGGCCACATGTTCCTCGTCGACACGGTCGAGAAGCGCATCGTCCCCGACGAAGAGCTGAAGGAGCGCATCGCCCGCGAGCAGCCCTACGGCCGCTGGCTGGCGGAGCACCTGGTGGCGCTCGACGACCTGCCGCAGCCGACGCGCGTCATCGAGCCCGATCACGAGACGGTGCTGCGGCGGCAGGAGGCCTTCGGCTACACCGCCGAGGACGTGCGCATCCTCATCAACCCCATGGCGGAGAGCGGCACCGAGCCCATCGGCTCCATGGGCAACGACGCGCCGCTGGCCGTGCTCTCCGAGAAGCCGCAGGTCCTCTACAGCTACTTCAAGCAGCTCTTCGCCCAGGTGACGAACCCGCCCGTCGACGCCATCCGCGAGGAGATCATCATGGCGGTGGAGACCGCCGTCGGGCCGGAGGGGAACCTGCTCGAGGCGGCCCCCGCGTCGGCGCACCAGCTCTCGCTCCCGACCCCCGTGCTGCGCAACGCGGAGCTGGAGCGGTTCCGGAACCTCGACGGCAAGCCGGGCTCGCACGGCTTCAACAGCATCACCCTCCCCATGCTCTTCAAGGTGGCGGACGGCGGGGCCGGGCTGCGCAAGGCGATCGAGGACCTGCGCTGGTCCACCTCCGAGGCCATCGCCGAGGGGCGCAACATCATCATCCTGTCCGATCGCGGCCACGACGAGACCTACGCGCCCATCCCGGCGCTGCTGGCGGTGGCGGCGGTGCAGCACCACCTCCTGCGCGAGGGCACCCGCACCCGCGTCGGCATCGTGCTCGAGACGGGCGAGCCGCGCGAGGTGCACCACTTCGCGCTCCTCATCGGCTACGGCGCGAGCGCGGTGAACCCTTACCTCGCCTTCGAGACCATCCACGACCAGGTCCGGCTCGAGATGGTGAAGGGTCCACCCGAGGCGGCCGAGAAGAAGTACGTGAAGGCCGTCAACAAGGGCATCGTCAAGGTCATCTCGAAGATGGGGATCTCGACCATCCAGAGCTACCACGGCGCCCAGGTGTTCGAGGCGGTGGGCCTGAACCAGGACTTCATCGACGAGTATTTCACCTGGACGCCCACCCGCATCGGCGGGGTCGGCATCGACGTGGTGGCGAAGGAGGCCAAGCTCCGGCAGGACCGCGCCTACCCGCCCAAGCGGCCCATCGTCCACAAGCAGCTCGGCACCGGTGGGCAATACCAGTACCGGCAGGACGGCGAGCAGCACCTCTTCAACCCGCTCACCATCCACAAGCTCCAGTACGCCTGCCGGAGCGGCAGCTACGCCGTGTTCAAGGAGTACACGAAGCTCGTCGACGAGTCGGCGCGCAACCTGTGCACGCTGCGCGGTCTGATGGACCTCCTGCCGGCCGCCAGGCCGGTTCCGATCAACGAGGTGGAGCCCGTCGAGGCCATCGTGCGGCGCTTCAAGACCGGGGCGATGAGCTACGGGTCCATCTCCAAGGAGGCGCACGAGGCGCTCGCCGTCGCCATGAACCGCTTGGGCGGCAAGTCCAACACGGGCGAGGGCGGCGAGGACCCGGAGCGCTACAAGCCGCTCCAGAACGGCGACTCCAAGAACTCGGCCATCAAGCAGGTGGCGAGCGGCCGCTTCGGCGTGACGAGCCAGTACCTCGTGAACGCGCGCGAGCTGCAGATCAAGATGGCGCAGGGGGCGAAGCCTGGCGAGGGCGGCCAGCTCCCCGGCTCCAAGGTCTACCCGTGGATCGCGAAGACGCGCTACGCGACGCCGGGCGTGGGCCTCATCTCGCCGCCGCCGCACCACGACATCTACTCCATCGAGGATCTGGCTCAGCTCATCCACGACCTCAAGAACTCCAACCACACCGCCCGCGTCTCGGTGAAGCTGGTGGCCGAGGTCGGCGTCGGGACCATCGCCGCCGGGGTGGCCAAGGCGCACGCGGACGTGGTGCTCATCGCCGGCCACGACGGCGGCACCGGCGCCTCGCCGCTCACCTCGATCAAGCACGCGGGCATCCCCTGGGAGCTCGGGCTGGCCGAGACGCACCAGGTGCTCGTCATGAACAACCTCCGCTCGCGCATCGCGGTGGAGGTCGACGGGCAGCTCAAGACCGGCCGCGATGTCGTGGTCGGCGCGCTGCTCGGCGCCGAGGAGTTCGGCTTCGCCACCGCGCCGCTGGTGGTGCTGGGCTGCATCATGATGCGCGCCTGCCACCTCAACACCTGCCCGGTCGGCGTCGCGACCCAGGATCCGGAGCTGCGGAAGCGCTTCAGCGGCGATCCCGCGCACGTGGCGAACTTCATGCGCTTCATCGCCGAGGAGGTGCGCGAGTACATGGCGCTCCTCGGCTACCGCACCATCGAGGAGATGGTCGGCCGCTCCGAGCGGCTCGAGATGCGGCGCGCGGTGGATCACTGGAAGGCGCGAAACCTCGACTTCACCCGGATCCTGTTCAAGCCGACCGTGCCGAAGAACTACGGGCGCACCTGCCAGATCCCGCAGGACCACGGGCTCGACGAGGCGCTCGACGCGACCACGCTCCTCGAGCTGGCGCGGCCGGCGCTGGAGGCCAAGAAGCCGGTCCAGGCGACGCTCCCCATCCGCAACACGAACCGGGTGGTCGGCACCATGCTCGGCTCGGAGGTGACCCGCCGCCACGGCCCGCAGGGCCTGCCGGAGGACACGATCCAGCTGCTCTTCCAGGGCTCGGCCGGCCAGAGCTTCGGCGCCTTCGTCCCGCGGGGGATGACGCTCGCGCTGGAGGGCGACGCGAACGACTACCTCGGCAAGGGCCTCTCGGGCGGCAAGCTCATCGCCTTCCCGCCGCGCGGCGCCGCCTTCGTGGCGGAGGAGAACGTCCTCGTCGGCAACGTGGCCCTCTACGGCGCCACCGGCGGCGAGGTCTACCTGCGCGGCATGGCCGGGGAGCGCTTCGCGGTGCGCAACTCGGGCGCCTCGGCGGTGGTGGAGGGGGTGGGCGACCACGGCTGCGAGTACATGACCGGCGGGCGGGTGGTGGTGCTGGGCCCGATCGGCCGCAACTTCGCCGCCGGCATGTCGGGCGGCATCGCGTACGTGCTCGACCAGGGCGGCGCGCTGGCCAAGGTGTACAACCCCGAGCTCGTCACGCTCTCGCCGCTCGTCGACGAAGCCGAGATCGCGGCGGTGCGCCGCCTCGTCGAGCGGCACGTTCAGTACACCGAGAGCGCGCTGGGTCGCCGCGTGCTCGAGCGCTGGAAGGAGAGCCTGGCCCGCTTCGTACGGGTGGTGCCGAACGACTACCGCCGGGTGCTGGAGGCGCAGGCGCGCATGCGCCAGAAGGGCCTCTCGCCGGAGGAGGCGGAGATGGCGGCTTTCGAGGAGAACACGCACGACGCCATGCGCGTCGCCGGGACTTAACGACATGGGCAAGACGACCGGATTCATGGAGTACGACCGCGAGCCGTCCCACGTCCGCGCGCCGCTCGAGCGCATCAAGGACTGGAGCGACGAGCACCCGCCCTACGCCGAGGAGACGCTGCGGCAGCAGGGCGCCCGCTGCATGGACTGCGGGGTGCCCTTCTGCCACATCGGCGAGCTGATCGCCGGGATGGCCACTGGCTGCCCGGTCAACAACCTCATCCCGGAGTGGAACGACCTCGTCTACCGCGGGCAGTGGCAGGAGGCGATCATCCGCCTCCACAAGACGAACAACTTCCCCGAGTTCACCGGCCGCGTCTGCCCGGCGCCCTGCGAGGGGAGCTGCACGCTCGGCATCAACGCTCCGCCCGTCACCATCAAGAACATCGAGCGCGAGATCATCGACCGGGCCTGGGAGAACGGCTGGGTGAAGCCCCAGCCGCCGCTCGCCCGCACCGGCAAGCGCGTGGCGGTGGTCGGCTCGGGACCGGCCGGCCTGGCCGCCGCCGCGCAGCTCAACAAGGCGGGCCACACGGTGACCGTCTTCGAGCGCGCGGATCGCATCGGCGGGCTGCTCATGTACGGCATCCCGAACATGAAGCTCGACAAGCAGGTGGTGGACCGGCGCATCGCTCTCATGGCCGAAGAGGGCGTGAAGTTCGTCACCGGGACGGAGGTGGGCAAGGACGTGCCCTCCTCGCGGCTCCTGTCCGACTTCGACGCCGCCATCCTCACCACCGGCGCCACCGTGGCGCGCGATCTCGGGCAGGTGGAGGGCCGGCACCTCGCCGGCATCCACCTCGCCATGGACTTCCTCACCGCCAACACGAAGGCGCTCCTCGACCGGCGTCGCGAGGAGGGTCGGTTCATCTCGGCCAAGGACAAGCACGTGGTGGTGATCGGCGGCGGCGACACCGGCACCGACTGCGTGGGGACGGCCATCCGCCACGGCGCGAAGAGCGTGACGCAGCTCGAGATCATGCCGCGCCCGCCCGACGAGCGCGCGGCCGACAACCCCTGGCCGCAGTGGCCGAAGATCTACAAGCTCGACTACGGGCAGGAGGAGGCTCAGGCGCTGTGGGGCGCCGATCCGCGCCGGTACTCGATGCAGACGAAGCGCTTCCTGGGCGACGAGGCGGGCAACCTCACCGCCCTCGAGGTGGTCCAGGTGGAGCTCCTGCGCGGGCCGGACGGACGCCCGCTCGCCCCGCGCGAGATGGATGGCACCCACCGCACGCTGCAAGCCGACCTGGTGCTGCTCGCGCTCGGCTTCCTCGGCCCGGAGAAGAGGCTGCCCGAGGAGCTGGGGGCGAAGCTCGACGCGCGCGGTAACGTCTGGACCGACGCCGAGAAGATGACGAGCGTCCCCGGCGTCTTCGCGGCCGGCGACTGCTCCCGCGGTCAGTCACTGGTGGTGTGGGCGATCCAGGAGGGCCGCAAGGCGGCCCGCGGAGTGGACAAGTACCTCATGTACGGGGAGACGGTGCTGCCGTAGCAGGGGTCACGGCTACGGCTCCGTCCTGCCCAAACTCAGAAACGCCAGCGGCGCGTACGCCGCCGTGATGCTTCGCATCCGCCCGCCCTGTCGCACCTCCGCGAACACGTAGGTACCCCCTCGATTCGGTCCCTCGAAGAAGCGGGTATATCGTTCCGGGGCTGATGCGAATGCGACCCCCGTGCCGGGCCAGCTCCTCGATCAGCGCAAGACCGTAGACGGGTCGGGGGTGATGACGAACCGTGACGTATACCCCGACATGGTGTGGTCGGCATCGCCCATGCCGGGCATCAGCAACGCTCATGTTTGACGCCGCGCGGGCCTTGAATGCCCGGCGTGCGCTGTGGCTGAATGCGTGACTCACAGTCCCAGGACGATTCTCTCAGCCCCCGAGGAGCGCGAATGAAACGATCCGTCCGGCTCTCACTGAGCGTCACGATGGGCATCGCAGCCTCGCTGCTCGTCTTCACGCCGCGTGCGTTGGCAGTGCCGTCGTACACGAGGCAGTTCGGCGTTTCCTGCTCGGCGTGTCACAGCATGTGGGGTTCGTTGACGGTCGCAGGCGCGACGTTCCGCCTGAGCGGCTATC
>Ga0137385_10003592_pt1 | contig 13474 bp, 11 predicted proteins | sample SagtaG_FD_104921 | JGI IMG/M metagenome (GOLD analysis project Ga0137385, IMG submission 104921) | Vadose zone soil microbial communities from Sagehorn Ranch, Mendocino, California, USA - Sage2_R_80_16 metaG | ecosystem: Environmental > Terrestrial > Soil > Vadose zone | place: USA: California...
GCCACGAGGGCCGGAGCGCAGTGGCTGGGCGTAACCAGCGTGGAAGAAGGCGTTGCAGCTCGTGAGCTATGTCCGCAGGCACGAATCCTGGTGATTGGCGGAGTCTTTCCCGGCCAGGGGACGGCAGTTCTAGAGCATTGCCTCACTCCCGCGGTGTGGGAAACGGGCCAACTCGATGAGCTGGAAACAGCGGCATGCGTCGCGGGAATTCCAGCCGAATCGCTGCCGGTTCACCTGGAGATCGACACCGGCATGAGCCGCCAGGGCGTCAGCCTCGAGACTCTCAGCGCCTTCGTCGAGCGATTCGGGCCCGATTCGCCGCTGCGCGTTGAGGGTGTGATGACTCATCTCTACGCCTCCGATGAGGCAAAGCGTGCGGCAACCGATGCGCAGTTGAAGCGTCTCGATCACGCAATGGGCCAGATCGCAGCGGAGCTGACGAGAGCGGCTGTGCCCCCGGAGTGGCTCAGTGTGGGCGCCACCGCGGCCCTGCTGGGCGGCGAGGCAGAGCAGATCTCAACCCTGGCCCATCGCTGGGGCTTGCGCGCTATGTTGCGGCCGGGACTGGCGCTCTACGGGGTAGCTCCGCGCTTCGATCCCCCGTTTGAGCCCGATCGCGAACCGCCGAGCCTCTCACGGGCGTATGCCCAACTGCAGCCCGTGATGTCATGGAAGACCCGGGTCGTGAGCGTGCGCTCGGTTCCCGCCGGAACCGACGTGGGCTACAACGGAACTTTTGTCGCCACCGAGCCGATGCGTCTTGCCCTGCTGGCGGTGGGCTACGCCGATGGGCTTGATCGCCGGCTCGGCAACCGCTTCAGCCTGCTGGTGCGCGGCCAGCGGGCCCCGATCGTGGGCCGCATCAGCATGGACCAGACGGTCATCGATATAACGGAAACTCCCGGTGTCGAACCGGGCGACGAAGTCGTGATCTTAGGCAGCCAGGGCGCAGAAACAATCACTGCTTTCGATCATGCGGATGCTGCGGGAACCATCCCCTGGGAGGTCTTCACCCGCATCGCCCCAAGAGTTCAACGCGTCGAGGTGTAGCACCAACTGGCGTTAAGCTCTGAAACTCGACTTCCACAATCCAGGCCCTAGCTGGCCATCGATTTGCGAGCGGCTTCGCGAATCCCTGCGCCGCCTTCCGCTGCCGCAATCATGGCCTCTGAGCCGATGGCCGAGTTCAACAGCATGTGATAAAGCCCCCGCGCGCACCACTCCTGCTGGTAAAACCTGCGGATAACTGCGGCGCGGCGCTTGTCTGCTGCGGCCAGTTGCTGGTCTGCCTGTTCGGCCTTTTCTGGAAAGGTCTTCGCAAACCACTCCCGTTTCGCCGCTGCCGTGGCGTAGACAAAGATGTGGAAGCAGCCTGCCTGGCCGGCCAGCGCGCACGCCGCACCCCGCCCCACCAGCACGCAATTGCCCCGCTTGGCCGCGTCCAGTATCTCCTGCCGGATCAGCGTATACATGCGCTCGCAGTCGAAGATCTGGTCGTCGCAGGGCCCTGTCGTGGAGTACAACGAATCCTGCCAGAAGACCTTGCCGTAGCGGTAGTACCAGGGATCGAGCTTGTCATCGAACTGCGCGGCCATCTTCTCCGGAACCCCGGCCTGGCGCGCTGCCCCGGTCAGCAGCTCCGAGTCGAGCAGGCGCCAGCCCAGCCGGGCAGCAAGATCGTGGGCAAACTCACCGCCGCGCGAGCCGTACTCGCGCTCCACCGTTATGACCCGCACAGGCGTTTGCATCATGGCTCATCTCTTTCTCCCGCGACTGGAGCATACAACGAAACTGGTCAAGCCGCGCAAGCCTCGACTCAAAAAAGTTTTGATGCATACCTTGACGGTCTACATAACTATGTTGTAGATAATCTAGGTATGGGTAAACCAAACGATCTCGTTCAAGGCACGCTCGACCTGCTGATCCTCAGGACTCTTTCCCCCGAAGCCATGCATGGCTGGGCCATCGCTAAACGCATTCAGCAGGTATCCGGCGAAGTGTTGCAGGTGCAGCAGGGCTCGCTGTATCCCGCCCTCCACCGGCTTGAGCAGCAGGGGTGGATCAAGGCCAAATGGGCGGAAAGCGAAACCGGCCGGCAAGCAAAGTTCTATTCGCTCACTGCCGCGGGACGCGCGCAGCTTGAGAAGGAGACAGCCAACTGGAGCCGCCTCTCTGCCGCCATCAATCTCGTCATGACCGAGGCATAGCGCAACGGCAACCAACGGCAATTTCATTCGCAGTACCCAAGTGGAGGCGGCATGAGATGGTTTCATCTGTGGGCGATGAAGTTTCAGATGCTCATTGGGCGCGGCAATGCCGGAGCGCGGTTGGACGACGAATTGCGCTTTCACCTCGAGCGGCAGATCGCCGAGAATGTCGCAGCTGGCATGACCGCCGAAGAGGCCCGTTTCGCGGCCCTCCGCTCCTTTGGAAACCCCGCGCTTTTGCGCGAACAGGCGCGCGCCACCTGGAACTGGGCATGGCTCGAGTCGCTGCTGCACGACGTTCGCTATGGAATGCGCACCCTGGTCCGCACTCCAGGCTTCGCAGCCATTACCATCCTCGTAATCGCGCTCGGCATCGGCGCGAATGTGGCGCTCTTCACCGTCGTGCACGGCGTACTGCTGAAACCTCTGCCCTATGCCGACCCGGAGCGCCTCGTCTCGCTGTATGAGAGCGAGACCGGTCGCACCGGCTTCAGCTCCTATCTGCCGGTGGACGCTGGCAGTTTTTCCGAATGGCAACGATCGACGCCAGGGCTGGCGGAGATGGCGATGGTCTCGCCGTTCCAGAACTTCAACGTCTCTGCCGAGGGCGGAAAGCTCCCCGAACAGATCGATGCCGCGTGGTGCTCATGGAACTTCTTTCGCACATTGGGCGTGCAGCCCATGATGGGTCGTGTCTTTGCGTCCAGCGACGATCGGCCGGGCGCCACTGCCACGGTCGTTCTTTCCTCCGCCTTCTGGAAGCGCCGTTTCGATGCGGATCCTGCGATCGTGGGCAAGACCATCTGGCTTGACGCCAAGCCCTACACCGTCATCGGCGTGATGCCCTCCGCATTCGTCTACACGGGAGCATTCGGCGGCAACACGGTGCAAATATGGACGCCGATCGGGCACGAAGCACCGCCCGAATTGCTGACCACCTTTGAAGATCATGAGACGATCGTGATCGCCCGCCTGCTGCCGAACGCCACTCTCCCTGCCCTGTTGAGCCGCCTTGACGCAGTGCAGAAGCAGATCAAGAAAGATCATCCCGGACCGGCAGTCCACAACGCCGTCAACGGCCGGTCGATGCTCGACGATGCCGTAATCGACTACAAGACCCCGCTGTACGCGCTGCTTGCGGCGACCGGTTGTGTTTTGCTCATCGCCTGCATGAATGTGGCCAGCTTGCTTGTCGCCCGAACCGCGGCGCGCAGCAAAGAGGCGGCGATTCGCGCCGCGCTGGGCGGCGGCCGGTTGCGCCTCCTGCGCGAGCGCCTTGTAGAGAGCGTGCTACTGTCGATCGCGGGTGGGTCTTTGGGATTGTTGATGGCCTGGGCCGCTCTCCAGTGGCTCGTGCACGTGCGCCCCGATATGAATCGCGTGGAAACCATTCATATCGACGGCATCGTCACCCTGTTCACGGTGAGTGCGATAGCTGTGTGCGCGCTTTTCTCCGGGTTAATCTCCGCGCTCGGCTCCAATGGAAAGCATCTCCTCGGCGTCATTCAGGGTTCGTCGCGGACACAACGCGGCACCCACAACCGGGCCGTGCTGCGCAAGTCGCTCCTTATGGTGCAAGTGGGCCTTACCGTGGTGCTTCTGGTAGGAGCGGGCCTGCTGCTGAAAAGCTATCAGCGTCTGCGTTCCACCGATCTGGGGGTTCCGGTCGACAACGTGCTCACAATGCATTTCAGCTTGCCGGAGGCGCGCTACAAGCAGCCCGTGCAGCAAATCGCGTTCTTCGAGCACCTCATTGAGAAAGTACGTGCCCTTCCCGGTGTACAAGCCGCCGGCCTGGTCAGCAGCGCTCCCGGCCAGGGTTGGGGCGGCGACCACCTCATGAGCGTTGTTGAACATCCGCCGCTTCCCAAAGGACAGGGGCTCGATATTAACGTGCGCGGCGCCGAGCCAGGATACTTTTCCGCGATCCAGATCCCGCTAGTGCGCGGGCGTATCTTCACCACTGACGAACGCCTGGAGCGCGCTAGTGTTGTTGTCATCAGCCGGTCTGCCGCGCAACTCTGTTTTCCCGGCGAAGACCCCGTCGGCAAACATCTGAAAGTGGGTGTCACGGGGCATGTCTACGAAGTGGTGGGTGTGGTGGGTGACACCCGATGGAACGTTTCTCAACAGATGAACCCCACCTTGTACTGGCCGCTCTATGGAAACGACTACAGCGGGGCAACAATCGTGGTTCGATCGACTCGTGACGTGGAGAAGTTGGCGCTGCCGGTACAAGGCGTGATAGGCCAACTAGATCGCGATCTGCCGGTGGCTAATGTCATGACGATGCGCGAGTCCATCGGCAAATCCACCATCGATTCCGAGTTCGATTCGTTGCTGGTCGTGGGCTTCGCCGTCATCGCGCTCGTTCTCGCCGCGGCGGGCTTGTATGGAGTGCTGTCGTACCTTGTATCGCAGCGTACCGGCGAAATCGGCATTCGCATGGCCTTGGGCGCGCCGCGCAGCCAGGTGCTGCGGCTGACGCTGCTCGACGGATTGCGCCCTGCGCTGCTGGGCCTCGCATTCGGCCTCGCCGCCAGCGCCGCCGCGGCACGGCTCATTCGCTCCATGTTGTATGAGACGCAGCCGCTCGATCCGGCAGTGTTCGCGGCCGTTTCGCTCACTCTGCTGATGGTCGCGGCCTTTGCTTGCATGGTTCCCGCATGGCGCGCATCGCACGTCGATCCCATGCAGGCGCTGCGGACTGAGTAGTGCTCACGGCGTTTTAGGCAGTTCCGGATTTGGAGTGCTCACGGTGTCGTTCCCCACTCTTTTCACGATGAAACTGTGAAAAGGATGAGGCGCGGAGCAGTTGAGCCGACGAAGCCTTGCATTCCCAAAACAGTCCGGGCGCGGAAGGCGTTGTTCCTCCCGCGCCCGGTCTGTGTGATTGCGGCTGATCCAATAGCGTACTGCCGGCCCGTCTGCTGACTACTCAGTGTCCACTGTCCACTGCTCACTGCCTTACTGCGTCACCGGTTCCGCCGGCGGCGCTTTGGGCGTCTTCAAGTGTGGTGCGTTGGGAGCGATTGGCGGCTTGGGAATCGTGGCGGTCGCCGGCGGTGTCGGAGGACTCGCCGAAGCCCGCTTGATGTTCAAGTCACCCACCTCGGTGCTCAGGCTGATTTTGCTGCTCCCGGCGCCGATGCGTCCCGTCACCGTCTTGCTCTGGTCGCCATTGATCGAGAGCGGAAATTCCGTCATGATGTCGCCGTTGTGCGTACGGCCATCCACGGTTGCCGACGCGTTGGGCGGCAACGTCAGCTCCAGGTCGCCCTTGCCGCTGCTGTTCTTGGCTTCCACCCCGAAGACACCCGCCGGTGCGATCGAGATGTTCCCATCGCGGTCCTCAACAAACGTATCGCCGTAGATCTGCGCCAGCTCCACGTTCTTTGAGTGAGTTTTTACGCGGACTTCTCCTTTCGCTTCGGTCACGCGCAGGTCATCGTCATTGAGCGTCATGTCGCCGGGCAGTTCGGCCATTTGCAGGTCGGTAACCGAGGTGTGCAGGTGGATTGGGCCGGCGAGGTTCTCCATGTGCGCCTCTCCGAAGATGTCACCATTGATCGTGACCTTGCCCTTGATCTCAGACAGGGTGAGATCGTTGCAGCGGCCGTCTGCTGTCACGTCTCCAGTGATCTGGTGCGCTGAAAAGTCGCCCTTGTCCGTCGAGAAATGCACCTGGACCGAACCCTGGACAGTGCTCAGGTGAACATCGCCGTGCGCCGCGGTAATGTTGGCGCCGCTGCCCAGTCCCGCGGCAGTCACGTCACCGCGTCCCGCCGTCACTGTGACCCGCGCGGTCTTCGGGACAACAACAGTGAGATTCACGCGGCCGCTGCTATGGCCCTCCGACTTCACCAGTACCGCAGTGCCGGTGACCGTCACGCGGGCCGCTTCAGAGGTAAAGATCTTGCGCGCTTCGGCGTCGGAGTTCGCAAAAGCCACTTCGTGCGCATCCACTTGGATATTGGGCGTGTCGCCCGCCGTAATTGCTACATCGCCGCGAGGATTCTGAATCTCGATGACGGAATTGGGCGGTATCTGCGAGTTCAGCACCTGCTGTTCGAAGTCGTGCTGCGGCCGCCCAAACATGTTGAAGAAGTCGTTGTGATCGCCCCATTCGGCGCGCATGGGGTCCCAGAAGTTGTTCGCCCCGGCCGCGATCAGTCCCACAATGGCCAACAGCACGAGGATGCCGACAAAACTGCCGCCCCGGCGCACCGGCGTCTTGCGCTTCAGATCGAGCGCCCACTCACCCAGCAGGGCCAGTCCCGCGATAATCAGCAACAGGGGCCACCAATGGCCATACCAGGTCCAGAAATCGCCCGCGGAGATGCGGCCGGAGTAGATCAGCAGCCCCACCACGCCGGCTGAAACCAGGATGATGGGCCCAACCACCGAAGGAACGCGCGGGCCGTAGGCGCCCGTTGCGCCGGCCTTCCAGGCATATTGCTGGGCTCTCCATGCATCGCGCTGTGCGCGCCAGGCAGCCTTTTGCTGCTCCCGGTACACGCGCCACTGCGTGTGCGGATCGTAAGGGGGCGGCATGCCGCCCGGAGGTGTGGAAGGAGGTACGCTGCTCATGACTGTCCTCCATTCGCATCGCGTTCATACTCGTCGCGCGCCGGAACGATCGAAGTGCCCGCCTGCGGTGCTGCCGCACCCGCCCCGGGGGTCCCGGGTGTGGGATACGGTGCCCCAGGATACGGCGCCCCTGGATACGGCGCCGGTGGATACTCGGTCTCCGAGGCCAGTGACATGCGCTCAGCAAGCTGCAGAACGCCCAGCAAAATCAGCAGAAGCGGAACGAACAGCTTCCAGCTCACCATGTCGGCCTGGTGCAGAAGGGCGATGATTCCCACCAGCAGCAGGACGGCCGGGCCCTTGAGGCGGCGAATCAGGATATAGCGATTCATCGGGAACCTCCTTGTATATCGCCCATGCGGCGAATTACCAGCCACACACCTATGCCGATGAGAAGCAGCGGCCAGGTGAATTCAAAGAGGCGGCCGTTGAAGATATCCATCTGCCCGAGAAGAAACAGAAGACCGAGGCCGATCAGAACGATGGCCCCGATCGGTTCCTTCCGCCGCCACGAAAGCGGCGGCACCGGGGGAACAGGCGGTACGGACGGATCAACATACCCGGGAGGCGGCGTATATGCTGACTGATACGGCGCCTGCTGGTAGGGAGCCTGGTATTGGCCCGTGTAAGGCGGCTGATACGCCGCGCCCATCGTGTCTGTGCTCGCCTGACCCGGATTGGGCTGTCCTTGATTCGGCTGTCCTGGAGCGCCCGGCCCTGTAGTGTAAGGAGCCGCGCCCGGCTGCCCCGGATGAACCGGCCGCGTTCCCAGATTCAGCCAACTGCCCACCTCGTTCAACCCCAGCGGGTCAGGCAGCGGCAGCCCGTCGCGCCGCGCCTTGGCGGTGTGGAAAGCCTCGAATGACTGGTAGAGAACCCAGGCGCCAATGAAGATTCCAAAGATCCCATAGTGCTCGGTGATGTTGATCAGTACCGCGAAGATCACTACGTGAATCAGCCCTTTGAAGAATTGGCCGTTGTACATGGCGCCGACACCCGGTATCAGTCCCAGCACCGCGGCTGCGCTCGGATTGGGCGCGCCTACAGGCGGAGCCACGAACGGATTCGGTACATTCTGCCACGCCATCCAGCATGGTTCGCAGAGGATTTGCCCTTGCGCACCGTTGCGCACGCAGTTGGAGCAAAGGGCCTTACCGCAGTTCTGGCAAAAGGCCGTGGCGGTCACACCGCCGTGATTTACGCAGTCCATACTGTGCTCCTTTCCCGTCTTGCTTTCGCGGAGCCGCCGGAATGCGCGGACCGTTCCTTGGCTTGTCCAGAGTTGAGGTGTTCGCGAACGCTCTGGATCTGGTGCTGTGAAAGCGATGTCTCCAGATAATCAAATGAATCATTCAGGGTCGGAGTTACCGACTGCTGGGGAGGGTCCACGCGGGATCCTCCATCTTTATGGCTTGGGTTCTGCTTGGACTCGCCGGGTCCCGCTGGTTTCCGTTTGGGCTGGCCGTCTTCGCCATCTACCTGGGTGGTGCGGCGCAGCTCCCTCATCCTCGACTGCACTTCGTAAACAAAACGCAGATGATCGTAATACCGAATGAGCGGGGTCGAGGCCATCGTCAGGCGCCGTTCCATAAACGATCGCACCGCCGTGGGCCGAAGGTCTGAGAGGCGCAGGCTGGTCAGCTTGACCCCCGTAAGGTTCAGCGTGAGCGCGATCGAGAAAAACGCCATCGCCGCCGTCATCATCAGCCGCGGCTCGGCAAAGCGCCGCAAGTGGCCCATGAATCCGGGGCGCTGCCATGCCGGTACGCCGGGCGTGCGGCGCTTGCGAATGGTGGCGGATCCGGCCGCGACGGGCACTTGATTGCTGCCGGCCGTTGCCAGGCCAAAACCTGCTGCTTGTCCCGGTCCCGTCTGGGCCAGAATCTTATCCAGCAGATCGGCCGGGACCTCTGGTTCCACGGAGAGAAACTCCAGCCATTCCCGTCCTCGGCGCGATTCATCAAAGAGGGCCGTGCAAGCCGCGCAGCTGGCCATATGGGCGGTGAAAGTCGTCTCATCCTCGGGGCGCAGCAGACCGTCGAGCGCATCGGCCAAAAGTGTTTCCCAGTGCCCGCAGGCGGGGGAAGTCGGAATGTGTGGGCGGTCTGACATTTACATTACCTCCCGTTTAGTACGTTCCAGCAGCCGCGCTAGTTCCGCACGGCCCCTGCTGATCCGGGACTTTACCGTCCCTTCGGGGATGCCCAAAACCTGGGCGATTTCCTTATAATCCAAATCCTGCAAATCTCTAAGTATTACCGCCTCGCGCAGCTCTACCGAGACGTGTGAAAGGGCTTCCTGTACCATCTTTTCCAATTCCTTGCGGGCCGCCATCTCGTGCGGAGAGGGCTCGCGGGCTACCAGCCGGTCCACCGGCTTCAGTTCTTCGGCCGACTCCCATCCATCGTCGAGAGACCCGGTCACGCGCAGATTCTTGGTGCGGCGGAAGTTGTCCACCAGCAGGTTGCGGGTCATGGTCGTGATCCACACCTGTAGACTGCCGCGGCCGGTGTCAAAGCTGGACAGGTTCGAGTAGATCTTCAAAAACACATCTTGGGTGAGGTCTTCAGCGTCGGCGGGGCTTCCCGTAAACCGGTAACAGAGCCCGTATACACGTCTATGATGCTCACGGACCAGTTGCGCCCATGCGCCGGAGTCTCCATCCATGCAGCGGCGGACGGTTTGGGACCAGTCGATATCCAGCGGTCTCACCTCCCCGCGAGCATGGCGGGCGTCTGAGCTGATTCGCTCGCCGGCGGGTACTGAAACTGCAGCCGACGGCTGAATGCCGCCCGGCTCCCGGGGGTCCATGCGGCGCTGCGCCGGCTTTGGCAGCGATGCCAGCCCTACCACGCTCCAGCTTAATGTACCAACGCACTGCATAGGGGGTTATACGCAAGATTTAGAACGATGGTTCCGTTGCGGAAAGTGGGTCATTTCGATGGTAGTTACGGCCTCATGGCTGATAATGACCTGTCAGCCCGGCCACGGGATCGCAATCCGGGACAAGGGGTAGAAATGCGCAAAGGCTGGTTGATCATGCTGCTTTCAATGGGTGTTGCCGCCGCGCACGCCGCCAGCTTTAATTGCGCCAAGGCCGCAACCCCCCAGGAAAAAGCAATCTGCGCCTCGCCCGAGCTGGGCGCTGCGGACACCCGCATGGCGGCGGCCTATCGGAAGCTTCTGGCGGCAGCCCCGGCGGAGATCAAGCCCGAGATCCGAGACGGACAGCGTGCTTGGCTTGAGGGGATGGACGGGGAGTGTCAGGACGGAGGTCAGCCTACGCAGCTTACCAGATGCCTCCACGAATACCTGGATGCTCGAACCAAAGCCTTGCGGCACATGGTCTTGCACGCCGCCGGCATCACCTTCGTCTGGCGGTCAATTGCGCTAAAGGTAGCGGACGACTCCGGTAAAGAAGAGCGGGGAGCCGTTAATGAGAGAGTTCCGGGCTTCGGTACGCTGAATGCTTCCTGGCCGCACGCCATCGCCGATACCCCGGAGTGGACGGCGTGGAACAACGCCATCGAAACGGCCGCGCGGAGAATCGCTTCGCAGGACCCGGCCGCGCCCGTCGACAAATGGCTGCCGGAGTGGGCCGCGGACAACGACGGGGACATCACCACCACGATTGGCATCGTTGGCGGAAAACTGATCACGGTCTCGGTCGATGGATGGTGGTGGCGCGGAGCTCACCCGTCAGAAAGCTCCATTTGGCTCAATTGGCTTATCACCGAGAAGCGTGAACTGCGGCCTGATGACGTCTTCGTGACCGATTCAGGCTGGGACGGGACAATCCAGCAGCGCTGCGATCAAGCGCTGCATCATCAGCTCGACTCACAGGCCGGCGACGACTACCAGGCCTACGAGCCGCCAGGCGAAATGCCCAAAACGCTGCACAAAATCGTCAGCGATCCCCGCAACTGGAAACTGGACAGCAAAGGCCTGACCATCGTCTTTCAGGATTACGCCGTGGCGCCTCGTGCGGAGCATCCTGACCCCGTCACAGTCCCCTGGTCGGAACTCAAGCCGCTGATGAAGCCAGATTTTGTGATCCCCAAGCCGGGCGGTCCCAGATAGCTGCGTCGGGCGGATCACCGCGCCCGATCTTGTCCGATCCTGACGAGCCGCCGACCATCATTCAGCTGATTGCTGCAAACCGCAATGCCACCGAGTTTATGCAGTAGCGCAGTCCGGTGGGCGCGGGACCGTCGTTGAAGACGTGGCCAAGGTGCGCGTCGCAGAGCCGGCAGGAGACCGCCGTGCGCACCACCATCAGGCTTCCGTCCACGCTTTTGACCACATTCTCCTCGGCGATGGGCTGCCAGAAGCTGGGCCAGCCGGTCCCGGAGTCGAACTTGGTCTCAGAGCTGAAAAGAGCCAGGTCGCAACCGATACAGTGGAAGATTCCATGCCTGTGCTGGTCAAGATTCTTCCCCGTGAACGGGCGTTCTGTGTCGGCGTGCCGTGTGACCCAGTATGCGTCCCGGGAAAGCTGCCGCTGCCACTCTTCGTCGGACTTGATCACCCTGGGAACGGTGACCACCTCGTTCCTTTTCCCATCAGAAGAGAACTCAACGATGGTCACGTTCGCCGGCCCCTCGTTCGCATCCAGCGGACGCGCGGCCGCGACAGTGCTGCGCTGCAGACCCCAGAAGGCAGCTCCGCTCACCGCTCCCGCCGCAGCCAGAATAAAAGCCCGCCGGCTCAATCCCTCCGGCGGTCCAGACCTCGCTCTCACGGCTTCGAGGTCTTCGCGGGGCATAGGGCTCGGGATGGGTTCTCTGCTCATCTGCCGATTGGACTGCACGCGACCAAGTAAAGTTACGAGATCCTTCTGCGCTTCCATCGCTAAACCACAAGACATTCATACTGCCCAAATACAATCGGCCCTTTTCCGCCAAGGAAAAGGGCCGATTGAGTTGCTGCTGCCACTCGAACGAAAGCCGCTAATACCGCTGCAGGAAATCCGGATCGACCGGATTCTCGAACAGCGAAGCATCGCGAGTCACGATCGTCAGCCCCGACGGCGTGACAAAGTACCGCCGCTTGTCTTCCACCTGGTCATACCCGATCACCGTGCCCTCGGGAATATGCACATCGCGGTCGATAATGGCGCGCCGGATCCGGCAATGTCGGCCAATATTCACATGCGAGAAAATGATGCTTGCGTCCACTTCGGAGTAGGAATTCACGCGCACATCCTGCGACACCACCGAGTTGTTCACCGACGCGCCTGAAATAATCACGCCCGCGGTAATCACCGAATTCGTCGCCGAACCCGTTCGCCCCGGCTCGCCAAACACAAACTTGGCGGGCGGATACTGGCGCACTCGGGTGCGCATGGGCCAGTTCTTGTCGTACAAGTTGAAGACCGGCGACACCGAGATCAGGTCCATGTTGGCGTCGTAGTAGGCGTCCAGCGTACCCACATCTCGCCAGTACAGCGCCTGCTGCTTGTTCTCATCCACGAAGCTGTAGGCCATCATTTTCTTCTGTCCAAGCAGGGCGGGCAGAATGTTGTGGCCGAAGTCGTGCTTCGAGTCAGGATCTTCGGCATCGGCGATCAGCGCCTTCAGCAGTACCTCGGTGTTGAAGATGTAGATGCCCATCGAGGCATCCACCGAGTTGGGATTGAAAGGCGAACGGAAGCTGGTCGATGTCGGCTTCTCCTGGAACCCCAGTATCTCCGCCTTCTGGCCTACTTCGACCACGCCGAATCGCGATACCTCGTCGGGAGGAATGGGCAGCGTGGCCAGTGTCACCTCTGCGCCGCTCTCCCTGTGGTACTCCAGCATGCGGCTGTAGTTCATCTTGTAGATGTGATCGCCCGAGAGGATGATCATGTGCTTCGGCTGTTCGCTGCCGATGGAATATATGTTCTGATACACCGCATCGGCGGTGCCCATGTACCAGTTGGCGCCGGTTCGCTGCATCGGCGGCAGCAGCTCAAAGAACTCACCGAGTTCCTGCGCCACAATGCCTGTCCACCCTTCGCGGATGTGGCGGTTCAACGAAAGTGCCTTGTACTGGGTGAGAATGAAGACTCTGCGGAGGCCGGAGTTGATGCAGTTGGAGAGGGTGATGTCGATGATCCGGTAATGGCCACCAAAGGGAACCGCCGGCTTCGCGCGATCGCGGGTGAGCGGAAAGAGCCTTTCGCCGGCTCCTCCCGCTAGCAATACTCCAAGCGTATCTCTCATGTCCGTTTTGACCTGCCTTCAATCTTGTCTGATGGTTGAAACGGCTCATACAAGCGGCCAAGTGCCGCTATCCGGTACATTTCGCTTGCCGGAGCTGCTTTTCTTCGGGCGGCACCGAACGGGCGAAGAATACCACACACAGATGAAGGTGGAAGTCTAACGACATCGTCCCCTTCCTGTCACCCCGGTTCACATTTGCGAACTCCTCTTCGACCGCACGCGAACTTCCGGGAAACTCCGGACCAAAAAAACAGCGCCAGGGCTTGGAGCCCTCAGCGCTGTTTCTTAAATTTCCGTTTAAGGTGCGGTTCCTTGGCAGTAACTCCCCGGCCTAGCGTTTCTTGTTGAACTTGTATTCGACTCCCACCGAGATAGCGAAGTTGATATCCGTCTGCGTGGTCTTGGGACCGTAGTTGATTCCGTAGCGGGTCAGCACCGCATCCGGTGTGATGCGGAAGACCCAGCGCGGCGAGC
>Ga0137385_10003601_pt1 | contig 13460 bp, 11 predicted proteins | sample SagtaG_FD_104921 | JGI IMG/M metagenome (GOLD analysis project Ga0137385, IMG submission 104921) | Vadose zone soil microbial communities from Sagehorn Ranch, Mendocino, California, USA - Sage2_R_80_16 metaG | ecosystem: Environmental > Terrestrial > Soil > Vadose zone | place: USA: California...
GCGGCTGATTCTGCGGGATGACCGGGTCGAGGTGCACTACCAGATCGACGCCGCCACCTTGCCCTCGGCGGCCCGGCCGTGTGGGGACCGGGAGATCGGGGTGGACAAGGGTTACACCGAAGTCCTGGTCGACTCCGATGACGTGCACCACGGCCCCGAGTTGGGTCGGTTGCTGACCCGCGAGTCTGATCGGCTCAAGACGAAGAATGCACGCCGGGCGAAGCTCCGCTCGGTCGCGGACAAGGCCACCGCACGCGGGGACCACGCGAAAGCTGCTCGGATCGCCCGCCACAATCTCGGCACACTGAAGAAAGCTCGGCAGGCCACCCGCTGGAAGCAGCGGGTCCGGACAGTCACCTACCAGGCGGTCAACGCCGTCGCAGACAAAGCAGCCCTGATCGCGGCCGAGGACCTCACTCGGTCCTTCACCAGCCGTCCTCGGGGCAAGAACATGAACAGGCGTCTCGCGGCGTGGACCAAAGGAGTCACCGCGCAGGCGCTCATCAGCGTGTCGGAGCGCAGAGGTTCTGTGCTCGTCATGGTCAACGCCGCCTACACCTCACAAGTCGACCCCGACACCGGCGCCTTGGGTATCCGGCGTGGGGATCGGCTTCACTGCCCTGGCGGGGTGGTGTGGTGCGCCGATCATGCCGCCGCGATCAACGCCCTGCACAGAGTCGCCGATCCCGACATCGGCCTCCACACACCTCACACAGAGGTGAAACGGATCGTGCGGGAACGGACCGATCGCCACCGGATCAGCACTGCCGATCCAGGACTCCAACCCAGCACCACGGGTGGACAGCGAAACTGTCCAAACCACTGCTCACCAACGAGCAATGACTAGGAAGCAGGGGCAGATGCGCAGAGGGCGGCACTACCTGACGGTGCCCCGGCACGTGGAGGTCATGGAACACACAGGCCCGGATTCGATCACCCTGATGATCGAGTGGGTGACCGACCTGCGATTAAAAGGCCTGATCAGCCCTAGAATAGACCTGAACAACCTGGTGGACGACGGCAGCCCGGTGGGTCGCCTGCACATCGGCCCAGGCGCGGCCGCCCTGATCACCGAAGGCGGCTACCTGGTGTTCCGACCCAACGCCCGAGGCGGTCCCGGCAGCCTGGAAGTTATGGACGCAGAACGATTCCACGGAGAGTTCCAACCCGCTTAGGAGGCAACCCCACCAACTCACAACCTCACAAACTCGGACCACCCGTCGAGTTTGGTCGGCTTGGCTGCACCCGATGCGCATGGCCATCACACCTGTCAATCGGCTGCCCGCAGAGTCTCGCGCGGTGCGACCGGGCAGAGTCTGGCTGGCTCGGCCGGGTCGGCTCGGACCGGCTATTCTGACCGGGTTCAGCCTGGTTCGACGTGGCTGGCCCGTCGGCCCGGCCAGCCAGCCCGATCTGCCGGCCGGCGTGGCAGTCAGGCTGAGCCGAGCCGGTCGAACCGAACAGGTCTGGCCGAGTCCGCGCAACTAGGCCGGGCTGGCCAGCCGGGCTGAGACGATCCGGGCCAGGCTGAGCATCGCAGCCGCCGACCGAAATGGCGACGGTGGGACGGACGATATCGGTCCATCCCATCCCTGGGTCACGCTGGCTGGTAAAAGTTGCGCTCCCAGCGGTGCTTGCCCAAACCCGCACGCCACTCGTCCGGCAGGGGGGTGCCGTCGCTGATGGCTGCGTTGCGTTCCACGTTGGTCGTCGATCGCATGCCTACGATCACCGTCGATACGGCTGGGTCGTCCAGGACGTAGCGCAGTGCGGCTGCCGGGACCTCGTCCGGGGTGATGCCCAGGTCGGTTGTCAGTGCCTCGATGTGCTGGGCCACTTCAGCTTTTCGGTTGCCGCCGAAGTAGCGGTTTCGGAAGTCGCCGTCCGGGAAGTCGGTGTCCGCTGTTATCCGGCCGGTCAGGCCGCCCTCGTCCAGTGGTACCCGGACGATGACGCCGACGCCGTGTTCGGCGCATGCCGGCAACAGCCGTTCCGCCGGTTCCTGGTGGAAGACGTTGTAGATCACCTGCACCGAGTCTACCTGTCCACTTTGGACCAACTGGATTCCGTTGTTCGGCTGGTGGTCGTTGATGGAGATGCCGAAGTGACGGATCTTTCCCTCCGTCTTCAGCGCCGCGATGGTCTCCAGCCAGTCCCCTCGGCCGACCCACTCGTCGCTCCACACGTGGAACTGGAGCACGTCGAACGCCTCCAGCCCGGACGCCGCCAGGCTGGTCTCCAGGCTCGCCCTGATGTGCGCACCGGGGAAGGCATCCATCGGCTCGACGCCATCGGGCGCCGGCCAGGTCCGGTTCTTCGGTGGCACCTTCGTGGCGATCGTCAGGTCGGCGCCGGCGTGCTCGCGCACCACGCGGCCGACGATCCGCTCGCTCTCGCCGTAGCCGCGTGCCGTGTCGATGAAGTTGACGCCCAACTCGATCGCCCTGTGCAGCGCGCGGGTCGACTCGTCCTCCGCGGCGCCGATCCACATCGAGCCGCCGATTCCCCAAGCGCCGTAACCGATCTCGGACACCGAGAGCCCGGTCCGGCCCAACTGGCGATACCGCATCAGATCTCCTTGGCGGTCGCGTCGAGCGCGACCAGTTCGTCATTCGTCAGGACCAGATCGGCCGCGGCGGCCGAGTCCTGAATGGTCTCCGGTCGGCTGGCACCGGGAATGGGAATCACCTCGGGCGCCTTGGCCAGCATCCACGCCAGGCACACCTGCTGCGGGCTGACATCGTGCGCCGCGGCCACGTCCGCGAACGCGGCGAACGCCGAGCCGAGCCGGCCGGCCCGTGAACTGCCGCCGAACGGGGCCCACGGCAGGAACGCGATCCCCATCTCGTGGCACAACGTGAGTTCCGGCTCACTGGAACGGAACCCGGGCGAGAACTGGTTCTGCACCGACACCAGCCGCCCGCCCAGCACCTTGTCCGCGAGCCGGATCTGGTCGGGGTTGGCGTTGGAGATCCCGGCCATCCGGATCTTGCCGGCGGCCAACAGTTCGGCCAGCACGTCGACGGATTGCTCGTACGGCACGGTCGGGTCCGGGCGGTGGAACTGATAGAGCCCGATGGCGTCCACGCCGAGCCGGGCGAGAGACGCGTCACATGCCTTGCGCAGGTGCTCGGGCGAGCCGTCCCGGGTCCATCGGCCGTCGCCCGGCCGCAGGTGCCCACCTTTGGTGGCGACCAGGACGGCGGACGTGTCGCCGCCGTAGGCGGCCAGCGCCTTGGCGATCAGCAGTTCGTTGTGGCCGACGTCGTCCGCGCGCAGGTGGTAGGCGTCCGCGGTGTCGATCAGGGTGATGCCCGCGTCCAGCGCGGCGTGGATGGTCGCGATCGAACGGGCCTCGTCCGGCCTGCCCTCGATGGACATGGGCATGCCGCCCAGCCCGATCGCGCTGACGTCTGTGTCGCCGATGCGGCGGGTTCGCATGCGGGTGAAACCTCCTCGTAGAGAGCGTCTCCTCCACTCTGCGCACGGCGGGCCCGCATGTCCAACAGAAAGAACTGCTGAGTGTCAGCGACTAGGCTGCTCAATCGTGGAGTTGCGGCATCTCGAATACTTCGTTGCGGTCGCCGAGGAACGGCATTTCACCAGGGCGGCCAACCGACTGCTGGTGTCCCAGTCGGGGCTGTCGGCGTCGATCAGGGCGTTGGAGCGGGAGTTGGGCGCGCCGCTGTTCGTCCGCAACACCCGGCGGGTCGAGCTGACCGACCTCGGCCGGGCCACCCTGCTGGACGCACGCCAGGCGCTGGCCAGCGTGGTCGCGGTCAAGCGGGCCGCGGCCGCGGTGAGCGGACTGTTGCGCGGCACCCTCGCCGTGGGTACGGAACAGTGCATCGGCGTGGTCGACGTGCCCGCGGTACTCGCGCGGTTCCACCTCGCCCACCCCGGCGTGGAGATCCAACTGAGCCAGGCCGGCTCGGCGTGGCTGGCCGGCGAGGTCGGTGCGGGCCGGCTGGACATCGCGTTCATCGCCACCGCGGGCGCACCGCCGGACGGCGTGCGGCTGCTGCCCATGGCCGACCAGCCGATGGTGCTGCTGTGTCACCCGGCACACCCGCTGGCCGACGCGGTGCCCGGCTGGTCGGACCTGGCCGATGAGACCTTTGTGGACTTCCACTCGGACTGGGGTGCCAGGCAGGTCACCGATCTCGCGTTCGCCGATGCGGGCGTCCAGCGGCGGGTCACGCTGGAGGTGAACGACGTGCACACCCTGCTGGACCTGGTCAACCACGGCCTCGGCATGGCAGTGGTGCCACGACCGGTCGCCGGCAAGGTCCAGGCGGCCGACCTGTGCGTGCTGCCGATGCCCGGTGGCACGGCCCCGATCTGGCATGTGTCGGCCGCGGTGCCGGAGAACAGCCAGCCCAGCGCGGCCGGTCTCGCCTTCCTGTCCGAGGTGCCCGGCTTCTCGTTGGCCCCGGCCGGTTAGTCCCGGAAGAAGCAGTCGGGGCCCTGTGGAAGGGAAATCGGTTTCGGGTGTTGCCGGGATGCCCTTACTGTGGCGCGGTGTCGACTCGCGTGATCGTGCTCAATGGTGCCACCAGTTCGGGGAAGTCCGGGATCGCGCGGTGTCTGCAGGCGGTCCTGCCGGATCCGTGGCTGGCCTTGGGGGTCGACACGCTGCTCCGGGCGATGCCCGCGTCGGCTGCTGGCATCGAGATCGCTTCGGACGGTGCGGTGACCGTCGGGGCGGAGTTCCGGACGCTGGAAGCGGCGTGGATCGACGGCATCGCGGAGATGGTCCGTGCGGGTGCCCGGGTCGTCATCGATGAGGTCTTCCTCGGGGGCACGGCGTCCCAGCAGCGGTGGCAGCAGGCATTCGACGGGCTGGGGGTGCTGTGGGTCGGGGTCAGATGCGAGACCGCGGTGGCCGCCGGCCGCGAGATCGCACGGGGTGATCGGGTCGCCGGGATGGCCGCGGCGCAGGCGGACGTGGTTCACCAGGGCGTGGTCTACGACCTGGAAGTGGACACGACGCACACCGAGTCCCTAGAGTGCGCACGCCTCATCGCCGCCCGCGTCCGATAGGTGGCGGCGGGAAGCGGGTGCTCAGGCAACGCAGGGCGTGGATCACCCGGCGGTGGATTTCGCTGGTGGGCAACCAAGCGCTACAGCCGGCGCAGGCCGCTCAGGATGCGTTCCATCAGCATCAGGTCTGGGCTCTCGCCGTCCACCGATGCCGTGTCGTGCACGGCGAGCAGGCCGATCGCCGCCATGTCGCCGGTCAGCACCTTCGCGATGCCCAGCGGGAGGCGCAGCATGGCCGCGACCTCGGCGACCGACGTCGGCCGGTGGCACAGCACCGCGACCGAATGAAACTCGGTCGGTGTCGACTCGTCGTGCTCGCGATATCTATCCGTTGTGGACAGTAGGGTTTCGATCTCCAAGCGGTACTGCGGGGTGGTCCGGCCGCGGGTCCAGGCGTACCCCCGGACGGCGGCCGGGGCCGTGTCGTCCTCGTCGTCCGGTCGGCTGGGCGGTCGGGCGATCAGCGGCGGCACCTTGAGCAGGTTGCCGAAGGTCGTTTCCGGCGGGCGGGCGGGGTCGGGTCTGCTGGCCATGTCCATCTCACGCCGGCTGGCGCGTGGCTCGTCTCTTCATCGCTTGCAACTCTGTGCGCAGCTCAGGGGTGAGGATCTGGCCGACCTGGTCCACCAGGACCGTCATCTCGTACGCGACCTGGCCGACGCTGCTGTCCGGTGACGCGAGCACCACGAGGCACGAACCGTCGCGCACCGACATCAGCAGCAGGACCCCGCGCTCCATCTCGACCACGGTGCGCAGCACGCCGCCACCCTCGAGGCAACGGGCCGCTCCCTGGGTCAACCCGACCACGCCGGACGCCACCGCGGACAGCTGTTCGGCCCGGTCGCCGGGCAGGCGCGACGACGCGGCCAGCATCAAGCCGTCCACGGACACGACGACCGCGTGCGCCACACCGGGGACCCGGTCGGTGAAGTTGCTGATCAACCAGCCGAACTGGTTGACCTGCCGTGACCCTGGTGTGGTCATCGGTCCTCCCCATTCCCGTTTTCTGTTGCCGTGTCCGGTGGCGCCGTGGACAGACCCTGCACTCCCTGTCGGACACCGGCCTGGTAGTCGTTCAGGAATCCCCGTGCGCGGGTCGGGTTGCGGCGCGGCGCGTCCGCGCTGCCGGCGGGTGCGGCCGGGCGGGCGACCGGCGGTGGCGCGGCGGCCGGCTGCGCGGTGGGCCGTTCGACCAGGCCGGGCACGGCGTGCGAGCGCGGCACCCGGCGGGGCAGCCCGACCGATGTGTAGGCGTAGGACACCGGCTCGTCGATGGGCGGCGGCTGGGCCATGGCGTTCTGGATCACGGCAGGCGGCTCGTCCGCGGCGGGCTGGCTCGACTCCGCCGGCGCTTCGGGGACGAACCAGGTGAAGTCGGTCGGCGTCAGGGTGGTCGTGAGGTTCGCCGGCAGGTCGCGGATCAGCGGCCCGCTGAAGCCCGTCCATTCGGGGGCGGCGTCCGAAACAGATGGAACAGGCGGGGCGGACTCGACGGATCGGGTCCGCCCGTTGAGGGAACCGTTGTGCCCGTTGCCGTTGCTCAGGACGGTGGCGACGAAACTGCCGCTGAACGTACCGTCGGCAGGCTCGGCCGGGAGCGTGCGGACCGGGCCGGTGCTCTGCTTGACCAGTTCGGTCGGCACCTGCACCACCGCGATGAGCCCACCGTCCTTCGGTGTCTCCAGCACCACTCGGATCGAGTGCCGGCGGGCCAGCCGGCCCACCACGTACAGGCCCATCTGGCGGGACACCGGCACGTCCGGGCTCTCCCCCGCGTCGAGCTTTCCGTTGGCGTCGCCCAGTTCGGCCTCGGCCATGCCGATGCCCTCGTCCCGGATCTCCAGGCGCACCGAGCCGTCGGCGAAGTTGCGGCCGCCGACGAACACCTGGGACTGCGGCGGCGAGAACGACGTCGCGTTGTCCAGCAGTTCGGCGATCAGGCGGGTCAGGTCGCCGGCCACGTAGCCGAGCACGTCCATCGACGGCGTCGACCGCACCACCACTCGCTGGTAGTGCTCGATCTCGGACACCGCGGCCCGGACCACGTCGGCCAGCGGCACCGGGCCGCTGGAGCGGCGGGCCGGGTCGTCGCCGGAGAGCACCATCAGGTTCTCGTTGTTGCGGCGCATCCGGGTGGCCAGGTGGTCCAGCTTGAACAGGTTGGCCAGCTGCTCGGGGTTCTCCTCGTTGCGCTCCAAGCGTTCCATCAGCCGCAGCTGCCGCTCGACCAGGCTCTGGCTGCGCCGGGACAGGTTGACGAAGATGTTGCGCAGGTTGCTGCGCAGCGTGGCCTGGCCGACCGCGGACCGCACCGCCTGGCCGTGCACCGCGTCGAACGCCCTGGCCAGCTGGCCGAGCTCCTCGTGGGTGTGCACGGGAACCGGTTCGATGGACAGGTCGGTGAGGTCACCTGAGTCGATGCTGGCCACGACCTCGGGCAGCCGGTACTCGGCCACGTCCAGCGCGGTGCGCCGCAGGATGCCCAGCGACCGCAGCAGGTGGCGGCCGACGATCACGCCGACGCCGACGGCCAGCAGCAGGATCGCGAACAGGATCACCGATTCGGCGATGGCGGCGCTGCTGGCCTGGTTGCGCAGGTTGGCCGACGTGCTCGTCAGCGAGTCCGCGTATCCACCGGCGACCCTGGTCAGCTGGCCGGCGGCCGCGTCCGACGCCGAGATCCACGATCCCGGCGCGACGCCGAGGGAGTTCATGCCCTGACCGGTGCTGCCGACGACCATCAGGGTCAGGCCGTTGGAGAGCACCTGCTGGGCGAGCTGTTCCCGGCTGTTCAGGTCGTTGGTGATGCCGGCCTGCTGGAACTGGTCGAGCTGGTTGGGGGTGACGCCGATCTGGAAGTTGTTCAGCCGGTCGGACAGCAGGACGTCCGAGGACTGCAGGGTGCTCAGCTCGGTATTCAGCAGGCTGCCCCGCGCGATGGCGACCGTGACGAGCGTCTGCTGCAACCGGACCTGTTCCTGCGCCACCTCGAGGTTGTTCAGCGACAACGCGAGGCCGGTCAGCCCCTGGTCACCGAGCTGCGGGGTGATCGCCTGGTCGAGGTCGAGGGCCGCGTTGATGACCTGGCCGTAGGCGGAGGTCACGGTGACGGCGTCACCGGTGCCCGACGGCGCCTGCTTGTGCAGCGTCGACAGGCCGCCGAGCTGGCCGACGAGGCCCTGGAAGCGGGTGCCCGCCGGACTGGCCGGATCGAGCAGCCTCGAACCGAGGCTCTGGACCGTACTGGCGTCCTTGTCCACCTTGGCGGTCAGCTTCTGGTAGTTCGACATGTCGACCGGGTTGGTGGTGCCCAGTTTCTGCGCGGACTGCCAGCGTTCGGACTGCAGGTCGTTCACCAGCGGGATGAGCGAGTCGCGCAGCGAGATCAGCTGCTGCGTGCCGCCGAACTGGTTGGCCCGGCCCACGTCGTCGCGGATCTGCACCGCGCCCAGCGCGATCGCGGCGAGCGCCGGCACCGCGAGCACGGCCGCGACCTTGACCGGCAGCCGCCAGTTGCGCCATTCGGCGGTGGACCCCCACCACGAGCGGAAACCGCGCAGCCGGTGCGCGGACTGGGCCGAATGGGCCGATCCCCGGCGGGCCGGCGCGTCCGACGGCTGCTCGTCGGTCGCCTGCTTCTCGGTCGCCTGCGTGGTCATCGCGGACACCGCGACGGGGGCGTGCGCCACTGGGCATGCTGAGGCACCACGACGTGCTCTCCTCCTGCGGGGCAGCGGGTCACCGCGGCCCTCGATCGCCATCTGGCCGGCAAGGCCGCCCTTCCCGGCCGGTCCGCGCCAGCGAGTACGTGCCCCGTCACGTAACGCTTCCGATCCGGTCCGGCCGGTAGCTCCGATGCACCGGAGATCCCAGACCAGATCGACACGGCCCTCCTTCGTTCAGCGCCGCCGTTCAGTGCGCCGCTGAAACGATCAACTGACCGATGCCGTCCCGCCGCGGCACACGCCGGGACATGACATGATCAACGAATCGATTCGGTCCGATCGCCCACACAGCTACGACAAGCCGGCGTTTCCCGACGATGGTCGGGTAGGCCGGCGGCCGTGATGTTAGGACAGGTATTCGGAAGAGACAACGGTCCATCATCAGTGGTCTCGGCGTCAACCGGACATCAGAACATCCTCAGTACATCTCACCCGGTCAGCCGAGCATCATGCCACCCGAACGGACCAGCCTGCCTCGTTTGGCGGCGGTACCGACTACGGCTAGTGCCGGACGGGTCACGTTGCCCTTGGCCGGCGTCTCGCTACCCTGAGCGCCTGGGTCCGCAGGTCGAGCGCGTGCGAGCGGACCGCGCCGCGCACACGGGCAGTGTCCAACCGGTCACTCGGTTGGTCCGTTCGGGGACTCGGGCACAAGTCACCGGTAATATGCACGACAGACGCCATCCGGCGCACTGAACGCATTGGTTCAACCAATTGCCAGCGCGGCGCCGGATCGTTTCCTAGTGGCTGTTTTCATGAAGGTTTCATCGCGGTTCGACCATTTCGCCATAGATCGGATCGACAGATCAAAACGGCATCGCGACTTCGGTCAACGCCTAGTTCCGCGACGCCGTGGCGGCCGTCACCGAGCCCGTTGGCGCGGGACCGGTCGACGCACCGCCAAACAGAGAGCTGACGAGCCGTACGCTAGATCTGGTAGCAGCCTGCGGCGGTCGTCGGGCTGGTCGTCATGAGCGTCGACGGCGTCGTCGCGCGTAGACAAGGAACTCGATAGCGATGGCTCAACGTGGCTCAGGCCGGTCCGGCAGCAAGGCACGTCCCGCGGGCCGGGGTGCTGGCGGGCGCAACTCGTCCTCCGGTCGTGGTTCGGCACCGGGCGGCCGGACGTCGAAGCAGCAGACCTCGATGGCGGCACAGCGGGCCATCAAGGGCGCACGCGGGCGCAGCGGCAACCTGCTGCGGGTCGGCGTCCCGGTCCTGGTGGTGGTGCTCGTCGCGGCGGCCGTGATCTTCGGCGTGATCCAGACCGGCAAGCACAACCCCGCGGCCAGCGGCGGCCTGTCGGCGGACGCGGACAAGAGCACCGCGATCCTGGCCAACACCGCCCACCAGGGGACCGGGAACACCGTGGACGGCGTGCAGAGCAACAGCTCGGAGCAGTTGATCTACCACGTCCACGCACACCTGGCGATGTACGTCAACGGGACGCCCAAGCTGCTGCCCTACGGGATCGGCATCGTGCCGCCGTACCAGTTGCAGCAGATCCCGTCCGGTGGGTCGTTCGTCGCCGGTGGCAGCAAGTTCTACTGGCTGCACACGCACGACGAGACCGGCGTGATCCACATCGAGACGCCAGCGCAGCACACCTACACACTCGGCAACTTCTTCGACCTGTGGGGCCAGCCGCTGAGCGCGACCCAGATCGGCCCGAACAAGGGCAAGATCACCGCGTTCGTCAACGGCAAGGCGTACACCGGCGACCCACGCAACATCCCGCTGACCGCGCACAACGTCATACAACTGGACATGGGCACCGTGGTGCCGTTCAGCAACTTCACGTTCCCGCAGGGCGAGTGACCACAGCGCAACCCAATGACCACATGGGCAACCCAATGACCACAGGGGCAACCCGATGACCACGCTGTTGACGAGCGCCGAGGCCGAGCCGCCCGCGCCAACCGAGCGGTCCGGGTTCCGGATCACCCGGCGCGGGCTGCAGGTCGCGCTGGGCCTGGTCTGGCTGCTGGACGGCGCGCTGCAGCTCCAGCCGTTCATGTTCGGATCCGGCTTCGCCAGCGACGTGCTCGCACCGGCCGGCAACGGTCAGCCCGGCTGGGTGTCGGCAGGCGTGCACTGGGCGGCGACGCTGGTCGGTGGCAGCCCCGCGGTGTGGAACTCGCTGTTCGCCGCGATCCAGCTCGCGCTGGGCGTCGGCATGCTGATCCGGCCGCTGGTCCGGTTCGCGCTGATCGGCTCGATCGCGTGGGGTCTTGGCGTGTGGTACCTGGGCGAGGGTGCGGGCGGGCTCGCCGGCGGTCACGCCAGCCTGCTCACCGGGGCGCCCGGCGCCGTGCTGCTGTACGTGGTGTTGGCCGCCGTGGTGTGGCCCGTGCCCGGGCCGTCCGGCCGGCGTGGTTGGACGCACCAGGACGATTCGGCGCCGCCGGCCGCGTGGACCCCGGTGGTCTGGGCCGTGGTGTGGATCGGTGGCGCGGTGTTGCAGGCACTACCCGGCCAGAACACGGCCGGTGCCGTGGCAGACTCGCTGACCGGCGCCGCCATGCCGAGCTGGCTGATGCCGCCGGTCACGTCGGTCGCCGACGGGTTCACCAAGCTGGGTGGCGTGGCCATCTGGCTGCTGTTGGCGGTACTGGTCGGGATCGGCCTCGGCGCGCTGGGCGGCCAGCGGTTGCGCCTGGTGGCCGCGTGGACCGGGATCGTGCTGTCGGTGCTGTTCTGGGTGTTCGGCCAAGGGCTGGGCAATCTGGGCAGCGGCCAGTCCACGGACCCGAACTCCGGCCCGTTGCTGGTGCTGTTGGCCGTGGCGCTGATCGGCGCGGTCCCTGACCTCGTCGCGGTGCCGGCGGACTGGCGGCGGTCCGCGCTGGCGAGTGTCGCGGCCGTGGCCGTCGTGGGTGTCGGGCTGTTGATGTGGGTCACCACACGGCCCACCGCGGCCGGCCCACCGCCGACCCTGGCAATGTCCGCCGTCTACACGCCGGCCGGCGATGGCGCGAGCGCACCGGTCTACCTGACGATCACGAACAACGGCGCAGGCTCGGACACCCTGACGTCGGCGAGCGCCGAGTTCCAGACCGGCGCGGCCGCGAAGGGCGTCACGGTGTGCGCGAGCGCGTCCTGCGGAAGCAACGACACAGTGACCATCGCCCCGCACAGCACGATGATGTTCGGCCCCAACGGACCGCACGTGCTGGTGCGTGGCCTCGGCATGCTGATGGTCGGCCACCAGCCGCTGCAACTCACGCTGACGTTCGCCCGTTCCGGTGTGGTGCACGTGCTGTCGCCCATCGGTTCGCCGGCCAATCTCACCGAGAACGACATCATGACGTACGGCTTCATGGGCGGCCCCGATCCCGGCATGGGCATGACCGGCATGTCCGGGGCGCCGTCGACCATGCCGTCGATGCCTGGCATGACCGGGTCGGGCGGCTGAGTTATCCACAGGCAGCCCGTTGCCACCCGACACCGACTTTGAAGATCGAGTAGGCTCAAAAAGGGCCGTAGCCCCCGGTGAGGGCGGGGGCTGTCTCCGGGCGGCGAAATTTCGGGCTCGATCGTCAGGCGAATTTGGGCTCGGCCGTCGGGCGAAGTCGGGTTCGGTTGTCAGGCGAAGGTTAGGGCTCGATCGTCACCTTGATCGCGTCGCCGTCGGCGACGGTTTGGATCGCCGTCAACACGTCGGTGAGGGGCATTCGGTGGGTGACCAGGTCGTCGACGCGGACCGCGCCGGTGGCGATCAGGTTGAGGGCGGCGCGGTTGTGGTCCGGGCTGGAGCCGCTGGCGCCCACGATGGTCAGTTCGCGGTAGTGCACGAGGTTGGCGTCCAGCGCGATCGTCGGGGTGTCCTTGGGCAGGCCGCCGAAGAAGCTGATCCGGCCGCGCCAGGCGGCCATCCGTAGTGCGTCCTGCTGCGCCTGGCCGGATGCGGCTGCGGTGATCACCACGTCGACGCCCCGGCCGTCGGTCAGTTTGAGCACCTCGTCGATCGCGTCCACCTCGCCCGCGCAGACGGTCGCGTCCGGGCCGACGAGTCCGGCGGCCAACGCCAGGCGGGCCGGGTTGAGGTCGACCAGGAACACCTCGCGCGCGCCATGGGCCCTGGCCAGCCGCACGTGCAGGCACCCGATCGGGCCGGCGCCGACCACCACCACGGTGTCGCCGTCGCCGACCCGCGCGATCTCCTGACCGTTGAGCACGCACGCCAACGGTTCGGTGATGGACGCGGACACGTAGTCCACACCGTCGGGAATCCGGTGCACGCCGTCGACCGCGAGCACCTTCGCCGGTACCACCATGTACTCGGCGAAACCGCCGTCGTAGTGGTAGCCCATGGACTCCTGGTTGGGGCAGATCGTCGGCCAGCCGCGTCGGCAGTCGGCGCACTGTCCACACGGGATCGCCGCGATCACCTGGACCCGGTCGCCGAGCGTCCAACCCGTTGTGCCCTCGCCGATGCCGACGATCTCGCCGGCTATCTCGTGGCCGATCACGCGTGGCGGCACGATGTGGTGGTGGCCGAAGCGGAAGATCTTGACGTCGGTGCCGCAGGTGGAACACGCGCGCACCCGCAAGCGCAACTCCCCCGGCCCGGCCGCCGGTTCGGCCGCGTCCTCGATCCGGACGTCACCTGGCGCGTAGAACCGGGCGACCTTCATGCGGGCGTCTCCTCGTCTGTTGGGTTCAGTAGTGACAGCACGGTCTCGACGTCCA
>Ga0137385_10003602_pt1 | contig 13459 bp, 8 predicted proteins | sample SagtaG_FD_104921 | JGI IMG/M metagenome (GOLD analysis project Ga0137385, IMG submission 104921) | Vadose zone soil microbial communities from Sagehorn Ranch, Mendocino, California, USA - Sage2_R_80_16 metaG | ecosystem: Environmental > Terrestrial > Soil > Vadose zone | place: USA: California...
CCTCACGCATCCATTTACCTGCTTCGAGGGAAACTGCACCACTATTGCTGCCGAGGATCCTGCGTTTGCTGTCTTTGGAAACTTGCCAGCCTTACTTCCGGGATACGCGGTGGCGATTACTCCCTCGTACAGCTTCAACAGCGGGACGATGTCGGGAACCTTCGCGTTCACGGTGGCTAATGATACTGACGGGACAGTGCTATATTCGAAAACTATCAGCGTATCGGTGAAGGTGGATTCGGCCGGCGATGCCAGGTTCATACTTGTAGCGCCTGTCGCGCCCGCCGCGCTTGGTGCGAGTTTCGACGTTAACACTGCTACTGGCGTGGTTAGCGGGTTTGTTTCAGAGAACCCGGACGTTCGCAACGTTGGACTCGTTGATATTCTCGACGTGGCCACGGTGGCATTGGTCTACGGTTCAGTTCAGGGTTCCACTGGCTACAAGTTGTCTCTTGACCTCAACCAGGATGGCGTCATCAACATATTGGATCTTGCTCTATTAGCGTCCGATTATGGCCTGCCTGCTTTTTACTGAGAAGAATTCAACGAGTATCCTCCCGCTTTGCGTCTCCCTCTTATGCCGATACGGCCGGGTCTCAAGGGAGAAGATTGGTTTGAACTGGATTTGGTGGCTCGTCGTCTATTGGTTTTGTGAAGGGTGGGACGCTAGAAGAATCGACGGCTGGAGATTACATGAAGTCAATGGCGTCGAAGTAGAAAGCGATATTGGATATGTCTACGATGTTCACTGCTCCGCTCGCGTCGACGTCCGCTAGACCATTGTAGCCTGGACCGTTGATGGTCGAGCCGAATAGACTGGCGGCAAAAGCCACGTCCACAATGTCCACCAACCCGTCTCCAAGCATGTCAATCCTCCGTGTAACTCCTATTGAGGCGAAAGCGTTTCCGGAGCTTTCTGTGATGACGATGTTCGATGACAGGGTGTAAGGTCTGATTCCCACGCTCAGCAGGAATGAGCGTTGAAGAGTACCGGTCATATTGCGCATCTGTAGATTTGTGATGGTGTAGGTTTTGTTGAAGAGAACCAGTCCTGTGGTCGAGTTGGTGGCGGTAACTGTCGCGGTTCCCGAAAGGGTTCCGAGCGTTGAGGAAACTGCCATTGTTCCGATCGTTGTGACCCTGACTCCATTGAAGGAAATGGTTTGGTTTAACGAGACGGGAATCTCGGTCGAGAGTGTCTTAACAATTGTATCGGCGTCGGGAGATCCGAGCCCGGTTGGATAATCCCAGCCTGTAGTAGCTGTGAAGAAGCCATCTGCGCCTGAGACGACATCATGGTATGATGAGAGCTTGTAGAGCTTGGCGCTAATTGCTCCATAGTTCTGAGAGTTTGCCTGGCTGGCCAGATCTATTAGCGCGGCCCATTGAGGCGACCCTGCGCTGGTCCCGCCAACCTGGTACTCGAAGCCTCCTTGAACTACTAGGACCCCAGTGTTTGGGTCTCCATCGTAGGAAACGTCTGCAATGTCTCTCATGAAATCGCCGTGTCCTTGCTGCCAGGTGGGTTTGGAGAAGATGGTGCTGGCTCCGGCGCTGCTGCCGCTCCAGGATGTCTCGCTCGCGTAGGATGCATCAGTGTTTAGCGTTAGACTTGTTCCTCCCACGGCGACCACCAAGGGGTCTGAGGCTGGGTACTGGACGTTGCAGCATGAAGTTGCTCCCGAATCACCTGAGCTTGCGATCGGGGTTGTTCCGTGGGATGTTATGGTGACAAACAGCTGGTGGGTGGCTGCGATTGTGAATGATCCTGTTGTCGGGTAGGAGGATTCTGCAAGTCCGAAACTCATCGACATTGCTGTCTCTTGGGGAAGAGAGTTCGCAACGTAAGCTATACCGTCGAAGATGTTTCCCAAACTGGAGTCCAACGCCACTACAAGGTCGATGGTGGCTGAAGGCGCGATAGAGTGGGCCCACTCGACATCCAACGCTGTCTCGAGAGCCCAGCCCGAATTGGTCTTCCTCGGGGTGCCATCTGGATAGAATATGTTTACCGTGGCCGCAGGTAATCCTGTTATGGAGTCATAGCTTGACAGGTCGTTGGCGAGCTTGGGGTCGCCGAAGGCGTCGACTATCGCGATTCTGGTCCCGTTTCCCTTTATTCCCTTGGAGTATAGAGGGAGGAAGTTGTAGGCCTTCCTGATATCTGAGGGCACGTATGGGGGAACTCCGGGGCTTGAAAGGCTGGCTGGGCGATAGCTTAGGGGGAGCTGTACTTCAGGGAGCGGTGGGGACTCTGCACCTAGAGCGGGACTGAGAAGAGATGGGAGGCCTGGTAGCAGGATAACGATGATGATAATGGCGGGGAGCTTCTGCATTAGGCGCTCGGCCTGACGGGGGTTCGATCGATGCGTCTTTCTATTAAGCGGATCGGACAGACAAGCCCTCTATGATCTTCGATAGGGCTTAGCGCGTTTTGTTCCGCCTCCTGTGGATCATGATGGCCAGGATGGTGATGATGAGCAATACTAGAGCTCCTCCGACAAAGTAGGCCTTCTGAACTTTGCACTATGCAGGAGCGGACACCTGCATCTCGCCGGTCTCCGTCTCTCTTTTGGGTGCACTGGCTGTTAAGCGGATTGCTCATCACTCTTGAGAACCCTCTCGCCTCTTCGATTGCGATTGGGAAATGTATAGAGTTGCACTGATCGCAGTAGAAGTATTTCTCGCGGAAGTATCCGGTGTTGGAATAACTGTTTATGTTCCTGTTATGCAGCTAGCTTGACCTGTAGAACCTTGCGACCCGCTAGTGTTGCCTCGACGGCTGTATTGATTCTCGGGGTTCTATTGTCCACATCCCTCGTCTACCCGGCGGTTGGGGTTAGGTATACTCCAGGACTGCTGGTTGGCGATAGCGCGTTCTATTCCTTGTCGGGAAACTTTGGATACATTCCCACGGAACCTGTTACCCAGATGAAGGTCCTAGGTGTTACCGGGACCAATGTGTCAGTTAGCTTTGTCAATTTCTACCCTGACGGTCATATTTCTCCAAACCTCTGGATAGACGTGTTTTCAGGTCAACGCTACAATCTCACCTCGACGTTCTTCTTCGCAATCGGGTCCGGGCTGCAACGCGGCGACCAGATCTACAATGGCTGGTCCAACGTTACTATCGTTTCGCAGCAGAGCTTTCCCTGTGGAGGAGTTTCACGGACCACGGTAGGGATCGAGTTCTTTCCTCCGAACGGAAATGTAATACTCATCTGGGATCAGGCGACGGGAGCGTTGTGCTACTATAGCACCAGCAATAATCAGAATGGTGAAAGGCTCGCAGTCAACATGATCAACTCCACCCTGTGGAGTAAACCCACTGTGGCTGACCCGTTCACCGTCGGCGCTGAGATCTCAGCTCTGCTCGGACTGCCGTTGGTCGCAATTATCATGTTCGTCTACTTCCGACGGAGACGGGCTAGGAAATAGAACTGCAGATAGCTTGCTCAATGTCGGGAATGCTTCCTGCCTTGAGATGCCGTGTCGTAGCGTCGCATGGGCTGGTTTTTAGCATGAAGCCCGGGTTGGGCGGGAGGTAGTTGTCTGGCTTTGAGTGGTGTCTCCGAGTCTATCCTCGGCATTATTCCTGTCACTTTCCCCCGTCGTATTGGTTTCGAGCGGCTGGGGCTCTATATTACAAGCACACGGATCATCATCGCTCACGAGTCCAGGAAAGGGCTTGGTGCCCTAGCTCTTGCTCCTTTGTTGGGACGGTACAGTGGATCCACGGACGATTCCGCGAGAGAGCGTAAGCACGGTGGAAAGGGTAAGGTTGATGCTGTAAGCCCTGAGAGGGTTCTTGCCGCTCACAAGGACAATTTTGCGCTGGGTTACGAGGAGCTGGTAAGTGTTGAATTGCGTGAGAGTTATGGTGCGACGAGCATTACAATTCTGACGCGGGAGGACAAGTTTCAATTCTCGTCAGCTACCGCTCTAAGAGACGTCGCAGACCTCCTATCTCGGAACCTCGGAGCAAAGCTCCTGACATAGAATAGAATCTCAGCGTCTCGGCGGCTGAGGACTCAGTTCTCCAGGTCACCATTTCGCTGCTAGACTTGAGGGTCACCCTAGTCTTGGACCCGGCAGCTTGGTTCTTCGGGATCTCGCTTTCGGATGCGAACCTAAAGATGAGCTGTTGTCCGACCGCCTAAAAGTACTTCTCGCCGGTTGTTGCTCCGACAACAGTTGCGACTAGGTAACCTATGAATGGAAATGGAAAGACTGCGGTGAAGATTGTCGTAATCCAGAGTGAAGGAATCAGGATGTTTCCGGGATATGGGATGAGGTTGGAGGTTGCGGGATAGATCAGTATCACAGTCATCAGGATGGCTCCGAAGGCCATTGCAGCAACGTAGCCGAGGAGCGCTCTACCCACGTCCATGATAACAGCTCCGGCGACGAAACATATCACGAGTACGAGGGTGTAGTCGAATAATGTCATGTAGGCTCTCTGGACTAATGCCTGAACATAGGAAGCAGCGATGGCTAGGCTCCAGAGTAAGATAGTGATGGCGAGCCTTCTGTCTTCCGATGCGACGAGCCAGCGGAGTTTTTTCGAGAACGTTCTAGACGCCTCCTCCACCGCCCCCGCCCCCGCCCGACCCGCCTGGAGTCGTTACAATTGTAATCCCGGTCTGTCCGCAGTCTGATTGTCCTCCTGACCCGGTGCAGTCGTAGGACGGTATTACCATTGTCACCTTGTCAAGAAAACTAGAGAGGACGAAGTCGATGTGGAAGATGAACTCTATCTTCGTTTGGGGATTGCTAGCGGCTCGCGCGGCGTCGCTCGGGGCGTTGAAGGATTGGTAGACTACGCTAACGGTATTTCCCGAGTCTAAGGGTCCAGTTGCCGAGTTGTAGGTCATCGCGCCGCCAGTAAACGTCTCGTTGCTGGTTGGTGAAAAAATGGCCATGACGTCATATGTTGATTCAAAATGCTTCAAGAACAGTCCATTGTAACTCGTCGGGTTTTCCGCTGAGAACGCGACTTTGACTTCCAGCGTATAATTGCCCGGACCATTGGTGACAAGCGTCGTCTGAAGGGAGGTTATGCTTGCCCGGATCTGGCTTAGCGCCGGATAGAACTGGTAGTAGTTGACAGTTCCGAAGGCTGCGACGACTAGGAGAACCAAGGTGGCTACCGCGAAGAATATAGTGAACTGGTTCCTTCGGCTAGTCTTCGCAAAGAGCATTCGGCTTTTATCCCTTGTATGCGTTTCCCTGTCGAACCCCCCGAGAGTTAAAAGTTCGCGACCGGCCCCGCGCATGCGGGGATAGACATAAAGGGGCTAGAGACGTACACACTGATGATCGGACCTAGTATGCGCAATAGGCGTTTTCGTAGTTCCGGTACTGAAGACTCGTCGCCTGGGCAGTGGCTTTGACCAAGGAACCAGTTGACGAGAAGCCGAAATATTTTGACGTGGAAACATATCGCAAGATCCACAGTGAGACCTCGAAGTCCCGTGGCCGGGTCGGGAGATTTGCCAACCGGTTTTTCGGTGTTTTTGATTCGATGCAGGGTCTATTCGTCGCCATGATGGGACTCCCCATCATGTTCGGAATGTTTGGCGCTGTCATGCTAGGCGCCTACTACGGGCCTTGGGCCTTTCTCGGAATAATGGGGTCGATTATTGGCAGCCTCGCCTTTTTTGTTGAAAGAAGAGTGGGCCGATCCTTGCAGTTTGCCGACTACAATGTTCTCCGAAGAACCCTTGCGACCGGGATCGCGTTCCTAGTTGCGCTTGGAATAATCTTCTTCTTGTTGTATCTGGGACACTTCGGATTCGGACCCCACTAGTGCCCGGCCCGGTAATTAGAGCTCGGAGTAAGTATCCCCCCCGGCGAGCGACGTGTCTTCTGGTAGCCATTTTTTTTGGGGGAGGCATATTTCATCAAAGTTTTGAGATCGACTTGGTTTATCCTACCCCGGCAAACACCGTCTAACTTTTCCTTTGAGGTTTGGCCTGAAGACTCTAGGTGAGATCACCAGAACGTTGTGTGCCGCCATGCCTAGTTGGAAGAAATCTACGGACAACGTTGCTGAACTAGTTTCAATCCAGCTCCCGATCCAGACTAATCGATCCTACGAGTATTTTTCGCGCTACAACCTGTCAGGGTCTTTTGTAAAAATATCTGGCAATCGTTGAGAATTCAATTTCCTGTGACGTCCGACTTCATGGCTCTGCTTTTCAGCGAAACTTCCCTATATCACTTAACTTATCGCGCGACTTTCTCCACCTTTTTTCGTCCATTGTGTCGATTCATCTTAAATCCACTTCGAAATCTTTCTTTTTTCGAGAGCACGACACTATGACGCAAAGAAAATAGGAGGAGGTTGGAAAAACAAAATGAAATTCTCGGTAGTTTCTCATCTTTCCGTACTTAGACGTCGATGGTGGACGACGGTGATTTCTATGCTTCTGATTACGTTGGCAATAGTGATATCTTCTCCGGTTAGAACAGTGAAGGGTTTACTCGTCGACACCGGAGTAGCTCCATTCGGTAGCAACAACTATCTATCTATGGATGCCGGGAGAATTGTCTACGTAGCAGGAATAGCTCCATCCTCAGCGATCGGGGTCTACGATATCAACTCGGGCTCAAGTACGACATTCTCTACCGCGAACTCAAGTCTAACAGCGCTACCCCCATCAATTTCGGGAGATAAGATCGTGAGTCCTTTGTCGCCTCTTATCAATACAACCGTGACGCTATACTTCTGTACGCTTCCCCACGCCTCTCCCATACAATCGTGTGGACCATGGACTGCGATTGTGACAGGTCTTCCAAGCATATCGTTCCTCATCTCTTTTGCTTCATTCCCGAAAGTGAGTGGGGACTTGGTCGTCTGGGCTAATACAGGTGGGTTCAGCTTCTATCGATTCTCGACCGGAACCGTGACCGCTGTATCAACTCCAACTCAGCCTCATGGACTAACAACAAACGGGGCCGTAATCTCTTTCTCTGCCAAGCCAACATCCACGTCTTCTTCTGAAACAATAAGGTACTACGACGCAAGCCTTCCCCCAGCAAGTAGAACAGTTGTAGACACCGGGCTATCAGGATACTACCCATCTATCACCCAATACACGATTGTCTTCAACGACAATTCGACCACGAGCGAACGTCTTCGCTACTATGATATTCTCAACCAGGCGAGCGGAGCAGGGCCGGTCGGAGCCATCAGCTATACTAGCGGCCCCTCAGTCTGGGGCAACAGAATAATCTTCACTACAGACGAGGTATCGGACAATTTTGACTGTAATGGCGACGGAACCAAATCCTCAAGTGAATTCTGCCTAGGATACTGGAACATTCGGGGCCCTAGTTGGATCGCCACGACTCTATCGGCTAGTGCCGCGCCATCCATCAAAGCTAATCCCGATAATCCCGTTATCTGGGACAATATCATTGCCTTCATCGGGTCTAACGGCAACATACAATACGTCAAGGTTCCCATGCAAGGAGACGTCAACCAAGATGGTATTGTAAACAACACAGACAGAACCACCGTTACAAATTGTCTAAACCAGGTACTGAAAGGTTCCGTCTGCTAGACTATTTGAAAGCGGCAGCTATCATCCCCTCTATTTTTAGTACTTACGGCCGTTCCTAAGTAAGGGTGGAGTGGGCGATGGTCAAGCCCTACAATAACCCAGATCCAAGGATGTCCCAATCCAGAAGGTAGTCACGCGATCGGCATTCGGACCTGCACTACAAATTAACTTCAAAATTCAACACTGCCTTGCACAATGGACTGCGTTAATTTTTTCTTTTATCCCTTCGATTTGCAACTTGTGATTGTGTGTCAATCGAGTGGCTCCATAGGTTTTTGGATTTGCGCCAGAATTGTAGTCATGCGAATGCAGTCTCTGTGTTACTGTGCGGCCCTGAGCGTAGCGAATGTTGAAGTGAATGTGCTACGGAGGTCAATCCCTGGGTTTATGGGGACACCTTTAGTCAAGCCTAGAATTATCTGAGAGGTGGTGACGTCCCAGAGCCGGTGCGAGGGTTGCCCGTTCGAGCTTTCGCGTGAAAGGAACGTTATTTGGCTCATACCTCAATTTCCACTGGAAAATTCAAGACTCGGAGGCCAAGGAGAGTTCAGAGTTGAGTTGGAATCTGTCCGAAAGCCAGCTTCAACCAATGGGTTCTTATATATATTTCACGAATTATAGCCGGATTGAGCGATTTCGGCGATCGCTTCTAGCGACTCGACTTTTATCGACTAGTATTCAGCGGAGTGGAAAACATTTGGAGTTATACCTCGCTTTCTCAAAGCGTCTCTGGATATCTCTAATCCACTTCTGATAGCAAACTCTTATATTTCGTGTCTCGGCCAAACCCTCGTAACGCTTCGGACAGGTTGTTGCATGACTAGTAGTAGTAAAAATCTAAGACTGTTGACCCTAGTAGCTCTCTTAATTCTGATGGTAGCTCCAGCAGCAAGCTATGCTGGGAGCCTTTTGGGTAACCACTCCCTGTTCCCCAGCGTACACCCAGTAGGCGCTGTTGCCGCTCCCAATACTCTCGGCTTCGACTGTGCATACGGGGCCAATCTTGAGGGTGCGGCGTTTCCGGCTTCTATAACCGGTGGGTCTCCTTACACGACTTCTGATTTTGACGGGACCCTAGATACCAGCTGCCAGGCAACCTATCTTGGGGATACTGATGGGGTTATTCATCCGCTCGTCTCCGATAACCCGACCGCGATTGTGATTGCGGGCTCTGGTGGAGGCGTCACAGTTGATGTTGTTGCTGTTCTCAATTCTACTGAATCGCTTAACGGTTTTGATATTAGTCTTCAGTTTGATCCGCACATGCTTAGCGCTGTTAGGATTGACCAGACCGGGCTGGCATTTGGCGGTTTCGGATTGCCGGCCGGCGCGTTCATCTTGACGCTTACCCCTAATTGTTGCGACAACAATGCCGGGACGGTCCGACTTGCTCAAGTCCTCGTGAGCGCTCCGGCCTTTACGGGTACCATTGAACTCTTCCGTGTCAGATTCGATATCATTGGCTCCGGCACTAGTGGAATCACCTTCTTCAACGATGTTCTCACGAACCCCGCGGCTGTTCCTCATGTATCCCAATCTCTTGCCAGCATGGACACTCACAGCATCTATGATGTTCTGAACGCCGGCACGTTTGGTTTCCAGGACAGTTGGACTTTAGCGCCCAGTCCTGAACTCGTAAGCCAACCCATTACTTTCTCCGCGGCTTCTGCTGTTTGTCCTGGTTGTACTGCTCCGTTTACTTACGGTTGGGATTTCGGTATTCTCGACAATGGTGTGTTTGCCGCATCGTCCACCGGTCAGACTGTGACGATCACCCCTCCTCCCCCTGCCGTATGGCGTGTCGAACTGCAGGTCACTGACTCAGCCGCTCATACGTTCATAGTTACTAGATTGTTGCCTCTGGCTCTGCTAGAGAGTCCTGTTAATTCCGCGTTGAGTGTTGGGGTTGCTGGTCCAACTGGTGGATTTAGTGGCAAGTGGCTCGGTGGTGTGGTGACTGCTACCACCGGACAGGGTGGCGCCTGGAGGTTCTGCCCTGGCAGTGCTCTCTCGGTGACAATTTGTTCGGCTCCTGCTCCGACCTTTACTCAGGCACCTACTGCGATTACTGATGTTGCTACGGTCGCCTCTGAGACCTATCACTTCGCCGGAGTCTACAACAACACGCTTACGGTTCACGATGCTTCTGGTTCTGAGCAACAGTTTACCTTCGCTGTGAACCAGTTGATCGCTGTGTTCTTCACCAACGTGACTGGCTCTCCCGCGGCTTACACGATTAAGCCGGGCGTGGGTACCAGCATAGCGAACACTACTTCGATCACTGCTGGTCAGGCCATCAACTTCACGGCCTTTACATCTTACTCAACCAGCCCGCTTTATCCGACCGCATCAAGAGTTACTGCCTTCAAGTATACCTGGAATTTTGGTGACGGCTCGCCCTTAGCTTCATCGACATCCGGCACAGCAGGCATTACCGGTGACAACAATACCTCGATCGTTCACACCTTCGCATCTGCCTGCAGCCCATGCACCGTCGTGGTTGTGGCTCAAGAGGCAGGCTCGGCTACTGTTGCTCCTTCTAGAATCCAGGAAGTCGCACGCGTTCCTGTGACAGTAAGTGGCGGTGGTTTCTCGTATACTGTTGCTGCTGCTCCTGCGACATTGTCGATTACTCAGGGCGGCGCTTCAGCGACTGAGACTCTGTCCGCGACTCTTGTTTCCGGTACTGCTGCACCTGTAACCTTCAGTCTCTCAGCGCTACCCAGTGGTGTGAGCGTTGTCTTCACCCCGAATCCGCCGACTTGCACTCCTTCTCCGTCGCCTTGCAGTGTCTCTGCGGCTTTCACTGCTTCTTCAACTGCGACGACTGGAACTACAACAGTTACAGTTACTGGTACGTCCGGTACTACGACTCAGACTACTACTTTCAGCCTGACCGTTAATGCTGGAGCTTTCGCGTTCACGGTCCAAGCCGCTCCAGCCAGTCTCTCCATCACTCAAGGTGGTGCTGCTGGAACTGAGACTCTTAGCGCGACTTTGACAGCTGGTGTTGCCGCTCCGGTAACCTTCAGTCTCTCCGCCTTACCAAGTGGAGTTAGCGTCGTCTTTACTCCTAACCCGCCAACCTGCACTCCTTCTCCGTCACCATGCAGCGTTTCCGCTGCCTTCACTGCATCCCCGACCGCGACCACAGGCACGGCCACGATCACTGTAACTGGTACGAGTGGAACTACGACCGCGACTACAACCTTCAGCCTGACGGTCGTCGCCACAACTTTCGCGTTCACTGTCCAGGCTACCCCCGCTACTCTATCGATTACTCAGGGCGGCACTGCCGGAACCGAGACATTATCCGCAACTCTTACCGCGGGAGTAGCAGCACCTGTTACGTTCAGTCTCTCAGCCTTGCCGAGCGGCGTTAGCGTTGTCTTCACTCCTAACCCACCAACCTGCACTCCAAACTGTAGTGTGTCTGCAGCTTTCTCTGCAACACCAACTGCGACCACCGGCACTACTACTATCACTGTGACAGGCACGAGCGGCGCAACGACCGCGACCACTACATTCAGTCTCACCGTTGTTGCGACCACTTTCGCTTTCACTGTCCAGGCTACACCTTCTACACTTTCGATTACTCAGGGTGGAGCTGCTGGAACTGAGACGTTGTCCGCTACACTCACTGCAGGTGTTGCTGCTCCAGTGACTTTCAGCCTCTCCGCTTTACCAAGCGGTGTTAGTGTTGTGTTCACTCCTAATCCGCCAACTTGCACTCCTACATGCAGTGTGTCTGCGGCATTTACTGCGTCGCCCACTGCGACTACTGGTACAACAACCATCACCGTAACTGGTACGAGTGGTACTCAGACTCATACTGCAACTTTCAGTTTGACCGTTGTTGCTACGACCTTCGCGTTCACAGTTCAGGCTACTCCTTCGACGTTGTCGATTACTCAGGGCGGCGCTGCTGGCACTGAGACACTATCAGCAACTCTGACTGCAGGCGTTGCTGCGCCAGTAACTTTCAGCCTCTCCGCGTTACCGAGTGGTGTCAGCGTTGTCTTCACTCCTAACCCACCGACATGCACTCCTAACTGCAGTGTTTCCGCTGCCTTCTCTGCAACCCCCACTGCGACCACTGGCACCACTACTATCACCGTGACAGGTACAAGTGGCACTACAACTGCAACCACGACCTTCAGTCTAACCGTTGTCGCTACGACTTTCGCATTTACCGTCCAAGCAACACCCTCCACATTGTCGATTACTCAGGGAGGTGCGTCGGCCACTGAAACTCTCAGTGCGACTCTTACCGCCGGCGTCGCGGCCCCTGTGACTTTCAGTCTTTCCGCTCTTCCGTCGGGCGTTACTGTTGTCTTTACTCCGAACCCGCCGACGTGCACTCCAACTTGCGGTGTCTCTGCAGCCTTTAGCGCATCGGCGACTGCGACTACTGGTACGACTACAATCACCGTGACTGGTACGTCTGGTACTCAGACTCATACTGCAACATTCAGTCTTACAGTTGCTGCAACTACGTTCGCGTTCACTGTCCAGGCTACCCCCGCTACTCTATCGATTACTCAGGGCGGCACTGCCGGAACCGAGACCCTATTCGCGACTTTGACTGCAGGTACTGCTGCGCCTGTTACCTTCAGTCTCTCAGCGCTACCCAGTGGTGTCAGCGTTGTCTTCACTCCTAATCCGCCGACATGCACTCCAACATGCAGCGTATCCGCTGCGTTCTCCGCCAGTGCGACCGCGACCACCGGTACTACCACTATCACAGTAACTGGTACGTCTGGGACTACAACCGCTACTACGACTTTCAGTCTAACTGTTGCTGCAACTACATTCGCTTTCACTGTTCAGGCTACTCCTGCAACTCTATCAATCACGCAAGGCGGTGCTTCCGGTACCGAGACATTATCCGCTACGCTGACAGCAGGTGTTGCTGCGCCTGTAACGTTCAGTCTCTCCGCTCTACCGAGTGGTGTCAGCGTTGTCTTCACTCCAAGCCCACCAACCTGCACTCCTACGTGCAGTGTCTCCGCAGCTTTCTCCGCGACGGCTACTGCCACGACTGGAACCACAACTATTACAGTAACTGGCACAAGTGGAACTACGACTGCGACTACAACGTTCGGCCTGACAGTAGTTGCGACCACTTTCGCCTTCACGGTCCAGGCCAGTCCAGCGACATTGTCGATTACTCAGGGCGGTGCTGCTGGCACTGAGACACTCAGTGCTACTCTGACTGCAGGTGTTGCTGCACCTGTCACTTTCAGTCTCTCGGCACTACCGTCGGGTGTCAGTGTTGTCTTCACTCCTAACCCGCCAACCTGCACTCCTACATGCAGTGTCTCGGCAGCATTCTCCGCGACTGCGACGGCCACAACTGGCACGACTACAATCACTGTAACTGGTACTAGCGGAACTACGACTGCGACTACGACCTTCTCGCTAACCGTTGTCGCAACTACCTTTGCGTTTACTGTTCAGGCTACTCCAGCAACTCTATCGATTACTCAGGGAGGAGCTGCCGGAACCGAAACACTCAGCGCAACTCTAACTGCTGGGGTTGCAGCTCCAGTGACTTTCAGCCTCTCCGCTTTACCAAGCGGTGTTAGTGTTGTGTTCACTCCTAACCCGCCGACATGCACTCCTACATGCAGTATTTCCGCCGCGTTCTCTGCAACAGCAACCGCGACTACTGGTACAACGACCATTACTGTGACTGGTACGAGTGGTACTCAGACTCATACTGCAACTTTCAGTTTGACCGTTGTTGCTACGACCTTCGCGTTCACAGTTCAGGCTACTCCAGCCAGTCTCTCAATCACCCAGGGTGGTGCTGCTGGCACTGAGACTCTCAGCGCTACTTTGACTGCGGGCGTTGCTGCACCCGTGACATTCAGTCTCTCCGCTCTACC
>Ga0137385_10003605_pt1 | contig 13451 bp, 18 predicted proteins | sample SagtaG_FD_104921 | JGI IMG/M metagenome (GOLD analysis project Ga0137385, IMG submission 104921) | Vadose zone soil microbial communities from Sagehorn Ranch, Mendocino, California, USA - Sage2_R_80_16 metaG | ecosystem: Environmental > Terrestrial > Soil > Vadose zone | place: USA: California...
CGAAATTCCTGGAGTGGGGCGTATGCTGCCCTACATACCTCCCCGCCCCGCACACCATCCTCAACTCCAGTAAGGTATATGAGCAGTGTCCATTCTGAGACCACACCGGTCTTGGCGTCGCGGACGGAATCGTCGTAATGAGGATTGAAATGCTGCGACGGTGTATATTTATACAGCCGGATGTTCGAGTTCAGTGAATGGGCCATCCGAGCACCCGTAGCTGGCGGTGTCACCGAGGCGGGATATGGAAATGACGGCAGATGGGGTCGTAATACGGTCCATAGACGACCTGCAAACTCGGGTGAAGATATGGACACTCTATCTATGACGACACCAAGTTCAGTAGGCGTTGACCGCTGTCAATGAAGGCAAGGCTGCCGAGAGGGACCTACAATTGATCCTATCAGCCTCCCCACGTTTCTTGGGTGGTGTCAGTTCCAGAGGCTGGCTGTCGATAAAGTCGACAAAGGTTCGGCACTCTGCTGGGGTGAAAACATTCTGAAAGATGTTGGATTTGGATGCAAGGGTGCCTGTGGGCGAACACCGAGACAGACACACCTTTAGTAACAGGACCTGGTCCTCCAGGAATGTATCGCACTGGACGTAAATTTTCTCTGAAAGCTGGGGAAAGACGACCGCTTTCGGAGCGGGCTTAGGAACGGCAGCAGTTGCATGAGCAGCTTTCTTCTTGACCATCTTAGTGGTCTTTGGACCTTACGATGATGGCCTCATATGGTAGCAAGCGTTAGCATTGACCGAATCGCTCACATTCGCATTCACATCCACAATCACACTCGCACTCAAACTCACAGTCGTCGTCCCGATCACGCACAACGATGCCGACCTCACGCGTGATCAACTTCGGCCCAGGTCCCTCTGCCCTTCCCCAGTCTGTGCTCGAGAAAGCCGCCGAGGGGCTGCTCAATTTTAACAACACAGGCATCGGGATCGCCGAGATTTCGCATCGCTCCAAGGAGTTCGTCGCGTTTCTCTCCAACGTCGAGTCTCTCATCAGGACCCAATTGGACGTTCCCCCGACGCACTCCATTCTCTTCACCCAGGGCGGCGGGACCACACAGTTCTCGGCCGTCGTGCTGAACCTCCTCTCGCGCCACAGGTTACTGTACCCAGAGCTCACCGACGACGAGCGCGTCATGGACTACGTCCTCACGGGCTCGTGGAGCGAAAAAGCCTTTCAGGAGGCTAGGCGCCTCGGCGGCGCCCGCGCGAACGTCGCGCTCGACGCACGGAGATACTCCAAGGACGGCGTGTCGTTCGACAACGTGCCGCCGCACGGCGAGTACGCGTTCTCCGCCGCGCCCGCGCTCATCTACTACTGCGAGAACGAGACGGTGGACGGCGTCCAGTTCTCGGCGGATGCGGCCGCGCAGACGTCCTTCCCTTTCGCGCGCCTCCCGCGCGAGCGCAGCGGGCTGCTCCCGCTCGTCGGCGACCACTCGTCCTCGTTCATGTCCCGCCCGATCCCGCATCTCGGCGAGCACGCCGTTATCTTTGCGGGCGCGCAGAAAAACTTGGGCCCCGCGGGGGTCACGGTCCTCATCGTGCGACACGACTGCCTCGTCGACGTCGACGCGGCGGCGAAGCTCGGCGCGACGCCCGTGCCGCTGTCTCTGTCCTACAAGACGCTCGCGGAGAGCAAGAGTCTGTACAACACCCCGTCGATGCTCCCCATCTACATCACAGGGCTCGTTCTCGAACGTATGCAAGAGTTGGGCGGCCTGGCGTACTTCGAGGCGCTCAACAGGAAGAAGGCGGAAAAAGTGTACGCGGCCATACGGTTTGGCGAGGAACGCGGAGTGTTCCAGGGCAAGGTTCAAGAGGGCTCTGGCAGTTGGATGAACGCTGTCTTCAGCGTCCTCGGGGACGGCGCGGAATCACGCTTCCTTGCCGGAGCAGAAGAGGCAGGTATGAAGGGCTTGAAAGGTCACCGGTGAGACGTTCGCTAGTAGACCGATTGACGTTCTGCTCACAGCTCCGATTGGATTAGGTCGGTTGGCGGTGTGTATCTATGATGTTTCTCCGGAAATCAGAAGAGACGCCAAATTGATTGAATTCGTTGCAGGCATTCGTGTGTCGCTCTATAACGCTGTCACGGAAGCTGACGCGGACAAGCTAATCGGTTACATGAAGAAATTCGTTTCCGAGGCGAGCCCCCAGGCCCCAGTGTAAAATTTAGCTTTAAATAGACTTTTGTGTTATTAGTTACGAGAGTTGGTGTTCATCCATTCATGCATCTTGGGTGTCAGTCAATCAGAAGTCAATACATGCCCCATGGCTGAGTTGGTTACAGCGTCCGACTGTTATCCTCGAAAGTGGACAGCTCATCGGAAGGTCGTGAGTTCGAGCCTCACTGGGGCAGTATCCTTTTTGCACATGATCCTATATTTTATACTGCAATCCAAACGGAAGCTGGTTTTTCATGCACTGCTTGGTCTAGTTGGACAACGTTGTATTGCACATTGTGTAGGAACAACTTGTACAGGAATACCTAAGGCGGATACGTGTACACTTTATAAGAAAACTGGCAATGAGAAAAGGGGGAGAGACTCGGAACATCATAGATAGATGCGTTGGGGCGAGAAGGATGGGGAACGTGCAGCTAAACCCGGATGACACACAAAGGCACGGAATAAATACCAGCACAACTGGGCGAGCGTACAAACAACGAATAGCGAAGATGAAAGAACGTTGTACGGTGATGGTCACAAAAATCGTCAGATGAGGATGGATGATATGTGAAGAGATGGTAAGATAAATGCGATGAATAGGATCACAGTTGATGATGCTGAGATGCGTGAAAAGAGGCACGGGTGAATCCGGATTGTGAGGAAGATGATGGGAAGGTCCGTTGATCAATAAGGGAATGGTGACGTGAGGAATGTGGTGGCAATTAAATGGGACTCCTAAGTTGGTCAATGTCACAGCGCTACACGGGCGGCTAATGCGCTGGCCTAGGCGTCATCGCTGGCATTAAGCCGACGAATTGCACTCTCGCTGGTGACGGAAATCGTGGTGGTGGTGTTGACGTGGCACTCGGTGGAGACGACACAAGGGGCACAATTGGCTCTGTCCGGTCTCTTGAGAGAGATATAGACTTGCGGCGACGAACAGGCCCAAGACTTGAAGCGAGCATAGACTCCGCCGATGCGAGTTGTGAAAGATCGGAATCCCATGGATTCCCTGCCGTAAGGACAGGGTCGTCCAGGGCGGAAATCCAGGGAAGTGAATCAAAATTGATTACTCGCGGGCCGATAATCGCTTCTGGACGAATGTTGTACCGCCGACGACGTGGGGTACGCGGGGGGCAGCCCACCTGTCGCTTGATCGAGCTACACGGTGTAGGAGACTGAGACGTCTGGAAAAAAAAAAATTGATCGGTGAGAATGATCAAGTGACATAACGTAAAAGGGACGTACCAGAGAACGTTTTGTACGGTGAAGGCGAATTGGAGACATGAGGCGGGGGAGCTGAGCGTTCTTTGGGGCAGGTGTGTGGCACTGCGGTAGGGAACGTGTGAGGGTTCGATAAGGCATTCTCAGAGACGAGAGACACTGACGATGAAAGGGTCGTCGAGGTTGATGGGTAACACGGGAACGGATGTGTCGATGATTGTCGGCTGCGGAAGTAGACGACGAGGCTGGGGTGCGATAATGGGAGTCGGAGGCATTGTGGATCTCAGTCGAGGGATGGCTGAGGCGATTACAAGTGACGGGTGACTTGAAGTTAGCGTTTCGAAGTGGGCGTACGGGGTCGAAAATAAAAAGGTAGGAAAGGAGGGACTAGAGTTATATGGAGAGGGAGCGGACAATGGGGGAGAGCGTAAGGAGACCGCGTGTCAAAAGCCGGTGCACGTTGCCGCCGCCTCGTTTTGCTGACAAATCACACCTAATATGGCGAACAATGGCCCGCCGCTCGAGCCTCGTTTTACAGCGTCGCCCGAGTGACGCTATTGTGCCCCCTTTCTTGGGGATGCGAACAATGGATAATGCCGACGATTACGCACGTATGGCCATGGGACATAGTTCCATTGACATCACGTTCATAGCAGCTACGACGTGACTGGCATCCATGCATACAAGCGTGCATACAGAGTGGATGTATCATTGATGTGAGGCAGTAGAGTGGAAGCCTACCTCGTTCGGCACAGTACGGTGACGGAATACTACCGACGCAGCTATTTGTGTATGCCGTCTGTTTCCATGCCAGGCCCGATGTCGTTGCACGCACCGCGGCGGCATTCCGTGTTCCATGGTTCCATGCATAGTCAGTCAAAGGGAGGGAAAAAAATTGCTCTTTTAATGGATGGATAGATGATGATGCGGTAGACAAAATTATGGAGGAAAATGAGTGTGAGAGCAAATACAGAGAAAAGTGACGGCAAATTTTATTACAGAACCCCTTCAAATAGCGAAGTCCATGCAACTCTAGTCAATCTCCTCCATTGCAGACGCAGAAGCACCTTCTGTTGCAGCGGGGGCCGCCTCCTCAGCAACAGGCACAGACTCCTCTTCCTCATCAACGTCAAGACCAAGCCTGAAACCATCACAGATCGCTTAATCGTAATACGTCATGCAGGGAATTTCATCCACTCACGAGATCATGCGATGAATCCGCTTGGCAAAGGATGTCGGCTCTTCGAGTGAGAAGCCAGAAGTAAGGAGAGCAGTCTCGAACAATAGGTACGTGAGGTCCCGGACAGACTTGTCTGCCTTGTCCTCGGAGACTTTACGCTTGAGCTCCTTGATGACTGGGTGCTTGGGATTGAGTTCGAGCGTCTTCTTTGACGCCATGTAAGATGACATGGAGGTGTCACGGAGTGCCTGTGCCTTCATGATACGCTCCTACACACATCGTATCTCATCAGTTCCAAGTCCGTAGTTCAAAGCAAGGAGGAACCCACCATATTCGATGACCAACCAAATTGGCCAGTGACGAGTACACAAGGTGAGTCTGAGATACGGTTTGACACAACAACTTTCTCGACCTTGTCACCGAGTGCGTCCTTGATGACCGTGCACAAGTCCTCGTAGGATTTAGCTTCCTCTTCACGCGCTTTCTTCTCCTCGTCCGTCTCCTCGAGCTCAAGGCCTTCTTTCGAGACCGACTCGAGCTTGTAACCATCGAATTCCTTCAGCTGGGATACCGCGTACTCGTCAATGGGGTCCACTAGCAGCAGAACCTCGAAGCCCCTTTTCCTAAGGACTTCCAAGAACGGAGAGTCCCTAATTGCAGCAAGAGATTCACCCGTAAGGTAATAAATTGCCTTTTGTCCCGATGGCATGCGTGTGATGTAGTCTGGGAATTGAACATGAGAAAAATATATCTAGGCCAAGCGCGCAGCACACCTTTGAGGGTGATCGTATCGTCGACAGATTTGGTCGAGTGGAAGCGCAGGAATTCGGCAAGCTTGCTGCGGTTTTGGGCGTCCTCGTGAATTCCGAGCTTAATGTTCTTGCCGAATGCCTCATAGAACTTCTGGAAGTTATCCTTGTCTTCCGCAATCTCTGTGAACAGATCCATGCATTTCTTAACGATGTGTTTGCGGATGACTTTGAGGATCTTGTTCTGCTGAAGGGTCTCGCGCGAAATGTTGAGCGGCAGATCCTCGGAATCAACAATGCCTTTGACGAAATTGAGGTACTCTGGGATGAGGTCCTCGCAGTCGTCCATGATGAACACTCGACGGACGTAGAGCTTGATGTTGTTGCGCTTCTTTTTGCTCTCGAAAAGATCGAACGGCGCGCTGAGACAACCAGTCAGATACGAGCGTGCAAACAAGAAACATGACTTACCGCTTCGGGATATAGAGGATGGCCTTGAACTCGAGCTGGCCTTCGACGGAGAAATGTTTGACAGCAAGGTGATCCTCCCAATCATTGGTAAGTGACTTGTAGAACGACCCATACTCTTCTTGCGTGATCTCGCTTGGGTTGCGAGTCCAAATGGGCTTGGTTTTGTTGAGCTCCTCGTTGACCTTACTCTGCTCCTTGATCTTTTTCTTCTTCTTGTCTTTCGCTTTGTCTTCGTCTTCGTCCTCCACTTCTTCAACCTTGGACTTGCCCTCTTCGTCCTTGTCCTTAGCCTCTTCTTCCTCTTCTTCATCCTCGACCTCCTGCGACACGCGATTTAGAAATGAGCAGACGAGCATATAGTCAAGAGCAAACCTTCTCGACCTCCTTGGTGACAACGAGTTGGATCGGGTACGAGATGAACTCAGAGTGCTTCTTAACAATATCCTTGATCCGTTTCTCCTCCAAGTACTCGGTCTGGTCCTCCTTGAGATAGAGGCGGACCTCGGTACCACGACCGAGAGGTGGGTTCACAGTATCAAGAGTGATGGTGAAAGTGCCACCTGCGGCTGACTCCCAGATGTACTGCTCGTCATCGTTATTTTTCGAAATGACCTGCACGCGTTCTGCAACGAGGTACGCGGAATAGAAACCGACACCAAACTGGCCGATCATGGATATGTCAGCGCCTGAGCTGAGTGCTTCCATAAAGCCCTGCGACAGTACGTGAGGAAAAAGACGTCAACGAGACGGCAGAGATAATATACCTTTGTGCCGGACTTGGCGATGGTACCAAGGTTGTTGACCATGTCAGCCTTGGTCATGCCAATGCCACTGTCACGGAGGGTGAGGATCTTATTTTCTTTGTCTGGGATGATCCGAATGAAAAGCTCCTTCTCGGAATCGAGGACCGAGGGATCGGTAAGGGAGGCATAGCGAATTTTGTCGAGAGCATCGGATCCATTGGAGATGAGTTCACGAAGGAAGATCTCTTTGTTGGAATAGAAAGTGTCTGCAAGCGAGGTCAGATATCGCGTGAAGCAATAATCACGCGAAGATAACGAGACTGACTGATGATCAGATCGAGCAACTGAGAGATCTCAGCCTGGAAGCCAAAGCTTTCGGGTTCAGGGACAGACATTTTTCTTTTCGCGAAGAGGAAGGAAAGAGGGCTTTAGGGCGACAAAGGGACCAAGGTGAGCCTTGGACCTACTATTTAATCTCACCAAAAATTTGTTCTCGAAGTTTCGACGCGCATCTTGCAATTATTCCCACGCTTGACCAACCTTCGAGAACGTTCCGCAGATAACTAAATCCAGTACATTACGGTCGCAGCACTGCGCTCCCCAGCACTGGGCTACGCGTAGGATCGCCCAATAGCCCTGAATGCCCGCTTACCTGCGCCCGCAGCAGCTCGACCATCGCCTTCAATTCTTCGATTTCGTCCTGAAGCTCCGCGTTATCGTCCCGTAGTTTCGTATTTGCTTCTTTAAGTCTCGTAATTTCCGCTGCATGAGACATCCGAGGTGTCCTCGGTGGAGGTTTGCTGGGAAGCAGCTTCAGCTTCGCCTCCATTGTCTGGATTTGCCGACGTGACGCCCTGGTGCACAAACCTTGTCTCAGTACGGTACAGTACATCGATAGATAGGCGAAGAGGGACTCTCACCGTGCCTGCTCTTCCATCGTACTTTGAGTTTGTTCATACGCGTCTAGCAGCAGTTCCATCTTCTTGTACTTGCTGAGCAATACTTTCATCACTTCTGTCTGTTCTTTGTGTTTTTGCAAGTCCGCATCCCTGGTTACATCGTTAATAGAGCCAATGGACGTATATCCACCTTACCATAGCTTTTGCATGGCAGTGTGTTGCTCGATACGTTGTTCATAGTCTTTCAGACGGGCAACCTTGTGCTCCGTCTCCTTGATGGACGTCCGGAGTTGGGACTCTCGGCGTTCTGCTTCAGCCAGTAAATTTCCTTGGGCCACAAATTGCGCCTATGATCCAGGTGAATCACGATTGACATTGTCGAGAGGAAGGCACGAACTCGCAGCTCCTTCTCGGCCAACCGCAGCCCCGCAGTCTCTGACACCCAATTTCGCTTTTGCTCCCTCAGATCTTGTAATTTTCTGCTCAATTCCGCGTTCCAATCCGCATACTTCTTCTTTGTCATCTCCGTCTGCTCACTGTGCTCCTTGAGTTTTCGCTGTAGACTGCCGATCAGTACTTTATTCTCTCGCAACTTATTGTGCTACCCAAAGCGTGATCAATATGTATACCACACGGACAGTGAGCACAGCGTAAAGCGCTCACTAGATTCTGCCTTTCCACCTCTGCGTTGCGGCTCATAATCCTCTGCTCGAACAATCGCCCGATCTGTCTTACATTCTCTCTTGCGAGCCACGACTCGAAATTCAGTTCGTTCCGTAGTATCAGCACTTCGCGCTGGAGCCCTGCGATAGCCTGTGCCATGCTGCTTTCCGGATCCGACTTCCCAGGACTATTGCAGGCAGGCTCTGACGGGAACAGCGCATATGGCCAAATGGGTGTCGGGTCGACAATGTCGACGTCTAGCTGCGATTTCAGCGCGATAGACGTGTTGACCATGTCCTGGAGCGAGACTCGTGGCTTATTGCGTATCTCGACAGTACGCATTGGGGGAGTCGAGTTCATAGACCCTAAAGTAGAATCACTTAGATCGACTAACAACGGCGGTGGGGCCACGCTATCGTGTTTCGTCTCCGTGACGGTGACTACCTCGGGCGTAGTACTGCCTTGCCATGCCGGGTGTGAATTGCGAAGTTCAAGCAATAGGCATTCCGCGACGATCCTAGCCGTATCGTATTGAGAGTAGACTTCGAGGTTGCTGATCTCAGTTTCTGCGTTGTGCCAGATGAGGCGCGGGTGAGTGACGTGTTGCCTGAGCAGGAGCTGGCCACAGTCAAGTGTCAGCTAATTTACGTCCACATTCTACGTAAAGTAAAATGCACCTCGCTTTTTGTTTTGATCTGTTCGTGGTCTAGTACGTCCTCCCAGTCTACAGCATAAGGTCTTTCTACGTGCCTATCTGTGAGGTATCCAACAGGGTTGCGTAGAAATGCGATGAGATTGCACGGGAAGAGGTAATAAAGGAAAGTGAAGTATTGCCGAGGAGAAGGCGCAGGTGCTGTCGTCGAATCGAATGATAATTCAAGGCGTTCCCATTGAAGATCTGGGTTCGTATCCAAAACACGGCTACCCTCAATAGCTTGTTCCGAATAGTTTCCCTCAGTGGCACTATTGTCCTCATCAGATGCGACACCTTCGGGGAGTGGTGTGGGAGGTGATGTGGGCGGTCCGCGCTCGCGCCAACAAAGAATACGAGCAAGGATTGCAAAGAGCTGGGGAAGCATGCGCTTTAGAGCGCCATAATCCTGGACTGCAAAGATGGGCAATAGTTTGGTGAGTGTGGTAACGCCAATCGTACAGGCGGTCGTGGAATTGTCGACCAAGAGTGAGGTGAGAATAGACGACATGAGAGGATGGGTGGCCAGGACACATCCATGCTGTTCGGAGAGCGGCTCTGTAGTGTAGCGGTTCAGTAGGCCAAATAGTTGCAGACGCGAGGTGGGCGACGCAAAGCAGTGGAAAATCTGTAATAGGAACGCCTGCACAGCCGAACCACTTTTGACGTCAAGAGTGGTGCATTACACTAGGAAGCGTACCTCTGGCTGGTCCATGCCAAAAACGACAAGAATGTCCTCAAGATTTCCCTTCCAGATGTTCCACTGATCGCGCTGTTCCTTCGGCAGGCTTGCCCATTCAATCGCATCTTCAGTAGATGCCTCATTAAATGCGTCCAAGAGGTAAAGATCTAATATCCTTCTCCGAAATTCGCCTTGTATTTCTGGGTGCATATGGTCGGGCTTTTCGAGAGCCACAACGACAAGATCCTTCGCTTGGGTAATTGCAGAGTGTGACAATCTTGGCTCGCGCAAAGCGGGCCGTAGCACGAGATCAAACCAGGTAGAAATGAGAGATGTGGATGAAAGTACTGGCTCTAGATGGTTCAGCACAGACAGGAGGGTCTCAGTCTGCGCACATTCGCTGAGGTCAAGCGTATTTCGGATCACTTGCAGGTCATTCTCGAGGGTTTGTACTGAGGCCTCGGGCTCCTCCGACGCGGTGCAATCAGAAACAAAGGTATCGACAAGAGCATACACCTCTGGTGCGGACAAAGCCTGAGGAGACCTCTCAAGACAGAGGCGTAGTTGGCGCGAGACCTCTGTCGTGGACATCAGGAACTCGGAACGGGTGAATCGCTCAAGCTGCCAATCCGGTCCAATCTACGCCGCACGTGATACATCCCAAACGTGGTCGATTCGTAAGAACAAAAACAACAAAAACAGTTCATATCGTTAATGGCCCTTTCCTATCGCCCGTAACTTCTGCAAGTCGGCGTACGACCCACGCTGACTCTGTATTTTGGAAGACGTTCCCTCGGGTTGCGTTCCCTTCAGTAAATCGTCATAGTCTCCACCATCTTCATTATCTGAGCCTCGCGGAGACCCAGCTCGGCTGACATCACGACTTGCTTCTGCACTGACGCTCCAGCCAAACAGACGTTCGTCCAGCCAAGTCTTATCACAATACGATGAGTCTCGTCACACGGGCATCATACGCACATACCATAGGATGAGAAAGTAGGTTGCCCTGCGCATCCACAGCACCCACTCCGCTCTTTCGTCTCCATAACCCAGGTTTACCAGACGATGGAGGCACGCTTGCGGACGGGATAAGAATGCGATGCTAACGAGAGTAATTAGCGTTCCAGACCGCTCCGCACATCGCCAAACCAGTACCTTGTCGAAATCCTCCCAAATTTGAGGACCAAACTCGTCGATAGCTTCGCCAAGTTCCTTCGCTAACTCCTGCCGGACTCGCTTCAAGTGTTCCAAGTACCGATGCTTTCCGGGTATGAGGGTAATGATCAGGGGGCCAAGCGACCTACGAAGCAACTTAGCCAACTAATAGGGTTTATCAATAAGGCGACAAACTTGAGCACGTCCACCCCAGCTTCGCCGAACTTGAGAGCCGCGTAACCGATGCACGGCAGTGCAAGCAGTGTGAGGAATGGAGTCCAGAGAATCCGATCGAAGGGGACATCTGCTTTGAAGGAGACGACGGTTGCAACAAATGCATAAAATGTGTAGAGGGCTGGGGTCATGACAAGTGAAATTAGAACCTTCCACGTCGCAAGGACGTCGCGTCCTGCGACCTTCACCATCGATGCAGCGAGAGCCTCTTTACGCATATGAGATCTTGCGCAACATGAGATAATGCTCCGTTACCTTTGGCCTTAATTTTGGATACAATTGACGCCGTTACAAAGATGGGCGCATGCAGAACCACTCCTGGTAATGAAAAAACCGCCCAGACGAACAGGAGAATGATACGGTAAAGCAGAAGCCCAAATGTCTTCCAGCTCGCTTTCTGAGCCCTAGGTACCTGATTCAAGTCTTTTAGAATCCATGAAGCATAGATGGAGGGATCATACTTGATGGTCTCGCAAGCCTAAATCTCGGAGCAAACGGTTATACTTTAAGACCTTTTTGCGCAGTGCTTGGATGCGGGGTTCATCCTTAAAGTGACTGTAGGCAAGTAGAAAGCGCTTGTTTAACTCGACAACTTGACCAAGGGTCAGGTGTTGCCCAGGGGGTTGGTAGAGTCGACGTGCGGCTTGAATGAGCTGCAAAAAAAAATTAACCTATGAACACAGTGTTCTCTGATACACTGCGCACCATGAGGGTATCATAATCAGGTGCGCGTACAGTTACAGCCTTAAGGGCGTCGTAGACCTGGTCAAGAAGCTTGGACACCGCTTCGCGCTTTCCAGACGACTCTCCATTTTTGAACTTTTCGACTAGTTCGGGGGCAACATCTAGAGGAGGGCCAAATTCGATGACCGCACGTGACCGGAAGCGGTGGGCATGAAAGTACGACAGCCCAACAGGAACTATCTTTACTTTCACATTCGGGTCGCTTGCCATTGCACCCAAGGCCATCACTGAAAAACCGGCCTTCAGGGGTAAGAGATCTGTTCTATCGTGACTACCACCTAGACCGCAATTTAAGCTCCTAGTACGCTGCACTTTGAAGGGAGTGTTTACCTTCTGGGTAGATTGCAATGCAACCTCCCTCATGCAACCGCTGGTACACGTGCTGATACATCTCGTTCTGATCGACATAAGGAAGTTTTTTGAAAGCCAAGCCATCGATGCCTTGTGACTTTGCCTCTTCCGCCTTTTCTTGGACGAGTTTCGTGCACTTCTCCGTATCGCTGTGGAATTCGGTTTTGATTCTGAGTTGTGTATCCGAAATGACCTGGGTGACTTCAGCAACAGAAGAATTGACGACCTTTGATAACATGATTTGCATCTTTGGCTTCAACTCTTCGAGGAACTTGGTACCTTCCCCGAGGACAAGACAAGGGTCGTCGAGAGACAAATGCACCTTTCCGGTGCCTGCTTTAGCGTCGTCTGCGGCACGGGCGACGGGGACTGATATAGAGTCAGACCTATGAGACAACGAGTTGGTGAAATGTATGCGCACTACTTGACAGAGACCTGGCAAGGAAGCCTACAACCCTCCGCTTCATGCTTTTTGCAGCGACTAAGAAAGCAGGCCGCCGCCCCGTCTCACGATAGACCTGCAACGCAAGCAGAAGATCGAGAAACTACAAGTCCCCAATAGGGTCAACGGAACGTCTCATCCTGTGGATATCAACAATCGCACTTGATTACTGTGGGGAGCACCGACAAAAATTACAGGACCATTGCGGGGGATGTTGAACGCGCCACGGGGACGAACTTCCCGGAAGAATATGTTGATGATGACACGAAAGAGGAGAAGTGCGAGGTCATAGGCAAGATTAGAAACACTTGCTTTACGACGGTTAGGCTGGGCAAGCTGTTCGCGACCAGACATCACTGCGGACCAGGTATCAAACAAGATGGAAGTGGGTAAGAGTCAGGGGCGAGGACGATGCTCCCAAGGTCGCGTGCAGGCGCGTCACGTGAACTGAGATGAGCCGAGTTAATTAACTGGCGCGTGCCGGGCAAAGCGTTCATGCCATGCGAGCGTGCCTAGGTAGATCCCGATCGCGGATTCGGACCACGGACAACTTTCCTGTTTCTGATATCTTTCTCTCGGCGCTACTGAGCTTTGGTCTTAGGTTATCATTACACCCAATCAGTACCACATGGAGCAAGGACAAGCACACGAGGCCTGGGCGACAGGCGGTGTAGTAAAGTATGCTGGTCCATGGGTATTGAGTTGCACCCATCTGCTTTTCACTCGGAGACGATGGATTTCCTCGCACACCTGTAAGTCGCCACATGATACTTATATAGTCCACAAGTTTCCTGCCGCCAGAATCCTGCATGCCCAATAGCTGGCCTCCCGACTGTACTGTCAACTCCTCCCACATGCTCCTACATTCTGCCCGATTTCATGCACACACTGTATCGAGTCCGTGCGACGCTTACACGGTAGTTGTTTTAGTAGAGCTTCGTCTTGTTCAATTAGTACTGTAGTAACTTTTATTTCTTGAGCCCACATTTACTTGGTCAAGACGCGCCCGACTCAGACAGGTACCCGCAAGGAAA
>Ga0137385_10003608_pt1 | contig 13446 bp, 13 predicted proteins | sample SagtaG_FD_104921 | JGI IMG/M metagenome (GOLD analysis project Ga0137385, IMG submission 104921) | Vadose zone soil microbial communities from Sagehorn Ranch, Mendocino, California, USA - Sage2_R_80_16 metaG | ecosystem: Environmental > Terrestrial > Soil > Vadose zone | place: USA: California...
AGGTGGCCGCAGCCGGTGCCCACGGCCAGGTCGGCGATGAAATGGTCCTCGGTTTCGCCGGACCGGTGGGAGACGAACTGCCGGTAACCGCCCTGGCGGCAGATGGCCATGGCCTGCAGCGTCTCGGTGACGGTGCCGATCTGGTTGAGCTTGATCAGCGAGGAGTTGCCGATGCCGCGGGCGATGGCGCGGGTGATGATGGCCGGGTTGGTGCAGAAGATGTCATCCCCGACTAGCTCGGTGACGCCGCCCAGCCGCGCGGTGAGCGCGATCCAGCCATCGTCGTCGTCCTCGCCGAGCCCGTCCTCGATCAGGTGCACCGGGAACTGCGCGGTGATGGCCGCGTAGCGCTCGATCATGCTGGCGCTGTCCAGAAGGTCGCCGGCGACGCGGTAGCGGCCATCCGGCTGGCGGAACTCCGACGACGCCGGGTCCAGGGCGATGGACACCCCGTCCGTGCCGCTCTTGTAGCCAGCGTCGGAGATGGCCTGAACCAGCAGGCGGAGTACCTCTTCGGGTTCGGCTATCTCGGGGGCGAAGCCGCCCTCGTCGCCCAGCCCGGTGGAGAGCTTGCGGCCGGACAACTCCCGCCGCAAGGCGGCGTAGACTTCGGCGCCGGCGCGGACCGCCTCGGCCATCGAGGGTGCGCCGACCGGGGCGATCATGAATTCCTGGAAGTCCAGCGGGTTAGGGGCGTGCACGCCGCCGTTGAGCACGTTGAAGTGCGGGACCGGCAGCGAGGGCGTGACACCGTCCGGGGTGAGCCACTGCCACAGCGGCATCCCGGCCGAGGCGGCCAGGGCGCGGGCGAGGGCCATCGAGGTTCCCACGGTGGCGTTGGCGCCGAGCCTGCCCTTGTTCGGGGTGCCGTCGAGGTCGATCATGGCCTGGTCCGCTTCGGCCAGCGACGCCCAGGAACGGCCGCGGAACAGCTCGGCGAGCTCGGTGTTGACGGCACCGACCGCCCCGAGCACGCCCTTTCCCTCGTACCTGGCCGGGTCGCCGTCACGGCGTTCCACCGCTTCCCGCGAGCCCGTCGAGGCGCCGGAGGGAACTCCGGCGCGCGCGGTCGTGCCATCCGCCAGCCGCACGGTGACCGCAAGCGTCGGACGCCCGCGCGAATCCAGGATCTCCAGCGCCGACAGGTCTGCTACCTCGAAACCCGGCATGCCGCCTCCATCGAAGCTCGATCCTCAGAGGCCATCAGCCGTGGCGGCGGTTCTGAAGCACACGGGCGCTCCTGCCGGAGCCTCATCCGGCGGGATCAGTGTAGCGCGGACGCATGACGGCGGCGCGGTTGCCGGTAGCCTGGAGACCGGCGGAGGGGCTCGCCGCAAACGCGCTAGCGCCAACGGTCCCTGCTCGGCAGGGAAGACGTTGATGCGGCATGAAGCAGGTTCTGGCACTGAGCCGTGGCCGGAAGCCCCATGACGGCAAGGTCGCTCTCGACGTGACGCAAGCAGCCGCAGGTGCGCTCGTCCGCGCATGCGGCGAGGACGAGGGGGCCGGCCAGTGACTGGGCGGTACCTCATCGGCGAGCTGTCAGTCCGGCTGGAACGGCTCCAGGCCGCCGCGGGCCAGGCTGCCGCCTGCGACATCGCGGACCTGCGGCGCCAGGTGGAGGCCAGCCCGGTCACCTGGCTGGCATCGGAGACCATCCAGGCGCTGGCCCTCGCGGATCGGCTGTGCTGGGACTCGCTGTCCCGCGGCGACACCAGCGCGTTTGCCCGGCAGGCGGCAATCTGCGCGGACCTGCACCTGTTCGGCGTATGCGCCCGGCTGCTCAATGAGGACTAGATTCCGCGTGTTCTGGTGCTACGCTGCTACGCGCTCAGCGATCACCCGAGCGGGCCGTGTCACGCCTGCGGCGAACCGGTGGAGGCGCCCGCCGGCCTTTCCCATGTCGACGGCCTGATCTGGGCGCTGCGTCACCCCGACGGAGACCGGGCGATCGTGGCGGCGAGGACGCTCGGCAGGCTGGGGGCCCGGGAAAGCGCTGCGGCGCTGCGTCAGGCGGTGGAGGCGGGAGCCGACATCTATGTCCGCGCCGAGGCGCTGCGCAGCCTGATCGCGATCGAGGGAGCCAGGTCGCTGCGCCCGTGGCTGGAGACGCTGAGCCGCGACGCTCCCTTCAACGTCCGGGACATCGCCGACCAGGCGCTCACAAGACAGCAACCCGATAATCCTTAGCGGTGAGAACAATCCCAGCCTGTCCGCCCGCCGGGCGCGCCCAGCGTGGCCGTAGAATCAGTACCACGGCGATGGAGCTCGCCGAAGTCGCCCTCGTGGCTGATGGCTCCTGTCTGTCCGCCTAGCGGCCGGAACCAGGAGGGCATGCCATGACGCTGCGAGGCCGCACCGAGACGGTGACTGGCGCGGGGGTCCGGGCGTGACCGGGGCACTCCATGACCCCGCTTCGGGGGGGCAGGCGGGCGCCGCAGCACCAGAGGGTCGGCCCCGCTTCCCCAGCTTGCTGTTCGAGCAGGCGTCGGCGGCCCCGGGCGGTGGCGAGCAGGATGGGGATCGTTCGTATGCGCGGGATCTGAACCTCGACCAGATCGTGGCAGCCACCGCAAGCGACCGCGAGGAGCGTGACCTCATCACGGGGGTGCTGTACGCCCCCGTTGCATGATGCTGACGCCGTGCGCTACCGCCAGGAGGTCTTCCGGGACCTGGAAGACCCTGCCCTGTTCGACGGGGTCCAGCGTTTTGCCGACCTCATCGGCGAGGTACGCGCCCACCTGCGTCAACTGGGTGAGATGCAGTACCGCTACCAGCGGCAGTGCTGGCTACTGGACGCGGCGGCGATCTACTGCGACGCGATGCAGTCGCTGGCCGACTCTCTTGCCTCGGCGCAGATCAGCTCCCGCGCCCTGCTGGCCTTCGGGGAGTACGTCGCTTCCTATGTGGCCTCGGCCGGGTTCGCCGCCCTGGTGGCCGATACCGGGGACCGCAAGGATGCCCTCGGGCAGATCCGCTACTGCACGCGTATCCGGGGTGACCGGGTCGAGGTCAGCCGCTACCAGGATGAAGCCGACTACAGCGCCGTAGTGCTCGAGACCTTCGAGCGCTTCCAGCAGGGCGCGGTCAGGGATTACCGGATCCGCTACCGGATCGGGCTGGGGATGAACCACGTCGCGGCCCAGATCCTCGAGCTGGTGGCCAAGCTGCTCCCGGAGGAGTGCAGCGCCTGGAGGAGTATTGCCGCCAGCACGCCGGGTTCCTCGATGAGGGAATCCGGCGCGGTGACGAAGAGCTCCAGTTCTATCTCGCGTACCTTGACTACATCGGGCCGCTTCGCCGCGCCGGGCTGCGCCTGTGCTATCCCGAGGTCTCCGCTGACTCCAAGGAGGTCTTCGCCGTCGACACGTTCGACCTGGCCCTGGCGCGCAAGCTGGTAGCCGGGCGCGAGCCGGTGGTAACCAACGAGTTCCGGCTGGAAGACGGCGAGCGCATCTTCGTCGTGACCGGGCCCAACCAAGGCGGGAAGATCACCTTTGCCCGGACCTTCGGCCAGCTTCACCACCTGGCCAGCGTCGGCTGCCCGGTCCCGGGCAGCGCCGCCCGCATGTTCTTGTTCGACCGCCTGTTCACCCATTTCGAAAGGGAGGAGGACCTCACCAGGATGAGCGGGAAGCTGGAGGACGACCTGATCAGGATCGGGGAGATCCTGCGGGCGGCCACCGCCGGCAGCATCGTGATCCTGAACGAGATCTTCACCTCCACGACCCTGCACGATGCCCGCTTCCTGGGAACGAAGCTGCTGACGAAGGTGATGCAGCTCGACGCCTTGTGCGTCTACGTCACCTTCGCGGACGAGCTGGCCTCGCTGGCCGAGCAGGTCGTCAGCATGATGAGCACGGTCGTACCGGACAACCCGGCCGAGCGCACATTCAAAGTGGTCAGGAAGCCAGCCGACGGCCTGGCCTACGCGCTGGCCCTCGCGGAGAAACATGACCTCACCTACGAGCGGCTGCACGACAGGCTCGCGCCATGAAGATCCACCTGCTTCACGAAAACCCGGGACTTCGACTTCGGGGCCGACTTGCCTTTCTGCCACGAGGAGCTGGTCCAGGACCTGGAACTGGCCACGCCGCTCCGGGCGATGGCCAACGGTGACAAGTTTCTATCCCAGGTATCGCGAACGTCCTGCTCGCCTGCCTGGACGAGCCGGACGCCATTCGCTACCGCCAGCGGGTGCTGGCCGACTGTCTCGCTCAGCCCGAGATCATCCGGCAGATGTACGCTGTCGCCGTCGGCGCCCTGGAGGACAAGCGGCAGCTGTGGGGAGGGTACGGCGGCTCGTACCAGAACGCCTCGTCAAACCTCACGGGCGCGGTCCGCCACCTCGAAGCCTACGTGGCGCGGCTCAGGCAGCTGCGGAAGATCGCCGAGGACCATGCCGGGAAATTCCGCTCCGACGGGATGCGAACGCTGTTCGCCACGCTGCAGCGCGAACTGGACGACGAGTACTTCGACGAGATCAGCTACCATCTCAGGCAGCTGCGGTTCCGCTCTGGTGTGCTGATCAGCGCTGAGCTTGACCGGGACAACAGCCGGACCGGCTTCGTACTCCGTGACCCTGGTGGCGCCCGGCGAGGGTGGAAGGAGCGACTGGGGATCGCCCCGCGTTCCTCCTACTCCTTTATCCTCCCGCCCCGCGACGAGGCCGGAGCCGAGATCCTGGCCGACCTGACCAGCCGGGGGATCAACCTGGTCGCCAACGCGGCCGCCCCAGTCCGCGGACCACATCGGCAGCTATTTCACCATGCTGCGGGCCGAGCTGGGTTTCTACGTCAGCTGCCTCAACCTTGCCGACCGGCTGGCAGCCAAGGAGGTACCGGTCACGTTCCCGAGCCGGCGCAGCCGTCACCGCCCGCGTTCTCGTGTACGGACCTTCGCGACGCGTGCCTGGAGCTGCAGTCACCGAGCCCGGTCGTTGGCAATGATGTGCAGGCCGCCGGCAAACCGCTGATCATCATCACCGGCGCCAACTCGGGAGGGAAATCGACGTTCCTGCGCAGCGTCGGCGTGGCCCAGCTCATGATGCAATGCGGGCTATTCGTCACGGCCCGGTCCTTCCAGGCGAACGTCATCCGCCGGATCTTCACGCACTTCATCCGCGAGGAGGATGCCAGCATGGCCAGTGGGCGGCTGGATGACGAGCTCAGGCGCATGAGCGTAATCGCCAGCCGGGTCAGGCCGCATTGCCTCGTGCTGTTCAACGAGTCCTTTGCCGGGACGAACGAGCGCGAGGGCGCCGAGATCGGCTACCAGATCGTCCGCGCCCTGCTGGATGCGGAGATCACGGTGTTCTTCGTTACCCACCGGTTCGCGTTCGCCGAGCGCTTCCACCGCCAGTACGCACGCTCCACCCTGTTTCCTCAGGGCCGAGCGCGAGCCCGACGGCCGCCGGAACTACAAGCTCGCGGTCAACGATCCTCTCCCTACCAGCTACGGAGAAGACCTCTACTACCGGCTCGGCGGCTGGCTGGATGAGGACAGAGGCCTCGCCCCCGCAGCGGGATCCTCAAGGCGGGAGGCATAGACTGGAAGCGGCGGAGGGGCTCGCCGTAATAGCGCCAGTGCCAACGGTCCCTGCTGAGCAGGGAAGGCGTTGATGCGGCATGAAGCAGGTTCTCGCTCTGAGTCACGCCCGGAAGTCCTATGACGGCAAGGTCGTCCTCGACGACGTTACGCTGGCGTTCCTGCCCGGGGCGAAGATCGGGGTGGTCGGGCCGAACGGGATGGGCAAGTCCACGCTGCTGCGCATGATGGCAGGCCTGGAGCAGCCCTCCAACGGCGAGGTCCGGCTCATGCCCGGCTACACCGTCGGGATCTTGCCGCAGGAGCCCGCCCTGGACGAGGGCAAGACGGTGGTCGGCAACGTCGAGGAGGGCGTGGCCGGGACCAGGGCCCTGATCGAGCGGTACAACGAGGTAGCGGCGAAAATAGCCGCGGATTACTCAGACGACCTGCTGGAGGAGATGGGCCGGCTGCAGGAGGAGCTAGACCATCGGGACGCCTGGGACCTGGACAGCCGGATCGACCAGGCGATGGACGCGCTGCGATGCCCGCCCCCGGACGCGGAGGTGGCCGTGCTGTCCGGCGGCGAGCGGCGGCGGGTGGCGCTGTGCCGGCTGCTGCTGTTCCAGCCGGACCTGCTGCTGCTCGATGAGCCAACCAACCACCTGGACGCCGAGAGCGTCGCCTGGCTGGAACTGCACCTGGACGCCTATCCCGGGACCGTGGTGGCGGTCACTCACGACCGGTACTTCCTGGACAACGTGGCCGGCTGGATCCTCGAGCTCGACCGCGGCCACGCCTATCCGTACGAGGGGAACTACTCCACCTACCTGGAGACCAAGGCGACCCGGATGAAGGTCGAGGGGCAGCGGGACGCCAAGCTGCGCCGACGGCTGGAACACGAGCTGGAATGGGTGCGGTCGAGTCCCAGGGCGCGTCAGGCGAAAAGCAGAGCCCGGCTGGACCGGTATGAGCAGATGGCCGCCGAGGCCGCGTCCCGGCAGCGGCTGGATTTCGAGCAGATCCAGATCCCGCCGGGCCCGCGGCTGGGCAGCCTGGTGGTCGAGGCCCGTGATCTGGTCAAGGGGTTCGGCGACCGGCTGCTGATCGACGGGCTCAGTTTCAGCCTGCCGCCGAACGGCATGGTCGGGGTCATCGGGCCGAACGGGGTCGGCAAGACCACGCTGCTGCAGATGATCCTCGGGGCGGAGCAGCCCGATGCCGGGACGATCAGGACCGGCGAGACCGTGCGGATCTCCTACGTCGACCAGATGCGCGCCGGGATCGACCCGGGCAAGACCGTGTGGGAGGTGATCTCCGGCGGTGAGGCCTTCATCCGCGTCGGCCGGGCCGAGATCCCCAGCCGCGCGTATGTGGCGGCGTTCGGGTTCAAGGGATCGGGCCAGCAGAAACCGGCCGGGCTGATGTCCGGCGGGGAGCGCGGCCGGGTGAACCTGGCCCTGACCCTGAAGCAGGGCGGCAACCTGCTGCTGCTCGACGAGCCCGCCAACGACCTGGACACAGAGACGCTGGCCTCGCTGGAGGACGCGCTGGGCGAGTTCCCCGGCTGCGCGGTGATCACCAGCCACGACCGGTGGTTCCTGGACCGGGTGGCCACGCACATCCTGGCCTGGGAGGGCGAGGCGGACTGGTTCTGGTTCGAGGGCAACTTCGCCGCCTACGAGCAGAACAAGGCCGCCCGGCTCGGCGCCGAGGCGGCCCGGCCCCACCGGGTCACCTACCGCAGGCTAACCCGCTGAACGGCGCGGGAGCGGTCATGGTGGACGACGACGATGCCTTCGAGGTGATCAGGCAAGCCGAGCGGATCGTGTGGGCGTTCGGCTGGCACCTGCAGGAGCAGGACGTGCTGCGGCAGCTGGCCGGCACGCGCGGCCTCGCCCGCGCACCGCTGGAGCCACGCTCGGATGTCATCCAGCTCGTGGCCTACGACGGCGAGCACCTCGGGCACGTGCGGCGGGAAGGACCGGCCGGGCCGGACGAGCGCTGGGTGGCCGTCATGAAACGGCAGGCCCGGCAGGTCGGCAGCTATGGCAGCGCGGCCGCCGCCGCGGCTGCGCTCGCCCGCGCCTGCGGCAAGAAACCCAGGAATGCCATCTGAGCCCGGCGGCACCAGTACTGCTCCTTCCTGACGCGCGCCGGGCCGGACTCCACACCGCCGTGCGCTCGGCGCGCGGCGCTCAGTCGGCGTCGTCGAGGGCCGCGGCGACGCGGCGGTGGGCCTGCCAGATCTGCTCGGGCAGGCCGGCGAACTGTTCCACGTGCTGCTCGCGGTGTTTCATCTCCTGCTTCCACCGCGGCGTGTCGATCGAGAGGATCGTCTGGAGGTCCTGCGGCGTGGCGGCGATGCGTCGAGGTCGAGCTCGTCCTTGGCCGGGATGATCCCGACCGGCGTCTGCCTGCCGCGGACCTCGCCCTCTTCGAGCCCAAGCAGCCCTCGGCGCCCTCGGCGGCGAACGTCGCCTCGGCGCCGAGCGTCAGGCCGTCGTAGACCCCAGACCCTCAATCAGGAACATGGCAGATGTCCCGCCAGCGCCGGGTGAAGGTCCATTCCGGCCAGCTGACCGGGCGTACGAAGTGTGGTTCCAGCCCCGGTTCCCGGGCACGTTCCCGGCCCAGCACCGGTTCGGTGGCCAGGAACACGATGTCCAGCGTCCGGCGGCCGGATCCCGGCCGGACCGACTCCACGATCATCGCAACCTTGGACAGGCTCGCTGACAGGCCGGTCTCCTCAAGAAGTTCACGGCGCGCGCACGCGGTCAGGCTCTCGTCCTCGAGCGGGGCTCCGCCGGGCAGCACCCAGTCGTCCAGGCCGCCGCATGTGCGATGCACGAGCAACACCGCATGCCGGCGGTGCACGACGACCGAACACCGAATCTCATAGCTGCCGCTGGTTTCGGCCACTTCGCGGTCCACCTCCGCCTAGCCACCGATGTGGTGTACGGCAACCCCATGCGAGACGGGGCTCGAGCTTGGTGTTGGGGTCGAATGGGCACAGAGCGTTGACCAGGATCCCGTGCATGACGCCCGGCCGCCGCCACGGCTGAAGGCCACCGCCACGCCGATCAGCACCGCTGTCACCACGAGCCACAGCAGCAGGGCGTGGCGCAGGCTCAGGCGCTGACGCACCCGGCGCGCCCTGGCCCGGCCGCGGTGTCGCCCGGTGCGCCACCAGCGCTGGATGACCCGCCGCGAGCTCGCCCGGATCCTCTCGCGCGCCGGCATCTCCTGGCCCGATGCCAGCTCGGTGAATGTGGTCAGCAGGGCAACCAGTTCCGGGTCGGAGTCGGCCAGCCCTTCCTTGATCGAGTTCAGGGCCTGCTGCTCCCATGCGCTGAGGCTCATCGGGCAGCACGACCCTGAAGACGTTGGGCTCGGGGCCGCACTCGCACTAGCCTGGGCAATGTGCTTCGCCTGCTGGATGCTCGCACCGGCTCGTACGCCGAGGTCAGCCCGCCCCGGCCAGGCTTGCTGCGGGTGTGCGCGCACGTGCCGGAAACCGCAGGGACATCGACGGTCGCCGGGCTGCGCGTGCTGCTTGCAGCCGACCTGCTGGCCCGGGTGGCCGAGCTGGGTAACCTGCAAGTACTCACCGCGCTAGTGTCCGATGACTCCTCCGGGCCGGTGTCGGCCCTGGAGCGCGCGGCCGGCGCCCTCGGTATCCACCCTCCGGCCGCGCGCGTCGGTCGTGGCGACACCCGGGTATCGCCGGGCGGTCCGGTCGATGTCCACGTGGTCGGCCACGGCGCCGCCGCGGACGACCGCCAGACCGGTCTTGTCGTGCGCGTCGGGGACGCGCGCATGCGCCGGGCCGGGGATCGAGGTGAGGAGACGGGGGATCTGCTGGCCGGCCACGAGCATGACCCGCTCGCTGTCCGGCTCGCCCTGATGTCGTTCCCGATCGGCCAGCCTGCGGACCTGACGGACAGCGTGCTGACCGGCGCGCATCAGACGGCCGGGGACTGGCGGCGGCGGGTGGCCCGGTGGGCGGAGCGGCCCTCCCGGCCGATACCGGCGCGCCTGGCGCAGACGGTTCGGGGCGTCTTCGACGATCTCGACACCCCGTCGGCGATCGCCTTGCTGTGCGGCCTGGCCGATGACGACGGCGTGCCGGAAGGGGTCAAGTTCGAGACCTTCCTCTATGTCGACCGCGTCCTGGGCCTGGATCTCCCTCGTGACATAGGAAAGCCGGGCTGACCAGGGTGTTATCGGTGTGCTCCTTCCGGCGCCAGAAGCTCGCGCGGGGTGACAAAGCAGGTCAGCCTCGCTGATCCCGGGGCCAGCTGATTCCAGGTCCCGGTGAACTCGAGGACCGCGATGGCGGCGGTGGGGAACTTGGCTCGCATGCGGTCGAACATGGCAGGCGGCGGGACGCTCACGGTGCCCCCATGGGTTGCCGCCAGGGTGACCGCGAGTTCCGGGACCGCGGGATCGTGGCCGACCACCAGGATCGTTCGTGCCGCCGGAGACGCACGGCGTATCAGCTCCAGAAGCCGCGCCGCCGACGCCTCATAGATGCCGACGTCGAAGGATACCGGCGGGGTGGCGCCGAGTGCGGGCTGGACAAGCTGCCATGTCTCGCGGGCGCGGCGGGCGGTAGAGCACAGGACCTGGTCCGGCACGTGACCTGCGGCGCGCATCCAGCGCCCCACGGCGGGCGCATTGCGCCGGCCGCGGCCGGCCAGCGGCCGTTCGTGGTCCGGGACGTCGGGCCAGGCCGACTTGGCGTGCCGCAGCAGCACCAGCTTCCTGCCTGGGCCGGCTGACATGGTGAGACCGCCTTGATCAGGGTCGCGGGCTGGTGAGAGCCGGGTAGTAATCGGCCGCGGCGAGTTCGCCGTCGGCGAAGAACAACGCCCACGCGCTGCCCTTCCTGGCGGGGCATTCGCTCAGGGCCAGGCCGGCGTCCTCGGCGAGGGTGGCAAGCAGGTGCCGGATGACGACGCCGGATGCGCACACGACCGTGGTGCCGCCGGCGCCCGCGAGTTCGCGGATCCGGGTCAGGCCGCGGCCCGGATTCGCAGCGTACTCGTCTTCGCCGAGAGCCGGCTCGTCTTCGACGGTCAGCCGCAGTTCCGCGCCGAGCGGCCGCAGGGTCTCCGCAAACCTGGCCCCGCACGCAGACAGCAACCGCGACGGCCCGAACGCCGGCAGCGTCCGGCGCACGGCCTCGGCCTGTGCCTGCACGGTGAAGTCCAGCGGGCGGTCACCCTCGCCGCCCGCCCACTGCCGGGTGGGCACAGCGCGGCCGTTGCGCACGAGCACGACCGCGGAACCGGAGATGTCGCTGCCAGCCAGCACCTCCAGCGCGTCGACGGTATAGGCGTCGCCCTGGTAGTCGAGTCGTCGCCGGGCGTCCGCCGACGGCAGCCAGACCAGGCGGTCCACTTCGGCCGTCGCCGTGAAGGGGGCGTCCGGGCCCCGCATGGCCCAGTACTCCACCGCCTTCGGGCCGGCGCTCGTGTCGTAGTGCTCGATGTCGAGCCGTTGTCCAGCCGGCGCGTGGACTCCGGTCTCCTCGGCTACCTCCCGGCAGGCGGTGACCAGCGGATGCTCGCCGCGGCGAAGCTTACCCTTGGGCAGCGACCAGTCGTCGTATTTCGGCCGGTGCACCAGTGCCACCTCGACGGTCCCGCCGCTGGCCGACCGCCACAGCACCCCACCTGCCGCCCGTATCATCCGGCCATCGCCACCGCGCCGCGTCATGACGAGCCTCCTGCCTGTCAGCATGCTGGGCAGCAGGACCCATCGGCGTACGGCATGCGGACGCATCCGGAAACCCGGGCACGATCCCGGCGGGATCCATCACCGAGCGGCACACGCCGCTGCGTTCAACCATACGGCAGCGCGGCGCGCACCACCACGTGCCGCAACTGGCCTGCACGCGGTGCCGTAGAATCCGTACTGGCCGTGTCGCGTCGCTCCCGATCCAGTTCGGCCATGCGCTGGCCGAAGGCGGTCAGCACCGCCGACGGATGCGGACCGCCGTCGAGCGCGAGTCGGCCGAGCTTGAGGTCACGACGCTGTCGTGCCACCAGCGCGGCACCGCGTTCGGCCACATTGCGCAGGAACAGCCGCGTCTTTTCCTTCGTCAGGAATTCCGTCAGCGCGGCGCGCAGGGCCACCAGCCCGCTGCCGGACAGCCGCTCGCCGTCGCCCGGCCCGGTGGCCTGCAGGGCCTCCAGCGCGGACAATTCGAACAGCCGGGGCTCACCGAGACTGAGGTCCTCTCGCAGGCGGCGCCGGACGAATTCCACCACCGCACCGGCTTCACGCCCCGAGACGAGATCCCGCTTGTTCAGGACCAAGAACAGCTTGCCGGCCTGCCGGGCCGCGTCGGCGAGGAAACCGGCCTCGGAATCGGTCAGCGGCAAGTCGAAACCGGTCACGAAGATCACCGCGTCGGCCTGCGGCAGGAACTGCCTTGTCGTCGCGGTGTTGCTCGCGATCGCCGATCCGCCGCCGGGAGTGTCGACCAGTTCGATTCCGAGCCGCAGGATCTCCGCGGGAAGCTCCACCTCGACCGTGGTCACCTGCAACTCGGCGCGCTCGGCGCCGCCTCTGCCGATGTACTCGGCCACGCCGGTCAGCGGCACCTCTACTCCAAGGCCGGACGCTCGGCGCCGCACCATCGCGCGAGGGCGGCTGCCGTAACGGACCCTGGTGATCACCGAGGTCATCGGCAGTGCGCCCATGGGCAGGTACGGGCCACCGAGCAGCGCGTTCAGCAGCGTGGTCGTGCCCCGGCTGAACTGCCCCACTATGGCGAGCTGGAACCGGTCGGCGGCCAGCCGGGCCAGCAGGTCCCTGGCCCGCTTCTCCGCCTCCTCGTCGCCAGAGGCGCGGGCCATGTGCAGGGCCGCGCGGATCATGTCGCCGAGCTCGAGGCGGCGGTCCCGGTAGGTGTGCAGCCCGCTCACGTGGCCGTGCGCCTGCGGACCGCCAGGATGAACGGGATCGCGGCCAGCTCGCTGACCATGCAGAACGCGACGAGGCCGCCGAGCGAGACGTTGACCAGGACGCCGATCACGATGCTGCCGATCACCCACGCCGTGCCGTACAGGCCGGTGAACAGGCCGTAGGCGAAGGCCCGGCGGTCCGGGGAGATCATCGGGGCGACCGCCGCCGGGATGAGCGACTCCTGCACGCCCATCCCCAGCCCCCACAGCGACACGCCCACCAGGATGGCCCAGAATCCCCCGAGGAACGCCAGCGGCGCATACAGGGCGGCCACCACGGTCAGCGGGATGAGCACGCCGATCCCCGCACGGTCGAAGATCCGGCCCAGGATCAATGATCCGGTGCCGCTCACCGCCATCGCGATCGCGTAGAACACCGGCGTGAGCGCCGGGCTCACCGTACCCGCGTGCTGGAAGTGGTAGGCGATCAGCGGGAAGTCGGCGAAGCCGGCCGCGGCCAGCGCCGCTCCCGCCACATAGACCCAGAACACCCGGGGCAGCCGTTCGGTAGTGACCTGGGCCGGGCCGGCCGCCAGGTCCTGCGGCCGCGGGTAGAGCAACCGGGCCACCCCGAGCAGCGACAGCATGATGGCGGCCGGGACCGCCAGCGACGCGAACGCGATCTTGTAATCGTGCCGGGACACCGCCAGGATCAGGGCAATCAGCAGCGGGCCGAACAGCGCCCCGAACTGGTCCAGCGCCTCGTGCAGCCCGAACGCCCAGCCGTACCCGATGTCCTTCGCCGCGTGGGAGAGCATCGCGTCCCGCGGCGGGTTGCGGATGCCCTTGCCGATCCGTTCGGCGATGATCAGCAGCGCGGCCACCTGCCAGTTCCCGGCCAGGGCCAGCAGCGGGACCACCGTCATCTGCAGGACGTAGCCGGCGATGGTGATTGGCCAGAACTGCCGCGTCCTGTCTGCGAGCCGACCGGAGACCAGCCGCA
>Ga0137385_10003611_pt1 | contig 13440 bp, 9 predicted proteins | sample SagtaG_FD_104921 | JGI IMG/M metagenome (GOLD analysis project Ga0137385, IMG submission 104921) | Vadose zone soil microbial communities from Sagehorn Ranch, Mendocino, California, USA - Sage2_R_80_16 metaG | ecosystem: Environmental > Terrestrial > Soil > Vadose zone | place: USA: California...
CCGATTTCGAGATCGATGAGGCGAAGCTGGCCGCGCATCTCGCCTTGGTCGCGTCGGTGCCCGGGATCAACGGCCTCCTGGTCAACGGCCACGCCGGCGAGAATTTCGTGCTGTCGCCGGCCGAGAAGCAGCGCGTGGTCGAGTTGGCGCGCGCACATGCTCCGACGGGCTGTCTGATTGTCTCCGGCGTCAACCATGAATCGAGCCTGGAGGCCGCGCGCGAGGCGGCCGCGCTGGAGCAGGCGGGTGCGGACGGGCTCCTGGTGTTTCCTCCCAACAGCTGGGCGCTCGCTCACGCCGATGACTGCGTCATCGCGCATCATCGCCGCATCCGCGATGCGACGACCGCGCCCTTGATGCTCTACGCCGCACCGGTCGGCGCCGGGGCCATGGCTTACGCGCCGCCGCTGCTGGAGCGGCTCGTCGCCGACCCTCGCTTCGTTGCGATCAAGGAGGGCAGCTGGGAAGTCGCCGCCTACGAACAGAATTTGAGGCTCATCCGCAAGCTGCGGCCGGAATTCATCGTGCTCGGCTCCGGCGACGAACACCTCATGACGAGCTATCTCGTCGGCTCTGCCGGGAGCCAAGTGAGCCTCGCCTGCGTCGTGCCGGAACTCCTGGTCAGCCTTTGGACTGCGGCGGAAGCCGGCGATTGGGAGCGTGCGCGCGCCATGCATGATAAGCTGTATCCGTTGGCGGCCGCGATCTACCGCGATGCGCCCGGAGGACGGGCAATTGTGCGGCTCAAGGCTTGCCTGAAACTGCTCGGACACCTCCCATGCGACGCGGTGCGGCCGCCGCAGCCGCCGGTGACGCCGGACGAGCTGCGTGCGCTCGAGCTCGCATTGCGGCTGGTTGGATAAGGATAGTCTGCCGAGGCTGGACCCGAATCCGCTCTTGGCCCATCCTGAGCTGATCCCGGCGGCCATTGCCGGCCGTTCCAACATTCATTTCTGCGCGATGGACAAGAACCGCCAACCGAACAAGCGCGTCTCCCTTGCCGGGATGCACATCGACCGGACGTCGGCCGTGCCGCTGCACTTGCAGATTGCCGCCCATATCAGGAGCTCGATTCTGCACGGCATCTTCCCGGCCGGCACGCAATTTTTGGGATCGCGCGAGATCGCGCGGGAGTTGGGATGTTCGCGCACGGTGGTGCTCACCGCGTGGGATCTGCTCTACGCCGAGGGTTATCTTGGATCGACGCCGCGCGGCAGCGTCATGGTGGCGTCCGTTGCGACGCCGCATGCGGAGCCGCCTTCGGCCGCATCGCCGGCCGGCGCGCCCGCTCACATATCGAAACGCTGGCGCTCGCTGCTCGCGTTCGACTACGAGACCAACTGGCCGTCGGAGTTCAGCCCGGGCGCGCCGGACATCTCGACTTTCCCCTTCAAGGACTGGTCGCGCCTGCTGCGACAGGCCTGGCAAAACCCGAGAGAGCAGGAGTGCCTCGATCTTCCCCCCGAAGGCCATCCGCGGCTGCGCAGCGAGATCGCGAATTTCCTCGGCTCGGTGCGTGGGCTTGTCTGCTCGCCGGAGGAGGTGGTGGTCACCTCCGGCACATCAGGCGCGCTGGATTTCTGTAGCCGGATGATCCTCGATCCCGGCGACGAGGTCTGGGTCGAGGAGCCCGGCTTCGTCGAGGCGCGGTGGGCGTTGACGGCCGCAGGCGCAAAGCTCGTTCCGGTTCCCGTCGACGACAAGGGCCTCGTCGTCTCCGAAGGAATTCGGCGTGCGCCTGGCGCGCGGCTGATCGTGGTGACGCCATCGCACCAATATCCGCTCGGCGTCAGCATGGGGCTGGAGCGGCGTCTCGAACTCCTCGACTGGGCGAACAGGAACGACGTCTGGGTGATCGAGGACGACTACAATTCGGAGTTCAGGCATCAGGACAGGATGATCGCCTCGCTACGCTCGCTCGATCGCGAGGGGCGGGTGATCTACTTCGGCACCTTCTCGAAGATCATGATGCCGAACCTGCGGCTCGGCTACATGGTCGCCAACAGGCATTTCATCGACGGCTTCTCGAAGGGCCGCGCGCGCATCGACGTCCACACCTCCGGCATTGGCCAGCTCGCTCTGGCCGAGTTCATGCGCGAAGGTCACTTGCTGCGGCATCTTCGGGGAATGCGGCGGGTCTATGCCGCGCGGCGAAAGGCGCTGATTTCTGCGATTGCAGCGTTGATGCCGGACGATCTGACCGTATCCTCTGCTGTCACCGGGCTTCACTTGGTGGCGCTGTTCACCGAGGCAATGCAGGCGCGGATGAGCGATCGCGAGGCGGCCGCGGTCCTGAAGCAGGCCGGCATCCACGTGCAGCCATTGTCGCAGAACTTTCTGGAGCATCCGACGCGACAGGGCCTGGTGTTCGGCTACGGGCGGCTGCGCGTCGAGGATGCATCGCCGCTGCTTGCGAGAATCGCGGCTTGCATCGGCAGCGGCCTCCGCCATGCACCATCTGACCCGGCAATACCGTCTCTTACTGTTCGTACAATAAAGAGTGGCTGAGCCGACCGCTGTGCATAGCTCGTAGGCACCTGGATATCCCGCAGTGCCGGTCGATCGCCTGCAAATTAGACAGACGATTTCGGGTGCTCGGATTGCAGTGCAGCGGGTGTCACGATTTGCGCCGAGAAATCCGTGGTGCGCTGCACTTTTCGCGCGCGGATCAGCTCGCCCTCGCGTGCTCTCTGCGCGGGCACGGCTGCACCAAAACGTGCAGTCGATGCCGCGCGGCGCGGCGTCGGCCGCGCGCTGGTCTAGAGGTTTGCGACAACTCTGGCTCTATCCGGCTGCCTCCGCTCTGTCGCACGCTCTCGGACGGTGGCATGACAAGGGATGCAGGATGAGCGGTCTCGGTTTGGCATTAGACGTTGCGTTGGACGGGACAGACCCGGCGTCCGTTCCGGACGTCATCCGTAGCTGATCCTGCACATGAGCGATTCCGACAATCACTGGGAAGTCGGCACCGATATCGGCGGCACCTTCACCGACATCATTGCCATCCGGCGCAATTCCGCGGAAGCGCGGATCGCGAAGGTCCCGTCGCGGCCGCAGGCTCCGGTTCAGGCGATGCTGGAGGCGATCGAGGCGGTGGGCCTGCGCAAGAGCGAGGTCAAGCGCTTCGTCCACGGCACCACGCGCGTGACCAACGCCATTGTCGAAGGCCGGCTGCCGAAAGTGGCGCTGGTCGCGACCGAAGGCTTTGCCGACGTGCTCGAGATCGCGCGCTACCGACGCCGCGATCTCTACCGCCTCGACATCCCGCCGAAATCGCCGCCGCTGGTGCCGCCAGAACGATGTTTCGGGCTTGCCGAGCGCCTCGATCACGAGGGGCGGGTGCTGAAGGTGCTGGAGGACGCGGAGATCGAGCGGCTGATGGCCTGGCTGAAACAGACGGGCGTTCAGAGCGTCGCGGTGGCTCTCCTTCACGCCTATGCCAATCCGGTGCACGAAAAGATGCTGGGCGAACGTCTCAAGGATGTCGTCGCTCATGTCTCGCTGTCGCATGAGGTCAATCCCGAGGCGCGCGAATACGAACGCACCTCGGCGACCGTGTTCAACGCAGCCGCGATGCCGATCGCGGTGGAATATCTCAGCGAGCTCGAGCAGCGGCTGCCGATCGGGCCGGGCTTGCAGGTGTTTCATTCGGCCGGCGCCATGATTCCGATCTCTGCCGTGAAGCGGCGGCCGCTGGTGATGGCGATGTCGGGCCCCGCGGCCGGCGTGTCGGCGTCCGTCAGCATCGCGCGCCAGCTCGGTACCTCGCGCATGCTGACCTTCGACATGGGCGGCACCACGACCGACGTGTGTCTGATCGTCGATGGCCAGGCCGAGATGACGGATGGCCGCATGCTCGGCGACAAGCCGCTGCGCCAGCCCATGCTCGCGGTTCATTCCATAGGCGCGGGCGGTGGATCGATCGTTCGCAACGGTCCGGGTGGCTTGACGGTCGGGCCGGAGAGCGCAGGGTCGGAGCCGGGGCCCGCCTGCTACGGCCGCGGCGGCACCGAGCCGACTATCACCGACGCCAACGCCGTGCTCGGCTATCTCAATCCCGAGACAAAACTCGGTGACCGCATCGGGATCGACATCAAGGCGGCTGCACGCGTCATCGAGGCGATCGCGCAGGCCTTGGGGCTGAGCCTGACCGAAACCGCGCTCGGCATCGTCAAGGTCGCGAACGCAACGATGGCGCGTGCGCTCCGCCGCGTCACGGTCGAGCGCGGCATCGACGGCCGCGACTGCACGCTGCTCGCCTTCGGCGGCGGCGGCCCGATGCACGCCGCGGGTCTTGCCGATCTCTACGGGATTGCAGAGGTCGTCGTGCCAAGTGCGTCGAGCGCGTTCTCGGCGCTGGGCTGTCTCACCGCCGATTTCAGCTTCCTCCAGCAACAGACTTTGCGCGCGGCGCTCGATGGCATCGATCTAGCGCGCGTGTCGGAGCGGATCGGGGCGTTGATTGCCGATGCGTCCGCGCCGCTCATCGCAAATGGTGTTGCGAAGGCGGAAATCCAGGTCGAGCTGGTGGCGCTGATGCGCTACGCGGCCCAGAACGATGCCATTCCGGTGCCGTTCGCGCTGCCGTTGGATGCAGCCAAGCTCAAGAAGGATTTTCTGACACGGCGTCACGAGCTGTTCGGCTATGCGACGAGCGAGAGCTGCGTCATCGAGTCCGTGCGTGTGCAGGCGCGCCGTCCGTCGACGACTGTTGTGAGCCGGCCGACGACCGCTGTCAGGGCGGTGTCCACTGGCCGCCGCATCTGCTCGTTTGACGGCTTCCACGATATCGCGACCGCGATCATCGACCGCGCTTCGCTGACCGAAATCGTCAGCGGCCCGGCGATCATTGAAGACGCGTGGTCGACAGTGGTGGTGCCGCCCGGCTGGGAGGCCAAGCCGGACACTGCCGGCAATCTGTTCCTGACGCGGAGGGCCGCATGAAGCTCGATCCGTTCGTCGTCGAGGTCATCCGGCACGGGCTTTCCGCCGCCGCCGAGGAAATGAGTCTGGTGATGACGCGCTCGGCGCGTTCGCCACTGCTGCGCGAGGCCGGCGACCTGTCGTCGGCGATCACGGACGGCCGTGGCGGTCTGGTCGGGCAGGGCCGCGACATTCCGATCCATCTCGGCGCGATGGCCTATACGATTCTCGAACTGCTGAAGGTCGTGCCGGTCGAGAGCCTGAACGACGGCGACGTGCTGATCTACAATGTCGGCGCGCTTGGCGGCAATCACCTCAACGACGTCAAGGTCGTGCGGCCCGTCTTCGTCGACGGCGAGATCGTGGCCTTCGCGGTCAGCCTTGCGCACTGGCCCGATATCGGCGGCACCTGGCCCGGCAGCTATTTCGCAAAGGCCATCGACACGTTCCAGGAGGCGATGCGGATTCCGCCGGTGCTGATTGCGACCACGGCCGGCGTCAGCGCCCCGATCATGCAGCTGCTCAAGGCCAATGTTCGGGATCCCGAAGCGTGCGAGGGCGATCTTCTCGCCCAGATCGCGGCGACCAAGGCCGGCGAGCGGCGTATCGTCGAGCTCTGCCGCGAGCACGGCAAGCCGGTCTTCACGGCGACGCAATCGCGCCTGCACGATCTCTCGGAGATCGAGATGCGGGAGGCGTTGCGCGCTCTGCCGGACGGCGTCTACGAGGGCGAGGATCATCTCGACGACGGCAGCGTGAACAATGCGCCGGCGCGGATCCACGTCAAGATCACCATCGCCGGCGACGAGGCGACCTTCGACCTCTCCGGCAGCTGCGACCGCGTCTCCAATTTCTGCAACACGACGCCATTCATGGCACGCTCCGCCGTCGCCTATGCCGCGCGCATCATGAGCGGGCGCGACATGAACCAGAACGCCGGCGCACTTCGGCCGTTGACCATCATCACGCGTCCGGGCTCGATCCTGGAGCCGGGCTGGGCAGCCTCCGTCGCCGCCGGAAATCATGAGACGTCCATGCGCATCGTCGATGCGATCTTCCGCGCCATGCAGGACACCATTCCCGAACGCTTGTCCGCGGGCGGGGCGACCACAGCGGGGGTCCTGTTCTTTGCAGAACCGCGCCAAAACGGTTCGTGGAAGATGCTCTACGAGGTTCACGGCGGCGGCGAAGGCGCGCGCCACGATCGGGCCGGCATCTCGGCAACCCGGGTGCATCTGTCCAACACCTCGAACACGCCGATCGAGGTGATCGAGGCAAGCTACGCGATCCGCGTCGAGCAGCAGGCCATTCGCTGGGATTCCGGCGGCGCGGGTGCTCATCGCGGCGGCGACGGCGTGGTGCGCACTTACCGCATTCTGGCGCCGTCGATGCACCTGACCACTTGCATCGAGCGCATGGTGATCCCGCCGTTCGGCATGCAGGGCGGCGAATCCGGCAAGGCCTGTCGCATCTCGCTGGTCCGGCAGGGTGCAAACGTCGCGATCGACGGTAAATCCAACCTCGTGCTGCAACAAGGCGATCTCGTCACGATCGAGACCTGCGGCGGCGGTGGTTACGGCGTCGAGGCCGCGGAATGAAGGGATTGCGATGAGCAAATTGTTGCGAACCGGGCTGAATGCGGGTGACAGCGCGCCCATGGCGGTGGTCGGCGGCGAGGGCGTCTATTTCCACCTGTCGGACGGACGCCGCCTTATCGACGGCAGCAACACTGGTGGCGGTCTCGGGCATCGCCATCCCGAGATGGTGGAGGCGATCCGCCGCGCGGCCGATACGCCCGTCGTGAACGAAGGCTGGACCTGGGTCGGGCGCGAGCAGGCTGCTGACGATCTGATGGCCACCGCGTTCAGGGGCGAAGAGGATTGGGTCGGCGCGGTGCGCTTCTGCATCAGCGGCAGCGAGGCCAACGACATGGCACTGTCGCTGTGCCAGGCGCTGACGCAGCGCTCTGCGCTGGCGACGCGCGAGCGCGCCTATCATGGCATCACGGGCCTGTCCCGCAGCATGACGGTGCAGCCGCAATGGCATGGCGGCCTCGCGGTGCATGCCGGCGGCTCGCGACTACCGGCGCCGATGGCACCGGTGCGAATCTTGCCGGCGCCGGACGGCGCGATCTACGGCGCGCCGGCCAACAATGCGCCTCCGAGCGAATATCTGGCGGATGCCACGCGCCTGCTTTCGGATACCGCAGCGACGATCATCGATTACACCCAGGGCGGCATCTACTACGATGGCGCGTATCAGGACGAGGTGGCGCGCTGTGCGCGGCAGGCAGGCTCGTACTGGATCGCGGACGAGGTCGTCACCGGCGCAGGCCGCGCCGGACGCTGGTTCGCATTTCAGGGGGCCAAGAGCCGTCCCGATATCGTGACACTCGGAAAATCGCTTGGCGGCGGCGCAGCCGCCGTCGCCGCGGTCGTGGTGTCGAAAGACATCGTCGATCGGCTCAAGGGCACGAGCTGGCAGAACTATGGCACCTTGCGCGGCCATCCGATCAGCATGGCCGCCGTCAGCGCCTACCTCAAGGTCGTCAGCGAAGAGAAGATTTTGGAGCACGTGAAGAGCCTCGAAAAATTCTTCACCCGCCGCTTGCTCGCGATTGCGCAAAAGCATCCGAGCGTGCAACGCGTGGCCGGGCAGGGGCTGCACTGGACGGTCGAGCTGCACGGCCCGGATTGGCGCAACTGGCACGCCGACACTACCGAAGTGCCGATCGCCTCGCGCGTCGCAACGCGGGCGCTGGAGGCCGGTGCGGTGATCGGAACCAGCGGCGAACAGACCTCGCTGTTCCTGGCGCCGCCGCTCGTGATCTCCGAGCATGAAGCCGAGTGGCTTCTGGATGCGCTCGACCACGGATTGGACATTGCCGACGAGGAGCACGGGTGAGCGCGGATCACGCAGCGCCCCATCGGTCGCCGGCCTGGCCGGCGGATGAGCCCTGGCATCTCGCGATGCCGGAGGGAACGCTCTACGACGGGCTGACGCGGGCCGCGCATGATCGGCCCTCGCATCCGGCGACGGTGTTTTACGGCGCGAGCCTGAGCTACGCCGAGCTGCGCGACCGGGTCGATGCCATGGCCGGCTTCCTGCAAGGCGCTTGCGGCGTGAAGCGCGGCGGCCGCGTCATGATCGCGCTTCAGAACTCGCCGCAATATGTCATCGCCTATTATGCGGTGATGCGGGCGGATGCGGTCATCGTTCCGGTCAATCCGATGAACAAGACCGCCGAGATCGACTATCTCGCCGCCGACAGCGGCGCCACGGTCGCGATCATCGGCAGCGAGCTCAGCGCTGTGTTTGCCCCGCTGGTGGGCGAAGCCGTCACCCATGCAATCGTCGCGCAGTATCGCGACGAGGTGCCTGCCGCCACGCCGTATACATTACCGTCATGTGTGACCGAAGCACCGTCAGACGTGCCGTCGTCGCCGGGCTGGCATTCCTGGTCATCTGCGATCGCGCAAGGCTTGCGACCGGGCGAGATGAGTGCCGGGCCAGACGATCTCATGATCCTGCCCTACACGTCGGGCACGACCGGAAAACCCAAAGCCTGCATGCATACGCATCGCAGCGCGCTGTTCACCGCGATCTTGCAGGCGCGCTGGTACGGTCTCGGTGGCGACGACGTGATGACGGGCTTCATGCCGCTGTTCCATGTCGCGGGCATGCAGGGCTCGATGAATGCGGCGATCGTCACTGGCGCGACGCTGCTGCTGATGGCGCGCTGGGACAAGGATTTGCTGCCGGATCTGTTCGAAACCTATGGCGTGACGTTCTGGAACGCCGCGCCGACCATGATCATCGACGTGCTCGCGAGCGCCCGGTTCCGCGACCGGTGCTTCACGAAGCTCAAAGTGCTGACCGGCGGCGGCGCGGCGATGCCGGCCGCGGTTGCCGAGCGATTGAAAGGACGGTTCGGCCTCGATTTCGTCGAGGGCTACGGCATGACCGAAACGATGTCGCCCACCCACCTCAATCCGATGGCCGCACCCAAGCGGCAATGTCTTGGCATTGCCGTGCACGATACCGATGCGAGGATCGTCGATCCGGAGAGCTTGATCGAACTCGACGACAACGTGGTCGGCGAGATCGTCGTGCACGGGCCGCAGGTGCTGTGGGGCTACTGGAACAGGCCGCAGGCCGATGCCGAGTCCTTCATCGAACTCGCTGGCAAGCGGTTCCTGCGCACGGGCGATCTCGGCTACCGCGATACTGACGGTTACTTCTTCGCCGTCGACCGGTTGAAGCGGATGATCAATGTCAGCGGCTTCAAGGTGTGGCCGGCCGAGGTTGAGGCCGCGATGTACCAGAACCGCGCCATTCGGGAGTGTTGCATCGTGTCGGCACCGGACAGTTATCGCGGCGAGACCGTCAAGGCTCTGGTGGTGCTGGATGAGGCGTCACGCACGACGACGTCACCGGACGACATCATCGGCTGGGCGCGCGGTGCGATGGCGAGCTATAAGGCGCCGCGCGCCGTCGTCTTTGTCGATCAGCTGCCGAGGACTGCGAGCAACAAGATCAACTGGCGGCTGCTGCAAGACGCCGAGTGGGGACGGACCGTATGAGGGGCGTCCGACTGGAAATCGTAGGCGAGGCTGCGCTATGCTGCACGCGCCGTCACGTCGTTGAAGTTATGGCTTTACCTAAGAAATCACCAGGAAATCGCTGATGCGTATCGTCAATGTTGCCGCTGCCCAGATGGGCCCGATCCAGAAAGCCGATAGCCGCGAGGCCGTGGTCAAGCGCATGATCGCGCTGATGGACGAAGCGAAGGCCAAGGGCGCCGACCTGATCGTCTATCCGGAACTGGCGCTCACGACATTCTTTCCACGCTGGTACATGGAAAACCGGGCCGAGGCCGACATCTGGTTCGAGCGCGAGATGCCGAGCGCGGCGACCAGGCCCCTGTTCGAGCGCGCGGCACAGCACCAGATGGCGATGAATTTCGGTTATGCGGAGCTGACGCTCGACGGCCATCACTTCAACACCGCAATCCTCACCGACAAATCCGGCAAGATCGTCGGCAAATATCGCAAGATCCACCTGCCGGGTCATGTGGAGTTCGACACCAAGCGCTCGCACCAGCACCTGGAAAAGCGCTATTTCGAGCCGGGCGATCTCGGCTTCAACGTCTGGCGCGAGCTGGGCGGCATCATCGGCACGGCCATCTGCAACGACCGGCGTTGGCCCGAGACCTATCGCGTCATGGGCTTGCAGGGCGTCGAGATGGTGCTGATCGGCTACAACACGCCGTCCGTCAACGCGGAGAAGAGCGAAGAGGGCGTCGAGAAACGCCTGTTTCACAACCGCCTGTCCGTGCAGGCCGGTGCCTATCAGAACGCGACCTGGGTCGTCGCGGTGGCCAAGGCCGGCGTCGAAGACGGACACCCGCTGTTTGGCGGGAGCCTGATCGTCGATCCCAATGGCGAGATCGTCGCCGAGGCCAAGACGGAGGAGGACGAACTCCTGGTGCATCCCTGCGACCTTGATGCTACGACCTTCGGCAAGACCACAATTTTCAATTTCGCCCAGCACCGCCGCATCGAGCATTACGGCCTGATCACCAGCCAAACCGGCGCGGTGCCGCCGCCGGAGAAGTGACGCCGATGGCGGACAAGGGCGTATCGGGTATTTCTCTGCGCGAACTCGACCCGCGTGATCGCTACAAGCTGCTGTGCGGCGTGATCGTGCCGCGGCCGATCGCGCTGGTAACGACGCTGGACGAGAACGGGGCGGTCAATGCCGCGCCGTTCAGCTTCTTCAACGTCTTCTCTGAGAGCCCCGCGCTGATCGTGCTGGGGCTTCAGCACAAGCCGGATCACAGTCCAAAGGACACGACCCGCAACATCCATCGCGATGGCGAGTTCGTCGTTCACATGGTGGACGAGGCACTGTCGACGACGATGAACGACTGCGCCGTCGATTTTCCCTCCGGCGATAGCGAGGTCGCGGCAACCGGGCTGAGGACGCTTCCTTCCGTCGATGTGAAGGTGCCGCGCCTGGCCGCGGCTCCCTTTGCGCTCGAATGCCGGCGCCATGTCGTGCTGAACTTTTCGCCCGATCGCGAGCTGCTGGTCGGCGAAGTCTTGAGGGTCCATGCCCGCGAGGGCCTTGTCGACGAGGCCAACATGTATGTCGATCTCAACGCCTACCGGCCGATCGGCCGCATGTTCGGCAATCTCTACACGACGCAGCGGGACACATTCGCACTCGCGCGCGAGAGCCATGCGCAATGGCTCACGCGCCGGGATGCTCAAGTGTTGAAGGACGCCTAGTGACGCGAGAACTGCACCGCACCGAGCGCCATGGTGACGGCCGCCTGAGTCGGGTCGATCACGGGAATGCAGAGCGCGTCTTCCAGCGGGCGGCGGTGGCGCGCCATGCCGGCACAGCCCATCACGATGGCACGGGCGCCGTCCTCGTCGCGCAGCGCGCGGCCGATGTCGATCATCTTGGCCAGCGTGCCTTCGCCTGCGGCGGTTTCCGCAACGCTCATGTTGAGCGGCCGCTCACCCGCGAGGCGTTCGGTCAATCCCATCTGCCTGAGATAGCGCATGTGCCGCGGGATCGAGCGCTGCGCGATGGCAATGACGCCAAACGTCTCGGCACGGGCCAGTGCCGTCAGCACGCCGCACTCGGCGATGCCGAACACGGGACGGTCGGTGCCCTCGCGGCAGCCCTGGAGACCGGGGTCGCTGTAGCAGGCGATGACGAAAGCGACCGAGCTGTTGTCGCCTTCGACCAGCCGGCGCAGCGGCATGGCGACGCCGTCGACGTCGGCCTGGCTCTCAATGCCGAAGGGACCTTCGGCCAGCGTCTGGCAGACGACTTCCGGCCCGCCCTCGAAGTCGAGCCGCTTCAGTGCGTCCTCCAGCCCCTGCGTGACCGTGGGGTTGGAGTTCGGATTGATGACGAGAATGCGTGGCCGGGACATGATGGTCTTCCTGCGAAATGGCTATCACTTGCCTTGGGCATATCATGGAGTGCCTCATGACTGAACCCACTTACGACCTGATCATCCGTGGCGGCCGCGTCGCTACCACGACCGATGCGTTCGAGGCCGACGTCGCCATCGCCGGTGAGACTATCGTGGCCATCGGCCGCGGGCTTCCGCCAGCCAAGCGCGAGATCGACGCACGCGGCAAGCTGGTGCTGCCCGGCGGCGTCGATAGCCACGCCCATATCGAGCAGTTGTCGGCGGCGGGCATTATGAACGCCGATACGTTCGAGAGCGCGACCGTCTCGGCGGCGTTCGGCGGCACGACCACGGTGATCCCGTTCGCCGCCCAGCATGTAGGCATGAAGCTGCCGCAGGTGGTGGAGGATTATCACGCGCTGGCGAAGAAGGGCGCCGTGATCGACTATGCCTTCCACATGATCATTGCCGACGCGACCAAAGAAACGGTCGAAGAGCACATCCCCGCGCTGGTGAAACAGGGCCATGCGTCGATCAAGATTTTCATGACCTATGACCGGCTCAAGGTCGACGACGAGCCGCTGCTCGACATCCTGCTCGCCGCGCGCCAGTCCGGGGCGATGTTGTGCGCGCACGCCGAGAACCACGGCATCATCGCCTGGATGGTGAAGCGCCTGCTCGCGCGCGGCTACACGCTGCCGAAATATCACGCCGTCAGCCACGCCCGCGTATCGGAGGCGGAAGCCTTCACCCGGTTGATCGGCATGGCGGCGCTGATCGACCAGCCGATCATGATATTCCATGTCTCGACCGCTGAAGGCGCCAAGGTGATCAGGGACGCGCGCGGGCAGGGGCTCAAGGTCTTTGCCGAGACCTGTCCGCAATACCTGTTCCTCACCGCGGCCGATCTCGACAAGCCCGGCGCCGACGGCGCCAAGTGGATGTGCAGCCCGCCGCCGCGCACGCATTCCGACCAGGAGGCGCTCTGGCAGGCACTGTCGCTCGGCGATCTCCAGACCATCTCGTCGGACCACGCGCCGTATCGCTTTGACGAGACCGGCAAGCTGCGCGCCGGCCCCAACCCGAACTTCAAGCAGGTCGCGAATGGCCTGCCGGGACTGGAAGTTCGGCTGCCGCTGCTGTTCGACGCGATGGTGTCGAAGGGTCGGCTGGGCCTGGAAAAATTCGTCGAGCTGACCGCGACGGCACCCGCAAAGATCTACAATCTGCATCCGCGCAAGGGCTCGATCGCAGTCGGGGCTGACGCCGACATTGCGATCTGGGATCCCAATCGCGAGGTCACGCTCGCCGACGCCATGATGCACGATCTGACCGGCTACACGCCGTTTGCGGGCCGTAAGTTGAAGGGCTGGCCCATCACCGTGCTCTCGCGCGGCCGCGTCGTTGTCGACGGTAACAAGTGCCTCGCGGAAGCGGGCAGCGGCAAGTTCCTTGCGCGTAGCGGCGGTGAGGCGGCGAAGCCGACCGGCCGGCTTGTCGCCGACATGGATCCAGAACGGAATTTTGGGGCGAAGCTGCTGTGATGGTGGACCCCACCAGATGAGGATCGTCATTTTCGGCGG